>Ga0190270_10000367_pt1 | contig 19221 bp, 14 predicted proteins | sample Popmic320T_FD_133748 | JGI IMG/M metagenome (GOLD analysis project Ga0190270, IMG submission 133748) | Populus adjacent soil microbial communities from riparian zone of Weber River, Utah, USA - 320 T | ecosystem: Environmental > Terrestrial > Soil > Riparian zone | place: USA: Utah | collected...
GTCCATTCGCGAAAAAGTCATCAGCCGCGAGATGCCGCCCTGGCACGCCGACCCTGGCACAGGGCAGTTCTTGAACGACCGCCGCTTGACCGAAGCCGAGATCGAGACGATCAAAGCCTGGGTTGACGCCCAGGCCCCAGAAGGCGATCCGCGTGACCTGCCGCCTCAGCCTGAGATTGTCGAAGGGTGGAAAATCGGCAAGCCGGACTTGATCCTGCAGATGCCGGAAGAGTTCACTCTCGAAGCCACGGGGCCGGATGAGTACCACTTCTTCGAGATCGATCCGGGGTTCACCGAAGACAGATATGTGCAAATGTCCGAAACACTTCCCGGCAATCGTCGCGTCGTTCATCACATCAATGCCTTCATTGTGCCCCCGCCGCCAGGAGGGGGGCCGCGACAGAAGCTGACCAGAGAGGAAAGCGAGCGTCTGCGCCTTCAGGCGGAAAAGGACTCGATCTTTCAGCGCGAGGGCTTCGTGATAAGAGTGAAGCCGGATGTGCCGGTCTATGACGACGGCTGCGGTCTTCAGAGCGGCGGAGGTGGCGACCGCCCTGATGGGGGCGGCCAACGCAGTTTCGCGACCTTGCTCGGCGGGTTTGTTCCGGGGACGAGCGTCTTGAGATGGGAATCTGGCGTCGCCAAGAAAGTTCCCGCCGGATCGAAGATCATCTTGAATATCCACTACTCCAAGATATCGGGCAAAGTCGAAAAGGATCGCTCGATGGTCGGCCTCATCTTCGCCAAAAAGCCGCCGGAAAAAGAATCGCTCACGCGCCTGATTACGAATCACTATTTTCAAATTCCGCCGGGCGCGGAAAACCACAAAGTGACGGCTTGCTGGACGGCTAAGGATGACATCCATCTCGTCAGCGCGACGCCGCACATGCACTATCGCGGCAAGGCGATGGAGATCCGGGCATTCTATCCCGACGGCCGCTCGGAGACGCTGGTAAACGTGCCCAGATACGACTTCTCCTGGCAGACCATGTATTACTTCAAGCGCCCAATCGCAATTCCGAAGGGAACGAGATTGATGCTAACGGCCCATTACGACAACTCGGGCCGTAACAAATACAACCCCGATCCGACGCAGGCGGTGCGATGGGGCGATCCGACCTACGACGAGATGTTGATGGGCCTCTTCGAATACACAATTGACAGTCAATCGCTCAAACCGGCAGCCGCGCCGAACGCCGGCGGTCACTGACGGTCAGGCGTTTTGTTTGCCAGTGGTTCGGACGCGTTCGGCGAACCAGCCGGCTTCAGTCTGCATTGCTTTCAGCAGAGCGCCGGCGACGGCCCTGATCGGAGCCCCTTTTGTAAAAGCCTCGGCTATTGCATAAAGGGCGACGGGGGAGAAGTGTGGCGCATTAAAGATCGCGAAAACAGGCTCCCACCGCTCCGGTTGAAATTTCGTTTTGAACGCGTCCAGCCCGTCAAAATTATAGAAGCGTCTGCCGTGCGCCCTCACCCACGAGAGCGCCCAGCGCAGCCAGAGAGGGTTCTCATCCTGCGAAATCGCGGCGCGCCGCGACAGAGGCGAGAGGCCGAGCGTCATGTATTCGCTCCCCCCATCGGCCATCGCGCGGACGGCGGCGTCAATCATCAACTCCGCCGTCCCGTTCGGCGCGCCGTGGCCGCGAATTATTTGCTCGATCAACCAGCCGTTGCGTAGCGGGACCGGCGATGCTACGAGAAAGCCCAAGACCTGTCCCTTCAATTCGGCCACGAAGACGCGGCGGTCAGCCAATCTCTCCAGGGTCTGCGGTTCGACCAGGAAATGCATCGGCGGCAGCCCGCGCGTCGCCAGCCACTCTTGAAGACAAGATTGCAAGGCCGGGTGCATTGCGGACTGCGACGAGGGCCATTCGCTCACCGACACCGATTTGTTGCGCGCGCGGTTGAACTGCGCCCTGAGTGAGGCGCGGCGCGAAACTATCTTCAGCCAATTCGGCGGGCGCCAGGTCGGCTGGGCGCCCAGCAAGACCATCGAGTGAGTAGCCGCGCCGCGATAGAGCGACTCAAGCCGCGCCTCAGCGCCGAAATAGCAGACGCGCTTCCCGTCGCGCCAGGCCGCCTGCTCGAACTCCGTCGCGACTTCCGCCAATCGCTCGCCCGCGCAGACTGGCGCGCCCGCCACAACCAATGTGTTGTGCGCGCGGACAAAGCCGACGACCGCCTCGCAGGTTGGAGAGAACCAAAGCTCTATACCGGGATTGATGATCTGGTAAGAGGTGGCGTTCCAACCATAGCGGAGAACCAGTTCGCGGGCTCGCCGGAGTCGTTCGGAGTGAAAGCCGATTTCGTGTCGCGTAGCAGCCATGCCGCCACAGTATATCAATCCGGCTGCTGCCCCGCGCCGCCCGGCCGCGATTTTACCCAGACCGCCGGCGCGTTCTGGTCGCGCACGAGCTTGTTGAACGCGGGCACGTCCGTGGCCAGCGCCTGTCTCAATTTCTCCAACTGCGCGTTGATACGGCCGGTGAGATCTTCATAGACCGCGACCTGTTGTTCGGTCGGTTGCGCGTCGGCGCCGGCTATCGCGCCAGCCAACGCGGCCAACTTGTTGTTCAACCTGATCGGGAAATTTAGCGGGTCCTGGTTGCTCCGGTTCTTGGTCTGGTACAGCTCTTCTTCTATCGCGACCAGCTTGTCGCCCAGCGCCTTTGCCGCGTCTATGATCGGTTGCGCGTTAGGCTGGTCCTTAACGCGCGCGGCGTAATCTTGCGCCTGTCTGCGAACGTCGCGGATGGCGATGATCGCTTCGCTGGTCTCCGAGAACTTGTCTCGGATTTTCGCCAAGATGTCGAATTGCTTCTGGAATTCTTCCTGCGTGGTCGAGACGCGAGGGTCTTTCCTGACCTCGAATGTTTCGGTCATCGTTTTGCCGTCGACCGTCAGTTTGACTTGATACGAGCCGGGCGCGGCTTGCGGCCCAGACGTATTACCCGACCAGAGGATCATTCCGGGGAATCGCGCGGCGTCGGGGTAGCGCAAATCCCACACGAAGCGGTTCAAGCCTTTTTCGGCGGACGGGCGAGCCGGGCCACGGGAGCGTCTGGGGCCGTCTTCATCGTCCCCGCCTCCTGACGACTCGGCTGCGGCCTCCGGCGCTTTACTGGAAAATTTCTTCACCGATTTGCCGCCGGCTTCGAGGATCTCGACTGTCACCTCGCTCTTGGGCTTATCTTTCAGGTAGTACCAGATCGAAGCGCCGGCGGGCGGGTTCTCTCCGATCGCCGCGCCGGACGGGATGCGGAAACTGCCGCCCGCCATTCTGTACGCCTCTTCCGGCTTGAAGAGATGAGAGTCGGCCTGAGCGATTGTGTCCTTCCACTGATGCACCACAGGCAGATCGTCGATGATCCAGAATGACCGGCCCTGCGTGGCGACCACCAGGTCTCTGTCGCGTTTGTGTACTGCGATGTCGGTGATCGGGACGACGGGGAGGTTCAGTTGCAATGACTGCCAGCTCTCGCCGTCATTGAACGAAACATAAATCCCTGTTTCGGTCCCGGCGTAAAGCAATCCGCGCCGGTTCGGGTCTTCGCGGATCACGCGCGTGAATGCGCTGTCGGGAATGCCGCTCACGATCTTCTTCCAGGTCTTGCCGTGATCGTTGGTCTTGTAGAGATACGGGCGGAAATCGTCGGACTTGTACATCGTCGCGGCGAAATAGGCGGTCGCGGCGTCGTGCGGCGAAGCCTCGATGGAATTGATCTGAATCCATTCGGGCAAGCCCGGGATATTTTTAGTGACATTCTCCCACTTGGGCTTCTCGCCGCCGCCGTCGCGCGTGACGTGGACGAGGCCGTCGTCGCTGCCCGCCCAGATGACGCCTTTCTGAACGGGCGATTCGGCCGCCGTGAAGATCGTGCAGTAATACTCGACGCTGGTGTTGTCCTTGGTGATCGGGCCGCCGGAAGGGCCGAGCTTGGATTTGTCATTGCGTGTCAGGTCGGGGCTGATGATCTGCCAGCTCTGGCCTTCGTTGTTGGATTTGAAGATCAGGTTGCCCGCCGTGTAAAGCGTGTTCGGTTCGTGCGGCGAGAAGAGGATGGGGAAGTTCCACTGGAAGCGGTACTTCATGCCCTCCGCGCCCCAACCCATCGGGTTCTCGGGCCAAACGGTGACATTGCGATTCTGTCCCGTGCGATGATCCAGTCGCGAGAGATAGCCGCCGTAGTTCCCGCCGAAGACGATGTTTGAATCTTTCGGATGTGGCTGCACCCAGCCGGATTCGCTGCCGGCGGTCTCTTCCCAATCTCTAACGGTGATGCCTGGGCCGGTCGTGCGGCCGGCGATCTTGACCGTCGAATTGTCCTGCTGCGCGCCATAGACGTGATAGGGGAAATCACTGTCGAGCGCGACGCGGTAGAACTGCGCGGTCGCCTGATCCTGCTCCGACCAGATCTTGCCGCCGTTGAACGAGACGTTCGCGCCGCCGTCGTTGGCGTTGATCATTCGGTTCGGATCGTCCGGCGCGATCCAAAGGTCGTGGTGATCGCCGTGCGGCGCCTGGATCGTCGTGTACGTGCGCCCGCCGTCAACCGATTTGTAGAAGCCGGTGTTGAGCACGTAGACGGTGTCGGCGCTCTTCGGGTCGGCGTAGATGTGAGTGTAATACCACGCGCGCTGGCGCAGGTTGCGGTTGTCGTTGACCTTCGTCCAACTATTGCCGCCGTTGTCAGAACGGAAAACGCCTCCGTCTTCAGCCTCGATGATCGTCCACACGCGCTCCGGATTGGCCGGCGAAACGGCCACGCCGATCCTGCCGAGCACGGGGCCTTTCGGCCCGCCGGGGTTGCGCGAAATCTCCGTCCACGTGTCGCCGCCGTCCGTAGATTTGTAGAGGCCACTATCGGGGCCGCCGCTTTCGAGGCTGTAGGGCGTGCGCTTCGCTTCCCATATCGAGGCGTAGAGCACGTTCGGATTCGACGGGTCCATGCTCAAATCCACCGCGCCTGCTTTATTCGATTTGAATAGCACGCGATCCCAATTCTTCCCGCCGTCCTTCGATCTGAAGACGCCGCGCTGGTCGTTCGGCCCTGCCGCGTGTCCGAGCGCCGCGACGTAGACCAGGTCGGGATTTTTCGGATGAATGCGGATGCGCCCGATGATGCGCGAATCTTCGAGTCCCACACGCCTCCACGTCTTGCCCGCGTCCGCCGATTTGTACACGCCGTCGCCGTGTGAGAAGTTGCCGCGGATGCACGATTCGCCCATCCCTACGTAAACGACGTTCGGATCGGACTGGCTGACTTCAATCGCGCCCACCGTTCCTGTGCCGAACGGCTGCCCGTCGGAGACCGGCTCCCACGTGACGCCGGCGTCCGTCGTCTTAAAGACGCCGCCCCCCGTGCCGCCGAAGTAATAGACCATCGGCTGCGACGCCACGCCCGCGACGGCCACCGAACGCCCGCCGCGAAACGGGCCTATGTTGCGCCATCGCAGCCCGCTCAGCGGGTTCGATTGAGAAGCCTGCCGCGCATGCGACGAATTGGAGTCTGTGACGAGCGCTGCGCCGAAAGCCAGCAGCGCGAGAAACGCGATCAATGCCGCGTGACTGGAGAAGCGTATGTGTGTCTTCATGGTTTGCGCCTCGCTTTGGGATGGTCCACGCGCGCGCGAAGAAAAACCGAAGGACGCTCTTCGTGAAGCTTCGCATGACTTCGTGGATTTGGTTTTCAGGGTCGCTACGGACGGGCGAATGATACGTCAATCTCGCTCAATTCGGAATCGGTCGCCTGTTCCGGATCGTCATAGACGCCTTGGCCTTCGCGCTCTTAATCTCGTAAAATCGGCCTTCATAATATTTGCTATGCCGCAACACATCGGAATCATCGCCTGTTCAGCCGAGGGCGCAGCGCTCTGTTATCGCGCCATTTGCGCCGAGGGCGCGCGTCTTCTGGGTCCACATGCGCACCCAGAGGTTTCAATGCACTCGCATTCGTTTGCCGACTACGTGGACTGCCTCGACCGCGGAGATCTGCAGGGCGTCGGTCAATTGATGCTGTCCTCGGCAGGCAAACTCGCAAGTATCGGAGCCGACTTCCTGATTTGCCCCGACAACACCATCCATCAGGCGTTCGGTTATGTGGAGCCGCTGTCTCCCAGGCCCTGGCTGCATATTGCCGAGGTCGTCGCAGACCAGGCGGCGGAGCGGGGGTACAAGCGATTGGGTCTCACAGGCACGCGATGGCTGGTCGACAGCGAGGTGTATCCCGAGAAACTCTCCGCGCTCAACTTGGAGTGTGTTCGCCCGAGCGCCGCCGAACGAGACGAGATCAATCGGATCATCATGGAAGAGTTAGTGTACGGCGTGTTCAAACCTGAAGGCATCGCCTACCACCAGCAGGTCATTGCGCGAATGAAGAGCGAAGGCTGTGACGCTGTAATTCTGGGGTGCACCGAGATTCCGTTGATCATGAATGACTCAAACTCACCGTTGCCCACGCTCGATTCCACGCGCCTTCTCGCTCGAGCGGCGCTGAATCGGGCCGTTCACGGCGCAGGAATGTGAAATGAGCGCTACCCCTTTCTTGAATGTCTTTTGAAGAACTCCACCACCAGCGGCAACGCGTCCTGCGGAAATTCATGGCCGCCCGGATGAAGATAGGTCACCAGCTCAGTCCCATTGATTCCTGGCTCAATCTTCGCGTAACCCTTCGTCACGGCCTTCGACGAATCGGTTTTCAACACGCCGCGATAAACCTCAATGCTTCTCACCTGCCCGTCGTATCGGACGATTTGATCATTCTCTCCGGCGATGGCGAAGATTGATCGCGGCGCGGCGTCGCGGATCATCAATCCGCCCTGAGCCGCCGCGGAACAGAACGCCGCGAACTTATCGCCCCGCGCCTTCCAGAGCACGTTGGCGAACCGCGCGCCGTTTGAATGGCCGATTGCGTAAATACGATCCTGGTCTATCTTGTATTGTTTCCGCGCCTGCTCGATCACGGCGTCAACGAAGCGAACGTCTCGGTCGTTCTGGCCGCCGGGAATAATCTGCCATCCAGGCCTGCCGCCTTCCGGGTCGCGCGGCGTGGCGGTGGGAAGACCTTGCAGATAGATCACCACGGCTTCAGGCCAGAGCGTGTGCAGGCTCCACCTGCGCGCCACGAACTCGGCCCTCCCGCCGTGGCCGTGGAATCCGAGCACGAGCGGCGCGCCGGCCTTCGGCGCGGGTTTTGTGTTGGGGTAAATGATCGCCGTGCGCTCGAGGCCGTCAACATTGAAGCTTTGATTGATCGCTTCGGATCGCGGTGCGCGAAATTGGCGCGACGCGGCGCCGGAGATTGCGAGCAGGCACGCGGCTGCGATTGAAAGAATGAAGTATTTCATTGTCAGACCCTCCTGAGGCGTTTGACGTGGCGTGCGGTGGAAAAGTCTGAAACATTCCGACAATCTATGTTAATTGGAAAATAGAGCGGTCTGAGACCGTGTCGGAGTCAGGCTCAGTTCTGCGACGACGTGTTCGGGAATGGGCAATCGTTCGAGCGCGCGAGGCTCCACTTTGATTGCGCCGGCGCCGTACGACTTGCCGACAAGCGCGAGGTTCCTGACTGTGTCAGGGTGCTTCAGCGCTTGCCAGAGTCTGGCAATGGAATCAGCGTCGTCGTGATGAGAGTAGACGCACAGGAAACTCGTGAGCGGCATAACTCCCGCCAGATTGCGAATGAATCTCGCATTGCGGCGGCCCAGATAAGCGAACAGGAACGGCGGGGCCTTCCGTCTTTCCATTTTGTACCAGGGCCGCCGCGTCGCTATCAAAGGCCTTTTATCAAGTTCCGCGTCGCGGCCCTGTCGCAAATAATTGCGCGCCGCTTCAGGAAAATCATCAAGCTCTCTGCCGTCCGGGGCGAAGAGTAGATTGGGTCTGCCCGCGGCCTCGAGCTGTCGCAGCGTATCCTGTGTGATCTCCTCAGTCGGCGCGTCGCGTGTGCGCCCGATGGCCGGCAAGAGCATATCGTCGGGAATCTTCAGCTCGTTGGCCCGCCGGCGTGTGAGAAAGAAGAACTCGTTCGCGCCGGTGGCGATGCCGCGCATTACGCTCGCAAATTCCGCCAGGGTGATTCCCGCGTCCGATCTCTCGGATGGCGGCCGCGATAAACCTGAATCGAGGCCTTCCTGCAGGTCGCGACGGTGGATCGTGATCTCGTCTGTTGAAACAGGATCGAAGCCCGCATCGATCCATTCCCTTAGCGCATCGCTTCCGGCGCGCCGGCATTTCGCCCACAGGAAATGCGCTTCAGGTCGGGCGTTACGGATCAGAAGAATGATCGGGTTGGTGTCCACGTTGGGAAACGGAGAAGCCTCCGGCGCGAAAGTGACAACGGCGTCGAGGCGATAACAGCTGGTGATCCACCGCCAAAGCGTTCCCGCGAAGACGCCTTCGCAGGTGTCGGCGGGCATGATGAACGCCAGCCGTCCGCCGTCCTCAAGCGCTTGCAGCGCGCGCAGCAAAAAATACACGTGCAGGCCCGCCCGCCCGTCCAATTCTTTCCCGATCAATTCGGCGCCGAGCGCGCGCAATGATTCTTTAGTCGATGCTGAAAGACGGTGGTGACGAATGTATGGCGGATTGGCGACGATGGCAGGGAAGCGTTTGTCCGGCGGTCGCAGGACGAAATCGCCTGTCACGACCCACTCAAGATCGCGGGCCGATAAGCCGTTGCTTTCCGCCTGCCGCAGCGCGTCTCTGTCCAATTCGGTCCCGAAGAGATTTACAGGACGGCGTTTTTTTCGGGCAATTTCTTTTGCGGCGATAAGGAAGGCTCCGGCCCCGACCGCCGGATCGAAAATGCTTTCGGCGTCGCCCGCGAGGCAATAAGCGATCATCGCCTCGGCCGCCCACTGCGGCGTCCAGAACTGCCCTTTCTCGCGCAGCGCCTCGCGCGCGGCCCAGTTTGACGGTGGTTTTTGTCGCTGCGCTTGTCGTGTCATCTAAGGCTAAACCCCGCGCCTTAGAGGCCAAGATATTCGAGCGTCAATTCTGCATTCTTCGCGTCCACCACGACCTGGCCGCCGCCCTGCAAGCTCCCGAAGAGAATCTGGTTGGCCAGCGGCTCCTTGATCTTCGATTGGATTAACCGCGCCATCGGCCTCGCGCCAAACATTTTGTCGAAACCCTTCTCGGCAAGCCATGCGCGCCCGGCCTCGGTCAGTTCTAGCGTGACGTTCTTGTCGGCCAGTTGATCGCGCAGTTCGTTGATGAATTTTTCGACCACGCGTCTGACGCTTTCGGAGCTTAGCGCTTCAAACGCGATCCAGGCGTCGAGGCGGTTGCGGAATTCGGGGCTGAACGTGCGTTCGATGGCCCCTTGCGCCTTGCTGCCCGTGCCGCCGATGCCGCCCGATTCAGTCTGTTTGAAGCCTAGTTTCTTGCCGCTCAATTCGCGCGCCCCGGCGTTGGTGGTCATAATCACGATCGCGTTGCGGAAATCGGCCTTCTTGCCGTTGTTGTCCGTAAGCGAGGCGTGATCCATCACCTGAAGGAGAATATTGAACAAGTCGGGATGGGCTTTCTCGATCTCGTCGAGCACCAGCACGGAGTATGGCGTTTTGCGTATGGCGTCTGTCAACAGGCCGCCCTGGTCGAAGCCGACGTAGCCCGGGGGCGCGCCGATCAGGCGCGACACGGTGTGCTTCTCCATGTATTCGCTCATGTCGAAGCGCAGGAACTCGACGCCCAGCGTGCGCGCGAGCTGTTTCGCCAATTCGGTCTTGCCCACGCCGGTCGGGCCTGAAAAGAGGAACGAGCCTATGGGCTTGTCGGGAAGGGCCAGGCCCGAGCGCGAGAGCTTGATCGCGTTGACCAGTTGGTTGATCGCGTGGTCCTGGCCATAGATCACCGCTTTCAGCTCGGCGTCGAGGCTTTGCAGTTTCTCCTTGTCCGACGCCGATACGGTCTTAGGCGGAATCTTGGCCATCTTCGCGACCACGAGTTCGACCGCGATTTCTGTGATCATCTCCGGCCGCTCTTCGACTGGTTTGAGTTTGGTGGCCGCGCCGACCTCGTCGATCACGTCAATCGCTTTGTCGGGCAGGTAGCGGTCGTTGATGTATTTGGCCGAAAGCTCGGCGGCGGCGCGAACCGCCTCGTCGCTGTATTTAACGCTGTGATGATTTTCGTAATAACTCTTCAGCCCATGCAGGATCTGGATCGTGTCGCCGACCGAAGGCTGCGAAATCTCGATGATCTGGAAGCGCCGCGCCAGCGCGCGGTCGCGCTCGAACGAGGCCTTGTACTCGTTGTGCGTGGTCGAGCCGATGCAGCGCAGTTTGCCCGAGGCCAGCGCGGGTTTCAAGATGTTCGACGCGTCCATCGAGCCGCCCGAGACCGCGCCCGCGCCGACGATGGTGTGGATTTCATCAATGAAGAGAATCACGCCGGGTTTCTTCTGCAATTCGCCGATGAGGGCCTTCAGCCGCATCTCGAATTCGCCGCGGTAACGCGTGCCGGCGAGCAGCGCGCCCATGTCGAGCGCGTACACTTCCGCGCCTTTCAGGACGTCGGGCACTTCGTTTTGATGAATCTTCAGAGCCAGCCCCTCGGCGATTGCGGTCTTGCCCACGCCAGGGTCGCCTACGTAGAGCGGGTTGTTTTTACGGCGGCGGCAGAGGACCTGAATCGTGCGCTCCAACTCGGAGGCGCGCCCGATCAGCGGGTCTATCCCGCCTTCGGCGGCGCGCTCGATCAGGTTGGAGGCAAAGGCCTGCAGAGGGTCGCGCATCGCGCGCGCTGCCGCCTCGTCGTCTTCCTCGTCGCCGAGCGGCAGTGGTTCGCCGAATTCGTCCACCTTCGATATCCCGTGCGAGATATAGTTGAGGATGTCGAGCCTGGTGATCCCCTGCTTTTCGAGCAGGTATTTGGCGTGCGAGTGGCTCTCCCCGAAGATCGCCGCGAGGATGTTGCCGCCGTCAACCTTCTCTTGAGACGAGGCCTCCGCCTGCTCCATCGCCCGGTTGAGCACGCGCTCGAAGGCCGGCGTCTGCTCCGGATAGCGGTCGACGCCGCGCGGCAGCGGCTGTATGCTCTCCTTGAAAAATTCTTCGAGGTCGCGCCGGAGCAGCTCGAGGTCGCCGCCGCAGTTGTAGATCACGTCCTTGGCCACCTTGTCCAGAAGCAGCGCGTAGAGCAGGTGCTCGAGCGTCAGAAATTCGTGGCGGCGTTTGATCGCCTCGTCGGCGGCCATTTCCAATGTGGCTTGTAATTCCCTGGTAATCATTATTCCTCTTCCAACGTGCAAAGCAACGGGTATTCGAATTCGCGCGCCAGCCGCGTGACCTTCGCTATCTTGGTCTCCGCGATCTCGCGGGTGTATACGCCTGCTACGCCGACCCCCTGATTGTGAACCTGGAGCATAATGCGGATCGCGCTAATTTCGGAATGATGGAACACGTCCACCAGCACGAAGACTACGAAGTCCATCGTGGTGTAGTTGTCATTGTGAAGCAGCACCTTGTAGAGCGGGGGCTTCTTGAGCTTCCGCTGGGTGTCGGGTTTTACCGCTTCGTCGTGTTGTGGGGCGTATATCGGCATAACGCAGCCGGGATTTTATCATATCGCCGGGAGAGATCGAATTGGCAAGGATCGCGTCTTTCGGTTAGTATAACCGCGTTCGACACCGTCGAATTGTTTGAATAAATAGACAAACAAACAAAAAATCAATAGAGAGAGAGGCGATTCGGGAAAATGGACAACGCAGCACAAAATTCACAAAACGTCCAGGATAGTTTTTTGAACACTTTGCGCCGCGACCGCATCAACGTGACGATATATCTGATGGGCGGCGTGAAACTTACTGGCAAGATCAAAAGCTTCGACAAATTCTCCCTGGTGCTCGAATCGGGCAACCTGGAACAGTTAATCTTCAAACACGCGATCTCGACTATCTCGGTGCCTCGGGGAGCGGTGCATCACCCGCGCCCCGAAATCTCGCGCGAGCAACAGCAAGAACGGGCGCAGGCGGCTCAGACCCCCGCGCCCACCGTCCCTTCCGCGAGCGGAGGGTCGTCATCCGCTACTTCCAGTAGTTAGCCGGCGCAAGCAGGTTCCGGCGAAACGAGGGCTTCAGTCAGACGTTTGCGACGCATGGCTGAAGCTCTTGTCGTATGTGGGCAGAGGCGATGAGGCGCGGAAAACTGATCACATTCGAAGGCATCGACGGCTGCGGAAAGACCACGCAGATGCGATTGCTCGGACAATATCTGACGGAGCGCGGCGTTTCCGTCGTCCCGACCCGCGAGCCGGGTGGAACGGAGCTGGGCCGAAAAGTTCGATCCGCGCTGCTCGACGGCGGCGCCGGTTCGGTCGAGCCTCTGGCCGAATTGTTGCTTTACGCCGCCGACCGCGCCCAGCACGTGCGCCGGGTCATTCTGCCGGCGCTCGCCGAAGGGAAAGTGGTTTTAAGCGACCGGTTTTATGACGCGACCACGGTCTATCAAGGCTACGCGCGCGGCTTCGACCTGAAGCTCGTCAATCAATTGAACGAGCTTGCGACCGGCGGATTAAATCCCGATCTCACGCTGCTTTTCGACCTCGACGTCGAGACCGGCCTGAAGCGGACCATGCGACGAGGAGATGGGGCGGGCGTGACGGCGGGGCCCGACAGGCTCGACCAGGAGCCTGTTGAATTTCACGAGCGCGTGCGCAAAGCCTATCTGGAGATCGCCGCGCGCGAGCCTCAGCGATTCCGCGTCATTCCCTCCGCAGGCCCGGTCGAAGAGACATTTGAGCTTATGATTCGTGCGGTTCGGGACTTACATTTAGCTGAATGAAGACTGTGCAAATTAAAGCTGAATGCAATTAACTAATTGAAATTGCGGCAGCCTCTGGGGCGCCGCTGCTTGGAGCCGCTTTGGTATTCGTCTTGGGTACTACAGATTTCCGGGACGAAGGACCCGAGCGGACTCATTCTCCGATCATTGCCGCTCTGATTCTCAGCTCCGTTTTATGTCATTCGCAAAACTCGTCGGAAATCAGCGCAACAAGGAGATTCTTCAGCGGTTACTGAAGAATGGCCGCGTCAATTCGACTCTGATCTTCGCGGGGCCTGACGGCGTAGGTAAACGCCAGTTCGCCCTGTCTTTCGCCAAGGCCGTGAATTGTCAGAAGGCTCCTGCCGGCTCTTATGCGTCGGATAGTTGCGACGAATGTTCCGTGTGCCGGCGCATAGACGCCGGCGGTTACGGAGACGTGACGGTCATCCGTCCGGACGGCCAGTTCATTAAGATCGCCCAGACGCGCGAGATGGCCGAAGAGGTCTACTCTCGCCCGCGCGAAGGCCGCCAGCGCTTTTTCCTCATCGACGAGGCGGACCGGCTGCGCGAAGAGGCCGCCAATTCGCTGCTCAAGACTCTTGAGGAGCCTCCGGTGACCTCGACAATCATTCTGCTGACCGCGCGCCCAGACGCGTTGTTGCTGACCATTCGCTCCCGCGCGCAGAGGCTCAATTTTACCGCGCTCTCTGTCAGCGAAATGGAAAAATATCTGGCCGGGAATTATCCGCGACCCGCGCCGGACATGGCGCTGTTGGCCCGCATCACTGAAGGGCGCATCGGCCAGGCAACCGCCTTCGACCTCTCGGTCTACCGCCAGGAGCGGCGGACGTTGATCGAGCTGCTCGAACTGCTGGAGTCGGGAGATAACCGCCATCGCCTGCTCAAAGCGGCTGAATACCTCGGCAAAAAGGAGCGTGAAGATTTCGAGAAGGAGCTTAGCTTGATCTCGTCTTTGCTGCGCGACCTGTTCATGCTCGCCGCCGGGCGAGGCGCCGACTCCATTGTCAACATTGACGCCGTCGACCGTTTGGCGCCGCTGGCGCAAAAGGTCGGATTGCGGCGGTTGACGGGCTGGGTCGAAAAATTCGATCAGTTGCGGGCAAGACTGCGGATCAACATCAATCGCCAGATTGCGACCGAGGCCGCGCTGCTCGCTCTTAGCGCGGATTAGTAGCCACAGAGCGCACAGAGAACACCGCGGGGATGATGATTTCTCTGTGTTCTCTGTGTCCTGCGGTGGTTAACAGCCTTCATACATGTTGCGATGAGTGGCGCCTAGGGCACGCCGGCAAGTCTTAGCCCTTGTACAGTCGCAACCGACGCCAGATAGCCGAGGCCGGTGTAGAAAAGGAGTTGCAATGCGACAAAGCGCAAGGAGTTTGTCTCCTTGCGCACTACTGCCACGGTAGACATGCACTGGAGCGAGAAGAAAAAGAAGATGATCAGCCCGAGGATACTCGCTGTCGTAAAGACAGGTTGGCCGACGCCATCAATCTTCGCCGTTCGCATCTCATGCAACAAACCTTCGCTCTGCGCATCCTCGTCCCCCGCAACGTGAAAGACGATGGCCAGCGAACTGACGAACACCTCACGGGCAGCGAAGGCTGAGATCAGCCCGACGCCCACGCGCCAGTCCACGCCCATTGGCCTGAGCGCCGGTTCCATAATGCGTCCGAGTTGCGCCGCGAAGGATTGATCCAGCGGACTTGGCGAGATCACCGGGGCGGGGGCCCCGCCTGCCGGCGTAATCTGTTTTGCGCCGAAGCCGAAATTCGAAAGCAGCCAGAGGCAAGCGGCGACGATGGCGATCGGGGCTCCCGCGCGTTTCAAATAATCCGATGAGCGCGCCCAGGTCATTTTCAGAATCGGTTTGAGTTGTGGCCGCCGGTAGAGCGGCAACTCCATCGCCAACATCGATACGCCGCGCTCCTGAGGCAGGAAACGGCTGATCAGGCCGGCCACGAGTGAGCCGGTCAGCAGGCTGCCCACGTAAATCGCTGCGAGGGCCAGCCCCGCCCGCCAGGGCGCGTCGGGCGGCATGACCGCCGCCAGCAAGAGCGCGTAAACTGGAAGCCGCGCGCTGCAACTCATCAGCGGCAGAATCCATATCGTCAGCAACCGTTCGCGCCTGGTCGGAATGGCCCTTGCCGCGAGCGTCGCCGGAATCGCGCAGGCGAACCCGGAGAGCATCGGCACGAATGACCTGCCGTGAAGCCCCAACAAGCGCAAGGGACGGTCTGCCAGCGTCGCCGCGCGAGCTAGATAGCCTGAGTCTTCAAGAAGGGTCATCAGAAAGAAAAGAATTATCACTTGCGGGAAAAAGACCGCGACGACGCCGATTCCTTGAATGACCCCTTCAGAAAGAAAACGCGTAAACATCCCGCCATGTGGGATGCGCAATACCAGGTTCCCGACGGCTGTGAAACCGGCGGTCACCAGGTCCATCAGAGGTTGCGCGGCCCAGAAGAGCGCCGCGAAGAGTCCCGCCAGAGTTATAAAGAAAATTGGGAAGCCGAGAATGCGATGCAGGAGGATTCGATCAATGCGTTCGGTGAGCGGGTCGCCCGCCCGCGAGCGCGATCCGGCGCGCGGCGCCGCTGCGCCACCTTCCAGCAACCGCTGCAAACCACGGTAAGCTTCTGCCGGCTCGCCAGACAACTGCGCCAGTGGGCCACTTCCTTCCACCGATTTTGAGGCGGCCTGCACGGCCTCAAGCAATCGTTCCTTTCCTTGGCCAGTGCGCGCGTCCACCGGCACAACCCTCACGCCCAATGCCGACTCCAGTCTTGCTGCGTCTACCGACTGTCCCACTCGGGGAAGCAGGTCCACCATCGTCAGCGCGATCACCATCGGACGCCCTTGCCGCGCTACATACGATGCAAAGCGTAAGTGGCGTTCGAGTTGCGTAGCGTCCACAACTGCAACGAAAACGTCGGCCAGCACTGAATGATGTTTCCCAGAGATCACGGCGGCGGAAAGTTCCTCTTCCGGCGAAGAGGCGACCGTGCTGTGAATACCCGGCAGGTCCACGATCGAGACTACCTCCCCAATATCCGACCGGCTCCGCCCTCTGAGCAGGCTGACTGTGACGCCGGGATAATTCCCGGTGCGAAAGCTTCCGCCCGTCAGGGCATTCATCAGAGTCGTCTTACCCGAATTGGGCATGCCGACCAGACAGACAGTCAGTTCGCCAGCAGGCGTCCCAGTAGGAGCCAATGATGTCTGTTCTTCTACTCCACAATGATCCATGCAGCCTCATCTTTACGCAGCGCCAGCCGCGTCCCTCGCAGAACGACAACCAGCGGCTCTCCCAGCGGGGCGGCCTGGGCAACCTTGACCTCTGCGCCCGGCGTGAAGCCCAACTCTAGCAGCCTGTAACATGCGTCTTCGGGTCCAGCCAGCGACTCAACCTGATGCCAGACCCCGTGCAGGACTTCCGATAAGTTTTTTAATCGGCGCGCCGGCGAAGTCGGCCTTGCCTCGTCCAAATCGCCGCTCGGTTTATTTATGGCGTCTTTCATATTTTAGATTTGCCGCGACGAGAGAGTTTTAGCGTATGCTATTGATTCCATATATACTTACTGTCAAATTGAGAGAACTGTTAACTTTGATAACTTGATAATTATTGATAGATCAATCTTCAATCAAGCAGGGCGAAATTGTATTTAAAATGAAAATGACTTTCAACTACAACGGAGGAAAAAGCGGTGGTAAATTTTAGGTTCGGCGATAAATCACTTGGTATTGATTGCGTTGACCAACAGGAATCTTAATTCGCCGAAGCGGGCGCGGGTGACCAGATAGAGGGGGAGACGGCGCGCGTCATTCGTGATCCAGGTTTGCGCCAGAAGGGGTTTGGCCGGTTCAGGGGCAAGCACATCTACTTGCAAGGCGTCGCGCGCGCCCAAGGGACCGCCGATGGATTCTTGCTTGATGACTTTGATCGTCAGCCGTCGCAGGCGATTGTTAGCGTCGAAGAAGGTGAAATCGCGCGTCGTTCCGATTTTCAGGTCGGCAGCGCGAATGGCGTAAAAGAGCGAGAGTATGTCGTAAGCGCCCGGAGGGAAATTGGTCTGAGAGCCGTTCGGGAGCGACATCAGGTTTCTCGACCGATCATAAGTGGCGGTAGTTTGTTTGAAGCGTTTTCCTTCGCGCAAACGCAGATCGGTTCTGACCGGAGTGAGCGAGTCCATCAAAACGAGACTACTCGCCCGGTCGTTGACGTTGATCAGTGTCCGCGCCGCGCCTACTGACGACGCTTCGCCGAAGAACTCGATAACGCGGTTCCCATTAAACATCCCCTGCTGGCGCACTTCAAAGCTAGCTTTGCCGACCGAAGGGAAGCTTCCCCATGAGATGTCATAACTAAGCCGTTCACCGACGATGAAAGGATATTCTTTAGGCTCCAGCGCCGATTCCACGTCAATACCAGGTTTGGCGCCGCCCTGATTGATGCTGTTGGTTGGCGCCGCGCCATTGCCGCCTGCGACCCCATTTCCGCTTCCGCCCGAGGCGCCCGTGATAGGGGGGGAATGAAAGGGCTTGGCGCCTTCGGAGGTCGGGGTATCGAGTTTTACTGGAGGAGATTCCGAGGGCGAGGCGAAGCTTACACTGGCGAGTTCGGCTCGCGCTTCGCCGATTGGCAGCTTTGCTTTAAACATCACGGGCAAGCGCTGGTTGTCGGTGGAAATATAGACGCAGCCGCGATAGGAGCTATATTTTCCCTTTGGATATAAATTGACGAGAATGGTGTTGTACGCGCCTGCTTGCACGATGACACGTTCACGGCCTTTGACCACCGCTTCGACCTCGACCAGTTCCTTCTCGTATAGCGCAGTGAATTTGTACTTGGAGCCGTCGGCGAGCGGTTGCAGCCGCAGCCAGTATACCAGCGAAGTCAGGTCGTAAGTCTCGTCGCGGATCGGGACTGCGCTGTCGTCTGAGAAAAGCGCTTTCTGTTTTGAACGGTCAAAGACGACCACCTCTTCGGACTGTCTTTGCCCCTGGCGAATCGCGCTCACCGCCAGATGCGGAACGGCCTCGCTCAGGCTCACATAGGAGGTATATTGATTATCCACTTCGCCAAAAAGCGAACGTACTTGCCCAAGAGTTTCCACCCTGCTGCGAAGTTGATAACTCTCCCGTCCGTAGAACTGTCCTTGCGCGGCGACCTCCATCTCGACGCGCGCCGCCGAAGGGAAACTCGACCAGGAGACGTTGTAAACCAGTCGCTCGCCGACGACCAGCGGCGATCCGCCGTTGGAATTTTCGGAAGTCGGGGCAGGCCGCGACGAGGTTGCTTTGGGAGGCGGAGTCAGGCGCCCGTCCTGTTGCTGCGCGTAAAACCTCAAGCCGCAACTGATCGCGGCGACGGCGAGCGATCCCAAAATGGCTTTACGAGTTGTTTTAGCGAGCGACATCGAATTATTTTGATTTACTACTGACATTGGCGGCGGTTTGACGCAAGTTCGCCGCGGACGGCCTTTGATATTAAACGTTCCGAGAGCGGATCGGTTCGTTATTCTTCTCGACTCTTTTTTATGCCACTAGAGCCGCTTACCCGATTTTCGGCCTGATTTATTTCTTCGAGTATCTTACGCGCGGCTGCCGCCGGATCATTCGCCGCTGTTATCGGCCGTCCGATGACCAGAAAATTTGCGCCCGCGCGAATAGCTTCCGCAGGCGTCGTAACGCGGCTCTGGTCATCAAGAGAGGCGCCTGCGGGTCGAACGCCGGGTGTGAGAATGACGAAGCCTGAATCTTCGACCGCGCTTCTGATGGGAGAGATTTCGAGCGGCGAGGCTACAACGCCGTCCAAACCCGACGCCTCGCAAAGTTTCGCGAGGCTGACCACTTCGTCATCCAATTTCCGATCTATGCCGATTTCTTTCAAAGAATCCTGGGTGTGGCTGGTCAGGACTGTGACGCCCAAGATCATTGGGCGGGCTATCCTCTCATGTTCTGCGGTCTCGGTCACGGCTTCATTTACGGCGCGCATCATTTTCGACCCGCCCATTGCGTGAACATTAAAAACGCTCACGCCCAGACGCGCGGCCTCGACTCCAGCCTTTGCGACCGTGTTCGGGATGTCATGAAACTTCAGGTCCAGAAAGACATGCTCACCCATCGCAATGATCTTTCGCACAATCTCGGGGCCGGCGGCGGTGAAGAGTTGCTTGCCGACCTTGAGCATACCGGCGACGCCGCGCAAACGCTCGACCAGAAGCAAAGCCTGATCGGGCGAATCGACGTCCAAGGCGACCACTAAGGGATTGCGGATTACAGATTGCGGATTCTTCGATTGCGGATTGCGGATTGCGGATTGAGGATTGTCGCTTTCCGTAACCGCATTGTTCTTTTGACTGCTCTCTGGTTCGCTCATTACGTCTTCACCTCGCGTTTACAATTCCACAATCAGTGTGGCTCGCATTA
>Ga0190270_10000368_pt1 | contig 19163 bp, 15 predicted proteins | sample Popmic320T_FD_133748 | JGI IMG/M metagenome (GOLD analysis project Ga0190270, IMG submission 133748) | Populus adjacent soil microbial communities from riparian zone of Weber River, Utah, USA - 320 T | ecosystem: Environmental > Terrestrial > Soil > Riparian zone | place: USA: Utah | collected...
TATCGCCGTCTTTGACACCGATGAGCTCTCCTGAAAATCCGTAAAGGTTGGTCCTGAATTTTTCTTCCAGGCGTGTGATGAAAGAACCCGGCCCGGAACTCTGGCCCGAACTCTGCCCCGAATTCTGTGGGCTGAGCAGCACCTGCTTCACCGCGTCCAAACGGGTTGCACCTCCCGGCGTATCCCGCAGTGTCATACTTAGCGAGTCGTCTATTGCCAAAGCGACATAACTGCTGCGCGGGACAACGGACGACACCACCAGCACCGGTCTCAGAAGCATGAATATTAGCAGCGCCATTAATGTGGTTCGGAGTAGCGCCAGGGCCAGGGTCATGCGCCTTGACAAACGCAAGCGCGGTCGAATGTAAACCACGTAGATAAAGATACTCAGAAACAGCGCTATGAGGATGAAAGCCAGTGGCCCCGGACGCAGATCAAACCCGAACTGGCCATTAGTGAAAACTGCCCGTTCGTGGCCAAACAATAAACGTGATATTGATCCCATGAGCTAAGGTCTGATCAATTGTATACGCGCCGTCTTTGGAGCTTTGATTCGCGGAACCGACGCCTATGCCATAAGTGTGATGACGCTGCCCGGATGTGCTTGAGTGACTGATAGGGAACACGCGGATCCACAAATGGATCTCGCAGCGCTGATTAGCGCGGCCACCGAACAGCGAATGCTGGAGAGACTACCAAAGACTATGGCGGAGGGGACAGGACTCGAACCTGCATAGCCTTTCGGCCGGCGGTTTTCAAGACCGCTGCACTACCATTATGCGACCCCTCCGCGTTGATGAAACTATATCGTAGCTGGGTGAACGCCTCAACTTGCGCGCGACGGAAGGAGGGGTCAGGGCCGATCCAGAACCGAGCGCGGTAGCGCCGGATGCCGGAGGCTTGTCACAGCATCGTGCTCGCTCTCGTTCGTGATCCTAACCGAAGGTATCTCCAGCATCCGGCGCTACCGCGCTCGGTTCTGTAACGCCCCAGCATACCCATCGCCAAGCAAACTAACAGTTTGCTTTACGTCGATGCATTTGCGCGTTCGCAGAGCGAGGTCTAAGATCGTAGTCAAACCAAAATGCGCGTCACCATCGGTCAGATAAACACCACGAACGGCGACTACGAGGGGAACACTGCGGCTGTCATTCGCGCTATCGAGTATGGAAAGAAGACCGCTTCGGATGTCGTCGTATTACCGGAGACGTGTATTCAGGGTTACACGTCGTTTGACTGGTTTCTTGATCCCGACGTGGTGCGCTGCGTACTCCAGCCACTCGAAAAGATCACGCCGGCTACTGAAGGCATTACTGCAATAGTCGGCACCGTTCGGCCCAACGACCAACCAACAGGACGAAAGCTTTTCAACTCCGCCGCCATCATTCGCGATCGCAAATTAATCGGTTTTGCCGACAAGACTCTGCTGCCGGAATATGATGTCTTTGACGACCCACGATATTTCGAGCCAGCCCGTGAGCGTCGATTGTTTACCGTGGGCGACTGCAAAATGGGCGTCGCGGTTTGCGAAGATTTCTGGAACGACAAAACATTCTGGAAGGAACGGCTCTATGGCCACGACCCTGCGGATGAGCTAATAGCCATGGGCTCGGAACTCCTCATTTCGATTAACGCCTCGCCATTCAACAAAGGAAAGATGGGCCAACGGTGCGCAATGGTTTCACATCGCGCGAAGATGGCCAACATTCCGATCGTCTTCGTAAATCTTATCGGCGGCAACGACGGAGTTATCTTCGACGGCGCCAGCATTGTTTCTGACTGTCTGGGAAAGATAGTTCTGCAAGCCCCGCCCTTCGAAGAATTCTTTGGCACGGTTGATCTTGATTGCGGCGTTGCTGATGAACGCTGCCTGCCGGGTGACGACATTGAAACCGTCCGCAGCGCCCTGGTTCTGGGCATTCACGACTATGCGCGAAAGAACAGATTTACTACCGCGGTATTAGGGTTGTCAGGCGGCATCGACTCCGCCGTGGTGGCGGCGCTCGCATGCGAAGCTTTAGGCGGTTCGAATGTTCTGGCGGTGATGATGCCTTCGCCTTTCTCTTCTCGCTCGAGCATCGACGACTCTGTGGATCTCGCCAAGCGCCTGGGCATGAAGATCATCGAACGTCCAATCACTGACGCATACGAAGTTTTGCTGAAGCAACTTCAGATTCCCCCGCCTTCTGCTGGGGGTGGTTCGCATGCCGCCGAAAACCTGCAATCGCGGCTGCGCGGAAACATTCTCATGACCATCTCCAATAACGAGGGACGTCTGTTGCTTTCGACCGGAAACAAGTCGGAACTTGCGCTCGGTTATTGCACGCTTTACGGCGACACCAACGGAGGCCTCGCAGTAATTGGCGACGTTTTGAAGACGGAGGTCTACGCTCTCGCCCGGCATCTGAATAAGGACAGCGAGATTATTCCGGAACAGATCGTTACCAAGCGGCCGTCGGCCGAGCTGGCGCCCGGACAGTTTGACGATCAGTCGCTGCCGCCGTACGACAAGCTAGATCCGATCCTGCGAATGTATTTTGAGCAAAGGGCGACGCCTGATGAGATTGTCGCCGCGGGAAATGATTCGAACATGGTCTACGACATACTGAACCGCGTCGAGTCGCCAGCCAACGAATTCAAGCGCCGCCAGTTGCCGCCGACTTTGATCATTTCGAGGAATGCGATTGGGATCGGCAGGCGACGGCCGATCAGTCATCGCTATCGAAGGGATCCGGCCGTGAAGTGCTGGTAAGTGGGACAGACATTCCTGTCTGTCGGTCCTGCCAAAGAGGGCTGACGGAAGTTCTCCATAATCTCCAACCTGCTATTTCGTGAGTCAGACAGTCAGGAATGTCCTACTTTTTGGCTGCGCTTGACCAGGGCCATTCTTCCGGTCTACTGCATAGCCGAGCTTTGACGATATGAACGTGGTTCGACATTACTGCATAAGCACTGAGCCGGTAGAATTGTAATTGTTGCTCAGCGTGATTGAGAGAGTCGTCTACGATCTTGGCTAAACGAACATCCTTTAACCAGGTTGGGCCATAACGAGAACGGGCCCTTGATCAAGGGTCAGCGCCGCGATGCACAGATTTCGGTTTAGCAAGATGTCTGGCTTGGGGTGAGATGAACCAAACTGGCTTCTTCAGAACGTACGACAGACAGGAATGTCTGTCCTACTACGTCGCGTAACGCGCATATACAGACTTCAACTTCTCCAGAAAATCGCGCCGGTCGACGATGTGATAGAGCTTAGTATTTCCTGTGCCGCCTGAGAGTTTCTCAATCAGCTGCTCCAGAATCTCAAACTGATCACCCTGCGCAATCTCCTTCGCGTCGAGATAGCCGCTGTAACGCAAACGCCTAATCAGGTCCTGCAAAGTCAGACGGCCTTCAAACGTGCGACCGCCGTGAACGTGTGATCGGCTTACCAGGTATTGGACGATCAAAACCTCATGGTAGATCGGCGATGAGAGAAACAGCCGCGAGCCGTCCTTTTCCCATCCTTCTTTGAGGCGCTGCGAACGCCGGACAGCACGGAGGTCCGCAAACACTTCGCTCCAATCAGTCTTTGGTTCCAGACGCGCCAGATAAGCTCGAGTGGTTTCAATCAACCACGCATTGTCATCCAGGTCGAGGTGACGGTCGAGCGTGTCGAGCCAGTCAAAGAAGATGGTTCGTTTGTCCGACTTGGTTTCTATGATTTGAAACTGCCCCTCTTTCTGGGGCAGCTTTTTTACCAGACCGCGGCGTAGTCCGTCAGTCGACTTTCCGCCTTCGATACAATAGGTGTCCAGGCGCGCATGCCAACGCTTCACGGCGTCGCAATACGGGCAATGTGGGTGTTTCTCCTCGGAGTCAAAAAACGGGCGCGCGGCTTTCGGTGCTGTCAGCTCGGCGATTGTGGGCGCATATTTTTTGATTTCAGAATATGCGGTGCGGGGAGCCAGACCGAGTTGCTTTGTAAAAATGTCGAACGTACAGGCAAGGCAGACGAGCGTGGAATACTCAGTAACAGAGCCGGGAGGAAACTCGCTGAAATCGAGTTCTCGTTTTGCGGCTGCCTTTGGCATGGTGATCTTCTAACGTCCGACGGCGAGATCAAGCTCTGCTTCCACATCACCCGTCGCCGCCTTCAGTTGTTTAAAATCGAAAAGCTTATGGTCCAGGAGATGCGACGGAATGGCATTGCCCAGCGCTGTCAGCATCGAACTTCTAACATTGGGGATCTCTTGTTCAAGCTCGCCGATTAGCCGCTTAATGCGCGCGCGTTTCATGTTTGGCTGCGAGCCGCATAGATCGCACGGAATGATAGGAAAGTTCTGCGGCTCGGCAAACGCCGTGATGTCCGACTCACGGCAATAGGCGAGCGGCCTGATCACGGTGTTACGACCATCGTTTGAGCGAAGGACAGGCGGCATCGCTTTTAGCGAACCGACAAAGAATAGATTCAACAGGAAGGTCGTGATGATATCGTCGGCATGATGACCCAGCGCTATTTTGTTACAGCGCTCCTCTACCGCGACGTTGTAGAGAATTCCACGTCTCAGACGTGAGCAAACGGAACAATACGTTTTTCCCTCGGGCACCAGACGCTTGACGATTGAATAGGTGTCGCTTTCAACGATGCGATACGCAACGCCGCGCCTCTCCAGGTAATTCGGCAAAACGTCAGCAGGAAAACCGGGCTGTTTCTGATCGAGGTTTACTGCTAATAGATCAAAATGAACCGGCGCGCGTTTTTGAAGGTCGAGCAGCAATTCCAGCATCGTGTGGCTGTCCTTACCGCCCGAAAGGCAAACCATTATGCGATCCCCGTCTTCGATCATGCCGAAGTCTTCGATCGCGTTTCCCATGGCACGAAGTAGTTTGGTTTTAAGTTTGTTCTCCGCCGCCATTTGGCATACCTTCCCTAAGAAACCACCTGCTACCGCGAGATGGTACTGACTTCATCGCCCACTGTTCTTTATAGATATTCTAGCATCCGGCACAGGGCAGATACGATCCACGAAATTACACCACAACCCACTAAACTTTTCGTGTGATTCGTGGATCCTATGTGCTTCGGTCAAAGCGCCCACGGAAAACGGGGCGCCCACGAAGGGTCGCCCCGCAATCTGTGATCTGCGGTTTATGGCACCGCCGGTTTTCGGCTTCGTGCTTGTTCGAGCGCCTGTCTGATCGCCTCCACCACTAGCACCGGTTCTTGTGCCTGAACAAAGTGGCCGCTCTTTTCCGCGATGATGAGTTTGCCACCCGGCACCTTCTGTATCCATTCCTTGTGTTTCTCCGTCCAGACTTTCCTCGTTTCGGCGGGCATGCTGTCATCTTGCCCCGCGGATATTAACGTTACGGGAATACCGGCAGGTATCCTCGCCGCTCGTGCCTGTTCGTAAGTCGCATCAATAGCGGCATATTCGTCACGCACACCGGCAGGCGCCTGCGCTATCTTCGCTACCTCTTCTTTGAATCCTGGCGGCGGATTAGTTTTCGTCCACAAATGAAAAGCTTCCTGAGACGGGTCGACAAGTACAAGGCCTACAACCTCGTTCGGGTACATGTCGGCATAAACACGCACAAACGGACCACCAAATGAATGTCCAACCAGTACGTAAGGCGGTTTAACGCCTGCTTTCTGGAGAGCCGAGTGAAGCTCATTTGCGATTTTTTTCGCGTCACGAGGCTTTGGACCAGGGTCAGATTGCCCCAGGCCCGCGCGATCATACGAAACAACCTGGGTGAACTTTGCAATGTCGCGCTGAATAGCGGACCATGAAGCGATGCCGGTTCCGAACCCTCCTTCAAGTATGACAGCCGGCGTTGCTTCCCCGCGCTTGCCGCCTACAAGCAGATTAAGACCATGGCCACCTGCGTCTACCTTTTGTAGTGTCAACGGATTCTCCTCCGTTTCTTTAGACACTGCCCCGGAACGCTTCAGGAGTAGCGGAAATGTCTGCCCTCCCTGACTCCATTTCCCGTCGATTTCGGAATCGTCTTTTGTGAGTTGACCTTCGTAGAGGCCTCCCAACGATTTCATTTCAAAACGAACAGCTGCTGCGGACAGTGTGATCGTATCTATCGGGAGACCCGTGTGTCCTTGATCCGGCGTGTCCAGAGTAGCGCTGAGGGCACCGTCTTTTCTGACAACGTGTACGATCAACCTCAGCTTCATTGCGCCCGCATCTAAGGTGCCTTCCCAATCGCCCTCGATCTTGCGTGGCGGCGACTCTGGCTGCTGAACTCCTAAATAGTAAACGTTAACTAGCGGCATCGCGTGGTCCAGGTTAGCTCCAGCGGTCGGCTGTCGCGCCTGCGCCGCAGTACTAAACCCGGTGCCCCCGATTCCGAACATTAAACCGATGCCTGCAATTAGGATCGCTCGTCTGATCTGATTGAATCTTCGCATATAAATTTCTCCTCAACTTCAAAACGGATGAATAATGACAAGCCCGCACGGATAGCCGCAAACGTCCCGACCTTCCCGGAGCTCGATGAATTTGTCGCAGGAGTTAAGCGATTAATTGAGGCGGTCCACGGCCGGAGGCACGGGGTACTGAACACGACGAGTAGAGACTGGACGCGTAGCAACCTTCGGCGATTTGGGAATTATCCGCCGCCGGCAACAGCTTCTGATAGATAGGAATTGCGGCGTGGACGATCTGTGGTTGGCGGACTTGAGCGCGTGACCCACTGGGCCCTGTTTCAGACGGCTCAGGACGGGCATAGGGCACCCGAATCGTTCGCCTTACGGGATTCGAACGCTGAATGTCTGCGGGAGCTATGCTGGGGTTGAAAAGTTCTAACCGTGAGTTGTAATCAGACGCAGGCCAAACCGCGTGCAAAGACAGCGCGAGTACTAAGATACCGAAAATTCTGGTGGGCCCAACTATTCTGCGCATGACGACTGTTACGTTAGTCCCTATTCATGCAAAGGTCAATTAAGTTGGTGCTTGCGATCCAAAACTGATGTAACACACACTATTAGTTTGCGGATCGTTAAGTTAACTCCCAGACGCTTGTAGAAGATGTCTGGATTGTGATACCGTGCGGCTCTCCATTGAGTTTCGCCCTTGGATTAGATTTAGTCCCGCCTCGTAGGGCCAAAAGTTTATTCCGATTCAATAAAAGTGTGTCCCCAGAAATTTAGCGACTACTAACGGAGAGCCGACTTTTGCTTACGCCTAAAGGTATCCAACGCCTGGATGCGCTCTAATCTGCCAAAAGTCGTGTTTTCTTCGACGGTGGTTTGGAATCATTAATCAAGTGCGGTCGGACAGGGTGTTCCGCTTGATGGTTAGTTCTGCAGCCACAAAACAGATGACGGCCGGCGTTGACGTTCAGCCAGTCGACGTCGCTCAAGCACAACCCGCTGCGGATTCCGGATTCGATCCCGGTGCGCAGTTCGATCAGTGGGTTCAAGCCCTTGAAACATTCCGCAATCGAGAGCCTGAAGAACGAACTCCAGGTGTTGTGCTCAATGGTTCTGAATTGGACTACGGAAGCGGCGGCAGTTTTGATGACCATTTGGCAGACAAGTTGGAGATTCCCGGCACGCTGGTGGTGGCTGAGCACGGCATGCTGCAGGGCGACGTCACTGTCACGGTTGCTGTGATCAGAGGGGTTTTTAAGGGAAAGATCACGGCGACTGACAGCGTGATCGTCGAGAATCACGCGGTGATAATTGGGGAAATTGATACGCCCGCGCTGATAATTCAAGGGGGAGCAATCATCGAAGGCAAGTGTCATTTAGAAAACCCGAAGTGTCTCCTGGAAGATAAAACAACCGAGGAGAGCTTCGTCGAGAACCAAATGACCCTGGACAGCCAATTGAAAAATGAGGAGACGCCCGTTCGCTCAAGCCGCAAGGTTAGCTTTAAGAGGGTTTGGCGAGGAAGACTCTTTCATTAACTTACAGAACCCCGACGCGTCGGCGTCGCGCTCGGTTCTGAATACTCTCTTGGAATGCGACATTGCATTTTGGTTGCAAACCTAGACATTGAAAGGTGCGTTTGTCTATTATGTCCCCCCAGCCGTTGCGTTTGATCTGAACAGTCACCAGCTGGCAATCCACTAACACAAGCCGCGCGTTCGCTTTTCCCGTCCCGATGGCATCGGCGACTATTCCCGCGGCCCCCCAAACTACGGAGGTTACTAATGCTAAGGATAGGAAAGAACCCGAAAGATTCAATGGAACTCGAATCTCAACCAGAACGACAGGAAGCGTCCCCTTATGCTTCCCCCAGACCTTATACCCCTCAGAGCGTGCCGGAAACCAAACCCCAAACGCAAACGGATAACGCGTCGTCATCGCCAAAAGCAATGACGGAAAGTGAAACGCTTGCACGAGAAATTAAAGAAGGCAATCTAAGTGGGTTTGTCGGCAGCGGCACAGTTGTCACCGGTGAAGCGAACTTTAAAGCGTTAATGCGAGTTGACGGACATCTGTCGGGTCGAATAACTTCGAGCACGGGAACTCTGATCGTCGGCGCAAACGGTAAAGTGGATGCCAATATTGAGGTCGCCATTGCCACGATTCACGGCGAAGTTAATGGCGATGTGATTGCAACTCAACGTCTGGAACTCGGGCGCGCGGCTAAGCTGAACGGAAATATTCAGACCGCCTCGCTTGTGATTGAGCCAGGCGCGCTCTTCGAAGGCACATGTAAGATGATCAAGATGATGAGCGCCGCTACAGGCAAAACGAAGGGTACTGGCCGCGACCTTCAACCTCAGGACGCGGTCGCCTCGTCAAAAAACGATAGTCACTCCGGCGTTGCTGACGAAAAATCATCGAACGTCTCAAGCATCTCAGCCGTGGCCAGCTAAACGGTTTAGATGACTGTTTGAAAAGCGCCTCATCCTCGCAGCAGGGTGAGGCGCTTTTTGTTTTTCAGGTGCTGAACACGATGTCACCTTGACATTCCTTACTCGCCTCCCTGATACATATATTGCAACTCCCCTGAAAAGACTTGTACTACTAAAAACGCTTTTATCCGCTGATGCCGAAAGCCTGCCACCGAGTTAACTTGAGCATCCCATTGGCTGTTGGCGCGCTCGCTATATCACTGTTCATATCCGCCCAGGGCAGTATCCCAACCGGGCTACTGCCCCAGCAATCCCCGAGTAACGCGTTGTTCCAAACGCGCCTCCAAACACCAGCCACGCGATCAACGCAAATAAGTAAGACCATCATGGTGCAGATTGTTCGGGCGGAAGATGAACGCCGCTGGGGCAATGACCTTCAGAGGTTGTTTTCCCATCTAGACTCTTCAGTACGCCGTCGCGCCGCGCTCGCAGCCGGACGAATCGGCGATGATAGGGCGGTCAAGGACCTGGCGGCGCTACTCCAGCAGGATGAGGACGCGGACGTGCGGGCAATGGCTGCTTTTGCTCTCGGCGAAGTTGAATCCCTTTCCGGGGCAAATGCGCTAATGGCTACTTTGAAAGCAACAAAAGACGAGGGCCTGCGGGCACGAACTCTTGAAGCGCTGGGCAAGATCGCTGCCGCCGTTCCAAAAGAACAGGAAGCGTCAGCGCAGGAAATCCGCAACGCCATTCTTGACGCACTAAAACAGGAGGCGCAGCAGCCTTCGGGGTTAAACAGAATGACGGTCTTGCTGGGATTGACCGCCGCTTTGCGTGCGAAGCCTGCGAATTCAGGTCCGACCATTGCGCAATTCCTGACGTTTACGGATCCGCGAATCCGCGCCGACGCCGGCAACACGCTGGCCCGGCTTCGTTTGAACGACGGTAATTCTCAACTGCGCAAATTAGTGATTGGCGATCCCGATCCAGTAGTTCGTGCGAATGCAGCTCGTGTGCTCGGCGCTACTGAAGACAAAGACTCCTTTGAGAGGCTACTGGATCGAGCCTTAAGCGATACCGACTCACGCGTGCGGGTTAGCGCGATACGTGCACTTGCAAGCCTTAAGGATGGGCGAGCCACCCAGCCTCTTATGGACCGAGGCTCCGGTCTATCAGTAGGTGCGAAGCAAACGAAAGACAGAACTACGCTGCCAGGACCTCCGGCTGAGGTCAACGAATTGCTCGAGATCGTCACCACCATCGCTCGGCTCAGGCAACACACCGATGATGAAAGAGCCATCAAGTGGCTTACAGAGCTTCGCCCTGTTATAGGCACGGGCGCTACCGAACTGGAAATCGCATTGGCCAGAATCTATCCCCGCGCGTACCTGGATCAACTCGGCGCCGGACCGGTTACCAGGTATAAAGCGCAAGAGCTGCTGTTTCTTGATTGGCGCGCGGCATCAGGTTTCGCACAGGGCCTTGGTGAGATCGCGACGGCGCCCGACTCCGTTCGCGAGAATAAAGCTGCTCGCATACAGGCTGAAGATCTCCTTCGGGGAATGCTCGACTATCGGAACTCGGGCATCAATATAAACACTCTTGTAGCCGTTCATTCGGAATATGCGATACCCGACGTCTTGAGGGCTTTCGCCGCTCATAAACCGAAAGATTTGGCTGAGGTGCTGAGAAAACATCTCAAAGAATCGGATGCAATAATTCGCGGCACTGCCGCAGATCTACTCGGAGAACTTCCACCAGATGAAGCAAACGCACGAGGGCTGATTGAAGCCTTACCTGCCGCACTCCGGGACAAAGACCTCAACGATGCGGCTCTTTCAATTCTCGACGCGCTAGCCAAACAAAAGAGTAATCAGGCTAATGAAGCAATCAAGACGGTACTCAATTCCCAGGACCATTTAATCAGTCGTCGCGCTGTCGCCCTTTTGAAAGCGAATGGTGTCGGTGATTTTTCTTCACGCATCGGCACGGTGAAAACACTAAACACGCTGGTCGACTACCAGCGGGCCGTTTCGAGAATTGGTAAAACTGTTAATGCTGTGGTCTCTACGACAAACGGAACTTTCACCATCCGCTTCCTTGCGGAGGAAGCTCCCCTCACCGTCGACAACTTCATTCGGCTTGCGAAGCGCGGCTATTTTAGCGGCATCACGGTGCATCGCGTGGTGCCGAATTTCGTAATCCAGGATGGTGATCCTCGCGGAGATGGAAACGGCGGGCCGGGTTATCAGATTCGCTGCGAATTAAACGAAATTCCTTACGAACGCGGCGCGGTGGGCATGGCCCTTTCCGGCAAGGACACTGGTGGCTCGCAATGGTTTGTCACGCATTCACCACAGCCACATCTTGACGGCGGCTATACAGTTTTCGGGAATGTTATCGACGGAATGAAAGTGGTTGATGGAATTGTACGCGGCGACGTGGTTCGTTCTATCGTTATTCAAGAAGGAAGCACCTCGGCGCCCATGCGAAGAAGGTGATGGCGATAGTTCTAGGATGAAAAACATTAACCTGCCGAAGCTACGAGCGAGCAAGTTCAGACTGGAGAATGGCTTCAAGTGGGCATCATTTTGTTTATCGTGCCTCTTATTTGTCACACCGGCATTTTCTCAATCGCAGCAATCCCAGGAAGCAACACCAGAATCCATTCCGCGTTATCGAATTCAATTAAAAATAGACTTCGAGGCACTCTCTTACTCAGGCAGTGAGCAAGTGCGATGGACCAATCGCAGCGATCGTCCCACCTCTACGCTCTACTTTCACCTGTATTCAAACCTTCGTCCGGACGCGCCGGCTACTCCGGCCAACTCTGTGGCCGCGGAAATGGAAGAACCGCGCATTCAAATCACCGACGTGCGCTCTCTCGCAAACGGTGCTCCGCTTTCGTACTCGATAGATGACCACGGAACTAATTTGCGAATCACTCTTCCGGAACCAGTCAGTTCCGGCGCCTCGACCGAAGTTGTGATCGGCTTTAAAGGAAACGTACCGGAAGTTGATGCGGAAGAAACAGGGCTGACTACGCATGTTGTAAAGCAGGTTAGCGCCGCGCTCAGAGGCGAGCGCGAAACACGCCGGCCGCGAGACCTGAATTTTCGGTGTCGTGGGGTCATGATGCTGGGCACTTTCTATCCGATGCTGGCGGTAAACCATGGTGGCGAGTGGTCGCGCAAACTCGAGCCCAGCGTGGGCGATGTGGTGTTTAATGAGGTGGCCGATTACGAGGTCAAAATAGAAGCAGCCCCGGGCGTCTTGGTCTTCACTTCTGCGCCGGAAGTCGTGAATCAACCGGAGAACTCAGCGGCAAAAGTTTTTTCGTCACCAGCACTGCGCGACTTTGCCGTTGTCGCCGGGCGCAGCCTGCGTTCCGAGCAGACTCAGGTTGGCGAGATCACCTTGCGATCCATTTACCTTCCGGAGCACGAACGAGTCGGCAAACGCGTGCTGGTTATGGCGGAAGATGCTTTAAAGATCTTCCAGGCGAAGTTTGGTCCGTTGCCTTTCAAAACAATCAACATGGTTGAGGCGCCGCTGGTAGCGGGTCTTGGCAGCACCGAGTTTTCCGGTCTCAACGTAATCGCCAGCGCTTACTACGTAGATTTTGATTCACCGGCGATGCGCAATCTTCCGGAAATCATTCGTGAACAACGGCCGTCGGTCGAGGAAAGTCTTGAATGGAGCGTGGCCCATCTGGTCGCGCATCAATGGTGGGGGGCAGCGGTCGGCAACGATCCTGCGCGCGAACCGGTCCTGGACGAAGCGATGTCCAGTTGGTCCGCACTCACATATTTCAAGGAACGCTACGGCGAACAGAAAGCGGCCGCTATCCAGCAAGACCAACTTCAAGGCGTATATCGTTTATACCGGACCTTTGGCGGCGACGACATGAATGCCAATCGGCCGTCGCGCGATTATAAAAACAGTTTTCAGTATGCGGCGCTGGTCACAACCAAGGGCGCCTTGATGTTGGTTCACCTGGGGCGACAGCTTGGGCCGGAAAAACTAATCGCTGCTCTTCGGCGCTATTATCAAACCCACTTGCTGAAGATCGCATCGCTCGAAGACCTGCGCGATGAGTTGATCGCCGAAGCTCCACTTGAACAAAAACGGGCCGTGGCCCGAACAATTAATCGATGGTTGGCAAGCAGGCGCGGCGACGAAGACATCGCGAAGCCTGATGCAGAGCTGGCCACGTCGTTGGGACTGCCTTCGAAAGCTAATCAGCGACGCGGCGATCGAAACGCGCTCGGCGCATTCGCGCGTGTAGGAAAATTCTTTTGGCAACAAATGACCAGGATTAGGTAGGACAAGTAGGACAGACATCCTGTCTGTCATAGATTATTGAGAGGAATGTTGAACCTGCACAGGCTTGTTAGCCCACGTCCGACAGACAGGAATGTCTGACCTACATAGATGCAACCTTACAAACGCGAAACAGTAGTTGTCACAGAACGTCAGGTCAAAATCGACGAAAGTCTTGACCGGCTGAGTTGGCTGATGGACGACTTCATTCGCTTGCCGGTGATTGGCTGGCGGGTGGGACTTGACGCGTTGGTGGGACTTATTCCTGGCTTCGGCGATACGGCTACTTCGCTTGTTTCTTTCTATATTCTTGTCTCCGCCGTCCGTTACGGCGTGCCTAAAGTTACTCTGCTGCGCATGGGAATGAACCTTGGTATTGACTACGTGGTGGGCTCATTACCGATCGTGGGAGATTTGTTTGACGCCTGGTGGAAATCTAATCAGCAAAACGTCGACCTGCTGAGCAAACGTGCAACTGTTTCAGCCGAAGAAGCGGGAGAAGGCACGGTCGGCGACTGGCTATTCGTAGGCTTGATCATTCTTCTGTTGATTGGATTGGCGGTAGGGGCCGCTGTCGTCAGCTTCTACCTGCTGGTGCTTATCACCGGCGAGATTTCCAAGGCGCTGTCAGTCTAGTTTGATTCGGGAACCCTTTACAGAACACAGCGCGGTAGCGCGGGATGCTTCGGGCTACTTAACATACACAGTTAGGCCTTCATAATGTTGCTGCCTATGGCATCCCGCGCTACCGCGCTGGGTTGTGTAGTTGATCAGCGAAACTGCATCAGTTCCCAAATTCGGTTTATTTTCGTTTCGTCGTTGACTTCTGTTTCGTTGTTTTCTTTGATGATTTAGCAACTTTCTTAGCTGACTTTTTCCTGCTCGCGCCTTTCATCAGTTTTTTCGTTCCAGACTTTGCCGGCGTCTTGCTGGCTGATTTCCTGGTTCCTTTTTTTGCGGACTTTTTGCCAGAGGCAACCTTGCGAACTCCGCCAGCCTTCGCGGTCCCCTTTCTTTTTCGCCTTTGTACTTTCTGACGCGCGTCGGCCGTCACCGCCGCAACGTGGTCCATTTGACTCAGACCAGCTTGGCCCGTTTGATCGGCGAATGGCAGATCAGACTCCTCAGCCAGCTTGCCCTGACTCTTCTGAAACTCAAACTCATTTAGATGTCCACCCTGGACCTGGTAACGCTGGAGGTTTCTCTTCGGATCTTTCGGCATACCTTTTTCCTTCCAACCGAATTGGTTTGTTCTAAATACCTTCGCCGGCGGCTGGTTAAGTTGCTGTGGTCCTTACTTAGGTATTCCTTCCTCCTGAGATTAAAGGCCGACCCGTCCTAGTGCAATCGGGACCTGGCTCTGAGTCGGTCAGATTGGACTCGTCTTTTGCCTGGTGACGCGGAGCAGCCTGCTGCTTACGAGGATTGCCTCGCTCTCTCATCGCCTTGTTATCCTTGTCCTTGCGCCTGTGATCTTTCTTTTGTCGATCCTTGTCCGACATTGTTGTCTCCCTCCTTACCGGTATCCAGCTCAACCAGAGCTTCGGTTTTCGATACAGCGTCGCCCTGCTCATAAGGCGCTGCGTTTTCCGCCGAAATGCGATATCGCAGCAGCGCGCCTACGCCACCCACATTCTTAAGCGCGTTGTCATCCTCGATAAAGGTTATCCGGGCGGCTGACAATTGTGTGGCCCGTCTCACCAGTTCATCTGCAACTCTGCGATGATCCAGCGTGGGCGGTGACTCGCCAGGGCCACCATAGAGACTTAAGACTTTCTCAACCTCGGATTTATCAAACTGAAGAGTGTCTGCCGCGGAAGCAATCAGCAACTCCTCAACCTGCCCGTTAGAAAGCGCTGCCAGAGTCTGCACCACACCAGCGACGGCCAAGCCATCTCTTCGATATTCGCCGATCAAGTGCTCAACTTTTTCCATGTCACTTAGAGAGTTGTGCCTGCGATAAGCATTCAGTGATTCCTCAAGCAGTTCTTGCTCGGGAGTATCAATTCCAAGGCTCAATACATCGATGACCTTTTCCGACAGTTCCTTGGACATTTGCTCGCGCAGAAGTGGAATGATTGTTTCCTTATCGCCTGCCAGTATCACGTGCTCGATTCGCTCGTCGCGTACCAGGCGTTCGATATTGTCAATCACTTCCTTCGCATGGTGAAGATGATAATTCTCGGTATGCCGCTGATAGCGCATTTGTGACCAGCCGCCGACTTGAGTACGTTTAGTCTTCACATTTTCTAACTCTGTTCGCCTGGACGCTTTGCCAAGCGCGAACACAAAGATCCTGGCCGCATTAGTATCGGCAAGCACAACCGCGTAACGCGGATATTGATCGAGCAAACGGGCCAGCGGATACAGGTGTGGCCGTTCATAAACAAAAACGCGATTGTTTTCAATGGGCGCCTCGAGTTGAAGCGTCTCAAAAAAACCGTTCACTCCCGAGCACGCGAAGATTGCGATGCCTTGAGTGGAAGGTTCGATATTCTGTTCGAGGTATCTGGTTATTTTAACCACATCCGCGTCGATGCTTGCCCTTTGCGGTGTGTCTGCTGCGAAGGTCTTCGCCCGCTCAGAAAGTTCCTTGCGCACAAAGACATCGTAATTGTGTTTTCCATGCTCGTCGGCTTGAGCATTGAGATAAAGACTCACAACCGGCAAATCCTGTGATTCGAAAGTTGCCAGGCGGTCGACGACGTGTTCCAGTGGCATAGTTGTAAACCTTTCTCTTTCTCCCTATTTCGCCTTCACCGGAGACCAGCGATTACTTGGGTGACGAACAATATGGTGGTTTGTCGCAAATGAGGTGCCAACTTAACAACGCAGAGGTTCAGAACACTTGTATGGACCAGACATCGCACATGTAAAAACCTAAACCATATGAGGGTATACAGCTTGCCTATTCGGAACTATGTAATGCCTTTCAATTAGGCAAAACCAAAGAGGATGTTTGGCGCAACCTGCCAAAGGAGTTGCTTGTCAACTAAGTCCCTTGAGGGTCGCTGTGTATTTCTCGTACAAAAAAGAAAAATGGTGTTTCGATTTCGTGCGAGTCGCGATCTACTGTGCGGCGCATAAAAAGGAACATTGAAATGGGACACTGAGGGTCACACGAACACAGCGCCTTCGAACGGAACAAGTTCCTTCAGGCGAAAGCGTTAAAACGAAGGTGTTCCCGGATGTTTGATTCAGACTTGTGGAGGTGAAGAGCTATGCAAGTGAAAGATGTTATGACTGCCGATCCGGCATGTTGTGTTTCAGAAACCGCCTTACAAGAGGTCGCTCAAATGATGATCGATCATGACTGTGGCGAGATACCCGTCGTTGACAGCCAAGACACGAGAAGACCGATTGGAGTCATTACCGATCGCGATATCGTTTGCCGCACGCTCGGCAAAGGACTTAATCCGCTCGATCTAACTGTGGCAGATTGCATGACCACACCTTGCGTGACAGTGACGCCGGAGATGACGATCGGGCAATGCGCCTGGCTCATGGAAGACAAAAAGATTCGACGCGTGCCGGTGATTGATGCGGACGGCAGTTGTTGTGGAATAGTCGCGCTCGCTGACATTGCACTGCGCGGGAAGACAGGCGTCACTGCCGAAGTTGTTAAGGAAGTATCCGAGCCGACTGCGGCAGCGTCTGCGGCGGGACAGTGAAACCTAATATCTCTCTCGGGTGCGTACTAAGGTAGTTTTCGAGCAGAAGACGACTTGCAGGGGGAGGAGCATATGAACAATCACAAAGTACTGGTACTCATCATCGGGGCCGCCGTTCTCGCGTTAGCTGTTGGCTGCGACACTGCAACGATTACCAACACTAACACTAACGTGGCGGTCAGCAATGCAAACGTGAATACGAATGTCAACGCGAACGCAAATGCGAACACGAGTCGAAGAAGCGTCAACGCCAACATCTCGCGGGAAGAGTACGAAAAAGATAAGACATCGTTTGCTGAAGACGCCAAGCGGTTAGGGCGCACCATTGGTAATGGCGCAAACGACGGCTGGCTTTGGACTAAGACTCGAGCAGTTTTGACTACTACCGACGATTTAAGGGACTCGACAATCAATGTTGACGTAGACAACGCGGTGGTCATGCTCTCAGGCACTGTGGCAACACAAGCGCAAAAGACAAAGGCAGCACAGGTAGCGAAGGATGTCGAGGGGGTTAAGAGCGTTGATAACAAACTAGCGGTTGCCGCGAATCCTTAATCTGCTAAGTTGGCAAATCAGCTTGAGGGTCGTTGGCACCAGGCGAGTGGCTCTTAGTAGAAGGTGCGGAATGTTAGCGGCAGCATTTACGGCAGTAAGGTGTTGTTGTCGCAGTCCGGGCTTCTCCCGATTCGCGCGCACACGTTCAGCGCGAAATGGTGTGCCTGTAACCAGCGATAGTGCCAGGGAGCTGCGAATAATTTGCCCGCCGCCTTCGCCAAGTGAGCCGTCGATTATCAGCATCGTATGCCTTTATCTTCACGCAAACCCGACGCCCCAGGCAATCAGTTTATATCCATAAAGGCCTAAGGAGCCGGGCCGGAAATATTCAAGCGGAAGCTTGCGCATTATGATCGCAAAACACTTTTGGTCTCAAAGCCTAATGAAACTACGCGTTTGGTACCTTATGGTTTTCGTTCGATGGTCGTTGCAAAAGTGGTACTTGCATGTGACGAAAGTATCCTGTGTCGTTCACCGGACATACGAGCAATTGGGTCACTTGTTATACCCCTCGCACTTACGATCAGGCCCCCAGTTTGATTTTCGCCGGCAACATGTGCCGGCAAAACAGGAGAAAAACCATGAATGCTTTTGCGTTACTAAAAGCCGACCATGAAAAAGTTGCCGGCATACTTGAAACGATTGAAGAAACTACCGAGCGAGCGATCAAAGGGCGAGACGAGCAATTTGCATTCATGAGTGGAACTGTGGCATCACGCTTGCCGGACGTTGCCCGACAAGAGCAAAAGGTGACAATGAAGTATCGAGTAACGGCTGGGAAACAGACGTAGTGAGAGTTCTCTTGTATTGAATTAAGGCGCTATACCCGACGCGTTTTGAAGAATTAATTTCCGGGTCATGACTGGCCGAATCTCGCCTCAGGTCGGCTGCCTAACAGGAATTCTCACTAGTCAGTCGACTGGCGTTAATCCGAAATTCTTTCGTGGACTCTGAACTCTCCTCAGGCTATCCGTGTGAGTTGCGGAGAGGGGATATCACTGCGTTAACGACGCTACAAGGGGGAAATACCGATGTCGATCAGAAATCATGAGGCGAACTTACAACCGGATTTGGTTTGTTTCTCGCACCTGCGCTGGGATTTTGTCTACCAGCGCCCGCAACATCTGTTGACCCGTTGTGCGCGGGACCGGCGGGTCTTCTTTGTTGAAGAACCTATCTTCGGCAATGGCTCGATGCGGCTCGACGTGCGCGAGGCCGATGCCGGCGTTCGAGTTGTTGTGCCGCATTTGCCTGACGGGCTTCGCAGTGAAATCGCGACCACCGCGGTGATGAAGGACATGATAGGACGTCTCTTTTTTGAGAACGGAATTCGTGAGTATGTGTTTTGGTATTACACCCCGATGGCACTGACCTTCACGAAACACTTCAGCCCGATCGCCTCGGTTTACGATTGCATGGACGAGCTCTCAGCCTTCAAAGGCGCGCATGATCAACTACCGACATTGGAGAAGCAGCTCTTCCAACATGTCGATCTGGTTTTCACGGGCGGGCAGAGCTTGTATGAAGCGAAACGAAATTCCCACAAAGCAGTTCATGCGTTTCCGAGCAGTATTGATGTCTCTCATTTTGGGAAAGCCAGGACCGCGACAAGCGATCCCCAGGATCAGGCCGGCATACCGCAGCCGCGTTTAGGTTTTTTTGGTGTGATCGATGAGCGGTTTGATATCGAATTGCTCGAGGCCGTCGCGTTACAGCGTCCCGATTGGCACTTCATTATGATCGGCCCGGTTGTAAAGATTCATCCCAACTCATTGCCCAAACATCCAAATGTTCATTACCTCGGACCGA
>Ga0190270_10000369_pt1 | contig 19159 bp, 12 predicted proteins | sample Popmic320T_FD_133748 | JGI IMG/M metagenome (GOLD analysis project Ga0190270, IMG submission 133748) | Populus adjacent soil microbial communities from riparian zone of Weber River, Utah, USA - 320 T | ecosystem: Environmental > Terrestrial > Soil > Riparian zone | place: USA: Utah | collected...
GACACCATGCGCGCAGGCAATTCGGAGTTACAGCAGAGCGCGGCCAAAATCGGCGCGGGGCGGGCGTCGGCGCCGGCGCGCAGCGCGCTGATTCTGGGCGAACTGCGGAGGAAGACCGACGACGGTTTCGGCTATAATCAGGGCGATCATCAAATCGAGGAGGTAAAAACGTAATGAGCGTTTCTCTTTCAACAGACCTGACTGACCCCTCGGTAGCTCCTTACATTCTCTGGGATGAGCTTTATGTCGCGTTAGGACGCGCTGAAAGAATGAGAATCGCGGCGCCAGGGTAGGGCAAACTGGTAGTTTGCCAAACTGCCAGTTTGCCCGGGCTTCCCGAAAGACCGCATCGAAGGAGTCAATGCGAACTACCTGGGAGCGCAGGCATCCTTGCCTGCGGGGTTCCGGCAATGACCGACTGACCGAAGCATGCAGGCAAGGGGGCCTGCGCTCCCAGGTAGTTCGCCCTACCATTGTCTGAGGACGAGATGGAGATAAGTGAACGCAAGGTCGGCAAAGTCACGATCATCAAAATTCAAGGCCAGGCTGTCATTGACCAGAAGCCCGAGCGCCTGTCACAACTCGCTCGCGAGCGTCTGCAAGCGGGCGACCGTTTGTTCGTGGTCAATCTGGCCGGTTGCTCGCGGATGGACAGCACGGCGCTGGGCGAACTGGTGAAATCGCAAAAAATGGTCGCCGATTGCGAGGGGGTGTTGAAGCTGGCCGAAGTGCCACTGAATTTACGCGGGCTTTTTATTGTCACCAACCTGACGCAGATTCTGGAGATTTTCGACAAAGAGCAACAGGCCATCAACAGTTTCGGCGCATGATTTCTCAGCGGCGCGAGCGGTGGCGAGCGCTACTTTGTTTAGGGAGCGCGCTCGCTACCGCTGGCGCCGCTGATTCGGAGCCAACCGATGAAAAAGTTTTCCATCATTATCACCATCGCATTTTGTTTGATCTTCACCCCCGCCCGGTTCGCCGACGAAGGGATGTGGACGTTCGACAACCCGCCGCTCAAACAGTGGAAAGAGAAGTACGGGTTCGAGCCTTCGCGCGAATGGCTTGATCACGTGCGGCTGTCCACCGTGCGTTTGAGCGAGGGCGCGGGTGGCGGAACCGGGTCATTCATTTCGGCCGACGGCCTGGTCTTTACCAACCAGCACGTCGGCGCCGGGCAGGTCGCGAAGCTTTCGACCGGCGGGCGCGATCTCGTCAAAGATGGCTTTTACGCGCCCGCGCGCGAGGATGAGTTGAAATGCCCCGACCTCGAAGTCAACGTGATGGCCTCTTACGAGGACGTGACGAAGCGCGTGCAGGGCGCGGTCAAATTTGAGGCCTCGGACAAAGACGCCGCCGCGCAGCGCAAGGCCGAGATGGCAGCGATCGAAAAAGAAGAGTCGGCGAAGACAGGCTTGAAGTGCGAAGTCGTGACGCTATACAACGGCGGCGAATACTGGCTCTACGGCTTCAAACGCTACACCGACGTGCGCCTGGTCTTTTCGCCCGAAGAGCAGATCGCCTATTTCGGCGGCGATTACGACAACTTCACCTTCCCGCGCCACGACCTGGACATCACTTTCTTCCGCGTTTACGAGGAGGGGCGGCCCGCGAAAATCGAGCATTATTTGAAGTGGGCCTCAAAAGACGTCGGCGAGGGGGAGCTTGTGATCGTGCCTGGATTTCCCGGTTCGACCGCCCGGCTGTTGACCGTGGCGCAATTGCGTTATCACCGCGACCTCGGGAATCCGCTTCAAATGCAGGTGTGGACCTCGCGCAGCGCCGCGTTGAAGGCTTACGCCAAACTCGGCGCCGAGCGGCAACGGCAGGCCTCACAATCGATTCGCAGCCTGGAGAATTCGATCAAACGCCTCGTCGGCCAACAGGCCGGGCTGGAAAATCCGCGCGTCTTCAAAAAGAAGGAAGACGAAGAGGCCGCTCTGCGGCGCAGCCTGGCTTCGAAACCCGAGTGGCAGCGCGCTTATGGCGACGCCTGGGCGCGGATCGAGCAGGCTTATGCCGCTCTGCCCGCGATGGCGAAGCGAATCGCCTTCTCGAATCTCACGGCTTCACGACTCGGCAATGTAGCGTCATCTTTCGTTCGCTACGCCGAAGAGATTCGCAAACCTAACGAGCGACGTTACGAGGAGTTCCGCGACAACCGCATCGAGGCCCTGAAACGCAACCTGCTCTCGCCCGCGCCGTTCTATCCCGAAATGGAAGAAGCGGTTCTGGCGGCATGGCTCGATGAAGGCCGGAAGACGCTCGGCGCCGACGACCCCTTCATTCGCGCGGCGCTCGGCGGTTCGAACCCGCCGGAAGAGGCAAAGCGCGTGATCGGCGGAACGAAGCTTCACGACGTCGCGTTTCGCAAAGCGTTATTTGAGGGCGGAGCCGAGGCCATCGGCAAATCCGACGACCCGCTCATCGCCCTCGCGCGCAAGGTCGAGCCGATAATTCGCGAGCTGCGCGCCTGGGAAGAAGAGAATATCAAGAACGTCGAGACCGGCGCGGGCGAGAAGATCGCCAACGCGCGTTTCGCCGTCTACGGCAAGACCGTCTATCCGGACGCCAACTTCAATTTGAGGATCGAATACGGGACGGTCGCCGGCTACGAAGAAGACACCACGCTCGTGCCGTTCAAGACGACCTTCTACGGGCTGTTCGACCGCGCCGTCAGCTTCAACGAGAAGCCGCCTTACAATTTGCCGCCGCGTTGGAAAGACGCGAAATCCGTGTTGACCCTCTCGACGCCGCTCAACTTCGTCTATTCGGCCGACACCATCGGCGGCAATTCCGGCAGCCCGGTCATCAATCGCAACGCCGAGATCGTCGGCATAAATTTCGACAGCAACATTCAGAAGCTGCCGAATCGTTATCTCTACATTGACGAAAGCGAAGGCGCGCGCGCGGTCGGAGTGCATGCGGCCGCGGTTATCGAAGCCTTGAGCAAGCTGTACGGCGCTGACAAACTGGTCGCGGAGATCAAAGGCCGATGATCCGGAGCCTGGGTACGCGTCGCTTCCAGCGCGCAATCGGGGCAAGATGCTTATTAAGGGCCCATGGGGCGCCTGCCTAGACTGCGCGCTGGAAGCGACGCGTACCCAGGAGACGCTTCCCAATTCATACATGAGCCTCGACCATATGCGACCAGCGAAGATTGTTACTGACCACAAAGAAACGAAGGACGTTTTTGAGCCGGTCTTTTCATATGTATCACGAATCGAGGTGAACAATGGCTAACGCAACATACGATCTGGTTGTGATAGGCAGCGGTCCGGCCGGGCAAAAGGGCGCAATCGCCGCGGCGAAACTGGAAAAGAAGGTTGCGATCATTGACCGCAAAGGGATGATTGGCGGGGTTTCTCTACACACAGGCACCATTCCGAGCAAGACGCTGAGAGAAGCGATTCTGTATATGACCGGCTTCCGCCAGCGCGCATTCTATGGGTGCGACTATTCGCTGAAGGAAAGAATCATCCAGGAAGACCTCTCCGATCGCGTGCGCATGGTCCAGGAACGCGAAATGGAGGTGGTCAAGCATCAATTCAGGAGAAACGAAGTCACTGTCATTCAAGGCGGCGCCCAGTTTCTCGACCCGCACACGGTTCGTGTCACGACCGAAAGCGGCGAAGTCTCGGTCGCGGCCGAAAAGATTCTCATCGCCTGCGGGACGCGTCCGGCTCGTAACCCGATGATCCCCTTCGACGGCCAGACAATCATTGACGCCGGCGAAGTGGAGCGGCTCACGAGCATTCCGAAAGAGTTGATCGTGGTTGGCGCGGGCGTGATCGGTGTTGAGTACGCGTCAATGTACGCGGCGCTGGAATCGCGAGTGACGATCATCGAGCAACGGCCGGAAATGCTCGATTTCGTTGATCGGGAGATCGTCGAGCAGTTGCAATATCATCTGCGGAACCTCGACGTCATTCTTCGCTTCGGAGAAAAAGTCCATTCGGTGGAAAAGGATTCCGACGGGGACGTGGTCGCCATGCTCGAGAGCGGAAAGACCGTCACCGGCGACGCTCTTTTGTATGCGGTGGGCAGGCAAACGAACGCCGACCTTTTGAATCTCGAAGCCGCAGGCGTCCCGATTGACGAGCGCGGCAAGATCAGCGTTAACGAATATTTCCAGACCGCGGTTCCCCACATCTATGCCGCGGGAGATGTCATCGGGTTTCCGGCCCTCGCGGCGACTTCAATGCAACAGGGCCGTTTGGCGGCAAATCATATGTTCGGAGAGGATTCAAACTATTCCGCCTTTCCTCTTCCTTACGGCATCTACACAATTCCGGAAATCTCAATGATCGGGAAAACCGAGCGGCAGTTGACTGAGGAGAAAATTCCGTATGAGGTCGGGGTCGCCAGATATGATGAGTTGGCGAGAGGCCAGATTCTCGGCGACCATACCGGGAAATTGAAACTCCTGTTCGATCCCAGGAATCTGAAGCTGCTCGGGCTCCACATCATCGGCGAAGGGGCGACGGAACTGATCCATATCGGACAAGCTGTTCTGAACATCGGCGCTACGATCGAATACTTCCGAGACACAGTGTTCAATTACCCGACGCTCGCCGAAGCCTACAAGGTCGCCGCTCTTAACGGGCTGAATAAGCTGCGAAATTGACCATTGTGGAAGCCTTCTTTGTTCGCGTAGCGGCGCGCCCGCGTCCTCGCGGGCAGGCTCTTGGCCACACACTTGCCCGCGAGGACGCGGGCGCGCCGCTTAGGCGCCACTGGTTGCGCTTAATTTTCAAATCGAGCAAAAATGTTAATAATGACAAGCTGGCTGCGTCCCACATACGCAATTGTTGACTGCGCTAATTCTATAGAGCTGAACCGGCTGCCATCGCCTCAAAAACAACCTCTTTTTCAGACAGACTATTGACATTGACCGGCTCGCCTGACGACTCCCTTTCCAACGGCAGCCCGAGGATTTCCCGGCTCAACCACTTGAAGTCCTCTGTGACGGGATAGTTGTGATGTCGCTCGACTACAGTGGTTCCCTGGGCCGCGGCTTCGATGATTCTCACGCTGGCGCGGATCTGTGTTTGGAGCAATTCATCGCCGAAGATCCGCTGTAGTTCAAGTTTGAAATCCCGGTCGAACCGCTTGTGCTTGTCGAAGTTGTTCAGGACCACCCTGATTGAGGGCATCGGCTTGATAAGCCGGTTGCAGTTCTCCAACATCCAGTCGATCACTGCGATCATGTCCTTCAGCCCATACTTCCCGCAGGAAACGATGAGGACGACCTGGTTGGCCGCCTCAATCCCGATTTGGGTCGAGCGGCACAATCCGGCCGGCGTGTCGATGAAGATGTAGTCATAGAGCGGCAACGCAGGGCCGAGCTGCCTTCTCAGCAAATCCGGATAGAGCGGCAGCCGATCCACCGCCTCGCGCAGCTCTTTCTGGAACCTGTTATGAATGAGGTCGATGTTGGGGCGAATCTTGATGATGTATTCGTGAATGTTCACCTTGGGGACGACGAGCATGCGGTCGGCCGTCTTCGGAGTATCGATCGGGTAGGGGACCAGCCCCTGACCCAGATTCCCTTGAGGGTCGAGATCCACGCACAGCACCCGTTTGTCGTGATAGTGGCCGAAACAGACGGCCAGATTTTGCGTGATGGTGGTTTTACCGGCGCCGCCCTTCTGGTTGACAAAAGCGAGGACTTTGGCTGGCTCTTTCTTCAATGGGGCGAACGATCTTTTCTGTTGGAGTCGCTCGGCGCCAACCGGGGCACATATCTGTTCTGGCATGACTTCGGCTCCTTATGCTGTTGTTGCAAGGGAAACCTAGGGAATTGCTTTGGACTGGATGTCGCAGGGGAAGGGAGGCCGAGAGTATAGACCTCAGAGGCGCCGATTTCAACAAAAAGGTTCATTGGCGGTGGCTCTTGCAGCCCGCGCGTTCGATTGGCTACTATCACATTGTCATGCAGAGCGATAACCGCACAATGAGAGACGATAAAGAAATAGCTTTTCTCTTCGATTTGTACATCGCGCCCACCTGGCGCGAGGCCTTCGATCAGATGGTTGACGATGAGGTCGAACTGCCGAAGGAAGGGCGGTTCCTGGACGCCGGGTGCGGCACCGGCGGCTATGCGATTGACACGGCGATCAGAGGGGGCGCGAAAACCGAGGTCGTCGGCGTCGATCCGAGCCAGGAGAAACTGATTCTGGCGCGCGGTAAGGCCGTGGTGAAAAAGGTCGAGAATGTGGAATTTCGAGAAGGCCCGCTGCAGTCACTCGAATTCAATGACGGGGAGTTCGATCTTGTGATTGGCGACGCCTCGATGCTGCCGCCTTCGGAGATCGGCCCCTTCCTCGCGGAGTTGGCGCGGGTCGCGAATCATGGCGCGACAGTTGTCTTGAAACTGACGACGCGCGGCAGTTTCGACGAGTTCTTCTCGATTTACTGGGAATCCTTATACAACCTGGGATTGCTCGATTACACGCCGCAGCTCGAAGGTCTGATCACGGAGAGGTTGGCGGTGAGCGACGCCGAACAGCTCGCGCTCGACGCCCGCCTGAAAAACGTCCGCGGCGTGACCATCAAGGAGCGGTTCGATTTCAAAGACGGAAATGAGTTCTTCGAATCGCCGCTGATCGAAGCGTTCTTCCTCGACGAATGGCTGGCGATCCTCCCGGATGAGGAAACGCGCCGGCAGGTTCGACAGCAGTTGATGACGATCATTGACGAGGAACACCACGCGATGGATTTCGACGTTTCGATCAAGGCGACCCTTATTATCGGGCAAAAATAAGCGCCCATCATGAATCAAACAATCAATCCACCCACAAAACCTCCCGCAACTCCCAAGGATGCGGCGGCGATGATCATGCTGCGCGACCCTGACGACCCAAAGGTCTTCTGGGTGAAGCGCGGGAAGACGCTGGCCTTTATGGCCAATTACCACGCGTTTCCCGGAGGGCAGCGCGACGCCGCAGACGCCGAAATCCCGATTCTCAACGCCGAAAACGTTCCGGACGCCGCGATGCGCGTCACCGCCGTCCGAGAGATTTTCGAGGAGACCGGAGTGTTGATCGCCCGCGGGGTCGAGAGGCTTTCGGCGGAAAGACGCGCGGCGATGCGCGACGAACTGCATTCCGGACAGGCTTCGTTCAAGGAATTGCTCGAACGCGAAGGTTTGGCGCTCGACGCCAATATGTTGGTCGAAGCCCCGCGCTGGGTCACACCGGCGACTTCTCCGCGGCGTTACAACACGCGGTTCTTCGCGGCGTGGCTGCCTGAGGGGCAGGAGACCGAGGTCATTCCGGGCGAGCTTGAGACGGGCGAGTGGCTGCGCCCGAAGGAGGCGCTGCGAAAGTGGATTGACGGCGATTGTCTGATCGTCACGCCGATCTTCTCCGCCATTCAGGCGCTGGCCGAAGGCGTCGAGGATTTCGCCGAGCGATTGCTCAGCGTCTCGCAGGAGGAGCGCGATCATTTGGAGCGTCGAGTCCAGTTCCGCTACGGCATATTCCTCTGCCCGTTGCGCACGCCCACGCTTCCGCCCGCGACTCACACCAACTGTTACATCGTCGGCGGCGACGAGATGGTCGTGATCGATCCCGGCTCGCCTTACCCCGATCAACAGGCCGTGCTCGACCACGTGGTCGCCAGGTTCATCGAGCAGGGGAGGCGATTCCGCGAAATCCTCATCACTCATCTGCATCAAGATCACATCGGCGGCGTGACGCATCTGGCCGAAAAATTCAACCTGCCGATCGCCGCCCACCGCCTGACCGCCGAAGCCATCGGCGGCGAAGTCCGCGTTGACCGCTTCATCGAAGACGGCGAAGTGATCGAACTCTCCGAAGCTTCGGCCGGATTGACCTGGCGGTTGCGCGCGATGTGGACGCCGGGCCACGCGCGCGGCCATCTCAGTTTTTACGAGGAACGCACTGGAAGCCTGCTCACAGGAGATTGCGTCGTCGGCTTCGGCACGGTCGTCATCGCTCCGCCCGAAGGCAATATGAACGATTACCTCGCTTCTTTGAGGCGATACCTTGAATTGCCTCGATTGACTGCGCTGATGCCTGGCCACGGGCCTGTGATCGCCGACGCGCGGAGCCGCATCGAAGAATACATCGCCCACCGCCGCGACCGCGAGGAGCAGATCGTCGGCGCTGTCGCGGCGGGCGCGAGCGCGATCCCGCAGATCGTCAAAGCCGTCTACACCGACGTGCCCGAAGCCATGCATCAACTGGCCGAATTGTCCGTGCTGGCGCACCTCGAAAAATTGGAGGGCGAAGGGCGCGTGACGCGGGCGGCGAATGAGTTCAAGTTGATTTGACGCCCGAATCAAAACAGCCAACGTCGACGTCACCGATTTATCACGTCAGTTGTTCCGATTTAGCTTCCGGCGCCGCGCCCTTGAGCTTCACCAGCGCCCAACGTAGAATACGCGCCTTCTGTTCACACCTGATTTTTGCCCGACAAGAAGGGAAATGTTTATGGCTACGTGGTCGCGGGTTCGCGCGCTATTTGTCTGTCTAATCATCGCCGCCGCTTTCTCATCGGCGGTCGCTCCCGTAAGTTCAAATTCGCAATACCAGCCGACGCCGGAGAACCTGGAGGCCCGCCGGTGGTTCCAGGACGCCAAGTTCGGATTGTTCATCCACTGGGGCGTCTACAGCGTGCTGGGCGACGGCGAATGGGTGATGAACAACAGGAAGATGCCGATCAGCGAATACGAAAAACTCCCGGCGCAGTTCAACCCGACCGAATTCGATCCGGCGGAATGGGTCGCGCTTGTCAAGGCCGCCGGGATGAAATACATCACGATCACCAGCAAGCATCACGACGGCTTCGCCATGTTCGATTCGAAGATCAGCGACTGGGACATCGTCGACCGCACTCCTTACCAAAAAGACGTATTGAAGATGCTCGCCGACGAATGCCATAAGCAGGGAATCAAGATCTTCTTTTATTACTCGCAACTCGATTGGCGTCATCCCGACTATTTCCCGCGCGGTCGTACCGGAGAGACCGCGGGCCGGCCCGAGAGTGGCGAATGGTTCAAATACATCGATTATATGGACGGGCAGTTGAAAGAACTGCTTACCAATTACGGCCCGATCGGCGGGATCTGGTTCGACGGGATGTGGGACAGGCCGAAGGCCGAATGGCGATTCGAGCAAACGTACAAGCTGATCCACTCGATGCAGCCCGCCGCGCTGGTCGGATCGAATCATCACCTCAAGCCTTTCCCCGGCGAGGATTTTCAGATGTTCGAGAAGGACCTGCCCGGACAGAAGACCGCCGGTTTCAACGCGGAGTCTGAGGTCGGCGACCTGCCGCTCGAAACCTGCGAGACGATCAACGGCGCGTGGGGCTACAACGCGAACGACAAGCGGCTCAAAAGCACAAAGGATTTGATCCACTATCTGGTCAAGGCCGCGGGCTACAACGCCAATTTCCTGCTCAACGTCGGCCCGATGCCGAACGGTAAAATCCAGCCCGAATTCGTTGACAGGTTGAAGCAGGTCGGCGCATGGCTGGAAAAGAACGGCGAAACGATCTACGGCACGCGCGGCGGCCCGCTCACTCCGCGCCCCTGGGGCGTGACGACGCGCAAGGGTAATAAGGTCTATCTGCACATTCTGAACTGGTCGGACCCGGTGCTGGCGATGCCCAGAATGCCGAAGAAGGTCAAATCGGCCACGTTCTTCAAGGACGGCAGTAAGGTTGAATTTCTAGAGCACGACAAGTACGGACTCTTCATCCGGAGCCCGCAAGGATTTACGGACGAGAACGACACAATTGTCGTCCTCGAATTAGCTGAAAAATAATACGGAGGTTTTAAATGGGTAGAGGCGATCAACGCTCGAAACGTGGAAAAATATCGCGGGGAACCGCCGGCAAGACCAGGCCGAACCCCAAACAGAAGAAGCGCGCCAGAGCCGCGAAGCGAAGGGCTAGCGCCGCCGCGCAAAAGTGAGTGCGGCAGAGATTTCGCAAAGCCATCGTTGCGGTCTTTCACTTGATAATGATCAAGTAATCTTGGAGATGCGGAGCCTTTGGAGTGCGGCGCCGAACGAAGGCGCCCCAAAGGCTCCGCCGATCTGAGCGACTTTGCAATATCCCTGACTCAGGGATATTGCCCTACTCCGAAGCCCCGTAACCGCCGCCGCCTGGCGTTTCGATGACAAACACATCGCCCGTCCTCATGTCAATTTCGTCCGCATAGGACAGCTCAATACGTTCGCCAGTCACGCGCTCCACCCAATTGCGCCCCAGCCCGCCCGGCTCTCCGCCCGCCATGCCGTAGGGCGGCACGCGGCGATGCCCGGATAGAACCGCTGCTTTCATCGGCTCAAGGAACCGGATGCGACGCGTCGCGCCATTGCCGCCGCTCCACTGTCCGCGTCCCCCGCTGCCTCTGCGTATGGAATGCTCCTCGACCCGCACCGGGAAACGCCACTCCAATACCTCCGGGTCGGTGAGGCGCGAGTTGGTCATGTGGACCTGCACCGTGTCGCAGCCGTCGAAGCCAGGCCCTGCTCCCGTTCCGCCGGAAATCGTCTCGTAGTACTGATATTGCGCGTCGCCGAACGTGAAATTGCTCATGGTGCCGCACGAGGCGGCCATCACTCCCAGCGCCCCGTAGAGAGTGTCGGTGATGCATTGCGACGTTTCCACGTTGCCGGCTACGGTCGCGGCGGGCGGGCGAGGATTCAACATACAGCCCTCGGGGATGACGATATGGAGCGGTTTCAAACACCCTGCGTTGAGCGGTATGTCGGCGTCGACCAGTGTGCGGAAGACGTATAGCGCGGCCGCGTATACGACGGCGGTAGGCGCGTTGAAGTTGCTGTCGAGCTGGGCTGAAGTTCCGGTGAAATCGATCGTGGCGCTGCGGCGATCCGCGCCGGTTGTGATCTTAACTCGGATCACCGCCCCGTTGTCCATCTCATAGCCGAATTCGCCGTCCTTCAGCGCGCCCAGGACGCGGCGCACTGACTCTTCCGCGTTGTCCTGGACGTGGCGCATGTATGCCTTCACGACGTCCAGGCCGTAATGCGCGACCATTTTGCGAAGCTCCTGCGCGCCCTTTTCGTTCGCGGCGACCTGGGCTCTGAGGTCGGCAAGATTCTGCGAGATGTTGCGCGCCGGGCGCCGGGCCTCCGCGAGGATGCGCCGCATCCGATCTTCCATCAGGCGTCCGGCCTCGACCAGTTTCACATTGTCGATCAGCGCGCCCTCGTCTTCCACCGTCCGGGAGAAGGGCGGCATGGAGCCGGGGGTGACGCCGCCAATGTCGGCGTGGTGGCCGCGCGAGCCTACGTAGAAAAGTATCTCCTTCCCTCGATCGTCGAACACGGGCGTGATCACCGTGACGTCGGGCAAATGCGTGCCGCCGTTGTACGGGTCGTTCAACACGTAAACGTCTCCCGACTCTATGCGGCCCGCGTTCCGGCGGATCACCGTCTTGACGCTTTCGCCCATCGAGCCCAGATGCACAGGCATGTGCGGCGCGTTGGCGATTAGATTGCCTTCGGCGTCGAACAGGGCGCAGGAGAAATCGAGCCGCTCCTTGATGTTGACCGAGTAGGCGGTGTTGGCCAGGCTCAAGCCCATCTGCTCGGCAATCGACATGAAAAGGTTGTTGAAGACCTCCAGCATCACAGGATCGACGGCGGCGCCTACGGCGACTCTGCTTTCGCGCGGCGCAACACGTCTCAGGACGAGGCGCCGGAGCGGCGTTACCTCGGCGCGCCAGCCAGGCTCGACGACGGTGGTGGAGTTCCTCTCGGCGATGATGGCGGGGCCGTTGATCTGTTGGCCGATGGCTAGCTCATCGCGCAAAAAGACCGGCGTAGAGAGCGTCTTTCCGCCTGTGGTCATTTGCGCGTATTCGACCGCGACGGCGGCGGGGCGCGCCTCTTTCGCCTCTTTCTCGTGAGGCGTTTCGGCGAAGGCGTCCGACTTGGCAATGGCTTCGACGGAGATCGCTTCGATAATGATCTCCCGATCCTGCATCAGGAAGCTGAAGCGCCGCTTGTATGCCATCTCGAAGTCCCTCCGCATGTCGGCGATCTCGCCGAACGGCGTGATGAGCGCCGTATCCGTTCCTTCGTAGCGCAGATGGGCGCGCTCGCGTAGTTCGATGCGCTCCGGCGGCGCGCCCTGGCTCAGAACTTCTCGCGTGGCGGATCGCGTGAGCGCGTCCATATCCGCGCGAATCCGGGGGAGCGCCGATTCCTCCATCCGCGTCTCCGTCGCCTTCTCGCGCATCGCCGTGACGTCGGCCAGCCCCATGCCGTATGCCGACAACACGCCCGCGAACGGATGGATGTAAACGCTCGTCATGCCAAGTTCGTCGGCCACCAGGCAGGCATGCTGTCCGCCTGCGCCGCCGAAGCAGGCCAGCGTGTATTGGGTTACGTCATGGCCGCGCTGCACCGAGACGCGCTTGATGGCGTTGGCCATGTTGGCCACGGCGACGCGAATGAACCCCTCGGCGACTTCCTCCGGCGTTTGCTTCTTACCTGTCGCGGCCTCGATCTCGGCGGCCAGCGCAGCGAAATTCTCACTAACTATTTCGACATCGATAGATTGATTTCCCTTCGCCCCGAACACTTTGGGGAAATATTCGGGCTGAATCTTCCCCAGCATTACGTTGCAGTCGGTGACCGTCAGCGGCCCGCCGCGCCGGTAGCACGCGGGGCCGGGATCGGCGCCTGCCGAGTCCGGCCCGACCCGGTAGCGCTGGCCGTCGAAATGCAGGATCGAGCCGCCGCCTGCCGCGATAGTGTGGATGGACAACATGGGCGCGCGCATGCGCACGCCGGCCACCTGCGTCTCGAATTCGCGCTCGAGTTCGCCGGCGTAATGTGAGACGTCAGTGGACGTGCCGCCCATGTCGAAACCGATTACCTTACCGAACCCGTCCATCTCCGACGTTCGCGCCATGCCCACGATGCCGCCCGCCGGGCCGGACAGGATGGAGTCCTTGCCCTGGAATCGGCGGGCCTCGGCAAGCCCGCCGTTCGACTGCATGAACATCAGACGCGCGCCGGGCAGTTCGCCGGCCACTTGATCGACGTAGCGACGGATAATGGGCGAGAGATAGGCGTCAACTACCGTCGTGTCGCCGCGCGATACGAACTTCATCAACGGGCTGACTCGATGGGAGACCGACACTTGCGTGAAGCCGGTCTCGATCGCCATCTCGGCGACGCGTCGCTCGTGCTCGGGGAAGCGATAGCCGTGCATGAAGACGATGGCGACGCCGCGGAAACCCTCGGCGTATACGGCTTCAAGATCCGCCCGCACGCCTGGCTCGTCGAGCGGGGTCACGACATCGCCATGCGCGCCGATGCGTTCGGCCACTTCAACTACTTTTTTGTACAGCAGCTCGGGCAGGCGAATTTCGCGGTCGAAGATGCGCGGGCGGTTTTGATAGGCGATTCGCAGCGCGTCGCCGAAGCCTTTCGTGGTGAAGAGCGCCGTCGGTTCGCCCTTGCGCTCAAGCAAAGCGTTGGTGGCGACAGTTGTTCCCATTTTCACCGCCTCGATGCGTTCGACCGGAATGGGCGCGCCGTCCTCGACGCCGAGCAGCCGGCGGATGCCTGCAACCGCGGCGTCGCGATATTGTTCGGGATTCTCCGACAGGAGTTTGTGAGTGACGAGCGAGCCGTCGGGGCGCTTCGCGACGATGTCGGTGAAAGTGCCGCCACGGTCGATCCAGAATTGCCAACCGGATGATGTGTCCATTATCTTATTGCCTCAGTTTCATACTGTTCCGATTCTCTTCTATACCATATCGTATCTTTGGTTGTTACGCCTGATCTATATTCATCGACAAGCAGTGGTGGAAATAGTTGAATCACAGCGTTTTGAGATGATAGTAAGGCTCCGCCATACATTGGCATAAGAGATGCTAAACCTATTGTCGACGAGTGATTTTAGTTATGCTGGCAAGCAGGTTGAACAGTTTAGGAGAGAATCGATCTTTCAAGGAGAAAATTATGTCTACACCAAGAATTACGCGGATCATTTGGGCTTTATTGTTGCTGATGAGCGTCGGACAGGCAGCCTTTGCTCAAGGCGCTAGACGCTGGGTTTTACTCGGACAGACGACGGTGGACGGCCAGAGGGATCGTGACACAATCGCGATAGGCCGATCTGAAGGGACATTTCGAAGCATTCAGCTACGCGTCGCGGGCGCCCCGGTCGAGTTCCAGCGCGTGGTGGTCCGTTTCGCGAACGGGACCAGCGAAGAGGTCGAGTTCCGCGACTACATCCCCGCCGGCGGCCAGACGCGGGCCATAGACCTGCGCGGTAACGACCGGGTGATCAGCAGCGTCGATTTCCTCTACAGCAAAGCCAGATGGCGGCATGGCGCGCGACCGAGAGTGACGCTATACGGAGATAAATTCATTCCGCGGCCCGCTCCCTGGGTTCTGCTCGGACAAACCACAGTGGACGGACAGAGGGATCGTGACACAATCGCGATAGGCCGATCTGAAGGCAGATTTCGGAGCATTCAGCTTCGCGTCTTTGGCGCCCCGGTCGAATTCCAGCGCGTGGTGGTCCGTTACGGAAACGGTACAAGTGAAGAGGTCGAGTTCCGCGACAACATCCCCGCCGGCGGCCAGACGCGGGCCATAGATCTGCGCGGCGATGACCGGGTTATCAGCAGCGTTGATTTCCTCTACAGCAAAGCGCGATGGCGGCATGGCGCGCGACCGAGAGTGGCGCTCTACGGACGCTGAGGTCAACTACTCCATCTACAGCGCGGGGACGCGCTGTAGATGGAACTTGCGGTTTCAGGCCCTTCCCATCACAGGTAAATCTCCTGGCCGGGCTGAGCAATCTAGCCATATCAATGACGCCCGGCGGCTTCCTCAAGTGAAAACCCAGTTGCGAATAATTCAGCAGGATGCCCTTGAACATGCTGATATTTGGCGCCCATCAACCGCAGTGCAGCTACTACCTGACCGGCGCCGCCTGCCCGCTTCATTACCCGTCTGTTGTGGTTTCCGGCATCTTCACATCGTTTTATTCTCGTTCTCAATCGGGAATCCTTGATGGATCAGTTCGTCAACAAGTCTTGCGCGAAAGTCCGGCCGGTTGACCGAGGCTAAGAGTTTATTGGACTGCTTTGTCTTTGCAATCGTGACCTCCCGGCCCGCGCGTCTCGCACACATCCGAATCCACACCCCGCCATCGATCAAATCACATTTAAACCATCGGTTGGGATAATGAAATGAAATCACTCGCAAGTGATGACGGAGAGCGCTCAACGCCGGCAATCTCTTGTCTGTCGCGCTTGTCGCTACAGTTGTCGCAATTTTAGTGTCGGCTTGTCGCTTTTGCCGAAAGGTCGGATTGCGCTGCGCTTCGCTTTCTGACGCGTCGAGTTCCGACGGGAAGTCGTCATCCTGTTCAACAATCTTGCCCGCCTCATCAGGTGAATTAGTGGACTCGATTGTCTCACGCTCATCGCCGGGCAAGACTCGATCCGCGCTGGCGTCGGCCTCGGTCATCTGAACTCTGTGGATATTGTCCTTCACGCTCGGACTGTGGTTGAACTTCGCAGACCTGTTGCGGATGTAAATCAATGTGACCGCGGCCAGAATCAATTCACCAAAATTCGCCGCCCGAATCCACGCGTCCCATCGCGCCAGAAACGCCCCCGATGATTCTTCAGGCTGCTCAGGTTTTGCAAGCTCAATCGGACTGGTCGAGAGGGAAGAGGATTGATCGAGAATGCCTCGACCGGCCCGTGCACGCTTCAAATTTCCAGTCTCCGCCGCGCGTCGAAGCTGATACGCAGTATCGTTTCGCAGGCGCTCAGCCTTCGATATCGCCTCCGCTATGCGGACGTTATCGCTTGAAATCCGCTCGGCGCCTTCGTTATACGTGATCACACTCGCTTCGTATTTGGCCTCTTGCGATTGAAGCGTTAGCAAGTGACCTTGCGCCCAAAGCAAAAAACAGAAGTGACCAATAACAAAGCAGAGCGTGACCGAATCGAGAATGGAAACGCCGCGCGCGAGTCGCGCGTCCCTCGAATCGCTATAATGCAATGTGCCCACGCATAGCCAAGCGAGCAACGCGCCCACGCTCAACATAATCGCGCCGATGTAGCCTTGTAGCTTGCCGGCGCTTCCGAAGATTGACGCAGTTAAAACGGGATTCAACACGGAAAATATAAGCAGCATCGGAAACCAAAACCGCCATTTGCCATGCGCGAATATCTGGCCTTCAGGCTCATCGAGCCAATTGTGAAACCTCTGTCCAAATTTGAGTCTTTCTTTCATTGTGGTTGCCTTTCTTCTCATTGAAGGCGTGAGCGATTATCTAATGGGGGCGCTAAACAGAGAATCGAACAGATGTCAATCTCACTATACACTTGGTTGATGTTCGGGCGTGTGCGATGGTTCCACATCGTCGCGCCTTTTGTAATGCTCAGTCAATAGTGAACGCGAATCTTTTGATACTGCCTTACGCCTGACGCGGGCAATAATCGGCATTATCAGTTCGCTTCGGAAAGAAAAATGAGCTGGGCCGACGACTCGGCTTCATTCGTGTGTCGTGATGAGGCAGATCTGCGATGGCTTCCCTCTGAGCGGCTTGCTTGTTTGTGAAATGGCGCAACCTGAGCCGCTGCCGGTAAGCGGCTCCGCCGTCGGTGTGGATGTCGGCGTCAGCAGTTTTACCAACTTGAGTAATGGCGGAAAACTTGAGAACCCGCGCCATCTCTCCGCAATCCTGAGGGGAGATTGAGCGCTACTGTTGCGAACGCGGCGCCGATAATTCTCAAGCCTGGCCCGGTGTGCGGCCAGTCAGGGCGGCGATCACGGTCGTCAACTCCGCTTCGTCAACAGGCTTGGGAACGTGCATCTGAAAGCCCGCCTGCAAAGCCTGCATCCGGTCTTCAGTGCGAGCGTAAGCCGTGAGAGCGACGGCCCGGATGCGGCTCACACGTTCGTCCGCGTGAGCCCTCACGCGGCGAATCAATTCGTAGCCGTCCCCGCCTGGCATCCCAATATCGCTGATCAGCACGTCGAACGGCGCGCGAGCCGCCCCGCCATCAAGCTGAGATTCGAGCGTGGCGAGCGCGGCGGCGGCGGAATCCACGCCAGTGACCAGCGCCTCTTGTTGTTCGAGCGCGAGGGTAATCAGTTCGCGCGCGCCGGCCTCATCCTCTACCACCAGCGCGCGTACGCCACTGAGCGATGCGGGTCGCAGACCGTGGAGCGCCGGCCGAGCAACGACCGTTTCCCGTTCTCCGCGACTCTTCGCTTCCACGTCCCCCTTGACGCCGGGCGTCGGCAGGCTGACGGTGAAGGTCGAGCCCTGGCCGTCTCCCAGGCTCTCCACCATCACACTGCCGCCGTGAAGTTCGACTAAATGCTTGACCAGCGCGAGGCCAAGCCCTAAACCTCCGAAACGCCGCGAGACAGAGGAGTCGCCTTGTTTGAACCGGTCGAAGACGTAAGGCAACAGGTCCTGGCTGATGCCCTGACCGGTATCCCGCACGATTATCTGCACGCCCGGGCCGCCGCGCCTGAGTCCGACCCATACCCGCCCTCCGTCGGGAGTGAACTTGATGGCGTTCGACACCAGATTCCAGACGACCTGCTGCAAGCGGTCGGGGTCGCCGTTGATCTGATAAGACATTTGACCGGATTCAAGGCCAAAGTCCGGGACGATGATGATGCCTTTGCTGTCGGCCGCCGGGCGCACGGCGTCGAGCGCAGACGCTATCACCCCCACGAGTTCGACCGGCTGGGTCTCCAGCCTCATCTTGCCGCTGATGATGCGGGCCGTGTCGAGCAGGTCTTCGATCAGTCGCAGTTGCGCCTGACCACTGCTCTCGACGGTCTCAGTCACCCGCGCGATTTGCGGATCGTCGCCTCGCCGCGAGCGCAACAAACGATTCCAGCCGAGGATCGAATTGAGCGGCGAACGCAATTCATGCGAAACCACGGCGAGGAATTCATCTTTCGCGCGCGTGGCCTGCTCGGCCATCTGGCGCGCCTCCTGCTCCTGCTCATAAAGTTGCTGATTTTCGAGCGCGACCGAGGCCACCTGCGCAAGTTGCCACATCAACGCTTCGTCGGATTCATTGAACTCACCTGCGGCGCCGCCGATCCATTTGTCGGAAAGCTGCACGACGCCTATGCACTCGCCGTCGCCGCCCAGGAGTGGCGCGGCCATCCACCCGCGCAGCGGAGGGTGTTTACCTGCTTCGACGCCGAAACCGCGCCACGTCGGATGCGACTCCAACTCGGCCTGCGTCATTCGCATCGTTCGTTTCTCGCGGGCGACCAAATTGTAAATGCGCTCGCCGGTCACTTTCGCGTCGTAATCGTCCCAAGCCGAGTATTCGCCCGACAAAGACGGCGTCGTTCGCGACTTCTTCCAATCGCCGCCGGGAACCTGGTTGACGACGGCCATCCGCGCGCCGGTCAACTCCCGCGCCTTTTCGTTGATCAGGCGGACGACTTCTTCGATCGACGTCGCCGCGTTGATGGCGACCGAGGCGGCGTTGAGTCGCTGTAAATTCCGCCCGTGCCGTCGCTCTTCTTCGAGTAACCGCTCGCGCTCGGCGGCCGCGCGCCGCTCCTCGGTGATGTCCTGCACCTCGATAACCGTGCCGATCGGCTCCCCGTTCACGACGATCGGGCGGCCGGCGCAGCGGACCGGATAGAAGTGGCCGTCCTTGTGGACGAACACGTCCTCGTACCCGACGACCGCCTCCTGAAGCGGCAGCGCTCTATCAAGCGGGCACTCCTCAATCGGAAAAGGCGTTCCGTCCGGATGCGTGTGGTGAACTTTTTCGTGAAGCACCTGACCAATTAACTCTTCGGGCTTGAAACCGCTGATGCGTTCGCTCGCGTGATTGGCAAACGTGCCGCGCCCCTGCGTATCCATCATCCACAGGCAGGATTGCGTGTTATCGGTGATCGTGCGGTTCAGGGCGAGCGCCTCGGCCAACGCCATTTGGGCACGCCTGCGCTCAGTTATATCCAGCGACACAGCCACGATGCTCCTGACCCGGCCTGTCGCGTCGCGCACCGCGTTAACGCTGTTGTTGACCCACACCTCGCCGCCGTCTTTGCGGACGTACCGTTTCTCGACGACGAAGTCAGGGCCGCCATTGGCCAATTGGTTGAACAGTACGACGCTCGCCGGC
>Ga0190270_10000370_pt1 | contig 19151 bp, 24 predicted proteins | sample Popmic320T_FD_133748 | JGI IMG/M metagenome (GOLD analysis project Ga0190270, IMG submission 133748) | Populus adjacent soil microbial communities from riparian zone of Weber River, Utah, USA - 320 T | ecosystem: Environmental > Terrestrial > Soil > Riparian zone | place: USA: Utah | collected...
GCGCGGCTTTCGTCCCTCGTGGCGCTTCACCTCTTGGGCGAAGGCGATCGCAATCAGGCGCTGCTCGTCGGTCGAGGCGGCCGTCCGGTAGGTCGACTGCAACCCGGCAAGCTCGGAATCGTCGACGAGCGGGCCGAGGAGGAGGCCACCGTGGCGGTCGGCGCGGAAGCTGCCGTCGCGCAGATGCTCCTGGAGGGTTTTGGTCGGGCGCGCCATTCAGGCGCCTAAAATCAGGGGCGTGAGAAATGTCCTTCGCTTCTTCGGGCGCGTCATCCGAGCGGTGAGGATCGCTGCGACTGACAAGCGCATCCCGAGGCCACTTCGGTATCTCGCCGCGATAGGAATCGCACCGATTCCGGGCCCAATCGACGAGGCCCTACTGCTCATCGTGGCCATCCCGCTCGCTCTGTTCTACCGCAGGCCACTGGCGGAGGCGTGGGGCCGCGCTGATATCGGTGCGACCGTGTCATAACGCGCGCCGGGGTGCGCTTGGGTCGCGCGCCCGTTCTTTTTTCGAGGGCATGGGCGCCCCCTAGAGTAGGCCTCATCGTGAGTCATTCCGCCGATAGCCGTGGAGTCCGAGGAGGAGGAGACTGGACAGGGAGGCCGGAGGTCACGGCGGGCGGCAGTAGCCGCAAGCTGTCGCCTTGCCCTCCCCTCCGGCCCCTTGCCTTCGGGTCCACGATGGTCAGTGCTTTCCCCGATGACATGGAGTTCGGGGAGGAGGAGACTCGACAGTGAGGTCGGAGGTTCCGGTCGGCAGAGGGCGTCTTCTGTCGCCCCTCTCCCCCTCCGGCCTCATTAGTCATTCCGCCGATAGCCGTGGAGTCCAAGGAGGAGGACACTGGACAGTGGGGCCGGAGCGTCGACGTTGGCAGTTGGGCCCCACCAGCCTCCCCTGACTCCGGCCTCTTTCTCGGCGGGCAGGCGGAGTAAAAGAGGCCGAGGAGGGGAGCAAGGAACGACGCCTCTCCCAACCGCTGCGACTCCCCCGACCGGCTGGCCCACCCCCAGGCAAGACCACCGGCTGAGGCTCCCTCACCCTCGCCTCTCACCAGCATTCTTCAGCCCCCTTCGGCCTCGCGCAATGGGACATTCAGCCGCGGTTCCGCGGCGTTCCCGCCGCGCCTCGATTGCAGGCCGCGTGCTCTAGGCCGTGGTAGCGGGCCCGGTCGCCGTCGGCGTGGCCGAGGTCGAACGGCGTGCCGGGGAGGATGACCTTGCCGCAGCGGGCGCAGCGCATCCGCCCGCTGGCGACGAGAGGAGCGAGCCTCTTCCGCAGAGTCCGGTGCGCGCTGCCGTAGCCGCGTGCCATCGTGGTTCCAAGGAGGCGGGAACGCTCGAGCTTCTCGGCCTGGCTGCGAGGGCATGACGCTCCTCGGGGGACGACCTCCCCGTGCCGGCAGACACGGGCGAGCGGGCTCACGTCGACGCGGCGAGACATCCCGCTTGAGCCGGCGGCTCGTGTGAGCGGACTGGCTTCGGAGAGGCAGAGAGGCGGACCAGCTCGGCCGCAGGAATCCTCACTGTGTGCCGGGCGCCTCCGAACTGAACGGCGCCGAGCGTGCCCCTGTCGATCATCCGGTAGACGGTCGAGAGGTCGACGCGGAGGGTTGAGGCCACTTCCCTCGGCGTCAGGAGCACCGGCAAGGACTCGTTATGCGTTCGCATCTCTGTCATAAGCAGATTTTATCGACCGGTCCAGACCTCCCGCCACTGCGAGTTGCCCTCGATGGCGACGTTTCCGAGACACCACCCAGACACCACGGCTACGACATTTGGCGACCTGTACGGCACGGGCGACATGCCGATTTGCAGGGATTCCGCATGAACCCATACCCCTGAATGTTTCTTCCGCAAAGGACATCTAGCCGCGTCACTTCAGTAGCCTCGGCGGCCATCCTGTGCGGCACTCTCCAACGATGCAAGTGAGAAAGCGCACCCGCTGTCGGGCGAAACGGGTGCGCCTCTCGTCCTACGCGTGGCCGAGTCTTAGCTGGCCCGCAAACCGTGTACGCCAGGTGCCGGACGCCAGGGGGCTTCGACGCGAGCGAGCCGTCTTCACGAGCTTCGCAGCCAGCTCCGACTCGCGGGCTCCGCGAAGCAGATCGGCGTTACGCTCGCGGTGATACCGCAAATGAGATTCCGGGTGCATGGGCTCCCTCCTTTCATCTCCAGGACGCGGAGCACACCCACCGTCTTCCAGGACGCCTGACGCGAGTCGTCGCGATCGTCGCAACGGTCTAACCGTGGTCGCCGACGCCGGAGACGGCAAACAGCGGCCACTCGCCCGGCACTCCCTTGAGCTGTGCGCTGCCGCGCTCGAGGAAGTCGGCGGCCGTGCGGTCCGGATAGGTCGCCGCAAAGAGCAGAGTCATCGGCCCGCCCTCCGCGAGAACGAGGCGAGCCGGCTCAGGGTGTCAGCGGCGGGGCCATCCCACGCCGACTCGAAGACCGGGAGCACCCATCCGCCCACGAACACGAGGTCGAAGGGTCCGTCGCCGACGGTCGAGTACTCGATGCTGGTGTCTCCGCTCTTCGTGAACCAAACCTTGGGAGCATCCACGCATCGAAGTTTCAGGCTACGCTCACTCCAAGGCCAAGCGCCAAGGCAGCTCTAACACCAGCCGCTGCAGTCGACACGTTTCCAGACCTGCCCGGGGTAGCTGACCGCGACGCTCCAGCCCGCGTCGCTGAACTCGAGCGGTTGGGCCAGCGCCTCCTCCTTCATCGCGGGCGTGATGACCGGCGAGAGCGAGAGCTCGTCGCCCTCGATCTCATACCGAAAGACGACACCGCCGATCCGAACGCGACCGCCGTCGAGGATCTCGTGCGGTCCGTCGTCGACCTGTTCTAGATCCTCTGTCAGCGAGCCAAAGGCGCTCGAGTCGGTGAAGAAGTGCGAGTGGACGAAGCCTTCGGCACCGTCACAGACGTCGTCCTTCTTCGCCAGCTGCGCCGGCGTCGAGTTTGGGAAATAGTCCATAGCGACCGATGGGGCGATCGTTTCGAGCCCCTCTCCCGCGAGCCCCTTGGTGAGCTGGGGGCATTCGCTTATGTGCTCCCATCGGCCGACGAGCTCTTCGGTTGCGGCCGTTGCTGTCGATGTTGTCGAACTAGTGGAGGTGACCGACGCGGCGGGCTCCGCCGACTGCGACTCCCCCGAACCGCAGGCTGACGCGAGGACTGCCAGAAGGACGACGCCAGCGACAGCTGCGCGAATCATCAGCGACTTCTATTTCATCCCGACCACTGCACAAGCGTATCGGCCAGCCGTGTCTGCTTCTAGTGCCGAGGCCGCCCCGCGCCGCGCGTGCTCCGGTCAAGCGCATCAACCCGTGTGGTCCCACAGCCCTCTGGACTGCTTGTTGCGCTTCTGCGCCAAAGGACATCTAGCCGATCCGTATCGCCTTCAGTACCGTCGGCGGCCATGGTTGGGGGGACGGTCCTGGTCGTCGAGCACGAGGCTCCCGTGCGCGCCTACCTGGAGCAGCAGCTCGCAGACGACGGGTTCGAAGTCCTCTCCACGGACAGGGCCACGGTCGCACTCGAGCTCGTCGAACAGGCGCGGCCGAGCCTCGTCCTCCTCGATGCAGTGCTGCCGGATGCGTCGGGGTTCGAGGTCTGCAGCCGTCTGCGTGAAGGCGAGCCCGGCCGGGCGTGGGACCGCGACGTGCCCGTGATCATGGTCAGCACCCGCGGGGATCCGGTCGACCGCGTGCGCGGCTTCGCGCGCGGCTGCGACGACTACGTCGTGCGCCCATTCGTCTACGACGAGCTCGTCGCCCGCATGCGCGCGGTTCTGCGCCGCTCGTCCGGGCCGCGCCACACGCACCTTTCGGTCCGCGACCTCGAGATCGACCTCGCCGCGCGCCTCGTCACCGTTGCCGGCGAGCCTGTGCAGCTCTCGGCGAAGGAGTACGAGCTGCTCGTCGCTCTCGCGGAGGACCCGGAGCGCGTCTTCAAGAAGGAGGACCTGCTGCGAGACGTCTGGGGCTTTCGCTCGTTGGGCCGGACGAGGACCCTGGACTCGCATGCGTCGCGCCTCCGCCGCAAGCTCAATCGCGACGGAGACGCGGGGTACGTCCTGAACGTGTGGGGCGTCGGCTACCGCCTCACCGCCCTCAGCTGATCAGGTCCGAGCCTGCTCCTCTTTCTCGACGTTGACGTCGACGTCGGGGTCGAGCTCGTTCGCGCGCTGCGCGGTCATCTCAGCCTCGCGTCGGTCCGCCTCCGCCCGCTGTGCCATCTGCTCGGCGGCCGCGCGGCGCTCGTCCGCCTCCTCGGCACGGGTCTCGGCCTGCTGGCGGAGCTCCCGAGCCTCGTTTCGCTGCTCGTCACGTCGGCGCGAGCGCCGGGCGCTGAGCCAGATGAGCGCCAGCACGACGACGACTGCGACCGCGATGAGTATCCAGATCCAAGCGTCCATGTGAGCCTCCCGCTCTTTTTTCCAGGGCTACCCGGAGAGCGGAGTCGCCACACTCAGAGAAGGCGCGCGAGCGCGGTCACGCCTGCGGCCGCCACGACGACGACGAGAAGCGGCGAGCGCAGGCGGATCGCCACGATCGCGGCCGCAATCCCGAGAAGCCGCTCGTCGAAGACGAGCTTGCGGTCGGCTCCGACCGCCTGCGTGACGACGAGCGCGGCGAGGAGGGCCGGCGCGAGCATGTCCACGATCCCGGCCAGCTGGGGCGGGAGGGTGCGGCCGCCGAGGAGCACCGGCCCGATCGCCTTGCAGACGATCGTCCCCGCGCCCACGATTGCGACGACGAGCCAGGTCGAGCTCAGCGCTTCCTCCAACCGACGAGACACCCTGCCGTAGCGGCGATGATCGGGACACCGGGGGCGGTGAAGGGGACGAGGGCGAACGCGATCGTCCCGCCGACGAGCGCGGCGACGACTGCGCGGCGCGAGTTGATCTGCAGGACGAGCAGCGCGAGGAAGAGGGCGGCGAACGCCGCGTCGAGCCCGAGCGAGTCCGGGTCTCCGAGCGCTTCGCCGCCGAGTGCGCCGGCGGCAGTTCCCGTGACCCAGCACGTGTAGAGCACGAGGCCCGCGCCGATGAGGACGCCGCGGTCGAAGGTGCCGTCGCGACGGCGCGAGAACGCCCACGACTCGTCCACCACGAGTTGGCCCTCGAGGAGCCTCCGCAGCGGGCCGCCGCGCAGGACCGACGCGACCGAGATCCCGATCGGCACATAACGGGCGTTCAGGAGGATCGCCGCGGTCGCCGCTGCGCCGACGCTCCCCGCCGCGCTGAGGACGGAGGCAGCCGCGAACTGCGCCGAGCCGGCGAAGGTCGTCGCCGACATCACGACCGACGCGAGCGTGCCCATGCCGGCGGACTCGGCGAGAAGGCCGAACGAGGCGCCGAAGACGAGAACGGCCGGGGCGATGGTCGCGGCCCGGCGCGCGCCGGCCCTATACGGGCTCGGCGACCCAGTCACGCGTGAGAAAGAGCCAGAAGGCGAGCCCCGAGTAGTGCCCGTAGCGGCGGAAGCGGCGCTCGATCGCGGTGTCCTTCGCTTTCCGCCCGTTCAGACTCGCGTACTTCGGGCGGGTCCAGGAGTCGAGCACGAGCCTCGAGTAGCGGCCGATGAGCATCATGATGTGCGCCGCCGCATAGGGGCCGACTCCGGGGAGGGCGAGGAGGCGCGCCGCGACCTCGTCGTCGGGGAGGTCGCCGGGGTCGGCGGTCGCGAGCTCCTCCAGGTCGACCTCGCCCGAGGCCACCGACTGCGCGAGGGAGCGAAGGTAGGCGCCGCGATAGCCACTCCTCGCCACGTCGCGGTAGAAGGACTCCGGCGCGGCCGCCATCGCGGCGGGGGAGGGGAAGGCGCGGCCGAACGGGCTGTCCGGCGGCGCCCCGGCGGCGGGCTCGCCGAGGTGCTCGACGATCGCGCTCACCATGCGGACGGTGCCCGACCAGGCGGTGTTCGTGGTGCAGATCGTCTTGACGACGTCCTCGTAGACCGTCTGGCTCCGCAGCAGCCGGCCCGCGCCCTGGATCACCCAGAGAAGATCGGGATCCTCCGCTGCGAGCGCGTAGAACTCCGACAGGTCCTCGTCGATTCGGAGGATGTGCCGCACGCCGTCGAGAACTGCTTCGGAACGCTTGCCAGCGATACCGGTCAACGCAGCCTTCCGGCCTCGTCCCTCTCGCACGATCACCGTCTGCGGGCGCCCACGGGGAACCGCCACGGTCGTCTCGAACGTGCGCGCCTCCTCGTCGATTCGGTTCGGCGGCAGGTCGGCGACTCCGTGGGACATGATCGTCCGCCAGAGGTCCACCGGCTCGCCGCCGGCGCCCGCGAGCGAGAGGGTCGCGCTCCAGGTCACGAAGACGATGCCGGGTCGTACTTCTGCTCCCAGTCCGAGACTCCAAACGTCTCGCCGGGAGCTCCCCCGAGGCAAAGGACGGTCGTTCCCGTCTCGTGCGCGACGGCCGAGCGGATCGAGGCCGGATCGGGCACGTAGACGAAGGTGCCTGCGGGAGCCTCCACCGTCTCGCCGTCGACGGTGAACGTCGCGCTCCCCGTGGAGACGTAGAAGAGCTCCTCGTGCTTCGTATCCGTCTCGTCGTGCTCGCCGACGATTTCGCCTTCCCGGGTGGCCGTGTAGGCGTTGACGCCGAACGACTGGATCCCGAAATGGATCCGGACCGCGTGCCAGTCCCGCTCTTCCTTCTCGCCCGGCGGCTCCGGAATCTGGTCGATATGGGTCACCTGGTAGCCCGCCTCGCTCATACGTCCTCCCTTGTCGTCTGCCCCCGTCAAGGGGAGGTTATTCGCAGCCGGTCGCCCGCCGAGATGCCCCAGCCCGCGAACGCACCCCGGTTGACCTCGAGCGCCCCGCGGTAGGCGACTCCCGGGTCGTAGAGCGGGCAGGGGTCGGCGTCGCACGGTTCCATGTCGAGGATCTTCAGGATGCGCCCGTCCCCGGCGTAGAACGCGATCGAGAGCGGGATGAGGGTGTCCTTCATCCAGAAGGGGCCGCTGTGGTCCTCGGAGAAGACGAACGCCATCCCCGCGTCGGCGGGAAGGGTGGTTCGGCCCATGAGGCCCTGCTCCCGCTCCGCCGGCGTGTCGGCGACCTCGACCGAGATCGTGGTCTCATCGTTGCCGTGGGAGAGGACGGCCTGCGCGGCCGGCTCGGAGCCGCTCCCGCCGCCGCAGCCGGCGAGAACGACGACCGCGGCAGCGAAAAGCGCCCTAGACGAGGGTCCCTCCCTCGAGGCCGAGGAGGAGCTGCTTGCGCTCGAGGCCGCCGGCGTACCCGACGAGGCTGCCGGTCGAGCCCACGATCCGGTGGCACGGGACGACGATCGGCACAGGGTTTCGGTTGAGGGCGCCGCCGACTGCCCGCGCCGCCTTCGGCTTCCCGATGCGCGCGGCGAGGCCGCCGTAGGTGTCCACCCGCCCGTAGGGGACGCGCTGGAGCTCGGCGAGGACACTCTGCTGGAAGGCGGGCAGGGCGCTCAGATCGACCGGGAGGTCGAACTCGTGACGCCGGCCTTCGAAGTATTCGTCGAGCTCGCGGCGGGCCTCGTCCACGGGCCGCGCCGAGCGCAGCACGCGGATGCCGTGCCGGCGGGCAAGGCGCTCGACCTCCTCCTCCGGATCGGGATCGAAGGCGATCTCGCAGAGGCCGCGCTCGGTGGTGGCCACGAGAAGCGGGCCGATCGGGGAGTCGGTCAGGTCGTAGGCGACGTCGAGCAGGGCCTCGGCGGCTGCCCGGTCGCGGAAGGCGAGGTCGGTGTTGGCGGGAACGGTCATGTCATCCTCCTGCGCAGCCGCCGGACTCCGGAGGAGGCAGCCTGACGGGCCGCGTCCTCGCTGGAGCCGAGCGCTGTCGCGATGTCTGCATAGTCCAGGTCGTAGCCGTAGCGAAGGACGACCGCGGCCCGCTCGGTCGCGGGAAGGTCGCCGGTCAGGTGGTCGAGCTCGGCGTAGGCCGGGCGGCCGTCGTCGGCCGGCAGCTCGGGGAGCTCCGCCGTGGGCCGTCTCTTCCGGCGCTCGTCGATCGCGACCCGGGTCGCGATCCGGTAGGCCCACGCGCGCAGGTGGCGGCCGTGCTGGAGACTTTGGTACCCACGCAGAGCCCGGAGGAACGTCTCCTGGAAGGCGTCGTCGGCCGCGTCGCGGCCTGCGAGCTTGCGGAGGTACGCGTAGATCTCCTCGCGGTACTCTTCGTAGAAGCGTTCGAAGGGCGGGATCGCCACGGCGTTCATCATCTGCTCTAACGCGCCGGCCCGCTGAGATGTGAGACTGCCGCCGTGAACATCGCGGTCGTGGGTCACGTCGAGTGGATCGAGTTCGTCCGGGTCGACCACGTCCCGAAGGCGGGCGAGATCGTGCACGCGGGCGAGACGTGGTGCGAAGCGGCCGGGGGAGGCGCCGTCGCCGCGGTGCAGCTGGCGCGCCTCGCCGGGTCGAGCACGCTCTTCACCGCGATCGGCGACGACGAGCTCGGCGAGAAAGTCGTTCCGGAGCTCGAGCGCCACGGAGTCACCGTGCACGCGGGCGTCCGCCCAGAGCCGCAGCGTCGCGGCTTCACGTACATCGACTCGGCGGGGGAGAGGACGATCACCGTCATCGGGGAGCGCCTCGGCCCGCGGCGCTCGGACGATCTCCCGTGGGACGAGCTCGCCGAGGCAGACGGTGTCTACTTCGTGAGCGGCGACGCGGCTTCTCTCAAGGCCGCGCGCGACGCGAAGGTGCTGGTCGCGACGGCGCGCTCGATGGCGACTCTGGCCGAGGGCCGCGTCGAGCTTGACGCGCTCGTCCGAAGCCGAAACGACGAAGGCGAGACGTATCGCCCCGGCGACCTCGAACCTCCGCCGCGCACCGACGTTGCGACGGCCGGGTCCCAAGGAGGGACGTTCACCTTCGCGGGCGGCGCGCCGACCCACTTCCCTCCGGCGGCCGCCCCGGGCCCGCTTCAGGACACCTACGGCGCGGGCGACAGCTTTGCCGCCGGTCTCACGTACGGGCTCGCGGAAGGGCTGCCCATGGACGAGGCCGTTGCCCTCGCGGCACGCTCAGGAGCGGCCGCGTTGTCGAGACGCGGCGCCCACGGCGCCTAGCCCGATCGTTCGCTGAGACGGTCGAGGATGTAGCCGGCGTACCAGGTCGGCCAGTCCTCGTCGCGCTCGCCGAGATCGCGCTCGTACTCGCCGTGGGCGCTCTCGGCCGCCTTCAGCAGCTCTGCCAGCTCTTCTCGCGTCACGTCCATCGTGCCTCCTTGTGGAGAACGGGGGTTGCCAAGTGGGGAATTGTGGTCTACAGTGGGGAGAAGTGGGGATCAAGCCTCAGGCGGTTGGATGCTACTCGGCGAATACGAGCACACCCTCGACGACAAGAACCGACTCACCCTCCCGGCCAAGTTCCGGCAGGCCTTCGCGGGTGAGGTCGTCGTGTCGCGCGGGCTCGACGGTTGTCTCTTTGTGTTCACCCGCGACAACTGGGATTCCTTCGTGGCCGCCCAGCTGGAAGGCCTCAGCCCGTTCAGCAAGGAGGCGCGCCAGATGAGCCGGTACATGTTCGCGGGAGCCGCCGAGACCGAGCTCGACAAGCAGGGGCGGATGATGGTTCCGCCTGCGCTCCTCGGTCACGCGGGCCTCGGACGCGAGGTCGTCGTCGCGGGCGTCCGCGACCACGTCGAGATCTGGGACCGGGCCGCCTGGAAGAAGCAAATCGAAGAGGTCGAAGGGAGTGTGGAGCTTGTTGCCGAGCGCCTTGCAGCGAAGCAGGACTGACCATGTTCCCGTCCTCGCGGACGAGGTGCGGGGGCTCCTCGCCGTTACGCCGGGCGAGACCGTCGTCGACGCGACCTTCGGCGCGGGCGGCCACGCCCGCGTGCTTGCCGCCGACCTGAAAGGGAAGGGCCGCTTCATCGCGATCGACCGCGACTCGACCGTGCGTCCGTTCTTCGAGCGCTTCGAGCGCGAGGCGGGCGTGCAGGCGCGCTTCCTCCGGGGCGAGCTCTCCGTCGTCCTCTCCCAGCTCGGCGCAAACGGCATCGAGGCGGACGCGATCCTGATCGACCTCGGCGTCTCGAGCATGCAGATCGACCGCCCCGAGCGTGGCTTCTCGTACGCGGTCGACGCGCCACTCGACATGCGCATGGACCCCTCGGGCGAGTTGAGCGCCAAGGAGATCGTCAACGAATGGGACGAGCGCGAGCTGGCGACGATCTTCCGCCGCTACGGCGAGGAGCGCTTCGCACGCCAGATTGCCCAGGCGATCGTTCGCCGGCGCCAGGAGAAGCCGTTCGAGCGCACGGGCGAGCTCGTCGACGTCGTCAAGTCGTCCATCCCCGCACCGCGCCGCTTCGGCGACGGCCATCCCGCGAAGCGCGTGTTCCAGGCGCTCAGGATCGCCGTCAACGAGGAACTCGACTCGCTCGAGCGCGCGCTGCCGGCTGCGCTCGCGATGCTGCGGCCGGGCGGCCGGCTCGTGGTCATCAGCTTCCACTCCCTCGAAGATCGTATGGTCAAGCGCTTTTTCGCCGCCCAGGCACGCGGGTGCACGTGCCCGCCCGAGCTTCCCGTCTGCGTCTGCGGAAACGAGCCGTCGATGCGCCTCCTGACGCGCAAGGCTGTTCGCCCGTCGCCGCATGAGACCGCCGAGAACCCGCGCTCGGCATCGGCGAAGCTGCGAGCGGCAGTCAAGGTGGGGGACGACTGATGGCGAGCTTCGCGCCCGCCACTGCGCGAGCGTATGCGCCCGCTGCGCCGCGCCGAAAGCCCGTCGCTCCGCCTCGGACTCAGCCGCGTCCCCGGCGCGCCGCTCGAGCGCAGGCCCGGCCGCGTGTTGCCGGCGGAGTCCTCTGGATCGTGATCGTCGCCGCGCTCCTCGCCGGCATCGTCGCCTTGAACGTCGCCGTCCTCCGCCTCAACATGCAGGTCGAGCAGCTCGAGAACCAGCGCGACGAGCTCGTCTCCAAGCGCGAGAACATCCAGTCGCAGCTGTCGTCGACGGCCGCCGCCGGGCGAATCGAGGACATCGCCACGAAGACGCTCCACCTGGGTGCGCCGGCATCCACCACGTACCTCGAGCTCGGGCACCACGGACCGTAGACAATGACGGCGCGGGTCGCGAACCGGCGCATTCGCCTTCTCATCGCTCTCTTCGCGGCCGTGTTCGCCGTTGCGCTTCTTCGCGCCGGTTGGCTGCAGGCCGTGCGTGCGCAGGCGCTCGGCAACCTCGCGACGAACCAGCACCGCGAGACGATCGAGGTGCCCCCGCACCGCGGCACGATCTACGACCGCCTCGGCGTCGAGCTCGCGGTCGGCTCACGTGCGACAACGGTGTACGCGAACCCGCGCCAGATCCGCGACCCGCGCGCCGCCGCGGTCGCCGTCGAGCAGAGCCTCGGTCTCGACGCGGACAAGCTGTATCCGCTGCTTGCGGACCGTTCGCGCGGGTTCGTCTACGTCGAGCGCCAGGCAGATCCGGGCCTCGCGCAGTCGCTTCAGGACAAGCACATCCAGGGATTCGGGTTCTACGACGAGGAGCGTCGGGACTATCCGCAGAAGCGAATCGGGGCCTCCGTGCTCGGCTACGCGGGCGTCGACAACAAGGGCCTCGCCGGTCTCGAGCTCGAGCTCGACAAGACGCTCACCGGCACACGCGGCGAGAAAACAATCGTCAAGGATCCCTTCGGGCGGACCCTTCAGGTCGTCGACTCGAAGCCGGGAAGCGACGGCAAGAACGTCTACCTGACGCTGGACCACTCCATCCAGAGCCAGGTCGAGCGCGTGCTCGAAGAGACGCGGACGCGGTGGGCCGCCAAGTCCGCGAGTGCAATCGTGATGGATCCGCGCACGGGCGGGATCCTGGCGATCGCGAACGACCCCGGTTACGACGCGAACAAGTTCCCCGCCATCACGCAGGACCGGCAGCGAAACCGCGCCGTCACGGACACGTACGAGCCGGGGTCGACGTTCAAGATCGTGACGATCTCGGGCGCGCTCGAAACCGGCCTCGTGACGCCGGCGACGAAGTTCACCCTGCCTTACGAGATCCAGGTTGCCGACCGCAAGATCCACGATGCCGAGCCGCGCGGGACGCAGACGATGACGACCGACCAGATCCTCTCGCGCTCGTCCAACGTCGGCGTCGTCACGATCGCGGAGGCCCTGGGCCAGACCCGGGTCAACGACTGGATCCACCGCTTCGGCTTCGGCCGGCCGACGGGGATCGACTTTCCGGGCGAGAGCAAGGGCATCGTTCTCGCGCCCGAGGAATGGTCGGGCTCGACGATCGGCAACGTCCCCATCGGCCAGGGCATCGCCGTGACGCCGGTGCAGATGATCGCGGCCTACGGCGCGATCGCGAACCGGGGCGTCCTCATCGAGCCGCATCTCGTCGACCGGGTCGGGAGCGGCGAGCGGGTGCAGCCGGTGCGGCGCCGGGTCGTCTCCACGAAGACCGCTGACGAGGTGCGCCACATGCTGCGCGAGGTCGTCGAGGAGGGGTCGGGTACCGCGGCGCAGATCCCCGGCTACCGGATCGCGGGGAAGACCGGAACGGCGGCGAAGCCCGACGGTGCGGGCGGATACTCGACGTCGGCCTACGTGGCCTCGTTCGTCGGCTTCGTGCCCGCGAAGGAGCCGCGCCTCGTCATCCTCGTGACGGTGGACGAGCCGCGCGGGGCCATCTGGGGCGGGGTCGTGGCGGCACCGGCATTCGCCGAGATCGCGAAGTTCGCCCTGCAATACCTCGAGATTCCGCCCGACTAGCCGGGGCCGCCGCGGGCCTCCCTCCACTTCGATCCTAACGGTGAGAAGCGCGCGTGTGGCGCGCGGAAGGTCAGAATATCCGTGCAAAAGAGCGGTTTTTCAGACGTTCGATCCTCCAGACACAGAGACGCCCGTTGCTAGAATCCGGCCCCATCGACCTCGAGCTCCTGGCCCACGCCGTGCACGCCACGCGCACCGCGAACCCGGCCCCCGTCGACGTCACCGACCTGGCTTACGACGCACGGCGCGTGACTCCGGGGGCTCTCTTCGTCTGCGTCCCCGGAATGAAGGCGGACGGGCACGACTACGCACCGCAGGCGGTCGCCGACGGGGCCGCCGCACTGATCGTCGAGCGCGACCTCGACCTGAGGGTGCCGCAGCTCGTCGTCGCGGACGCCCGCGAGGCGATGGCCCTTGCGGCCGACGCCTTCTTCGGCCACCCGACGCGCGAGCTCGAGGTCGCCGGGATCACGGGGACGAACGGGAAGACGACGACCGCGTTTCTCGTCTTCGCCATCCTTGCCGCGGGCGGCCGGCGCCCGGGTCTCCTCGGCACCATCGAAAACCGGGTCGGCGGCGAGCGGCGCGCCGCGGTGCGGACGACCTCCGAGGCGATCGATGTCCAGCGTCTCCTGCGCGAGATGCTCGACGCGGGGGACGGAAGCGCTGCCATGGAGGCCACCTCCCACGGCTCCGCGCTGAAGCGCCTGCTCGGGATACGTTTCGCGGTCCTCGTCTTCACGAACCTGAGCCAGGACCACCTCGACTTCCACGGGACCCTCGAGGAGTACTACGACGCGAAGCGGCGGCTATTCACCGATCCCGACCTGGATGGACGCAGGCCTCCTGCGGTCGTCAACATCGGGGACGCGCATGGCCGCCGGCTCGCCCAGGAGCTCCGTGACATCGGCGAGGAGCCGGTGACCTTCGAGCTGGCGGACGCCCGGGACCTGGAGCTGACCGCTGGCGGCGCCCGGTTCGTCGTTGACGGCATTCCGCTCGAGACGAGACTCCGCGGCCGCTTCAACGTCGAGAACGTTCTCGGAGCGGTGAAGGCGGCACGCGTCCTCGGGATCGCGCCGGAGGCGATCGCGACCGGCGTCGAGCACGTCACCGGGGTTCCAGGCCGCTTCGAGGCCGTGGACGAGGGTCAGTCGTTCACGGTCCTCGTGGACTACGCGCACACGCCGGAGGCGCTCGAGAATGTCCTCACGGAGGCGCGCGAGATCACGGCCGGCCGCCTCGTCTGCGTCTTCGGCTGCGGCGGCGATCGCGACAGGAGCAAGCGGCCGCTCATGGGCGACGTCGTCGCCCGCCTCGCCGACTCGGCGATCGTCACGTCCGACAACCCGCGGAGCGAAGACCCACAGGCGATCATCGACGAGATCCTCGCCGGGATGTCCGGCGATCCCGAGGTCGAGCCGGACCGCGAGGCGGCGATCGCATCCGCGCTCGAGCGAGCCGGGGAAGGGGACGTCGTCGTCATCGCCGGCAAGGGCCACGAGCAGGGACAGGAGTTCGCCGATCGGATCGTCCCGTTCGACGACCGGGAGGTCGTGCGCGAGACCCTGCGTCGGCTGGCGGCCCGGGCATGATCCCGCTGACCCTCGAGGAGATCAGCCGCATCGCCACGGGCGAGCTGAGACCCGGGGCCGGCGACGCCGTCACCGGGGTGACCATCGACTCGAGGCGCGTCGAGCCTGGCGATCTCTTCGTCGCAGTCGGGCGCGGCGTCGACTTCGCGGAGGAGGCCCTGGGGGCCGGCGCCGTGGCAGCGCTTCTCCCGGAGGATGCCTTCACCGCCCTCGCCGGGATCGCGCGCGAGGTTCGCTCGCGGAGCAATGCGAAGGTCGTCGCCGTCACGGGTTCGACCGCGAAGACCTCGACCAAGGACATTCTCGCCGGGCTTTGCCGGCCGCATGCGCGCACCGTGGCGGCCGAGGGAAGCCAGAACAACGAGGTGGGACTTCCGCTGACTCTTTGCAAGCTCGAGCCGGACACCGAGGTCGCGGTCGTCGAGATGGGCATGCGCGGCCTCGGGCAGATCGCCGAGCTCTGCGAGGTCGCGCGCCCGGACGTGGGGATCATCACGGCGGTCGGCCCCGTCCACCTCGAGCTCCTCGGCTCGCTCGAGCGCGTCGCGCAGGCGAAGGCCGAGCTGATCGAGTCGCTGCCGCCGGGCGGGACGGCCGTCGTCCCGGCGAACCAGCTCTACCTCGAGCCGTACCTGACGCGGACCGACATCGAGATCTACCGCTTCGGTGAGGGCGGGGACGTCTCGCTCACCTACTTCGCGGCCCACGACGGACAGGCCCGCCTCAAGGTGGCCGCGTTCGGACGGCCGCTCACGCTCGAGTTCAGCTTTTCCTCCCGCTACAACGCCACGAACGCGCTCGCCGCGCTCGCCGCCTACCACGCGCTCGGCCTGCCGCTCGGGAAGGCGGGGCGCGGGGCGCGCCATGTCCAGCTCTCTCGTCTGCGCGGGGAGGAGGTCTCGCTTCCGGAGGGGGGCATCCTCATCAACGACTGCTACAACGCCAACCCGCTCTCGATGGCGGCCGCTCTCGAGCACCTGGCCGAGCGCGCCGGTGATCATCGGAAGGTTGCGGTGCTGGGCGATATGGCCGAGCTCGGGCCCGGCGCCGTGTCGTACCACCGAGAGGTCGGAGCCGCCGCGGCACGTGCCCGTGTGGACGTGCTCGTCGCGGTCGGTCCGCTTGCCCGCGGCTACGTCGAAGGAGCGCGCGGCGTGCCGACGGTGCGCTGGGCCCCGACGGTCGAGGCTGGGCTCACCGCGTTGCGGCAGCTGCTGCAGCCGGGCGATTGCGTGCTCGTCAAGGGCTCACGCTCCATGGGGCTCGAGGCGATCGGGGAAGCCGTCGCCGTCGTCCCGGCTCGAAGCTAGTCTCCGCGCGTGGTTCAGGTCCTTCTCGCGGGGCTCATCTCGATGGTCATCTCGATCGTCGCGGGGCCCAAGTTCATCGAGTTCCTGCGGCGCAACGAGTTCGGGCAGCAGATCAGGGAGGACGGGCCGCAGGGGCACGTGGTGAAGCGCGGCACGCCGGCCATGGGCGGCCTTCTGATCATGCTCGCAATGGCGATCCCTTTTCTCGCCTTCTCGAAGCACACCCTGCCGGCGCTGACGGCCTTCTTCGTCACCCTCGGCTGCGCGGCAATCGGCTTCGTCGACGACTGGACGAAGATCGCCCGTCGCCGCTCGCTGGGCCTCGCCGGCCGCTGGAAGCTCGTCTGGCTTGCGGGGATCACGGTCATAGTCGGCCTCGTCGTGTCCGACCGTGGCTTCTCGACCTCCGTCTACGTGCCCCTGATCGACGTGGACGTGCCTCTGTCCTACGCCTGGTACGTGCTCGCCTTCTTCATCATCGCGGGCGCGGCCAACGGGGTGAACCTCACGGACGGGATCGACGGCCTCGCCGCTGGCACGACCACGATCGCGATCCTCACCTATACGGCGATGAGCCTGGTCGCCGCCCTGACCGCGGTGCGGCGCGGCGCGCCGGCCGACCCGATCGACCTCGACCTCGCCATCCTCGGCGCGAGCCTGATCGGGGCTTCGATCGGATTCCTCTGGTACAACGCCTTCCCGGCCCAGGTCTTCATGGGCGACACGGGCTCGATGGGCCTGGGAGGCGCGCTCGCGGCCTTCGCGATCATGACGAAAACCGAGCTGCTCCTCCTCCTGATCGGCGGCATCTTCCTCGTCGAGGCACTCTCCGTGATCCTGCAGGTCCTCACCTACAAGTGGCTCGGGCGCCGAATCTTCCTCATGGCGCCGCTCCACCACCACTTCGAGATGAAGGCCTGGTCGGAAACCCGGATCATGGTGCGTTTCTGGATCGCGACCGCGATCCTCTGCGCGTGCGGGTTCGTCCTCTATTACGCCTACTTCTCCAACTTCAATAACTTGGCTTCCTGACAAGGCGCTCGTCCTCGGCCTCGCCCGTTCGGGCGAGGCGGCGGCGCTCGCGCTGGCGCGGCGAGGCGTGCACGTCGTCGGGGTCGACCGGCGGGAGGACATCGACGCGGGGAGGCTTCGCGAGGCAGGTGTCGAAGTCGTCCTCGGCGCGGACGACCCCGAGCTTCTCGACGGCGTGGACCTGCTTGTGAAAAGCCCAGGCGTACCTCCGGCGGCTCCCTTGGCAGCCGCTGCGCGAGAGCGTGGGGTGACCGTCTGGAGCGAGGTCGAGCTCGGCTTCCGGCTCCTGGCCAACCCGATACTCGGCGTCACCGGGACGAACGGCAAGACGACCACGAGCGAGCTCCTCGGAGACATCTTCCGCGCAGCCGACAAGGGCGTGGCCGTGGCCGGGAACGTCGGCCGCCCGCTGACCGGGCTCGACGGCGCGCTGGGCGAAGGAGCCTGGATCGTGTGCGAGCTCTCGAGCTTCCAACTGGAGGACGTCGACACCTTCCGACCGCACATCGCGATCCTGCTCAACCTGGCGCCCGACCATCTCGACCGGCACGGGACCTTCGAGGACTACCGCGTCGCCAAGCTCCGGATCTTCGAGAACCAGACCGCCGAGGACGTCGCCGTCGTCCCACGCGGCTTCGCCACGATCCCGGGCGAGGCACGGCGGATCGAGTTCTCGCTCGAGGACGAGTTGCCGGCCGAGCCGTCCATCCCCGGCGAGCACAACCGCGAGAACGCCGCCGCGGCGACCGCCGCCGCACGCGCCGCCGGGATCCCTGACGACGCCATCGCCGCCGCCCTCTCCGCGTTCGCGGGAGTTCCGCACCGCCTCGAGCTCGTCCGCGAGGTGGCCGGAGTTCGCTTCGTGAACGACTCAAAGGCGACGAATCCGGAGGCCGCCGAGCGCGCCCTCTCCGCCTACCCGCCGGGAATCCGCCTGATCCTTGGCGGGAGCCGCAAGGGAATCCCGTTCGCGCGACTCGCCAAGCGGGCCGCCGCCTCGGGCGTGGCCCAGGCGTACCTGATCGGTGACTCCGCAGACGAGATCGCCGAGGCGCTTGTGGCAGAGGGAGTCCGCTTCACGTACTCGCGCGACCTGCCGACCGCCGTCAGGGACGCCTTCCGCGACGCCGATCCGGGGGAGGTCGTCCTCCTGTCGCCCGCGTGTGCGAGCTACGACCAGTTCCGCGACTTCGAGGAGCGGGGAGAGCGCTTCCGCGAGCTCGTCGAGGCGCTGTGAAGCGGCCCGGCGGAAGCCACCTCGAGTACCACCTCCTCGTCCTCGTCACGCTGGGCCTCGTCGCGTTCGGGCTGGTGATGGTCTACAGCGCCAGCTCGGCACGCGCTCTTCTCTCCGCGGACGCACCGTCCTACTACCTGAAGCGCCAGGCGATCTACGCCGTGATGGGCCTCGTTGCGCTCGTCATTCTCTCCCGCTTCGACTTCCACCGGCTGCGCCACGCCACGCAACCGCTCCTCGCCGTAACGTTCGTCCTCCTGGTGGCCGTGCTCGCGATCGGCACCGCCGTCAACGGCGCGCGCCGCTGGATCCCGATCGGCTTCATGAACTTCCAGCCGTCCGAGCTCGCCAAGCTCGTGCTCGCGCTCTGGACTGCGGCTGTTCTCGCCCGGAGGCCGGCGCCGCGCACCCTCGGCGAGCTCGCCAAGCCGATCGGCGTCGTCGTGGGGCTCGCGTGCGCGTTGATCCTGATCGAGCCCGACCTCGGCACGGCGATCGCGATCGCGATCATGGTCTCGGCGATTCTCGTCGTCTCCGGCACGCGGCTTCGGCTCCTCGCCTCGGCGGCCGGAATCGCGACCAGCGTCGTCCTCCTCGCCATCTGGCTCGAGCCGTACCGCCGCGAGCGCATCTTCAGCTTCCTCGATCCCTGGCACGACCCCCAGGGCGCCGGCTTTCAGTCCGTCCAGTCGATGATCGCCCTGGGCTCCGGCGGCTTCTTCGGAGTCGGCCTCGGCGAGAGCGTGCAGAAGATCTACTACCTGCCCGAGGCGTCCACGGACATGATCTTCGCCATCGTCGGCGAGGAACTCGGGCTCATCGGTGCGATGGGGGTCATCGCCGCGTTCGCGGTCTTCGCCTACGCCGGCTTCAACATCGCGCTGCACTGTCGCGACCCCTTCGGGAAGCGGCTCGCAGCGGGGATCACGGCCCTCATCTGCGGGCAGGCTGCCGTGAACGTGAGCGCGGTCATGGGCATTGCGCCGCTGACCGGGATTCCGCTTCCTTTCGTCTCCTACGGAGGCTCCAGCCTGGTGGTCGGCCTCGCCGCCGTGGGCATCCTCCTTAACATCGCGTCGAACCATGCCGTCGTCCGGGAAACCGAAGTGCCTGATCGCGGCCGGCGGAACCGCCGGACACGTGCTTCCGGCACTCGCCGTCGCCGAGTCGCTTAGGAGGCTCGGCGCGGAGGTCACCTTCGCGTCGAACTCCGACTCGCGGCTGGTGCGCGA
>Ga0190270_10000371_pt1 | contig 19148 bp, 21 predicted proteins | sample Popmic320T_FD_133748 | JGI IMG/M metagenome (GOLD analysis project Ga0190270, IMG submission 133748) | Populus adjacent soil microbial communities from riparian zone of Weber River, Utah, USA - 320 T | ecosystem: Environmental > Terrestrial > Soil > Riparian zone | place: USA: Utah | collected...
CGTCCGGGCGCTCCTCCCGGTCGACCTTCACCGGGACGAAGCGGTCGTTCATGAGCCTCGCCGTCTCTTCATCCTCGAAGGACTCGTGCTCCATGACGTGGCACCAGTGGCAGGCCGCGTAGCCCACCGAGAGCAGGATCGGCTTGTCCTCGGCCCGAGCGCGCTCGAACGCGTCATCCCCCCACGGGTACCAGTCGACGGGGTTGTCGGCGTGCTGGAGGAGGTAGGGGCTGGTCTCCTGGGCGAGCCGGTTCACTAAGTCAGCTTAGTCCCGCGCGTCTCCCGTCCGAAGAGGGTTGCGACCGCCCCCGCCACCATGACGAGGGCGACGAAGACCAGCGACCAGACCGTGTCTCCCGTCCGGTCGATCAGCGCGCCGAAGAGGTACGGGCCCCCGATCGCGGCACCCTTGCCGAAGCCCTCCACCATTCCGAAGGCGGTCGAACGGAGACGCGTGGGGAAGAGCTCCGCCGTGTACGGATACACCGCACCCCACGCGCCGAGGTTGAAGAAGCCGACGAAGAAGAGCGAGGCGATGAAGACGGCCTGCGTCTCGGCGAGGGCGAACGTGAGCGCGCTCACCCCGCCGAGCGCGAGGAAGAGCGTCAGCGTCCGCTTGCGCCCGATCCGCTCCACGAGCCAGATCGAGGCGCCGTAGCCCGGGAACTGCGAGAGCGCGGAGAGGGCGAGCAGGAGGTACACGTTGACCGTGAAGTCCTTCTCGGCCTGGAGGACGAAGGGAAGCCAGAGGAAGAGTCCGTAGTACGAGATGTTGAGGGCGATCCAGACGAGTACGATCATCGCCGAGCGGCCGCCCAGCTTCTCGGAGACGAGCTCGCGGAGCGAGCCGCGCGGCTCCTCGGCCACCGTCAGCTCGTCCGCGGAGACGGGACGGCCCGTGATCTTCTCGAGGACCTCTGCCGCTTCGTGCCGGCGTCCGTTGCGCGCGAGCCAGTAGGGGCTCTCCGGGAGGTTGAGCCGCGCGAGGAAGGCGAGGAATGCGGGGAAGGAGGCGGCGAGGAAGAGGTAGCGCCAGCCCGAGTCGCCGCCGATCTGGTCGAGGAAGACCCACGAGAGTCCGGTCGCGAGGAGCAGGCCGACGGGCCAGAAGAAGTCCAGGAAGACGAGGAAGCGGCCCCGGTTCTGCGGCGGCAGGTACTCCGAGAGCATGGAGGGGTCGACGACGAGGAGCGCGCCGAGACCGATCCCTGCGAGGAAGCGGAAGGCCGAGACCGACCAGGGCCCCCACGCGAGGGCGGTCAGCGCCGTGAAGCTCGCGTACCAGAGGATCGCCGTCACGAAGATACGCCGGCGTCCGATCTGGTCGGCGAGCCGGCCGAAGACGACGCTGCCGACGAGTGAGCCGGCGAGCGCCGAGGCGGTGATCCAGCCGGCCAGGCTGCCCGAGATCCCCCAGAGAGCCGTGAAGACCGGAACGGTGAAGCCGACGAGCAGGATCTCCATCGCCACGAACGTCCACGCGAAGCCGGTGACCGCGACCGCGCGGCGGTGGAACCTGGTGAAGCCGCCGCTGCGAAGGACGTCTTCGACGTCCGTGCTTCGCGTGATGGGGGGTGCTGGTGCCTCGACGACGGCCATCTGCGCTAACCTCTCACTAGGTTTCCGACTGTGAGTCGATAACTCATGGAAAAGTCTACCACGCACGCAATCGAGCACGAGGCCCTCGCGGTCGTCCTCCAGGTGAGGAGGGGCCAGTTGCAGGTTCTTCTCTGGGAGCGCGCCAGATCGCCGTTCCAGGGCTCCTGGGCCCTTCCGGGCGGCCTGCTCGGCGCAGGCGAGACGCTCGAAGCGTCCATCCAGCGGCATCTCGCGGCCAAGGTGGACGTTCGCGAGGTCTCTCACCTCGAGCAGCTCGAGACGCTCAGCGACCCGAAGCGTCACCCTGAGCGACGGCTCATCGCGACGGCCTACCTCGGGCTCGTGCCGGCGGGCATCGATCCGAAAATCCCGGCCGACACGACGTGGTATCCGGTCGACGAGCTTCCGGAGCTCGCCTTCGACCACCTCACCGCTGTCCTGGCGGGGCGGGAGCGTCTCCGGGCGAAGCTCTCGTACACGAACATCGGCTTTGCGCTGGCGCCGCCCGCCTTCACGATCGCCGAGCTGCGCGGGCTCTACCGCGCGGCGCTCGGGCACGATGTCTCCGCGACGAACCTTCAGCGTGTCCTGCTCCGCCGTGCGCTGCTCGAGCCGACGGGGGAGCAGCGCCCGCCCGGTCGAGCGGGCGGGCGCCCCGCGGCGGTCTATCGCTTCCGCAACCGCTCGCTCGCGGTCACGGACCAGTTCGCGGTGCTACGTCCTCCGGGCTAGATCAGCCCGCACCTGCTGGCGGTCAACGGCCAGGGATGGAACCCACGGCCGGCCTTGAGCGCCCGCTCGGCCACCCACATCTGCTCGTAGGGAGCCCAGTGGTTCGCCGTGCCCTTGTGGCGGAGCAGCCGGAGCCCGTAGGCCCGCTGGAAGGCGAGGTCCATCTGGAGCCCGCCGTAGTACGGCGAGTTCGGGTCGGTCCACGACCCCTCCCAGCGGTGGATGCAGCGCCACTCGGCGAGGTGGGGCGGGTGATGCGCCCGAAAGCGCGCCCGCTCCGCGCGGATCCGCCATGCATCCCGACGCCACAGCCGGTAGCGGAGGAGCGAGTCGAAGTCGCCCCGCGTACGGCTGACGGTGGGACGGGGATGCTGCGTCAGCTTGGAGAGCTTGCGGGCGAGGAGCTTGAGCCGGATCGCCCTCCGATTCAGATCCCGAGTCCTGGGCGTCTCGGCCCAGGGATCCGGCGCGGGCTCGGCCATGCTCTCCGTGGTGGTCGTTTCGGTGGTGGTCGGCTCCGTGGTCACTTCCTGTGCGAAGGCCCCCGGGGCCCAGATGAGTCCGATCACTGTGGCGAGCGCAAGTCCGCCCGCGCGCAATGACTTCACGTAGTTACCCCCTTGTAGGGAACGAGGTCGGGCCGCCACCTGGGCGATGGGGCGGCCGTTCGCGCCTCGCCGAAGTTGGCCGCAGCGGCGAGCGCGCGTGTTGGGTGTTACCGGAAGCGGGCTACGTTACACTCAAGTGGCGATGCTCTGGTTCACCATCTTCTTCTTGGTGATCCTGAAGATCCCGGCCGCGTACCTCGGTTACGTGATCTGGTGGGCCGTCAAGGATCCGCCGGAACCGGGCACGGATCTGGCCCACGACCGCGCGTTTCCCGGCGGGGAGGACGGCGGCGGCCCTGTCTGGCACCCGTCGTCGGGAAAGCGCTGGGTGCCCGGACGCCATCCTGGGCCGCACGGCTCGCCCGAGAGGCGGCCGCGGCCGGCCCTCGCGCCGTCCAGGGCTGAGAAGCACTGATGAGCGCGCACGAGAGCGATTCGCGGTCCGGCGAGGGCGCGGCCTCGACCGTTGCGGGCTTCATGGCCGCCTTCGCGATCTTCGCGGCATCCGCAGGCCTCGTCTACTACCCCGGCCGCGTGGGCGCCGCCGCGGTTCTCGTTGCCCTCGTCGCTGCGGGAATCGGAGGCTTCCAGCGAGGTCTGGCCGCGTTCGCGGTGGCGTTCGCGGGCATCTGCTGGTTCGCGGGAATGGTTATCGCGATCAGTCTCGAACGACCTATTTTCTGACCTTTTCGGTTCAGATCACCCTAAGGAGGGATTGCGGCTGAGCCGATAGACAGGTCGGGTACGTGGTTAACCCTCGAAGAGTTAGGCGGCACTTGGGTAGCTTCAAGCTTCGGCTCGTAACGTATTTCCTTCTTCTGGCGCTCCTGCCGCTGCTCGCTGCTTCATGGGCGTTCAGCCAGGTGGCGACCAAAAGCGAGGTCGGCAACACGGACTCGCGTCTGAACGCTGCGCTCCGCGTTGCGATCAGCGACTACTCGCGCCGAGTCGAAGGGTTGGAGCTGACGGCGGAATCCCTCGCCAACGCCACGACCGTCCAGAAGGCCTTTCAGACCCGGAACCGTGCCGAGTTCATCCGCCAGGCGAAACTTGTGCCCGGCAGCACCTTCTACGCCAACGGCCAGCTCCTCGCCGGCAAACCCCCTATAGGCGTTCATGTGGAACGTTCATCTTTCGTCACCTCGGAAGGTGCCGTCATCGGGAAGATCATCGTCTGGTTCCCGCTCGATCGCACCCTGCTCGGACAGTTCCGGACGGTCGCAGGATTGACAAACACCGACCGCGCCCTCCTCGCCCGGAGCGGCACTGTCCTCGCCGGCTCCTCCGAGATCGTCGGCTCCAATATCGCGCCGCTTCCGAAACCGAGCTATTTGAGTCTCGGCGACGAACGCTATCGGGCCGTTTCTGCCCCCATCATGCGGTCGGACCCGCCGCTCACGCTCGTCGTCGTCACGCCGAAAACGACCATTGACGACGCGGTCTCTTCGCTCCGTGAGCGGTTCCTGATCTTCGCCTTCCTCGCTCTCGCGATCGTGGCGATCCTCGCGTGGCTCCTCGGCCGGACGATCGTACGCTCGCTGCGGGAGCTCGCCGATGCCGCCGGCGCCGTTTCCCGCGGCCAGTTCGGCCAGCGTGTCCCTGTACGTGGCCGCGACGAGCTCGCGACCCTCGGACGCGCGTTCAACGAGATGTCCGGCCAGCTCGCCGCCGAGCGTGGCCGCGTGCAGGACGCGGTCGACCGCTTCGGCAAGGCCCTTGCCGCGACGCACGACCCCTTCATGCTCCTCAACGTCATCGTCGAGAGCGCGGTCGAGGCGACCGGCGCCGCCGGTGGACGGCTCGTCGTCGACGGAGAAGAGCAGGCGCGCGCCGGCGACCCCGACGAGGGCGGCCGCCCGCTTGTCATCCCACTCGGCCCCGAGGGCGGCGAGGACGCGATGCTCCTCCTCACTCCGGCGGGCGCGGATTTCGGCGACCAGTCCCGTGAGCTGGCCCTCTGGCTCGGCTCGCAGGCGTCCATCGCCCTCGAGAACGTGCGGCTGCACCGTCTCGTCGCGCGCCAGGCGAGCACGGACGGCCTCACCGAGCTCGCCAACCGCCGCGAGTTCGAGGACTCGCTCGCGAACGAGCTCAGCCGCGCCGAGCGCTTCGGAGGCACCCTCGCGCTCATCCTGGCCGATCTGGACAACTTCAAGCAGGTGAACGACCGCTTCGGCCACCAGGCCGGGGACGAGGTGCTCCGCTCGTTCGCCGACATCCTCCGCGAGACGGTCCGCGACATCGACGTGGCGGCGCGGTACGGAGGCGAGGAATTCGCCATCCTGCTCCCGCAGACCGACATCGTCGGCGCCGAGGCCCTGGCCGAACGGCTTCGCGAAGCGGTCGAGTCGCGGGCGATGGCCGAGGCGCACAACGAGCCGGTGACCGTGACCTCGAGCTTCGGCGTCGCATCGTTCCCGGAAGCCGGCACCGGCCCGGGTCTGTTCGCCGCCGCCGACGAGGCGCTCTACCGCGCAAAGCGGGCTGGGAAGAACTGTGTGGTGTGTGCCGAGACAAAAGGGCCTGTCCGTGCCCCTCACTAAGGTCTGTTCAAGTTCCGACAACTGACGCCGTCGTCTATGATCTGCCGCTGACCTTCGGCCCCCAGACGACCGACACGGAGGTGTGATGTCGTTCGACAAGGACTCGACTTTCGCGCGCGTGATCGAAGACCATCTCGAGCTCAAGCGCAAAAACACTGATCTCGAACGCGAGATGCCGATCTCCGGCTATCACGTCGACGATCCCTTCCAGAACCACCCGCTCTTCAAGACCGAAGAGCAAGCACGCATTGAAGACACGCTGAGCGGCGTCGAGCCCGCGCTCGATCCGGAGAAGGTGCTCGCGTGGCCGACCGGGGATAACGGCGACTCAGAGCCGAAGGATCCGGAGGACACGCTGTGGGGCCGCTCGCGCGACTTCGACTGGGGCGACTAGCCCTTCTTCTCTCTAGCCGCCGCCCAGCGGTCTAGAGGTACGGCGCGAGGAAATCCAGGGACGCAGCCGTGTCGAGCCGGTACGCGAACGCATTGCCGGCACAGCGGCCGTTGTTCACGAACGACGCGACTCCGACGACGAGATTGCTGTCGCCGAGGAGGACCGGGCCGCCCGAGTCGCCGAAGCAGATGCTGGCCTGCATGCGCAGGTTGAAGCCGGTCTTCTCGATCTTAGAGATCCGCGAGTCGCCGAAGGTGCGCACGAGCCGGAAGTCGGGGGCGGGCTTGCCGTCGCCTTGCACGAAGCCGTTCGCGCCGTAGCCGACGATGGTGAGCGCGTCCTTCTTGTCGGTTCTCGACAGTCGGCCCGCGGTGGGGAGCCGCGCGTAGCCGCGGTTGGTCACAGGGGTGTCGAGGACGATCAGCGCAAGGTCGTGCGTGTCCGCGCCGGGGGAGCCGAAGCCTGGGTTCGGGACTGCGGTGCCGGTGACGACCGGCGAGGCCGCCGTGAAGCGCTGGTCGAAGGAGACGAGTGCGGGAAGGTCGCCGAGGTCGTGGACGCAATGGGCCGCGGTCACGAAGGTCGTCGAGTCGACCAGGAAGCCGGTGCAAACCGGAACGCGCTGGCCGTCGATGTCGGTCACGAGGATGCCGACATAGGGATGCGCCGTGTCCGGCTCGCCGTCCAGGATCGCAGCCGCCGGCGCCGCCGTCGCGAGCACGATCACGACAATTCCGAGAAGCCGTAGAGACCGCCGCATGGCAACTACTTCGGCGGGGCGCCCGTTTTCCTTCTTCCCCAATTGGGGTAATCGGCAGGCATGGACAGGAAGAAGCTGCTCGTCATCGCCACCGCCCCGGTCGAGTCGGGCCCCTTGCGGGACGCTGTTCGCGAGCACGCGGGCGACGAAGCCGAGATCCGCGTCGTTGCGCCGGCCGCGGACGTCTCCCCGCTCCAATGGCTCGCGAGCGACGAGGACGAGGCGCGCGAGAAGGCCGCGGGCGTCGCCTCCGAGGCAGCCGAGAGCGTGGAGCCGGAAGCGGCGCGGACGGAAGCCGAGGTGGGGGACACTGATCCCGTGCAGGCGATCGAGGACGCCCTCCGGACCTTTCCAGCGGACGAGGTCCTCTTGGTCACGCGGCCGGACGACGACGCGAGCTGGCTCGAGGAGGACTCGGCCCAGGAGGCGCGCGAGCGCTTCGGCGTGCCCGTCACCCGCCTGACCGTCTAGCGGGCTACAGTTCGCAGCGAACGGGGCGTTAGCTCAGCTGGGAGAGCGCCGGCTTTGCAAGCCGGAGGTCACCGGTTCGATCCCGGTACGCTCCACCTCTCGTTCGGCCGCTGGACCGTCGCGGAGCTGTTACTTTCGCTTGACCTCCGCGCGCTAGCGTCCGTCGTATGCCCTTCCGATTCGCCGCTGCGGCGCTCGCAACCGTTGGCCTTCTCTCCGTCGCGCCGGCTTCCGCCGTCGCGGCTCCCTCGGTCCAGCACCTGATCGGGCAGAAACTCGTCGTCTCGATGGACGGGCACACGCCGTCCGCGTCGCTCCTCGACCGCGCGCGCCGCGGGCGCATCGGCGGGGTGCTCATCCAAGGCTGGAACTTCTCCTCCGCTACGCAGCTCCGCACCATCGCGAACGAGCTCCAGCACGCGGCCGCCGCAGGAGGACAGCCGCCGCTCCTCATCGCGGTGGATCAGGAGGGCGGCCAGGTGAAGACCGTCTCGTGGATCCCGCCAACGCTTTCGCCGCCGCGGATGGGCGACCTGGGCTCGAGCGACACCGCCCGCCGCCAGGGCCGCAAGACCGGCGCGGCGCTCCTCGACCTCGGCGTCAACACCGACTTCGCGCCGGTCGCGGATGTCCCCGCCTCGACCTCCTCGTTCATGTACCAGCAGGGCCGCACGTGGTCGTTCGGGTCGAGGAAGACGTCGCGCCTCGCCAACGCCTTCGCGCTCGGGCTGGGCGACCGCGGCGCGCTCGCCACGATGAAGCACTTCCCCGGCATCGGCTTCGCCACGAAGAACACCGACGATTTCGTCGTCCACATCCACGCGACGAAGAGCCAGCTCGCGCCAGGTCTCAGGCCCTACCGGCACGCGGTGGCGAACGGCGTCCCGCTCGTCATGCTCTCGAACGCTGTCTATCGCGCCTACGACCGAGGCCACGCGGCCGGCTGGTCGCGCGCGCTCGGGACGAAGCTGCTCCGCGGCGCGCTCGGCTTCCGGGGCGTCACGATCACGGACTCCCTCGACGGCGCCGCCAACACGCGAGGGATCGCGACCAACCCGCTCGCGCTCAAGGCTGCGAAGGCGGGAACCGACATGATCCTCCTCACGGGCTCCGAGGCATCCTCCCGCAGCGTCTACCGGTCGCTTCTCGAGGCCGCGCAGGCGGGGAAGATCCCGCACGACCGCCTCACGGCCTCCTACGACCGCATCGTGGCGCTCAGGGCCGACCTCTGACTACCAGCTAGCTCGCGACGGCCTCGCCGGTCACCTGCGCGATGTAGCCGCGGACGTCTCCGGCCGGGTCGCTGTAGGCGTCTCCGAGTGCGGACTCGACCCGCTCCGTGTAGTCCTTCACCCAGCCGGGGAGCTCCGCGTCGCTGACTGCGAGGAACTCGAGGGTGCATGCGAGCCTGATGTCGGCGATCGACGGCTCGTCGCCGCCGATGAACGGGCTGTCCGCGAGGAAGAACGTCTTGTAGACCTCGAGGATCGCGGGGATGGCTTCCTCCGCCGCCTTCCGCGCGGTCTCCTTGCCCTCGTCGGTGGCGTCCGACATGGAGACCTCGCCCGGGTAGCCCGAGAAGCTGAGGCGCGGATACGTCGCCCGCGCGACGAGCGGGTAGAGGATGCTCATCGTGTAGAAGTTCGCGCTGTCCACCATCGCGCGGCGCTCGAGGTCGGTGGGATAGAGGCTCGTGAGCCCTTCGCGGCTCGCGAGATACATCATCACGGCGCAGCTCTCCCAGAGCGCGCCCTTGGGTAGGCCCTCGGTTTCGACCGAAGGAGTCAGCCCGGACGGCACCCTGGCCTTGTACTCGTCCGACTGCGTCTGGCCCCAGACGTTCTCCTCCTCGAAGGGGAGCCCCGCGGCCCGCACGAAGACGCGAACGGACATGTTGTTCACGCTCGGCGGGAGCATGTTCAGCTTCAGCGTCATGACCGACCTCCCGTAGCTTGTCGCTCAGCATAGTCCTGTGTCAGAGTGGTTTGGGACTGACCGACAAGTCGTTGCTCTGCGGCCGACGACTTCGCGCCAAGGAGGTGCGTCGTGGCTGCACAGGAACACAGGAACTACTGCGATCTCGTCTGCGAGGGCGGCGGGGTCAAGGGCATCGGCCTCGCGGGAGCCTTCTCCGTTCTCGAGGAGCACGACTTCCGCCCGCAGAATGTCGCGGGCACGTCTGCGGGGGCGATCACGGCCGCGCTGATCGCGGCGGGCTACAGCGCGGCAGAGCTCAAAGACGTCATCTTCGGCATGGACTTCCTCAAGTTCCGGGACACGGCCTGGGAAGACAAGCTGCCGCTGGCCGGCAAGGGCGTCAGCATCATCAAGGACCTCGGCATCTACGAGGGCCGCTACTTCGAGGACTGGATCGGCGAGCTCCTGAAGACGAAGGGCGTCGAGACCTTCTCGGCGCTCGCCACCGACGAGTTCGGGGACGACCCCCGCTACCGCTACCGGCTGCAGGTAATCGCGTCCGACACAACGTCGCACCGGCTGCTCGTCCTGCCGCGAGACGCCGACCAGCTCGGGATCGACCCGGACGAGCTTTCGGTCGCCCGGGCGGTACGGATGAGCATGAGCATCCCGGTCTTCTTCGAGCCGGTTTCGGTCACGAACGAGAAGACGAACCGCGAGCACGTGATCGTCGACGGCGGAATGCTCTCGAACTTCCCGGTCTGGCTCTTCGACTGCCCGGACGTCGAGGTGCCGTCGTGGCCGACCTTTGGGTTGCTCCTCGTCGAGCCCCATCCGCAGACACCGATCGGCGCGCGTCTGCCGGCCCCCGAGCGCGTGCCCCACGGGCTCGGCGGGCTCTTCAAGTACGTGAAGGCGATGGCGGACACGATGATGGAGGCGCACGACCGGCTCTACGTCGAGAAGGCGAACTTCGCGCGCACCATCCCGATCCCCACGCTCGGGATCGGGACGACCGAGTTCGAAATCACGCCTTCCCGCAAGGAGGAGCTCTATCAGTCAGGCCGCGACGCCGCCGCGGCGTTCCTGGAGACGTGGGACTTCGACGGCTACATCGAGGCTTTCCGCAAGGGCAAGGAGCATCACCGCCGCGAGGAGGTCGGCGAGCAGATGCTGGAGGCGGCCCAGGAGGTGCAGGCCTAGGCGGCCTCGTCCGGGTTGTCCACGGGCTGCTCGACTTCTTCGGGCTTCTTCGAGTCGCGGCCTGGCGGCGCGGCTCCCAGCGCCTCGGCCACGGTGAGCTCGGCCTCGCCGAAGATCACGTGTGTGAAGCGCTCGCTGAAGCCGGCCAGGAAGCCGACGAAGGCGTAGAAGGTGAACGTGCTCTGCTGGCTGATCGTCCCGAGTTGGATGAAGTCGCTCTCGAGCGCGAAGTAGACGGCCGAGGCAAAGATCGCGCCAATCACGGGCCGGAAGGCCCCGAGCCAGAAAATCGGGCCGCGGCCGACCTCGTAGTCGACCGAGAAGCCGCTGCGCGTGTCGGGCCGCATGCGCAGCATCACGCTCACGAGCGCGCCGACCGCGCCTGCGCCGTAGGAGGCGAAGAAGTTCTGGGTCGGGGTCGAGCGCAGATTCAGCTCGGTGGAGATTCCGAGGATCGCCGAGATCGCGAGCCCGAGCGCGGCGAGCAGGAGGATTCCGACGAGCATGCCCAGGAAGTACACGAGCCGCACGCTCTTGCTCGCCGCGCGGTCGTAATAGCGCTCGATCCGCTTGAGCTCCTCTGAGTGCTCGGCGACGACCGAATCGAGATCCTTCTCATTCGGCTTCCCGTCCGTTCGCTCGATCACGCCCAGCAGGAAGCTCTGCTCGGAGAAGATCCAGTTGAGCGCGATCCGCTTGGGCACGGTCGGCAGGATCTGGTTCGCCTTCATCGCGAGCGAATCGGAGTGGTGGAGGAGGGCGGCGATCCTTGGGGCCGCACTCGTGACCCAGTCGGTGGCGCGGTAGAGACGCAGGTCGTGCCGGCGCGGCCAGCGGGAGGTCTGCTTGCTCGTGAGCACGACTGCGGAGGCGTCGGTGAGGCACCAGTACGCGTCCACGATCGCGCCTGCGTCGTCCTCGAACCTGTCGAGGCTGCGCCGGTACGAGCGGTAGAGCTGGGGCACGTCCCCGTTCTGTGCGCCGTGGCCGTTGCGCGACTTGCCGTAGCGCTCGGGATGGAGCGCGTGCTGCCAGCAGTAGTGCTTCCAGATCAGCTCGGGAAAGACGAGCGCCCCATGCGACGGCGCGCCTCCGTCGTCTGTCTCGTCGAGCGTCCTCAGTTCCGTCTGGGCCATGGTGCCCCCTCCCTCCGGCCGCAGACGGTTTCCTTCTGCCTGAGGCTACGCTTCGAGGCCCGGCTTGACAAGAGCGGCCTGCCGTTTCAGGCTGGTTGTCTCGCCTCTGCGGTCGGCGAGGAACGTACGACCGCACCCGGGATTTGGAGGCGAGCATGGCGACAACGACGACAAGGCGCCGCACGACCCGCGGGACAACGGCCCCGCGCCGGCGCAAGCGCAAGCTGAGCAAGGCGGGCGTTCGGCTGATCGCGGGCTTCGAGGGCTTCCGGTCGGATCTCTACGACGACGCGGCCGGCCACTGCACGATCGGCTACGGGCACCTCGTCCACACGGGAAACTGCGACGGCTCCGAAAGCGCCAAGTTCCGGAAGGGCGTCACGCGCGAGCATGCGCTCGAGATCCTCGGTGAGGATGCAGCGTCGGCGGCCGCGGCAGTGAACGACGCGGTCAAGGTCCCGCTCGAGCAGGACCAGTTCGACGCGCTGACGAGCTTCGTCTTCAACGTCGGTTCGGGCGCCTTCCGCGAGTCGACGCTGCTCAAGCTGCTGAACGAGGGCAAGTACGACGAGGTGCCCGCCCAGCTCGACCGCTGGGTGAAGGCGGGCTCGCGCACGCTTGCGGGCCTCGTCTCTCGCCGGAAAGCCGAGGGAGAGCTCTTCGCGCGGGGAACCGTGCAGCCCGCCGACGACGGCGCCATGACGACCCGCGACGTGCAGCGGGCGCTCAAGGACCTTGGCTGGCCCCTGAAGGTGGACGGCGCCTGGGGACAGGACACGTTCGCCGCGGTCAAGGACTTTCAGCGAGGCTTTGCGTTCTGGAAGCTTCTCATCGACGGGCACGCCGGCGCGAAGACCCAGGAGGCGCTGAAGGCTTCCGTCGACCAGGGTGGCAAATGCTCGCCGAACTTCGCCTTCAAGGAGTTCAAGTCGAGCGGCAACGGCTGGATCAAGGTGAGCCGCGAGCTCATCCTCGGTCTCGAGGACTACCGCGAGCTCGTGGGCAAGCCGGTCTCCGTCGTCTCGGGCTATCGCGACCCGCAAAAGAACGCGAGCATCCCCGGGGCCGCGAAGAACTCGCAGCACATGTACGGGAACGCGGTCGATCTCGTCCCGGTCAAGCCCACGGCCGCGGTCAAGGCGCTGAAGCGCTTCTCCGGGATCGGCTACCAGGGCGCGTCGGGCCTCGTTCGCCACGTGGACGTCCGCCACGTCGGCCCGAACACGACGAAGTCCAGCGTCCGCGACCCGGCGATCTGGATCTACTAATGAGGAGGCTCGCATGGCCCGACCACGGAAGACGACGCGCCGCCGAACGAACAGGCCGCGCCGGCAAAAGCGGATCCTGAACTGCAAGCCGTCGCCGAAGACCGAAGAAGACTGGACTTTCGAAGACGCGGCCAAGTCCGAAATTGCCGCGGCGACGGCCACGATCCCGACGTCAAAAGACCTACGGACGACCTGGTGGACCATCAACGACCAGGGGTCGACCGGTTCCTGCGTCGGCTGGGCGAGCGCCGACTCGCTGCTGCGCTGGCACTTCGTCAAGTCGGGCAAGCTGACGACGAGCCAGCTCCTTTCACCACGCTTCATGTGGATGGCCTCGAAGGAGACCGACCCGTTCGTGACTCGGCCGACCACCTTCATCGAGACCGAGGGAACGAGCCTGAAGACAGCGCTCGACGTTGCGCGCAAGTTCGGAGCGGTACGCGACAGCTACCTCCCGTTCGCGACCGGAAAGCTCTACGCGGGCAAGGCGAGCACCTTCTACGCGACTGCGGCGCTGCGGAAGATCCTCGCCTACTTCAACCTGGGCACGAACCTCACAGACTGGCGCAACTGGCTCGCGAACAACGGGCCGATCATGGTGCGCCTCGACGTCGACTCGACCTGGGACGACGCGGGCTTCACCGGCGGGAACCTCGACACCTACAACCCGAACTCGACGCGTGGAGGCCACGCGGTCGCGCTCGTCGGCTACACCGCCGACCGTTTCATCGTTCGCAACAGCTGGGGCACGGGCTGGGGCGACAAGGGGTTCGCCTACGCGTCGCTGGCCTACGCGCAGGAGGCTTTTACGGAGGCCTATGGCGTAGAGGTCTAGAGCAACGTGGCGCCGCGCGGTACGATCGCGCCTTGGGCGCCTTCGAAGAAACGAGCAAGGTCCAGCCGCAGAAGATCTGGGATGGGGTCGCCGGTCGCGTCGTGCACGGTGAGCGCCTCACCCTCGGGCTCGTCGAGCTCGATCCAGGCAGCGTCGTCCCCGAGCACAGCCACGAGAACGAGCAGCTCGGGATCCTGATCTCCGGGTCCTGCGAGTTTCGGGTCGGCGACGAGACCAGGGAGCTAGGGCCGGGGGACACGTGGTCGATTCCGGCGAACACGCCGCACGAGGTGCACACCGGCCCCGACGGCGCGGTCATGATCGACGTCTTCGCACCGGTCCGGGAGGACTGGAAGCCGCTCGAGCGCTTCGACCGCGAGCCGCTCTGGCCGTAGCGTGTCGACGCCGACACGCCGGTACCACATCCCCTCCGCGGTCAGGCGCTCTTCGCTGCGGATCTCGCCCGCGGAGGCACGCCGGCTGCTGGAGGAAGGCGCCGTGCTCGTCGACGTGCGCCGGCATGAGGACGACTCGGTCGAGCTTGCAAATGCAGTCCGTGTCCCGCCCGACGAGATTCCGACCCGCCTCGACGAGCTGCCGCGCGCCCGCGCGGTCGTTCTCGCCTGCACCTGACTGCGCGAGGCGACGAGCGTCCGTGTGGCGCACTGGCTGAGGGACAGGGGTTTCGATGCATATGCGGTCACGGGCGGAGTGCACGCCCTCCTCGGGACCCCGATCCCGGAGGCGCCGGTCGGGGAAGGCCGTGGTGGCGACTGGAAGGCGGGGGCAGCCGCGCTTGTCCACCGGCGCTTCCAGATCTACTTCGGCGGCGTGCTGCTCTCGCTCGCCGGAAGCTGGGTGGAGGCGGGCGCCTTCGGCTATGTCGTCCTCCTGCTCGGCGGCTCGGCCGCGACTCTCGGGATCATCGGCTTCCTCAACACGATCCCGAACCTCGTCTTCGCGCTCCCGGCCGGCGTCCTGGCCGACCATTTCGACCGCCGGAAGATCCTCCTCCTCTTCCAGGGCGGGAACATGGGCGTCGCCATCGCGCTTGCAGTCCTGTGGGCCTCCGGCAACCTGACGGTCTTCCTCATGGGCCTGCTCGCCTTCATCGGTGGGACGCTCGGAGCGCTCAGCTTTCCGGCCTTCCAGTCCATGCTTGCCGGGACGGTCCCGGCAAAGGACCTCGAGAGCGCAGTCGCGCTGAACAGCCTCGCGCTTCAGGTCGCCCGCTTCGTCGGGCCGGCGATCGCCGGTGTGCTCCTCGCGTCGGCCGGGCCGACCTGGGTCTTCGGCGTGAATGCGGTCAGCTTCCTCGGCGTCCTGGGCGCTCTCGTCCTCCTGCCGAGCTCGCGCGCCAAGATCGCCTCGGTGAGCGTAGGCGTGCGCGGCGCGATGGCTGACGGCATCCGCTACGTCTTCGGGCAGCGGAGTCTCGCCTCGCTGATGATGCTGATGGTCTTCGCGGGGATGTTCGCCACGCCGCCGGTGGCGTTCATGGTCCCCGGCCTCGTCCGCTTCCAGCTTCACGAGGGCCCGGAGACGCTCGGGATCCTCATTTCGCTGATCGGCCTCGGCTCCGTGCTCGGCTCGGTCGCCCTCCTGGTGCTCTCACGCCGCCCGAACAAGGGTGAGCCGAGTCTCGTCTGCTACCTCCTCTGCGCGGCCGCGATCGCGATCATCGGTATCTCGACCTCGGTGCCGCTCTCTTTCGCGCTCGCGCTGATCGGGGGCTTCACGGGCGTCGTGTTCATCGGGCTCTCGACGGTCGTCGTGCAGGCCGCGAGCTCGGAGGAGATGCGTTCGCGCGCCATGGCCATCTGGGCGGCGGCGTTCGTCGGCGTCCTCCCGATCGGCGCCCTCGTCACGGCGGGGCTCGCGGCCTGGCTCGGTGCCGGCGGAGCCGTTGCCGTGGACGGGACGATCACCCTCCTCGGCGGCCTCGGCGTCTTGCTCTGGCGCCCGGAAGTGCGCTGGCTCGGCTGTGCCGCACTCCCGGAGGCGTGCGTGGCCGCGACGGACCCGGCGTCGTTCGCGTACCTCGAGGAAGAGGTCGAGGCGGCGAAAGCCGCCTAGCCCGCGTCCTCGTCGGCCGCGGAGTCCGGCGCATCGAGCCGGCAGAGGCCGCCGGCGACGGGGGCTCCGTCCTCCTTCCCGTCGTCCCGCTCTTCGTCCAGGTCGAGGTCGGGCCTTCCCGCGGAGGAGCTGTGCTCTTCGGCTGTCATCGCTCTCTTGAAGCGATACCTTTCGGCTCTGGCGATAAACCTCGACAAGGAGATCGACCGCCTCTACGGGCTGCCGCTCGACCGATTCACGGAGGCTCGCGACACGAGGATCAAGGAGCTCCGAAGCGGCGGCGAGCGCGAGGCGGCCGACCATCTGAAGAAGGCTCGCAAGCCGACCACCGCGGCCTGGGTCGCCAATCAGCTCGCCCGGAACGAGCGCATGAACGTGAGGGCACTCCTGACCGCCGGCGAGCAGCTGCGCGAAGGCCAGGCGGAGCTCATGCGCGGGGGGAAGGCCGATGAGCTGCGCCGGGCGGAGGAGAGCGAGCGCCGTGCGCTGACCGCGCTCCTCGACGCGGGACGGGGTCTCGCGGACGGCGACGCGACGCTCAGGAAGCTCGAGTCCACCCTTCGGGCGGCGGCGGTCGACCCGGAGGCACGCGAGCTCCTCGAGCGCGGACGGCTGACGAAGGAGCTCTCGGCGTCGGGCTTCGGCCTCGCCGGGATGCCCACGCCCCCGAAGCGCAAGGCGTCCTCCAAGGCCGGCAAGCCCGATCCCGCCGCCGAACGGCGAAAACGCGACCTGGACAAAGCCCGCTCCGCTCTTCAGGAGGCGCAGAAACGTGCCCAAACGGCCGATCGGGAGGCGGAGAAGGCGCGGAAAGACCTGCTCGAGGCCGAGGAACAGCTGCGGAGCCTCGAGCGTTCGAATAAGTGAACATGTCGAACGAGAAGGAGATGAGCTTGGAGAAGGCAACGTTTGGAGCAGGCTGCTTCTGGGGCGTCGAGGCGGCGTTCCGCCAGATCCCCGGCGTCGTCGCGACGCGCGTGGGCTACACCGGCGGAAACGTCGAGAACCCGACCTACGAGCTCGTGTGCTCGCACACGACGGGCCATGCGGAGGCGGTCGAGGTCACGTACGACCCGGAGCGGGTCTCGTACGACGACCTGCTCGATGTCTTCTGGATGAAGCACAACCCGACCACGAAGAACCGCCAGGGCCTGGACATCGGCTCGCAGTACCGCTCGGCGGTCTTCTTCCACTCTCCTGAGCAGGAGGCCGCGGCCATTCGGACGCGCGACGAGCTCCAGGAGAAGCTCCACTGGCCGAAGAAGATCGTCACGGAGATCGTCCCGGCGACGGAGTTCTACGAGGCCGAGGACTACCACCAGCAGTACCTCGAGAAGCGCGGCCGCTCGTCATGCACGGTCGAGCTGTCAGAGGCGCAGGTCTGACCCCAGCGGCTACGCCCCGCCGTGTCTAGCGACCGGCGGGGCTTTGCCCGTCGAGCTCGCGCAGGATGAGGGCGAGCGCTTTGCGCTCCGGGCGCAGCTGGTCGTGCACTGACCGCAGGCGCCGCTCCCCCTCCGGCGTCAGGGTCAGGTAGGCGATACGGCCGTCGTCGCGGGCCTGCGCGCGGCGCACGAGACCGACCTCCTCCGCGCGCTGCACGAGCTCCGTGACCGTGCTCTGCGCCAGCTGCATCCGCTCGCAGAGCTCGCTGACGGTCGAGCGCTCGGCGCCGCCGGGCGCGCCCTTGATCATGAGCAGCAGCAGGTGGCGCCTCGGTGTCAGCCCGGCCTGACGGGCCGCGTCCTCGCTGATCCGGTGAAACCGGCGCAGGGACGCCCGAAACGCGGCCGCTTGCTCGAACTCGGTTGGGCGTTCGCCTCCCATTGCTGGATCCTAGGCACGCGTCCTCTCGCGCGCCGGCTCGGGGCTGCCGACCCGGCCAGGCCAGCCGCTCGAGGAGCCGAAGAGCGAGATCAGGGCGGGGATGAGCGCCGAGCGCACGACGAAAGTCTCGAGCAGGACGCCGACCGCGAGCATGAAGGCGAGCTCCCGGAAGCCGTCGATCGGGACGACGGCGAGCATCCCGAAGGAGGCCGCCAGAGCGATGCCCGCGACGCCGATCGCCTTCGAGGCGCGAGGTGCGGCGAACGCGATCGCCTCCCTGAGCGGCATGCGCTCCGCCTCCTGCCAGATGCGCCCGACCACGTAGACGTTGTAGTCGGAGCCGAGGCAGACGAGCAGGACTCCGGCCGCGAATGGGACGTAGTACGTGAGGTCGGAATGGCCGAGGAGATCCTGGAAGACATACTTCGTCAGCCCGAGCGTGGCCGCCACCGAGGCGACGCTGGCAGCGAGGAGGTAGAGCGGCGCGACGAACGCGCGCAGGAAGAGCGCAAGCAGGAGGAAGTTGACGAGGAGCACCACGGCGCCGACGCGTACGGAGCTGTCGACCACCGCCTGCACAGTGTCGGATGCGAGCGCGGTTTGGCCGGTGATTCCTGCCCTCGCACCCTCGAGCCCGCTGTCGCGTAGCAGGCCCGGAAGCGCATCCTCGAGCGCGCGCACCTCGTCGATCGCAGGAGCTCCGAGCGGATCGTGGTCCAGGATCACCACGTAGCGCGCGGCGTTTCCATCCTCCGAGACGAAGAGTCCGTCGGGGGCCGGCGGGATCTGCTGCTCGCGCGGGCCGAGGATTCCGGCTACGCCGGGCTGGTCTCCGAGCGTTCGTTCGAGGCGGACGAGGCCCGCCGTGTCCTCCCCGATCCCGCTGCCCTCCACGACCACGACCGTCGGCGCCGTGATCCCCGGTACGAAGGCCGTGCCGGCGGCGTCCGCCGCCCGAGCCTCCTGCGTGTCGGCCGGCAGGCCGCTGATCAGGCGAATGGCGAGCTTCGTGCCGGGGAGCCCCGTCGCGCAGAGGAAGAGCAGTCCTCCGCAGAGGAGCACGGTCACGAGCGCGACCGGGCGCGAAGAGACGAAGCGGGCGAGCGACACGCGCGCGGGCGACGCGAAGGGATCCTTCCGGTCGGCTTTGTCATAGCCGGGCCAGAAGACGAGGCGGCCGAGGATTGCGAGCATCGCCGGGATGAGCGTGATCGAGACCACGAGGGCGACCGCGGCGGTCATGGCGAGGCCGGGGCCGAAGGCGCGGAAGAAGTCGAGGTCGCCGACGAGGAGCGATGCGGTTCCCGCGACTACGATCAGCCCCGCGGTCGCGACGATCGGTGTCACGCGAATCGTCGCCGTCAGGGCGGACTCGACCGGCGAGCGCCCCTCGAGGAGCGAGCGCCGCATTCCGGAGAGGTAGAAGACGGCGTAGTCGGTGACGATTCCGAGAGTCAGGGCGACGACGAGCGGCTCCACCTCCTGCGGGATGTCGACGCCCAGCCGCGTCCCGACCCATGGGATCAAGCCGCGCGCCACGAGGAACGAGATCGCGGCGGCGAAGAGGGTGAGGAGCGGGGCGCCGAGCGCCTGGAAGGTCAGGCCGACGACGAGCAGGATGACGAGCACGGTGCCGGCCTCCACGATCGGCAGCGCGTGCTCGATCTCACGGAACTGCTGGTCGCGGGCCGGAGCGGGGCCAGTGACTCCGACCGGTGCGTCATCGGCTGGGATCAGGCTCGCGTAGGCCTCCGCCTCGGCGACCCGGTCCGAGAGGGA
>Ga0190270_10000372_pt1 | contig 19121 bp, 17 predicted proteins | sample Popmic320T_FD_133748 | JGI IMG/M metagenome (GOLD analysis project Ga0190270, IMG submission 133748) | Populus adjacent soil microbial communities from riparian zone of Weber River, Utah, USA - 320 T | ecosystem: Environmental > Terrestrial > Soil > Riparian zone | place: USA: Utah | collected...
CCTGATCGAGGCGAACACCTACGGCTGGTCGTCGCCGCGCATCCTCGGGCTCTTCGCCGTGGCCGCGATCGGCTTCGCCGCGTTCATCCTGCTCGAGATGCACCAGCGCGCGCCGATGCTCGATCTCAGCCTGTTCAAGAACGGCACCTTCGCGGGCGCGAACAGCGTGATGCTCCTCGTCGGCCTCGCGATGTTCGGCGTCTTCTTCTACAACTCGCTCTTCATCCAGAACATCCTCGGCTGGTCGGCCGTCCAGACGGGCGCGTCGTTCCTGCCGATGACCGTCCTCATCATTCTCGTCGCACCGTTCGCCGGGAAGTACTCGGATCGCGTCGGCTCGCGGTGGCTCATGGGCGGCGGGATGATCCTTCTCGCCACCTCGCTCCTGATCTTCTCGAGGCTGAACGAGACCTCGAACTTCTGGGATGTCCTGCCCGGCCTCCTCGTCGGCGGCTTCGGGATGGCGATCGTCATGACACCGACGACGGCCGCAGCGATGGGCTCCGTCCCAATCGACAAGGCGGGCGTGGGCTCCGCGGTCCTGAACAGCATGCGCCAGGTCGGGGGCGCGCTCGGCATCGCTGTAATGGGCGCCATCATCGCCGCCTACGCGACGGGTGTTCCGGGAACCTCCGAGGCCACAGAAGGCTTCGTCACGGGATACCAGCATGCGCTCCAGGTGGCCGCAGCCATCGCGCTCGTCGGTGCGATCCTCTCCGTCGCGACGGTGCGGAAGTACCGGCACGTCGAAGAACCGATTCTCGAAGGCGCGTGAGCACCATCCGCCTGCCCGCCGAGGAGCGGCGCGCGTCGCTCCTCGACGCGGCCTGTCGCCTGTTTGCCGGCCGGAGCTACCACGGCACGACGACGGCCGACCTCGCCCGCGCCGCAGGCGTGACCGAGCCGGTTCTCTACCGGCACTTTCCGTCGAAGCGCGCGCTCTATCTCGCGTGCATGGACTGGAGCTGGGAGGAGGTGAAGGCGCTCTGGGCCGACCGGCTCGCCGCAGAGCCCGATCCAGGGCTCTGGCTTTCCGCGATCGGGCGGGCGTTCGTCGAGTCGGAGGCCGAGCGGCCGCGCAGCTCGCCGCTCTGGGTGCAGGGCCTAGCCGAGTCCTCCGTCGATCCCGAGATCGCGGCCTACATGCGGGCGCACATGCACGAGGTGCACGAATACGTGGCCGACGTCATTCGGCGCGCGCAGGAGGCCGGCGGGGTGCCGCCCGAGCGAAATCCGGACGCCGAAGCGTGGATCTTCATCGCCCTCGGGCTCCTCACCATGGCCGACGAGGTCGTCGGCGCGCTCCTGCAGGACACCTGGCCCGCGATTCGGGAAAGCAGGATCACCTGGCTTCGCGGCCCGCTTCAGGTCTCGTAACCTGCCCGTTAGAGGGATAGACGAAGCAGCCCGGAGGGCCGACGCTTCGTCCATGTTTTTGCGTCCATCCAGGCGACAACCCGGAAGCTCCGGCTCTGCGGCCCAGCCGATGCCTCCGGGTTGGTGTCGCCGGGAATCTGGCGCGCCTCCCGCACCCCTCTGCCTGGCGTCCGGCAGGAATGCGAGGTAGTCGGACTATAGCCAAGCGGAACGAGAAGTCAAGTAGCCTTGTGAAGTAAATTTTTCCCCGTATAGTTCACCTTAAATGCAGGATCAACTCACCGCCGTCCACACCGCCTCCGCCGCCCGCACCTCGATGGGCGAGCGCGTCCGCCAGCTGCGCATCGCGCGCGGGCTGACGCAGACGGAGCTCGCCGGCGAGCGCTTCTCGAAGGAGTACGTCAGCCAGATCGAGCGCGGGAAGACGCGCCCGACGGGCGAGACCGTCGACTGGCTCGCGAGCCGGCTCGGCGTCGACCCCTCGTTCCTCGAGACCGGAGTCTCCTCGAGTGAGCGGGAGCGCGTGGAGAGCGTCGTCGCCCGCGCCGAGGCAGCGCTCGAGTCCAATTCCTACGACGAGGTCATCGCCGAGATCGACAAGCTCGGCGTTGCGCTCACCACCGTCGCGGTTCCGTCGCTCGAGTTCCGCTCTCTTCTCGCAGAGAGCTGGGCGCGGATGTCGCTCGGCGACGTTCGCGCGGCCATCGGCCTCCTCGACCGCGCGCGGCAGCTCACGGAGTCGCCCACGTTCAGCGACGTCGACCGGGCCGAGGTGCTCTACCGCATCGGTGTCTGCCGGTACAAGCTTTCGTCGATCGCCACCGCAGTCGCGCTCTTCAGCGAGGCACTCGATCTCTCCGAGCGCTCCGGCCTTCCGGCCGATCGGCTGCGCTCGAACGCTTTCGGTTGGCGCTCGCGCTGCTACCGGCGCCAGCGCGACTGGGAAGCGGCGCGCGAGGACGTCGAGCGCGCGCTCGAGCTCGCCGAGAGCCTGAACGACCGGCGCACCGTCGCCCATCACTATTTCCAGGCGTCGCTCATCGCCGAGCGCACCGGGCACTGGGTGCTCGCGCGCTCGTACGCGGAGCGCGCCAAGACGCAGTACGAGGAGCTCGCCGACCAGTCCAACGTCGGCAAGCTGCTGAACAACCTCGGCGGACTCAATTTCCAGCTCGGGAAGCCCGAGGAGGCGATCAAGCACCTGAAGGACGCCTACCGGGTTCTCCTCGAGGTCGGCGACAACACCGACGCCGGCCACGTCGTCTCGTCCCTCGCGCAGGTTCACCTGCGCACGGGCGAGCCGAAGCTCGCAGAGGAGCAGGCGCGGCATGCTCTCGACCTACTGGACGGCCGTGTCGACCACCTCGATGAGATCGGCAACGCCCAGCTCGTCCTCGGACGGGCCCTCCTCGACCAGGAGCGGCTCGACGAGGCAGACACCATGTTCAAGGAGGCGGAGGGCAGCTTCGAACAGCTCTCCTCCGTGAGCCACCGTGCGGCAGCGTGGATCGCTCAGGGCGATCTGGCCGTGCGGCGCGGCGAGGACCTCGAGGCGGCGCACCTGTACCGGCGCGCAGCCGAGGCACTCCAGGACTTCCGGTTCTAGGGAAAGGAGGTGAATCGCGTGACGGCACGTCAAGTTCAGCTTCTCGTTCTTCTCGTGACGGTGGCCGCCTTCCTGGGCAAGGGCCACTGGGTCGGGTTCTTCGACGGCCATTAGGCGGGGGGAAGGATGCTCGAGTTCCGCGTCGAAGTCTTGCGGCGCGCGAGCCGAGAATTCTTCTTCGACATGGAACCACGTCCTTCCCTTCGCCCACTCGCACCGTTGATCGGAACCCTCGCCGGGCTTTGGCTCGGCGCAGCGGCCATGATCGCGGCGCAACTCCTCTAGAGCGGGGATGACACAGCCGGACCCGGGGTTACCGTCGGCTAGGCGTCGACCTGTAGCGCGGCACGCATCAGCTCGCGCAGGCTGACGACGCCGACGGTCCTTCCGGCGGTGACGACAGGCAGATGTCTGAAGCCGTTGTCCAGCATCGTTCTGATCGCCTCGTCCGCGGAGTCGGTCTCCGAGGCGGTAATGGGGTCTGCCGTCATCCATTCGCGTACGCGCGCCTCGCTCGTGTGCACGCGGCCTGCGACAGCCTTCAGGAGGTCGCGCTCGGTGAGGATCCCGATCAGGCGGCCGGAATCGAGGACGATGGCTGAGCCGACGCCCTGCTCGGCCATCCGCTCGGCGGCCTCCCCCAGTGTGTCCTCGGGGGCCACTGCGACGATCTCACCCGTCATCACATCCCCGATGCTCCCCATGTACCGAGAATAGCCGAGGCCGCGACAAGGGTGTAGGATCGCTTCAACAATTGAAGTGATCGGGAGGTAGCAATGGCAGAGAACGGATACGCGAAGCCCGTACTCGTCACGAGTGACTGGGTCGCAGAGCACACGGGCGACGACAGCATCGTCGTCGCGGAGGTCGACGAGAACCCCGACCTCTACGAAGAGGGCCACATCCCGGGCGCCGTCAAGCTGCACTGGCGCGATGACCTGCAGGATCCCGTCGAGCGAGACGTCGTCGACCGAGAGACCTTCGAGCAGCTCCTCGGCGGCCTCGGGATCGGGAACGACACGACTGTCGTCGTCTATGGGGACAAGAACAACTGGTTCGCCGCCTACGCCTACTGGTACCTGAAGGTCTATGGCCACGGAGATGTCCGGATCCTCGACGGCGGCCGCCAGAAGTGGATCGACGAAGGCCGAGAGTTGACGACCGATGTGCCGTCCCCGACGGGCAAGGGCTACTCCGCGCAGGATCGGGACGAGTCCATCCGCGCCTACCGCGACCAAGTCCGCGAGTGGCTCGGTGCCGACGACCGCGGGCTCGTGGACGTCCGTTCGCCGGGCGAGTACGCGGGCGACCTGATCGCCCCGCCGGGCTACGAGCAGGAGGGCGCCCAGCGCGCAGGACACATCCCCTCGGCCGTCTCGATCCCGTGGGCGAGCGCCGTCCGCGACGACGGCACCTTCAAGTCGGCCGATGAGCTCCGCGAGCTCTACGGAGGCCAGGGCATCACCTCCGAGAAGGAAGTGACCGCCTACTGCCGCATCGGCGAGCGCAGCGCACACACGTGGTTCGTCCTCAGCGAGCTGCTCGGCTTCGAGCGGGTGCGAAACTACGACGGCTCGTGGACCGAATGGGGCAATCTCGTGGACGTACCGATAGAGAAAGGCCCGTAAGCGGCCTCGTAGTCCAGACGACGGACTACCACACGGCCGGCGAGCCGTTTCGCATCGTCACCGGCGGTGTGGCGCCGCTCGAGGGCGCCACGATCCTCGACAAGCGCCGCTTTGCGCTCGGGCGGCTCGACGACGTACGCAAGCTGCTCGTCCACGAGCCGCGCGGGCACGCGGACATGTACGGCTGCTTCGTCACGGAGCCGAACGACGAGGGTGCCGACCTCGGCGTCGTCTTCTTCCACAACGCGGGCTATTCCACTGCCTGCGGGCACGGCACGATCGCGCTGGTGACCTGGGCGCTCGAGAGCGGCCTGATCGCGGCTGTCGAGCCCGAGACCTCAGTCGTGGTGGACGTGCCGTCTGGGCGGCTCCAGACCATCGCCTCGGTGCGAGAAGGGCGTGTCGAGCGAGTCGGCTTCACGAACGTGCCCTCCTACGTGGAGGCACGAGCGTTCGAGGCCGCGGGCCTCGCCGTCGACGTCGCCTTCGGGGGTGCCTTCTACGCGTCCGTCGAATCCCCCTTACCAGTGCGGAAGGAATCCCTGCCACGCCTCATCGAGCTCGGCCGCGAGATCAAACGTGAGCTCGAGGCCGGGAAGGAGTTCGTCCATCCGCTCGAGCCGGAGCTCCGCGACATCTACGGCGTCATCTTCTTCGAGCGGATCGACCAGGGCCCGCCGCTCCGCCAGCGGAACGTCACCGTTTTCGCCGACGGCGAGGTCGACCGCTCGCCCTGCGGAAGCGGGACGTCGGCACGCCTGGCCCTTCTCGATGCGGGCGGGGAGCTCCCGCGCGGCGACGAACTGGCGCACGAGAGCATCGTCGGCACGGTCTTCTCGGCGCGAGTCGTCGGCGACGCCGAGGTGTCCGGTCGCTCCGCGGTGGTCACCCAGGTCGTGGGCAGCGCGCACCGGACGGGCGAGCACGAGTTCGTCCTCGACGAGCGCGACGAGCTCGGAACGGGTTTCCTGCTTCGCTAGCCGCGCAGGAGCGGGCGCGTCAGGCAGGTCGGCCCGCCGTCGCCCTTGCGGGAGATCTCGTCCCCCTTGTAGGTGCGCACGTCCACGCCGGCGGCCTCCATGCGTCGCCGCGTCTCGTCGTTGCCTTCGAGCGCGAGGGCGACCCGCGGGCCGAGGGCGAGCACGTTCGGCCCCATCGACTCGAACTCCTCGTCCGTCACTTTCACGAACTCGATCCCGCGCTCGCGCAGGAGCTCGACGAGCCGCACGGGCATGAGCGGGAGGTAGACGACAGCCAGGTCGACGTCGAGCGGCGAGAGGAAGGACATGAGGTGGAGCACCTCGCCGGCACCGTGGTAGTGGGGTAGGTCGAAGCCGATCACCTCCACGTCCGGGAGGAGCTCCTGAAGGCCCTGGATGCCGGCGTCGTTCGTCCGATAGCCACGGCCGACGAGCAGCGTGCGCTCGTCGAGCCAGACGGTGTCTCCGCCCTCGACGGTCGCGGGGAAGCGCACCTGGCCGGCCAGGGCCACCCCTGCCTCCATGAAGTCCACGCCCATCTCCTCCGGTTCGCGGCGGCGCCCTTCCCTGCCGGGCATGAGGAGCACGGCGCCCGAGTCAGCGACGAGCGCGGGGTCGTAGGCGTAGATGGCGTCCGGATTCGAGCTGCCGCCGGTCTGGCCGAGTACGACCTCCGCGCCTGCCTCCTCGAGGAGCGCGCGAAACGCCTCGTGCTCGGCCTCCAGCCCGGCCGGATCGGGCTCCGCTCTCCAGCCGTAAGCACGCCAGGCCGCCCAGGCGCCCGTGGCCGGCGGCTTGACGAGCACACGCTCGAGCCGTCCGGTCATGCTCTGACACCCAAACGTGCGGGGGGTAACCTCCACCGCGTGGAGACTACTGTGCGACTCGCGGGTCTCGAAGCCGGAGGAGGCTGCGCGGCCAAGTACGCGGCCGGGCGTCTGGAGGAGCTCCTCGCGGGCTTCGCGCCCGCCGATTCGGAGAACCTGCTCGTCGGGCTCTCGCCGGCGGACGACGCGGCCGTCTACCGGCTCGACGACGAGCGCGCGATCATCTTCACGACGGACTTCTTCCCGCCGATGGTCGACGACCCCGCGGTCTTCGGAGCCGTCGCGGCGGTCAATGCACTGAACGACGTGTTCGCGATGGGAGGGAAGCCGCTCCTCGCGCTTTCCGTGGCCGCGTTTCCGGAGGAGCTCCCGATCGAGTCGGTGCGCGCGGTCTTCGACGCCGCCGCGGCCAAGGTAGAAGAGGCCGGCGCCCTGCTCGCGGGCGGCCACACGATTCGCGACGACGAGCCGAAGTACGGCCTCGCCGTCGTCGGCACGGTGCATCCGGACGCGATCTGGCGGAAGAACGGCGCCCGGCCCGGTGACGTCCTGTACCTGACGAAGCCGCTCGGCACGGGACTCGTCCTCACGGGCGTGCGGAAGAAGGTCCTGGGGGAGGAGGAGCTGCAGGCGGCCGCCGCGACGATGATGGAGCTGAACGACCGCGCCGCCGAAACCGTGCGTCCCTTCGAGCCGTCGGCGGTCACCGACGTGACCGGCTTCGGCCTCTTCGGCCATGCGCACGAGATGGCCGAGCGAAGCGGCGTGTGCATCGTCCTCGACCCCGCCTCGTTCCCTGCTCTCCCCGGGGCGCTGGCCGTCGCGCGCCGCGGCCTTCGCACCGGAGGCGACCTGCGGAACCGGGAGTTCGTCGCCGGCTCGACCCGGATCGAGGGCCTCCCCGAGGAGCTGGGCACGCTCGGTTTCGACCCGCAGACGGCCGGCGGCCTCCTGATCTCGCTTCCGGCCGAGAAGGGCGCCGTGCTCGAGGCAGCCTTTGCGGACGCCGGGCTCCCGCTCGCCCGCATCGGGCAGGTCGTAGAGGGAACCGGCCTGGCCCTGGCCTGATGGAAGCCGACACGACGCAGGTCGCCCGGGCGCGCTTCGCCATCTCCGCGGAGACCTTCGCCCTGCTTTCCTACGTCGCGCTCGCCGCGCTCTTCCTGATCGTGGTCTCGGGCGCGACGGTGCGCCTCACCGGCTCAGGGCTCGGTTGTGACAACTGGCCGCGTTGCGGCTCGTCCTTCCTCCCGGAGAAGAACTTCCACGCGCTCGTCGAGTACGGCAATCGCGGAGTCGGTTTCGTCGTGGGCCTCGTCACGCTCGTGGCCGCGATCGGCGCGACCCGCGTCGAGCGCCTTCCGCGCTGGCTTCTCTGGGCGGCGTGGGCGCTTCCGGTGACCGTACTCCTCCAGGGCGTCCTCGGCGGGATCACCGTGCTCGTGGAGCTCCATCCGCTGATCGTCATGGCCCATTTCCTCCTCTCCCTGCTCGCGCTCGGGGTGGCGGTCGTCGTCGCCCTCGGCGCGCACGACTTCGTGCGCGGGGTCGTCAAGCATCCGCCGCTCGCGGCCAACTGGCTCGCCGTCGTCCTCGTGCCGAGCGCGCTCGCCCTCATCGTCACGGGGACTCTCGTCACCGCCGCCGGCCCGCACTCGGGCGGCGAGAAGATCAAGCGCTACGGGCTCCTTCCGGACGCGCTCCACCTTCACGTGGGTGCCACGGGGATCTTCTCAATCGCCTTCGTCGGTATCGTCGCCTCGCTTCTCTGGCACCGGATGGAGGCGCGCGCCGATCTCATGTTCGCCGTGGGCGTTCTCGTGCTCCTGCTCGTGCAGATGACGATCGGGGACATCCAGTGGCGCGAGCACCTGCCCTGGCCCCTCGTGCTCGTGCACGTGACGTTCGCGACCGCGGTGTGGGTGGGTATCGTCGGGCTCGCCGCCAGGCTTTTGCTCAGATCGCGGCCGGTACTGCCGTAGACTCCGTAGATCGGTAGCCATCTCCGCATCGAGCGGCGCCCGACCCTTCGCCGCGCCGTGCTCGTGGGGGCTTTTCGGGGGTGGAACGACGGCGCGCAGGGCGCGTCGCTCGCGACGAGCTTCCTCGCCCAGGCGTGGGAGGCGCGGCGCTTCGCGAACATCGACCCCGAGGAGTTCTACGACTTCCAGGCCACGCGTCCGCACGTCGCGCTCGAGGACGGGATCACGCGTCGGATCGACTGGCCCGACACGGTCTTCTACCACGCTCCCATTCCGGGAGCCGACCGCGATGCCGTGCTCATGCTCGGCATCGAGCCCAACCTCCGGTGGCGCACCTTTTGCGACGAGATTGTGGAGCTCGCAGGGGACCTCGACGTGGAGCTCGTCGTCACCCTCGGAGCGCTCCTCGCCGACGTGCCGCACACGCGCCCGGCACCCGTCACGGGCTCGGCCAGCGATCAGAAGCTCGTCGAGGAGCTCGGCCTCGCCGCGTCGCGCTACGAGGGGCCGACGGGGATCGTCGGCATCCTCCACGACTCCTGCCGGAGCGCCGACCTCCCATCCGCGAGCCTCTGGGCGGCGGTTCCCCACTACGCCTCGCTCGCCGCGAGCCCGCGGGCCGCACTCGCGCTCTGCGAGCGGCTGGCAGGCCTCCTGGGCACGGAGTTCGACCTCGGAGACCTCGAGCGCGCCTCGGCGGCTTACGAGCAGCAGGTCAGCGAGGCTGTCTCGGCCGACGAAGAGACCGAGGCCTACGTCCAGGAGCTCGAGGCGCGACGCGATGCGCTTGGAGACGAGCTCGACGTCCCCTCAGGAGACTCGCTCGCCGCGGAGCTGACGCGTTTCCTGCGCGAGCACGAGGCTCGCCGGGCCGAGGAAGACGAAGAAGAGGACGGAGCCTAGTCGGTCGGGACGGCCGCGGCGGCCGGCTCGGCGCTGGGCTTGGGCTTCTCGGCCTTCTTTTTCTCCTCCTCGGGCTTCCTCTCGGTGCCCTTTGCATTCGGCGCCTTGTCCTTCTCCGCCCTCTGCTGCTGCGCCTTCTGCTGCTCCGCCTTCTGCTTCCGCTTGCGCCGCCGACGCCGAGACTTGCCGGAATGCTGCTTCGGGGCGGGCAGGTTGTCCGCCAGCGCGTTCGCGACCTCCTGAATCGTCCCGAGCCGCTCGCGCATGCGGTCGACGAGTTGCTGTGCGGTGGGCGTGTAGGCCTCCGCGGAGGCGAGCAGCGCGACGGCCACGTGGATCGGCTGCTCGAGTGCGACGTTGACGAGCCGAGCCGCGTTCTCCTCGTGCCGGTGCCCGCGTGAGTTGGTCAAGGCGCCGAGGAGGCGCTTCGCCTCTGGCAGGTCCGAGCCGGCGCGCCGGTCCTGGAGCTTGCGCGTGGCGCGGGCGAGCCGCCAGGTCCAGCGGGAGAGGATCTCCTCCGGCGCGTCCACCTTCCCCTCGCCGATCGCCCGCAGCAGGATGCGGACGCCCTGCACGCGGTCCTTCTCCCACGTCGGGGCCGAGGTGATCATCGTGACGAGATCGTCGAAACTCGCGCGGTCGACGGTCACGGCGACCCGGTCGCCGAGGGCCGAGAGGCGCAGCCGCCGGTTCGGGTTCTCGGCGGCGCAGCTCATCAGGAATGCCTCGCGACACTCGCGGGAGGCCTTGGCGAGCTTCTCGGCGAAATGCTGGCGCTCTTCGAAGCGGAGCTGGCGGCCGGCGATCCGCGCCCAGAGGAGCTGCTCGTCGTCCGCGAGCCTGCTGGGGTCGACGCGCTCCCACTCCCGCGTGATCACCGCGACGCGGCGGCGCACGTCCGGCGTGACCGGGACGAGCCACGGAGCCGGAGAGAGCTTGCGGCGGGCGCGCCGCTGGACACGCCTGCGCGGTGCCGGGGTCACCCGTGCGCCCGGCCGGTAGAAGTCCGAGTCGAGCAGCGAGTGGAGGGTGATCGTGCGCTCGTTGTGGGTCGCCGCGTCCGGCACGAAGTCGACGACGACGCCAGCTTCCTTGCGCGGGTGCATTCGCATGATCCGGCCGATGCGTTGCTGGTAGACGCGACGACTCGCGGTCGGCGCGAGATGCATGCAGACCGTCGCGCGGGGTGAGTTCCAGCCCTCCGCGAGCAGCATTGCGTTGATCAGGATGTTGATCTCTCCGCGCTCGTAGGCGGCCAGTGTCTCGGCCAGCTTGAGCGGCGGCGTCTTGCCGCTCACCGCCTCCGCCTTCAGGCCTGCGGCGCGGAACTCGCGCGCGAGGTTGTAGGCGTGCTCGACGCCGGCGGCGTAGACGATTCCCGGCGTTTCGCCGAAGCGGTCGCGGTAGAGGCTCGCAGCTGCCTGGTTGATCACCGAGTGGTCGAGGACACGGGCCAGGATGTCCTGGTCGTAGTCGCCGCCGACGATCGGCACCGACGCGACGGCCGCGGCGGGCGGCACGCGCAGGCAGCGGAGCGGGGCGATGAGGCCGCGGCGAGCGGCATCCGCGAGTGGAAGATCGTCCACCGAGGCGGGGAAGACGTCCGACACCTGCTTCGCGATCAGCTGCTCGGTTGCCGTCATGCCGATGTAGATCGGGTCGGCGAAGCGGCGGATCGCTGAGCTGGTTTTCTCGCCGAGAGCCGTGTGCGCCTCGTCGCAGATGACGAGCTGGTAGGCGCCCTTCGAGATCGAGTCGACGTGGCGTGCAAACCACGCGTACGTCTGGATCGTGATCGGGTTGCCGTGGAGCGGCTCTTGCCCGTCCTCGATTGCCGGGCGAAGCCGGTCCGCGTAGCCCTCGGTGGTCAGGTCGCGCGTGAACTGCTGAACGAGAAGCCGGCGGTGGGTGAGGATGAGGACTCCCATCGTGCGCGCCGCCTCGACGAACCCGGACGCGGCGATCGTCTTGCCGGATGCCGTCGGATGGCGGAAGCGGAAGCGGCGCACGGCGCCTGGGTCGTCCTGCTTTTCGAGCTCGCCCTCCTCGTCCTCCAGGTCGTCGTTTTCGGCCTCCTCGTCGTCCTCGGTCTCCTCGACCGCATGGCCGTTCCCGTTCCCGTTCCCGTTCTCGGCCTCCTCCTCGTGACGCGCGATCAGCTCGGTGAGCATCCCTGCGAGCGCGTCGATCTGGTGCCGGCGGAGCTCCGTGCCGGACGCAAGGCGGGGCGGATGGTCGGTCAGCTCGCGCTCGAGACCGAGCATGAGCGCATAGCGAATCTTCCAGGAGGGCGAGGGCGTGCGCCGGCCCGCTTCAATCTCGACGAGGGCGTCGTCGAGGGCTCGACGTCGCGCGCGGCCCTCCGCAAGCGCTTCGGCTGCGTCTTCGTCGGGCCTGAGGAAGGGCTCGCCCGCCCACGCTTCCGCGCGACGGGCTGCGGCGGCCAAGCCGTCCGCTTCCACCCCAGGAAGGGTCCGTTGGTCTATTGCTTCGTGCATAGGGTGCAGCGCGAGGTGCGCTGCAAGATGAAACGAGGATGCCGGCGCGTCAATGTGCGCGCGGCTAGTCGAAATATACCCTAGTTCGGCGTCTGCAGGCCTAGGACGGCGTCGCCTCTGCCGCTGCCTTCTGCATGCCCACGGCCTTCTTCATCAGCGCGTAGGCCTCTTCCTTGCGTCCTTCCGACTCGGCGATGTCGGCGAGGTGCGAGTAGACGTCGACGAGGAAACGGTTCGGGTTGCGCGGCTCGAGGAGCTCGGCGGCGAGCTCGTAGAGCTCCCGCGCCCGACCGCGGTCGCCGAGCTCGTCGAAGACTCCCGCGAGGACGGAGTAGCTCCGCGCCGCGTCCTCGGGATGCGCGTCCGCGATCAGCCCGGAGATCTGCATCGCGAGTGCAGCCGCCTCCTCGCTTCGGCCGAGCCGGGCGAGCGCACGCGCCTCTTCGAGGCGGTACTGCGCCCGCTCGAGGCCGTTGGCGCTCGCCTCCAGGAGCGGCCAGCCCTCTTCGAGGAGGTCGAGGGCCTCCTGCGCGTTTCCCCGGTCGAGCTCGAGGTGGGCCAGCAGCTGATGTGCCCGCGCCGTGCGATAGGTGTCCTCCGTCAGGCGGAGGATCTCGAGCGCGCTGCGGGCGAATCGCGCCGCGGTGACGGGGTCACCGCGCTCAGCGTGGAGCCGGGACTGCGACCAGTAGAGCTGGGCGCGGACACTCGGGCTCTCGAGGCCGCTGCCGAGCGCGAGCGCGGAGCCGAGGAGCTCCTCGGCCCGACCGAGGTTCCCGCTGTCGATCAACGCGTGCGCGAGAAGCACGGAGAACTGGATCGTCTGGAAGGAATCGTCCTGTCGGGCCGCGGATTCGCGGTAGCGCTCGAAGACGCCGATCGCGGATTCGAGCTCTCCGACCATCGCGTATGAGCGCCCGAGGCTGTCGGCGAGGTCCGGATGGCCCGTCTCGTCCCTGCCAAACACGGACAGCGCCTCCTCGAAGAGAGGAATCGCCGTCCGGGGCTCGCCGCGGCGGAACGCGACCTGACCCAGTCCGGCGAGACCTTCCGCGCGGAGAGCCGGCGGCGTGCCCTCGAGAAGCGACGAGTAGAGGCGCTCGGCCTTGTCGAGCTCGTTCAGGCGGAGCGCAACCTCGGCCTCGACGAGAACGCCGCCTCTGTCCCCGCGCACGTCCGAGCCGGTCGCCAGGTAATCCTCGGAAACGCCGAGCCGCCGGCCGAGCTCGCGCAGCAGCTGGAGGGAGGGGATGCGGTCGCCGGACTCGATGCGCGAGATGTACGCCGGCGAGCAGCCCGGAAAGGAGAGCTGGCGCTGGCTGAGGCCTGCCTTCTCCCGGGCGAGCTTGAGTCGCTCGCCCACAGCGGCGGGGCTGTCGACGTGAGTTGACTTTTGTCTTGGCATCCGGGACCTGTTATAACCTCACGTTGTCAAATTCCTGGGGCCCAGGAGCTGTCAATCGTTCGAGAAAGGACGGCTCCATGCGACTCAAGCTGATGGCGCTTTGCGCTGGGCTTGGGACACTTGCGGCTCTGGTCGCTGGTACTCCCTGGTGGTAGATCGCCGATAGTGTGATGCTTCACCGCGGTGGCGGGGAGTTCGCTTCCCGCCACCTTTCTTCCTCTATTGCGGCGTCTTTTGTTGACGCTTCAACCCCTCGAACGAGGACGCTTGTACGCACGTCCGGCATTCTCACGCTTTCCCTCGATCCCGACAAGGGCCGAAGTGGACGTTAGCCGCCGCTTAACGAAGGGGAGCCCCGACTGCGGCGGCGGGGCTCCCAGAGCGTCAACGGCTATGACAATTGTCGGTGGCAATCTTCTTGCCGCCTTCCCCCAAAAGGGGAACCTCGGCCGTTGCGGAGCTAGGCTCCGCGCGTGGCCTGGGAGGAGCACGCCGAGCGGGAGGAAGCGCGCTACGCCGACGCTCTCGCCCGCATGCCCGACGAGCCGGATCCCAGACAGAAGCAGCTCGTCCGCGCCGCGATGGCCGCCGGCGGGGCGGGCCTGGCCCGGCTCATGCAGGGCCGAGCCGCTGAGGCGGCGGGTTGGTTCGCGCGCGCGGCGGAGCGCTACCGGGAGAGCTGGCCCGACGCGCCCCCGGCAAGCTGGGGAAGGCTCATCGGCGCGCTCAAGTCGCGGATCCTCGCCGACGACTGGGAAGGCGCCGAGGCGGATGCCCGCTGGGCGCTCGAACAGGATCCTGCCGGGGAGGACTCGCCGATCGGCGCCTACGCCGCGGCACTAGCCTGGCTCGTCCTGGGGAAGGACCGGCAGGCAGCGGAGCTCGCCGAGGTCCTCCGGGCCGCGGACGAGGATGCGTTCCCGGGTCCGGTCGCGGAAGCCATTGCGGGGCTGGCAGCCGGGGACGCGGGAGCCTACGCGGCCGGTTGCGCGGCGATGCTCGCCTCTTTCGAGGCCCGGGAGGCGTATCTCGAGGACATCCCCGTCGCGGACACGGTCATCGTGCTCGAGGCGCTTGCCGAGCGCCGCGGGTTGGCGACGCACCCATCGTCGCCGCTCTTGCCCGGCTAGCTGGGTTCGATGTCGACGGAGATGATCGTGTCGGGCTTGAGGAAGCGCCCGTTCACGAAAGGCCAGTCGTCCGGGTCGGTCGTGCCGAGCTGCTTCGTGAGCGCCTTGGCGTAGCCCTTCGCCTCGCCGATGTCGGCGCAATCGGAGACCGTGAGGCGCTCGCCGCTCGTCAGCCGGACCGAGACGGTGAAGCCCGATCCGTTCAGGGCCGCTGGCGCCGGACCCTCGGGCGCGGTCTCGGCGGGAACCGGGTCGACGACAGGAGCGGCGGGCTCCGGAGGGAGGAGGTCGTCCTCGAGATCGTGGGGCACCTGGCCGTTCGTCTCCGGGAGGGACTGGGGTGCGACCGGCTCGGTGGCGAGGGGCGCGACCGGCTCAGGTGTGGACGGCGCATCGTGGGCCGGCGCCGGCGGCTCGAACTCCGTGGCCGGTGCGGGCCTGTCGAACGTCGCGGCGGGCTCGAGCACGGGCTCCTGCTCAGGCTCGGGGTCGGGCTCCGCTTCGACTGCGGGCGCGGCGTCGTCTACGGGCGCGGCGTCGTCTACGGTTGCCTCCTCGTACGCGGGCTCGGGCGCCTCGAAGACGGGCTGCGGCTCGGGCGCCTCGAAGACTGGCTGCGGCTCGAGCGCCTCGAAGACGGGCTGCGGCTCGGGCGCTTCGAAGACGGGCTCCGGCTCGAGCGCCTCGAAGACGGGCTCCGGCTCGGGCGCCTCGAAAGTGGGTTCGGGCTCAGGCGTCTCGAAGACCGGCTCGGGACCGGGCGCTGCGTCCGGCTCAGGTTCCGGTTCGGGCTGAGGCTCGAGCTCGTAGGCCGGAAGGGAAGGCTCCTCGGCGACGGGCGGAACGCTGGTGTCGACACGCGGTGGGGTCGCGTCGAGCTCGGGCTCGAGCGCAGGCTCGGGCGTGGCTTCGATCGAAGGCTCGGGGGCGGGGGCTACGGTGCGGAGAGTTCCGGAGTACGCCTCGCCGATCACCTCGTTGAGCTCGGTCCGACCTGCGACGACGAAGCGCACGTCCTGGCCGAGGGCCTCGCGGACGTTCCGGTTGAGGACGTCGTTCGTCGGGTCGGCGACCGCGACGAGCGGGAGGCCCTCCTCGAAGCGGATCGGCAGCGCGTTGAAGAGCCGGGCTTGATCCTCGCTCAGCAGCCTCGTCGCCTCGGGATCGATCGACTCCGTGCGCAGCTTGACGAACGGAAGCCCCTTCTGACCGGCGAGGAGACGCGTGAGGTCCTCTTCCTGCAAAAGGCCGCGCTCGATGAGGATCTCGCCGAGCCTCCGACCCGTCTTCACGCCCTCTTCGAGGGCGTTTTCGATCGTTTCCGCGGGCAGGAGTCCAGCGCGGAAGATCAGGGTTCCAAGGGGGGCGTCAGGACGTTCTCGCAACGGAGTACTCATAGGCCGCAGTTCACTTGTCGGGCGAGGTTTCCGCCCTGTTCCGACTATCGGTGAGCGATGGGGCCGAGGTATCACCCCTTCGGGGGGTTGATTGCCGTTCAGCCCGGCTTCCGTCTAAGATTTCGATGCGTCTAAACCTCGATTTGTAATGACCGACACTCGTGAGCCCGAAGCCGTGGAACGGCCCCACACCGTCGACCTGGACGTGGAAAGTGTCCTTCCCGGCGAGGCGGCGACGCTTCGGGCCGCCCAGGCTTCGCTTTCGGGCGAGAGCAAGGGCCTCCGCGGGCTCTGGCCCTTCCTCGGCCCGGCCTTCATCGCTGCCGTCGCCTACATCGACCCGGGCAACTTCGCGACGAACATCGCCGGAGGCGCGAAGTACGGCTACCTGCTCTGCTGGGTGGTCGTCTCCGCGAATCTGATGGCCATGCTCGTGCAGACGCTCTCCGCGAAGCTGGGAATCGCGACGGGCCGGAACCTTCCGGAGACGTGCCGCGACAACTTTCGTAAGCCCGTCTCCTTTGGCCTCTGGGTCCAAGCCGAGGCGATCGCCATGGCGACAGATCTCGCCGAGGTGCTCGGCGCGGCGCTGGGGCTCAACCTCCTGTTCGGCATGCCCCTCTTCCCGGCCGGACTTCTCGCCGGCGCAGGCGCGTTCGGGATCCTCGCTCTGCAGCGCTACGGCTTCCGGCGCTTGGAAGCGGTGATCGCGGGCCTCGTCGGCGTCATCGTCGTCGCCTTCGCGTTCGAGGTCTTCCTCGCGAAGCCGAGCCCTGCGGAAACCGTCAAGCACATCTTCGTGCCAGGATTCGAGGGCTCCGAGTCGATCCTGCTCGCGGCCGGGATCCTGGGCGCGACAGTCATGCCGCATGTCGTCTACCTCCATTCGGCCCTGACCCAGAACCGCGTCGTCGGCCGGGACGAGAGGGAGAAGAAGCGCATCCAGCGATTCGAGCGAATCGACGTGATCATCGCGATGACGATCGCCGGCTTCGTCAATCTCTCGATGCTCACGATCGCGGCGGCGGTCTTCTTCGGGCTCGGGATCGAGTCCATCGAGGACGCCTACGCGAGCTTCGACACGGAGCTGGGCGGCGGCGCGGCCGCTCTCTTCGGGGTTGCCCTGCTCGCGTCCGGCTTCTCCTCGTCCTCGATCGGGACGATGTCGGGCCAGGTCGTCATGCAAGGATTCATCCAGCGGCAGATCCCGCTCTTCCTCAGGCGCGCGATCACACTCTTACCGGCGCTGATCATCCTGGCGATCGGCGTCGATCCCAGCCGCGCGCTCGTGCTCAGCCAGGTCGTGCTCTCGTTCGGGATCCCGTTCGCGCTCGTACCGCTCGTCATCTTCACGAGCAGGCGCGAGCTCATGGGGTCGCTCGTGAACACGAAGCTGACGAACGCCGCCGCCTGGGCGATCGCGGCGGTCATCATTTGCCTGAACGTGTTTCTGCTGTACGAGACGTTCCTCGGCGGTTGAGCCTCGCGCTGTGCGACGAGTTCGAGGGCGGCTTCGGCTGGACCGAGCCCGGTTTCCTCGAGCGGACGTCGCATGCGCTCGAAGTTCGCGGAGAGGTCCTCGTCTTCGACCCCGTCGACATGCCCGGGATCGACCAGCGGATTCGCCTCCTCGGCGAGCCCGGGGCGGTCGTCCAGCTTCTCGATCGGCACGAGCGTGACTCGGCGGCCGTCGCGGCTCGGCTCGGCGTTCCGCATCTACGGATGGAGCTGGACTCTCATGGTGGGGCCAGCCGGCTCGTCCGCATCGTCTGGAACCGCGTCTGGAAGGAGGTCGCCTTCTGGGAGCCCGAGCGGCGCGTGCTGGTCGTGGCGGACGCCGTCGGAGCCGTCGGCTATTTCACGGCGCCCGGCGAGGCCATCGGCGTCCACCCGCTCCTTCGCCTCCGCCCGCCGCGCGATCTCGGGGAGCTCGAGCCGGAGCACATCCTGTGCGGGCACGGGGCCGGCGTACACGGGCCGGCTGCGGCTGTGGCGCTGCGTGAGGCTCTCGCGACGTCGCGGCGGCGCCTTCCCCGGGCACTTGCAGGCAGCCTCCGCCGAAGGAAGAGCGGCTAGCCGGCGAGCTTCGCCAGGGTCTTCGATGCCAGCCGGTCGAGCGCCTCGACGGACTGCTCGAGGTGCTCCGGCCTCGTGTCCTCGAGCTTCGTGTGCGAGAGGCCGCGGAGGCTCTGGACGAAGAGCATCACCGTGGGGATTCCCGCGCGCGAGACCTCGGCCGCGTCGTGGAGCGGCCCGCTCGGGAGCTGGTGCGACGTGCCGGCGACCTCGCGCACGGCCTCGTCGGCGAGCTCGATCAGCCCGGAGTCGAAGAGGATCGGCTCGATGCTCCAAACCTTCTCCCACTCGACCTCGACGTCTTCCTCGGCGGCGAAGCGCTCGCTTGCCTCCCTGGCCTCGCCGAGCATCGCAGCGAGCTCGGTCGCGTCCAGGTGCCGCTGGTCGAGGAGCACGGTGCACGTCTCGACGACCGAGGTGACGATCCCGGGCCGCGTCACGCAGCTCCCCATCGTGCAGACGGCGCCTTCGCCCGTGTGCTTGGCGATCTCGCGGATCTCCAGCGCGAGCTTCGCGGCCCCGGCGAGAGCGTCGCGGCGCTTGTCCATCGGCGTCGAGCCCGCGTGCGCGGCCTGCCCGCGGAAGGTGATCTGGTGCCGCTCGACTCCGAACGTGCCGAGGACGACGCCGAGCGGCAGGTCCATCGACTCGAGCACCGGCCCTTGCTCGATGTGGAGCTCGAGGTAGCCGGCGGCGTTCTCCAGCTGGCTGCGCGCGTCCACGGCCGCGTCGAGGTCGACTCCCTGGCGCGCGAGCGCGTCCGGAAGCGGGTTGCCGTCCGCGTCGCGGCGGCCTCTGAGCTCGTCCTGGTCGGCCATCGAGCCCGCGGCCGCGCTGGATCCGAAGAGGCTCCGGCCGAAGCGCGCTCCCTCCTCGTCCGCCCAGTTGACCAGGCGGACGGTGAAGGGCGGCTGTCCCTCGTCCGCGATCCTCCGCAGCACCTCGACTCCCGCGACGACGTTGAGCGCTCCATCCAGCCAGCCGCCGTTCGGAACGGAGTCGATGTGCCCGCCGATCAGGAGCGCGCGGTCGGATGCGCCTCGGAGGGTGAACCACTGGTTCCCGGCCTCGTCGGTCTCCTCCTCGACGCCGAGCGGCTCGAGCTTTCCGGAGAGCCACTCGCGCGCGCGGACCCAGGTGTCCGTCCACGCGACGCGCTGGGCGCCTTCCTCGTCGCCGGTGAGCTCTCGAAGCTCGTTCAGCTCGTCGACGGTGCGGCTGGGGTCGAGCGGCACGGCGGGCAACTCTATAAGCTCCCAGGCCTGATGGGACGCGGATCTCGGCCTCTAAAGCGGTGGCGAAACGACCGCCA
>Ga0190270_10000373_pt1 | contig 19116 bp, 12 predicted proteins | sample Popmic320T_FD_133748 | JGI IMG/M metagenome (GOLD analysis project Ga0190270, IMG submission 133748) | Populus adjacent soil microbial communities from riparian zone of Weber River, Utah, USA - 320 T | ecosystem: Environmental > Terrestrial > Soil > Riparian zone | place: USA: Utah | collected...
CGATTTGCAAAGAATATTACAAGGAACATTACAAGGCGCGCCGGGTGGCGCGTCTAAATCGGGCCAGGCAATGTTAGTAAGGCTGAGTCAGCCACAATGCCAGGAGATACGGATGTGAAAGCATATAGATCAACGGAGACGCCTTTGCCTCTCTTTGTGACGCTGTGACTCGGTGGCAAAGGTTGTGTCCCAAAGTTATTTTCTTTGGTTTAGATAGGAGGAACATTATGTTGCATATGTTTTCACGAATCGTCCTGGCCCTGGGCGTCGCGGTCGCCTTCCAGATGACCGTTTGGGCTGGGGAGAATGCGCCAATCAATCGGATTACTAGACCTGTCGCAGCAGTCGCCTTCCAGGAGAATGTGCCCATCAACCGGCTTCCAAGTCCGGTCACCGCGGCGATCAAGAATCGGTTTCCGAAGAGCGAACTGCTCTCGGCGGAGAAGGATATGGATAACGGCATGGTCAAGTACGAGGTGAAGATCAGGAGCGACGGCCAGAATTACGACATCGATGTCACTCCGAGCGGCAAGATTCTCAAGATCGACCGCGATATTGACTGACGTTATTGACAGGCTTCGCCGATTGTCGACACGCGCGTCAGCAGCCCAACCGCCTGACCATCGCGGCCCCGAAACTGTGTGTGGTTCAAAGCCTGGCGCCATACACTAAAGCCGCCGACTATATAGTCGGCGGCTTTTTTAGTATGTTGTTTTTCAGTTTCAATGTGCGGTTTTACCGAACCTGCTCTCGACGGAAGCCTCGGGCATAGCCTCTGCGGAACATTTCACGGTACTCACGATCGCCCATTTGATAAAGGCGCGATCTATTGTAATTGGCTCTCCGGCCAGCGCGAGAGTCCTGCCATCCTTTTCGGTACCCATCGCGAAATGCGGTTCGCTCCTCCATGGTTACTTTTTCCAACTGCTCCCGACCCCTTACATGGGGACGAGGCTGCTGCGCCTGAACAGTCGATAAACTCAATAGACCAGGAGCGCCCGTAAAGCTCAATGCAAGAGCCAGCGCAAATGTAATTTTTTTGATTTTTCTGAGGTCCATAGTTCTCCTTTATCTGAATTTATCAGAATGCGTGACCGCAAACTGATTTCAAGTCTCCTTTCACTGTACTGATTTCAGGCCTCCTGTTATTGAATGGAACCGCAAGTATCAAGCCAATCGGGAGGAAGTCCTGAGCGGTGTCGAAGTCGCTCACCCTGCAAGACCTATGTTTACTTAAGGGGTTCAATAAAGGTGATGGCTGAATTATTCGCATACCGTGTCGTATTAAACGGAATCGTCCTGGCCCGTTCAACATTCACACGACCTACATCTGAAATTGGCGGGAAAGTATCGAGCGCGAATTCGCGTTCTCTGGCGCAGGTCCATCATATCTGCAATACTGGCTCTAGGCATGCTAGTAAAAATGCAGTCTTAAATTCAGCCATGTAATTCATTGACGCTAAGAGTCTTCAGATGGCTCTGGAAGGAGGAAATATGAATTACGAACGATTTAAAAAGAGAATAGTTTCGCTGGCGCTAATGTGCGTCTTTGCGTTTTCCACGCTAGCAGTGAATGCCGTTCCAGCCAACGCGCAAGGGTATCAGATGCGATATGTTTATTCCTATCCATACTACCCGTATAGCTATCAGCAGTATGGCTATCAGCCTTATGGCTACTACCCCAGTGGCTATTATCAGTATGGCTACTACCCATCCCGCTCTTACCCCTATGGCTACTATCCATACGAGCGTGACTACTGGCGTCACCATCGGCATCACCACTGGTATCACGGGCGGCATCACATTAGGAGAGCCCTTGACTGGTTGTTCTAAGTTCAGGGACGCGAAGCGCAGATGAAACAATCGGGAGCGGGGGCTTGACGCCTCCGCTCCACGAACTCCAAATGAGTCGTTCCTGTGCATTGATCTTGCCATTGATCAAATGGACAAAGTTGAGCTTAATCGAAGACCGTCTCGTTTATCGCCAGCTTGCCGGACTTCACGGCGGCGTGCATCACCTGATAGTCTTGCTCCGATTGATCGGCATATGCCCGGGAGAATGCGGCGAGGGCGAGTTCGAAGGCGTCGCTCTTCCCGAGGTATCCACTGATCTGGGCGGCGTCGCCGGATCGGGCATGGGCGCGCGCCAGCGTCCATCCGCACACGTCGGCGGCGTCAATCAGCCGCTGGGCCCAGAACGATTCTATTTCCGGCCCTTTTTTCATATCACGCAACTGCCGGATGTAGTAATGACGCCCGCCCGCCTCAGCTCCCCAGCCGAGGAAGCTGTCGCTAACGGATTGGAGCATTCGCTGGCCCGCCACAACGCGCTGTCCCATGTTTTCATATCGACTCCTGCCCACGAATGGCTCAAGCGCGGAGCGGCCGGCCTCCTTGATCTGCAGGATAAGCGGATCATCGTCGCCGGCCATAAGCAGAATGATTCCGCAGCGCGTCCCCACGCTGCCAACGCCGACTACCTTCATGGCCACGTCTGCGACATCGAAGCGTCGCAGGAGAAAGCCCAGGTGGTCGGGCAGCATCGTCTTGTACGTTTCGAAGGCCGCGCGGAAATCCGCTTCAAAGCGGTCAGTTTGCGGCGGGTGAAACAGGAATGGCGGCTCGTCAGCGATGCGCCACTGGCTGTCCACCATCCGCACGCTCCTGGCGAAGAAATGCTCCGAGGTTTGCTTGCGGGCCTTGGCGACCATCTGCTCGCGATGCTTGCGAGTTTTAGCGTCGTTCGCCTGGGCGATGAAGGCATCGACGCCGATGCTGGAGTAGAACACATCCATCGTTTTCATCCGCGCGAACTCTGAGAAGCGCCGGCGATACGCCCGCCCGACGGTCAGCACGGCCTCCTCGCAATTGGCCTCGCTGAGCCCTATGTCACGTCCCACCAGGTGGAAACTCGTCCCGAGACGCTTAACGTCCCACTCCCACGGGCCGGGAATCGTTTCGTCAAAATCCATCATGTCGAAGATCAACCGCCGCTCTGGCGTGGCGAAACCGCCGAAGTTGCCCAGGTGGCAGTCGCCGCACAACTGTACGCGGAGGCCGCTCACCGGGGTTGAGGCAAGATCGAAGGCCATGGCCATCGCCGAACCGCGGAAGAAGGCGAAGGGCGAGGTTAGCATGCGCGCATAACGGATCGGCGCCAGCGATTCCAGCCGACCGCGACCTGATTCGATTAACATCGCGACCGGGTCGGGACGGTCTGCAGCCGGCTTCCACAATCCAAGCGCAGTACGGGGCGCGCTTTGGCGCAGACTTTTACCTTGCGCCAGCCGATCTTCCAGCGAGCGCCCCACTGTATCGTCACGGTTCATCTGGTCATTAGCCATGCAACTATTCATCATGATATGTGAGCGCAATTCATGCGCCACGCCGCGTCGTCGGGGGCGCCCAAGTCTCTTGGCAAGAGCTTTCATGGTGCGGCGATTATTTAAATGAGGCCCCGGCGCAATTGATACTGTTGGCGAATTCAAGAAATGAGCCTTTCGGATCTTAGCTCCGGAGGAGCGTGATGTTTATAGGAATTGGCGGGCGGCGCGCCAAAGCTCCGTAGGAGCGAAATGTGACACATTTCGCTCCTACGGAGCTTGGTGAGATATCGCGCAACGCATTCTATAAACATTCCGCGCCTCTGGCGCTCAGGAATTAGGGATTTCGCCAACAGTATCGCAATTGCCGGGGCCTCATTTAAATGGCGCCATTGATCCTAATGGAATTCCCTTTGCAGGAAATTTTAAAGTCAATTGCTGGCGCCAGATTATAAATAGCGCGTTATGATGCCTCTGCGCAGGTGGAATCCATTGATGGTTTTCCTCGCGTCGCTCCTTATGGCCGGCGCTGCTCAAGGCCAGAACGAAACGGCGCCTCGGAACAGTCAGTTCTGGTTCGATTATGACCCGACGTGGAGTCTAAGCAAGCGATGGACTCTGGACGTGGATGCGGCTACGCGCTTCATCAACTCCGACCCGGCCCTTTGGCAAGTACGCCTTTATCCGACGCTGGATTTCAGCCTGCTGAAATGGATGGATTTGAGCGGGGGAGTCTGGTTCATTTATACCAGTCGGTTCGAGAACTCCGATCTCTTAGAGACGAGGCCTTGGGTGGGAATAAAGCTCAAAAAGGATATTTGGCGCGGCATGAGGCTGAGCAATTACCTCCGCCAGGAGTTCCGAATCCGGCGTGACCTGGACACTGGCGTCACCTTAACAGCGAGGAGATTAAGGAACAGGCTTCAAGTGATGATTCCGATCAATCGCAAGAGCCTATCCGAAGACAATACCTGGTACGCTTTCGCTGACGCGGAATGGTTCCGGCAGGTAAACCCCGAAGTGAATGACGGATTCAACAGCCAGCGAAGATACAGGGCGGGGATTGCCTGGAGAAGGAATTCGACCTGGACGTATCAGTTTTTCTACGGTTTCCAGCGGTCGAGAAGTAGTATCGACGCGCCCTTTTCCAAGGACGATATCTTCAGTTTCAGTTTGATCCATAAGATTAAATGACCCGATACCGTACCGCGCGCGTATGCAAGCGGCTAACCGATCAGATAGCCGCTTGCATACGCGCGCGGTACGGCGCCAACCTTAGGCGTACTGATTTAAAAGTGGAAAACGAGCCCGGCGCCGGCGCGGAAATTGCGTTGCGTGCGCCCGGTGAAAGACACTCCGACTGCGTCGAAGTCGTCGATGAAGACGGGGAGGTAATCGAGCTTGATCGCGCGGATAGAAAAGACGTCGGTAACGCGGAGGTCAATGCCCCCTCCCATGGCCAGCGCAAAGGAGGTCTTCCTGAAAGAGAACTCGTCGTCGCCGATAATGGGGATCAACAGGGGACTATTGAACTCCAGCCTTTGCCTGGAAGCGCCGGCGAGAAAATGCCCGAACGGCCTGAACCAGGGCCCGTCTTTTGAATTGTTCTTGACTTGAATTCCAAAAAGATAATTTTGGATGCTCGCTTCAGCGTCGCCTATGAGGTCGAAATCGTCCAGGTCTTGGTTCCTCCTGTTGAATGAGAAGTCAACCTGCGCCCCTACGTAGCGGGAAAAATTGAAAGTGCCGGACAGGTCGACGCCATGAAAGTGTAGTCTCTGATCAAGAACGTCATTGATATCGACGTTGTCCGTTTCAAAACCGTCGAGAAGCAGGATTGAATAGCCGGCATAAATTTCGACATTCGTATGACCATCGCGCGGACATCTGGGCGGACATTGTGTCCGGCCTGCGGCCACGCCTGCGTCGGCGCGTGAATTAGAAGGGAAACCGGCGCCATATCGCTTGCCAGTTTCGGGATCGTTGAAACGCGGGTTTTGGAGGGCGCCGTAAATCGCGTTCTTCGCGGGCCCTTGTTTGGCATCTTGACTGTTCGCCCTGGGAGCGTTGAAACGCATGCTCTGGAGACCGCCGTAAATCCCAGCCCCTGCGGTCTCCTGCGCCATGATGGCAGGCGTACAGACACCGACAACTAACGCAAATAGAAATAGTTTTCGCATCTTGTTTCTCCTTCTCATGCTCGTTGTTGTTATTCCTCAAAGCCAGCATCTGTTTTTGAGGTGAGCCTGGTCGCTCGCAGCCAGGGGGCGAATCGCGTATGTAACCATTGCCGGTAGTGGGACGGGCTCCAGTCTGTGCGATACGGACAGACTGAAGTCCGTCCCACTACTGATCATTCTGATAAGAGCGACGGCAATCGCCGTGCCCGATTTTTAGAACGGGCACATTTTGAAAATGACATTTTTGCCGCCGCTGCTATGGAGCGGTTACAATGAGAATATGGATGCGTACTTTGGACTGGAGAGGCGGGAACTCTCTATTATCAAGCGGCTGTCCAGCCCTGAGAAGATTCAGTATTTCCTTGATTACGACATCGGGTATAACAAAGAATTAGACGGCGAGACCTGCCGTTCGCCGCGTCGCGTGTTGCGGGATCGATTGGCGCATTGCGCCGAGGGCGCCTTCTTCGCCGCCGCGGCGTTGCGCGTTCACGGCCACGAGCCCTTGATCGTGGATCTGGAGGCAATACGTGACGACGATCATTTGCTGGCGGTCTTCAAGGAGCACGGGCGATGGGGCGCGATCGCGAAATCGAATTACGCCGGATTGCGCTACCGCGAGCCGGTCTACCGCACGATCCGCGAACTGGTGATGAGTTATTTCGAGCATTACTACAACCCGGCGGGCGAGAAGACGCTGCGCGCCTATTCGCCGCGGCCGGTCAATTTAAAACGATTCGATCGAATGAATTGGATGACGGCGGATGAGGAATTATGGGAGGTCTGCGAATATTTCTGCGTCGTCCCGCATTCGCGCGTCATGCCGCCGCAGGCCGAACGAAAGCGACGGCGCATGGACCGCAGGTTGTATGAGGCGGGGATGGTGGGCGCGGTGAAATAATATGGCGCCGTTCTATCGTGGGCTTCAAGAATAATATCGGCCACGAATGGACACGAATATTCACGAATGAAGCCGGGGGGGCAGAAATAAAGGATTGTCAAGATCAGGAAAGAGATTCGTGTTCATTCGTGTTCATTCGTGGCTGATATTATGTTTGTCGTACTACCATCCTGAAAGCGCTTCTGAAAACTTCGGATCGAGCACGCCGGTCGGTTTCTCGCGATGTCCTTTGTAAACCTGTTGAATTAACTTGGCCGCCAGCCCGGTCCAGCCGGTTTGGTGACTGGCGCCGAGCCCCGCGCCGTTGTCGCCGTGGAAGTATTCGAAGAAGAGAATCAGGTCGCGCCAGTTTTCGTCGCGCTGAAATTTTTCAACCCCGCCATATGCGGGCCTGCGCCCGTCTTCGCCACGCAGGAAGAGCTTGATCAACCGCCGCGACAACTCCTGGCTGACGTCCCAGAGGTTCATCATTTTTCCCGACCCTGTAGGGCATTCGACCACGAAGTCGTCGTGGTCGCAATCGTGCGTGAAATACTCGTGATACTTCTGCAGCGATTCGATGATCAGGAAATTGACCGGGAACCACACCGGCCCGCGCCAATTAGAATTGCCGCCGAACAACCCGGTCTGCGACTCCGCCGGCTCGTAATCGACTCGGTGCTCGACGCCATCGACATAAACCCGATACGGGTTGCCCTGATGGAAGCGCGAAAGCGAGCGGATGCCGTATGGCGATAGAAACTCGTTCTCGTCCAGCATCACCTTCAAGACCTGCCGCAAACGATGGCTATTGACCAGGGATAGGAAACGCTGAACGCCGGTGGGCGTGGTCATCGTCTCGATGAAGTCGCCGAATTCAGAGAGGTGGTCAATGAACCATTGCATCCGCCGCTTGAATCCGGGCAGGCCGTCGATCACCTCGGAACTCAGGTTTTCGACCGCAAAGAGCGGGATCAATCCGACCATCGAGCGCACGCGCATGGGTAAGCTACGGCCGTCTGGCAGCAGCATCACGTCGTAATAGAACCCGTCGCGCCGGTCCCACAACTCGATTCGCTTGTCGCCGATATTGTTCATCGCGCGCGAAATGTAGACGAAATGCTCCAGGAACTTCGAAGCCACGTCTTCATAAGCCCTGTTCTCTTTGGCCAATTCAAGCGCGATCACCAGCATGTTCAGGCAGTACATCCCCATCCAGCTCGTCGCGTCCGATTGCTCCAGGTGGCCGCCCGCCGGCAGTTTCGCGCTGCGGTCGAAGACGCCGATGTTGTCCAGCCCCAGGAATCCGCCTTCGAAAACGTTGTTGCCCCCGGCGTCCTTGCGGTTGACCCACCAGGTGAAGTTCAGCAGCAATTTGTGAAAGACGCGTTCGAGGAAGGCGCGGTCGGACCTGCCCCAATGCTTCTGCTCGATCTTGTATACGCGCCATGCCGCCCACGCGTGAACCGGGGGATTGACGTCGCCGAAGTTCCATTCGTAAGCCGGCATCTGGCCGTTCGGGTGCAGGTACCATTCGCGCAGCATCAGGATCAGTTGCTCTTTGGCGAAGTCCGGGTCTACGAGGGCGATCGGCAGGCAGTGAAAAGCCAGGTCCCACGCGGCGTACCACGGGTACTCCCATTTGTCCGGCATCGAAATGATGTCTTCGTTGTGCAGGTGTCTCCATTCGTGGTTGCGGCCTTGCCGCCTCGACCTCGGCGGGTCGGGCTGGGCCGAGTCGCCGCGCAGCCAGCGCCGCACGTCATAGTGGTAATACTGCTTGCTCCACAGCATCCCGGCGAAGGCCTGTCGCTGAATGTTCTTCGCGTCTTCACTCGCGGCGCCGGGTTGAACCTTCGCGTAAAATTCATCGGCCTCGCGGCGGCGCGCGGCGAACACCTCTTCGAACTCTTCTCCGAGCATTTCGGCTTTAGGCTCGTTCGTCGTCAATCGCAATTTGACAGTGACCGTATCGCCTGCGCCAATGTTAAGCTGGTAACGGGCCGCGGCCTTGGTTCCCGTCAATTGCGGATTGACGGCGTCACGGACGCCGTTGACCACGTAATCGTTGATCCCGTCCTTGACGTATTTTATCGAGTTCTCGGCGCCGAAGACTCGTTTGAGGTTGGTTTCGTTTTCGGTGAAGAGAAGCTCGGGAGAACTTTCGGGCAATTGGGCGCAGATCAACCATCGCAGCGGCATTTCGAAATGGCGCAATCGAACGGCGAGCAGATCGGGCGTCGTATCTTCGCGCCGCAATCGCGGACGCCGCTCGTCGACGCCCCACGACCAGGTGTTGCGGAACCAGACCGTCGGCAGCAGGTCGAGCCTCGCCTCTTCCGGCCCGCGATTGACCACGCTCGCGCGGATCAAAATGTCTTCGACGTCGGCCTTCGCGTATTCGACGGAGACGTCGAAATACCGATCCCCGTCGAAGACGCCCGTATCGAGCAACTCGTATTCCAGGTCTTTGCGCCCTCGGCGGCGCGCCTCTTCGACTAGCTGTTCATACGGGAACCGGGCCTGCGGGTACTTGTACAAAAACTTCATGTACGAATGCGTCGGCGTCGAATCGAGGTAGAAGTAATATTCCTTCACGTCCTCGCCGTGATTGCCTTGCGGCCCTGTCAAACCGAACAGCCGCTCTTTCAAAAACGGGTCTCGCCCGTTCCACAGAGCTATGGCGAAGCAGATCACCTGATGCCGATCGCTGATACCCGCGATGCCGTCTTCGTTCCAACGGTATGCCCGCGACCGCGCATGATCGTGCGGGAGGTAATCCCAGGCGTCGCCGCCGGCGGAATAGTCCTCGCGCACTGTGCCCCAGGCGCGTTCGCTTAGATAAGGCCCCCATCTTTTCCAGTGTTTTTCGCGGGAACGCGATTGCTGTAGTCGTTTCTCTTCTTGTGTCATGTCACTTGATTGGTTGGCAGGCCAGGAGGTTGATGAGAATGGTTGACTATCGGTACGGTACCGCCCGACACTACTCAATCGTTGAAAGTATCGCTCTCCCACTCTGTCTGTGCAAACAAAATAACGGCTGCCGGCGATCTCAGCCGCCGGCAGCCGTGAATGGATCAAGGGTGATCCTCGTTGTTTTGTTTTTGATTCGGGAAAACTTGGCGATAGAGTGACAGACTTACGGCCTTCGAAAATTAAACGCAACCACGAAATCCAACGTAGGGGCGGGTTTTCCCCGCCCTGGTTCGTGACCCGAGCGATAGTGGCGGGGAAAACCCGCCCCTACACCCATGGTTGTATTTAATTCTCAAAGACCATTAGTCTGTCCGTAGCATGAACTGTCAGCGGACAGACTTTAGTCTGTCCCACTCCTGGTTAATCGCCGGACACAGTCACCGCCCCGGCGCCAACGTCCTTCTTGCTGTCCTTACCTCCGAGTTGAACCAGTTGCGGCGCGGCGTTGGCCTGCTTGAGCACCGACTGCATGTAGAGTTTGCGCATCTGCGCCTGCTCTTCCTTGGCCGTCTGCGGCAACACGCTCTTCTCGCGCCCGCGGGCGGAGTCCTGGGCGTTGACGTTCAGGCGGTGGGCCTGGTCGTCGAGTTTGACGCTGTGGTTGTTGGCGAAGATCTCGTGGCGGCCATGCTCCTGGTACCATTTGGCGACAGTCGCGTTCTGGTGCATGTTTTCGATGATGTTTCGCCAGCCGATGCCGGTGTTGTAGGCGCAGAAGCTGATCTCGCCCTCCTGCGTGCCGTAAGGGATGATGCACATCTCGGTGCGGCGGAAGTCGTAGTTGAAGAGGTCCTGGAACCACATGCCCGCGATGAAGAGGAAATTCCAGCGGTCTTTGCGGCGCTGCATAATGTCATCGATAGTGCGGTCGGGCGTGGACTTGCCGTAATCCTTGCCAGAAAGTCCGAAGGTCTTGTCGAACTTCTGGAGCAAGTCGGTCAGTTTGAAGTGGGTCGGAGCGCCAAGCGAGTTGTAGTTTTTCAGAAGCGCCAGCGCCATCATCGCCATCGAGAACTTCTTGCCGCGCGCCGCGTCCGTGATCTTCCGCATATCTTTGATCAGACCTGGAATATTGAGGAAGTCCGGGATGGGACTCATCTCCTTGGTCTCCTTGTCAACCATCACCGCCGTGCCGACGCCGCAGTTCGGATGGCAGCCGCAGCTCATCTGACCCCAATCGCGGTCGGGGCCGTGGGCCATGTCGGCGAAGTCGGCGAAGGCGCTGAACAGCGAGATCGGGAACCAGTCGCGGTGCGGGTCGGTGATGCCAATATGTTTGCGCACGTCGTGGGCCATGTGCGAGAGCGTGTAGCGTTGGCGCAGACGGCGGTCGTCGGTGATGTCTTCGTCGCGGCCCGTGAACGACACAGGCTGGAACGCGATGAAGCCGATCTTCTTCGGGTTGTCGAGCGCGAAGCGGATGACGGGGCCGACCTCCTCGTTATTGACGGTGTTGACCAATGTCGTCACCAGCACGATCTCGACGCCGGCCTCGTGCAGGTTGTCGATGGCTTTGAGTTTTACGTCAAAGAGGTTGCCGACCTGCCGGTGGCTGTTGGCGGCGTTGCCGATGCCGTCGAATTGCAGGTAGACGTAACGCAAACCGGCCTCGGCGGCCTTGCGGCAGAACTCTTTCGACTTGGCGAATTCGATGCCGTTGGTCGCGGCCTGGACCGAGTTGTAGCCCACTTTGCGCGCGTATTTGACGGCGTCGATGAAGTACGGCGAGAGCGTCGGCTCGCCGCCGGAGAATTGCACGGACATCTGCCTGCGCGGTTTGACCTGGATCGCGTTGTCCAAAACCTCGGTGACGTCTTCCCAACTCAATTCATGCACGAAGCCGACCTGGTTGGCGTCCATGAAGCATGGGTCGCACATCATGTTGCAGCGGTTCGTCAGGTCTACAGTCAGCACCGAGCCGCGGCCGTATTTGATCGTAGAAGAGCCGTGGTGATGGACGTGCGCGTCGTTGTGCGCGTCAATGTCGCGTCCGGGATACATCGCCTCGATGTGCTCCAGGAATTTGGCGTCCATCGCCATCATGTCTTCGATGTGCCCGTGGACCGGGCAATCCTTGATCATCCAGATCTCGTTGTTGCGCTCGATGATGGTCGCCTTGATCTCGCCGGGTTTTTCCTCAATGACTTTAAAGGGATCTTCGCCGTCTTCGATGATGCGTTTGCGCGCCTCTTTGACACACTTAGGGCAGAGCGAATCGGTGACGCGGGGCCATCCGAGGGTGGGTTTGGTCTTCTGCCAAGACTTCAGCAAGGGCTTGTCGGACCATTTAGGAATGAATGATTCGTTAGGATTGAATTTGTTGAAAAATTGGATGGCGTTGAAGGCCCCGCTGGCCACAATCGACAACCCTTTTTCAACGTACTTGATTGGTCTATGCATAGTTTTCCTCAGGGTAACTGTTTTTTTTGATCTGAAATCTCGCCTTGTCGCAGATGGACGCTGGTATTCGCATCAAATTTATGAGTTTGATGAGAACGTTAAGAAGGATGATTTCTTCAATGCACACTGCAGGCCAAAGAAGACCGTCGAACCGGGAAAATTTCCCGGCCATGTGTTGAATATAAACCGAATTCGCTAAATTATTGGCAAATCTAGACAATTTGGCCGGCCAGGTTTTCGATTAGACTTGCCCCTTCTGCAATTTTTGCTCTCCTTTCGCATTCTATTGTTTGAAAGGAAGCAGAAATTTGAGCATTGAGGAGTTTGTTGAATTGCAAATTTGAGTCAGAAAGGGATGGATGAAAGAAAATATCAGGGATATGCGGCACGGTGGCCCACGCGCTATTAAGTTGACGATAGCCGCGCGTCGAAATGACCAGCAGCGCTGTAAGCTGGCGCCCGTTAAGGCAATTAGACAAGATCACACCGGATTTTGCGCGGCCCGAGCAGGTTATTGAGTTGGGCGATGGCTTGAACGCAATGATTCGATGGTTGATAATGCCGTTCCCGATGGTTGACCTTTATAAACCGTCCTAAATCTTGATCATAGCTATTTGAGGTTCCCCCAATGGCTGTTTCGCCAGGCTCGCTTAATCTGACACGAATGGTTGATATTCATTGCCACGTGTTGCCTGAGATCGACGATGGAGCGATTTCTTTGAGTGAATCGGTCGCCATGTGCCGCGCCGCCGCCGAAGATGGAATTAAGACCATTGTCGCGACGCCACACATGTTCAACGGGGTTTATGTCGCTCCTGACAAGGAGACTATCAGTCAGAAGATCGCGACATTGACGCAATCCTGCGACGCGTGCGTCAACATAGTTCCGGGTGGAGAGGTCAGATACAGTTACGAGATGCTTGAGGAAGTCGGCGATCCCGGCGCGCGCATCAGGCTCAACGGCGGCGCGTATATGCTGCTGGAATTCCCTTTCCATTCAATGCCGCCGAACGTCGAGGTGACGATATTCCAGATTTTGAATGCTGGCGTCACACCGGTCATCGCGCATCCGGAACGCAACAGGAAGCTTCAGGAGAACCCGGAGATACTGGCGAATCTGATCGAGCGCGGCGCTTTCGCTCAACTCGACGCGGGCAGCCTGACGGGGAGTTTCGGGCATAAGCCGCAGCGTCTGGCGAGGCGGATTATCGATGCCGGGCTTGCCCATTTCATTGCCACGGACGCGCACCATCAGGATCGCCGCCGTCCCGTGTTATCGAGCTCTGCGGCGATCGCGGCTGATTGGGGAGGGAAAGAGTACGCGCGCGCCATGGTCGAAACGAACCCGGATGCCCTGATCAACGATCGCGCGATTCCGTTCCAGCTGGACGTGGATGTCGACGCTCTGATCGGACGTAAAAAAGTTAAAAGCTGGTTTGCATTTTGGAAGTGATCGGGTCGCAGCGCGATGTCGGAAATCAAATTTGTCCAAGACGTGTCGCATGATGGTACAGGCGTGCCAGCCTTCTCCAATTTTTGTTTCTATGAGGAAATGGACTCACGTGAAAATCAAGGTTTTCCTGCTTGTAATGACGCTTTTCGTTGCCTTAGCTTCGCCAATATTTGTTACGAATGCTGGCCCGGCTAAGCCCTATTGGCAAACAATCAATCTCAAAAATGGGCTTCAGGTAATTGTCATTGAAAATCCCGCTGTTCCATTAGTCACTGTCGAGATCGCGGTCAAGAACGGAGCCTACACCGAGTCTCCCGAATACAACGGGCTATCGCACCTGTACGAGCACATGTTCTTCAAATCGAACGAGCGCTCGAAGGCCGACGGCTACCACGACCGCGCCGCAGAACTCGGAATGCTCAGCAACGCGCAGACCCAGTACGAGGTCGTCAACTACTACACGACGACGATCAAGACCGGACTTCGCGAGGCGATGTCGCTGATGCGCGACGCGATCCGTTATCCGCTCTTCGACAAGCAGGAACTGGATCAGGAAATCCAGGTCGTGCTCGACGAATTGAACCAGCACCGCTCGAATCCATACTTTTACCTGATTGACGCCACCGACAAGAAGCTTTGGTACAAATATCCTTCGCGCAAGCGTCCGGGCGGCGACCCCGAAACCGTTTCCAAGGCCACGCCTGAAATGATGCGCTTGATCCAGAAGAAGTTTTATATCCCGAACAATTCCGCGCTGGTCATAGCCGGTGATGTCTCGGCTCAAGAGGTCTTCAAGCTGGCCGATGAGATTTATGGGGATTGGCCGCGCGGCGAAGACCCGTTCGTCAAAGACCCGATCCCGCGCCATCCGGCGCTTGCCAAAGACGAAGCCGTCATCGTCAACCAGGCGGTCAACGCGGCTACGATTCAATTTTCTTATCAAGGCCCGTCGACGGATCTGGACGCGCCCGCGACATATGCGGCAGACGTCTTTTCATTTATCTTACGCCAGCCGGACTCGAAATTTTCACGCGCCTTGATAGACAGCGGCATCATTACTGCGATTGTTCAGCTTGGCTATTTGACTCAACGCAACGTCGGCCCGATTACGATCTCGGTACAGGCGAAGCTGGATAAATTTAAGGATGCTCTCAAAGCGCTTAACGAGGAAATCGCAAAGTTTGATTCGCCAGATTATTTCACCGACGAGGAACTGGAATACGCCAAGACGCTGCTTGACGTGAATGAAATCTACGACCGCGAGAAGCCATCGCAGTACGCGCACACGGTCAGTTTCTGGTGGGCCAGTTCCGGGCTGGATTATTACACCGCTTACGTTGAAAACCTCCGCAAGGTCACACGCGAAGACATCAGACAGTACGTGCGCAAATACATGAAGAACAAACCGCGCATCGTCTCCGCGCTGCTCTCGGAAGAAGACCAGAAGCGCATCACCTTGACTGAGAAAGACCTGCTCGGCCGCGCCGACCCGGTCGGCGCGGCCGACGACGGGCCGGCGGCGAAAACTAAGGCTGCGAAAACGCCTCAATCAAAGGCGCCGAAGCCGGACGCCAATCGAACGTCAACGTCGCGAACGGCGGGCAGCGGCAAGGTAATGGGGAACAAGAAACCTTAACGCCGCGACGGGGGAGCGCCGCGACCCGTGTGTGGCGGCAAAGCAACGGGGAACAGGAAACTTTAGGCCACTGAGATGAAATTCAATCACTGCAACAAATCTATAAAATCAATTTGGAAGACGGCGGCCGGCGCGGCCGCCGTCAACGTCCTTTTAACTCTCGCGGCTTTCGCCCAGGCGGCGGCGCCGGGCAGAATATCGGTGGCGGCGAACGGCTCGACCACGGATTTCGTCACGACGAACGGCCTCAAGACGATCCATCGCCATGTCACCGGAAACGACGTGGTGGCGGCCCAGATCTATTTTCGGGGCGGCGCGCGCAACGTCACTGAAAAGAACGCCGGCGTCGAATCGTTGCTTTTCGAGGTGGCTACCGAGGGCACGAAGAATTTCAGCAAGAGCGAAATCAACCGCGAGATGGCGCGGATGGGCACGGTTATCGACGGCGACAGCGGGTACGACTTCAGCGTCGTGGAGATGCGCTGCGTGCGCCAGAATTTCGAGCGCTCCTGGCAATTGCTCACCGACATGATTCTGAACCCGGCCTGCGACGATAAAGAGGTCGCGCTGGTCAAGGACCAGATCATCAGCGCGCTACGCCAGCAGAACGACAGCCCCGAAAACTCGGTGGCGCTGCTCTGTAACAGGCTGCTCTTCGACTCGCACCCTTACTTCAATTCGCCAATCGGCACGGTCGAATCGGTCAGCTCTCTGACCTCCGCCGACGTCAAGGCGCACCACGCGAAACTGCTTCAGACTTCGCGGATGCTGGTGGTCGTGGTCGGCAACGTCTCGACGGACGAGGTCAAAAGAAAAGTCGAAGCCAGCTTCGGCAAACTCCAGCGCGGCGAATATAAACACGAAGCGCCGCCGGCATTCGTCAAGGCTTCGACGGCGGATTTTCAGGTCGTCGAGCGCCCGGTCGCCACGAATTACATTCGCGGCTCGTTCGCCGCGCCGCCGCTCGAAAGCTCCGATTACGCCCCGTTCTCGATCGCCGTCAACATCCTGCAGCAGCTTTTCTTTCAGGAAGTGCGGGTGAAACGCAACCTGACCTACGGCGCCGACGCTACGCTGCTCACGAACGGCGCCAACTCGGCCTTCATCTCGGTCACGACGCCGAAGCCGAACGAGGCGATCCGCGTCATGTTCGACCAGATTGACTTCATGCAGCGCCAGATTATCCGTGAAGAAGGCCTGAAAGCGATCATCAGCGGCTTCCTCACCAACTACTACAACAAGCTCGAAGACAACGGCTCGCAGGCGGGCAAACTGGCCGAGTACGAGCTGCTCGGCGGAGGCTGGCAGCGCGACCAGACATGGATTAACGAGGTCAGCAAAGTCAGCCCGGAAGACGTCAACCGCGTCAGCAAAAAATACCTCAAGAATTTCCACTTCGCGGTCATGGGCGACAAGCGCCAGTTCGATCGTGAACTGTTCATGAGCAGGTAATTTGAATTGAAAGATCAGGCCGAAACGCGTTTCGTCGATAGCGGCGCGATTATCAGCCCGCGAATGCGGGCGATAGAATATAGCCTGGGGTGGAGCGCGGTAGCGCCGCAACCCCAGGTAGACGGCATGAAAATTCAATTTAGCCTGCGGAGCAGGCGGCAGCCGATGGAAGACGGCAAAATCGAATTCAATTCAACTACGATGAACTGTCGCCCGCGTTCGCGGGCTTGATGAACTTTGCTGCGAACCATTCCTGGGGTTGCGGCGCTACCGCGCTCCACCCCAGGCTTTACTCTGCCGCCCGCATTCGCGGGCTGATAACGCGCGGCGACAATTTAACTCAGCGGCCGGTCAATCGTCGCTCGCGTCACATTTCATGTCGTAAAACGCCCCATCTTCTCATCGCAGCCAGGAGGCGCAGCTATGAGCTACCCGAACCGCGACGTCTTTCTCAGCAAGAACGAACAAGAGAACATCCGTAAAATGCTCGGCCCGGCGAAGACCGTCTCCGAATACCTGGGCAAAGCCGCGAAATATCTCAAAGAAGGCAAAGGCCTGGCGAAGTCGCTCGCCGAATCCGCCCCCTGGCTAAAAGACGTGGCCGAGGCCGCCGGCGCCGCGACTCCCGTCATCGGCTTCGCCGTGAAGCTGGCCGAAAAGTGGTTGGAGCAGACGCATCCTTACGAACTCGGCGCGGTCGCCTGCACGCTGGCCTACCAGGATGCGGCGCGCGAAGCGGTCGAACAGGTCTGGACGTCGGCCGTCGGTTACCAGGACGCGATGAAGATCGACGACCGCCTGGCGGAGCGCATTCGCAGCTTGCCGCCCGCCGAGGAGGCGGATTTAAGCTCATTCTCGCGCGACGCGGCGTTGCAACATACCTTCGTGCGGCGCGCCGACGACATCCTCGGCGAATTGACGCGGGCCGCCGGCCTCGACGAAGAGCAGCAGGTCAAGGTCTTCAACATCACACACGAGCGATTCATCAGGAAACTCGACCTGATGCTTTCCGACAAGAAGACCGCGACCAAATTCGCGCCGTTCAAAGAGTGGATGGGGATGGACGGCGGAAGGCAGGCCGCGCTCGCCGCGCTGCAAATTCACGCCAAATACCAGCGCGACCAATACCTCTCCGAACCGCTCTTTAAACGCGAGCCTTACGCGCTCCAACACATATATGTCTCGACCGAATGCGGCCAGCTGGCGTGGGGCGCCATTCGCGGCCCGCGCGACGCGCGACGCGGTGAAGATCTCGCGCGCCCGGCGGAACGCCGCGACCCGTTCTCCGAAAATCACGGCGGGCGGCATAACCTGCTCGACACGGTGATGGGCTTCATCACCGACCGAAACTTCAAAGAGCCGATTGTGATTCAGGGCGTGGCGGGCGCGGGCAAGTCGTCATTCACGCTGCGGCTGTGCGCCAGGCTCTGGGAAAAAGGTTTTCATCCGCTGCGCATTCGTCTCAAACGGTTGCGGCTCTCGTCCTCGCTGATCGACGCGCTCAACGAGGCCGTCGAATTGGCGGACGAAGACCGCGTGGCCGATCTGCCCGTCGCGCGCCCGAAAGATTTGCTGTTCGGCGGCGAGATTTTCAGGACGCCGTACGGCGGCGATCACAGTCTGTGCCGCTATGTGTTGATCCTTGACGGATGGGACGAACTCGATTTGTCGGACAGCAGGCCCTTCCGCGAAAAAGTGGGCGAGATGTTACGCGAGGTACGAGGCGTATTCCTCGATCCGCAGCGGACGCCTCGCGTGCGCGTGATAGTCACCGGACGCCCTTCACCCGACGTCGGCGAAAGCAAATTCCTAAACGACGACACTCCTGTATTGACGATGCGCCCGATACGCCCGCAGCAGTTGCGCGAGTTCGTCGAGCGCTTGGACGACGCGCTCGGATCGGTTCCTCCCTACGTTGAGGTCGAAAACCCCGACGAATGGCGCGCGCCCCATCGTCACACGCTGGACAAGGCGTTTAGCAAGTACGAAGAGACCTTCAACGCCTCGCTGCCCAAGTACGATGAGGACGGAGAGATCAAAGAGCCGGTTAGCGCGCCCAAGTCCAACAGCCTCGAAGTGCTCGGTCTGCCGCTGCTCGCCTACCTGACTATTCGCGTGATGGCGCAGACGGTCAAGAGCGGCGGCCCGCTGGAAAAACAGCAGGTCGCCATTAACGAGATGGTCGAAAATCCGACGTTGCTCTATCGCAGTCTGATCGATTTGACCTGCGAAAAGGCTGGCAAGGCGGCCTTCGACGCGCGCGACCGGGGCGATGAAGTGGAGCGCCAATGGCGCGAAGTCGGGTGGAATCTACGCGAAAGGCTGCGCCGCACAGCGGCGGCAATGTCCGTGCTCAACGCCGAACACATCTCGCGTGAAGAGTGGAGGCGCCGCGCGCTGCCGGATGAAAAGGCGGAGACGCATGCCGCCGAGGATCATCCGCTGACCAGATTGATGATCAGCTTCTATTTCAAGGGCGGCCAGCCCGAACAAGGCTGCGAGTTCGCTCATAAATCATTCCGCGAATACCTCTTTGCCGAATGCATCGTCGAGACGCTGAAGGAATACGGCCGCAGACTCACCGAGAGAGAGGCGGAAAGGCTGCCGTCGCGCGATTATTGGCGCGACTTTTCCCGCGAAGAAGATCGTCAGCGTTATGACTTCTCACGCGATCTGGCTTACCTGCTTGCGCCTCAATGGGTCGCGCCGAATGTCTGGGATCACTTACAGCGGTTGATTGAGTGGGAGATTTCTCGCGCCGCAACGGCGCCGAACGCTTTGCCGGATGACAGCCAACTCAGCGGATTGCCGACACA
>Ga0190270_10000374_pt1 | contig 19087 bp, 10 predicted proteins | sample Popmic320T_FD_133748 | JGI IMG/M metagenome (GOLD analysis project Ga0190270, IMG submission 133748) | Populus adjacent soil microbial communities from riparian zone of Weber River, Utah, USA - 320 T | ecosystem: Environmental > Terrestrial > Soil > Riparian zone | place: USA: Utah | collected...
CGCCGGCGATTAGTATCAATGCGAGCGTGAATCCGATGAGAGCGAAAGTTACTTTTCGATATAGCGTCTTTGGATTGAATGGGCTTCTCATGTTGAGACTCCGAATATGATGTTGTTTAAAGAATTTCAGCCACGAATGAACACGAATGAACACGAATCTTTTTCTTGATCTTGACGCCTCACTCGTTTTTCATCCTTGCTTCTATTCGTGAATATTCGTGTTCATTCGTGTTCATTCGTGTTCATTCGTGGCTGAAACTTTTTCACTTAAACTCTATAGCGTCAGGGAACCGCAGTAACCCTTCCAACGACAGTGAACCGGCCGGTGGCCACGCCAGTTGTTTTGGCGTCGGCGCGTCCCGTGAAGCCGGGCTGTTTGCCTCCGACGCTAATCGTGAATTTGCCTGGCTCGACGACGCGTTGGCCTTTGTCGTCAATGACCGTCATCCGCTCGGCGCCGAGCGTGAACGAGACGGTCTGCTTCTCGCCCGGCTTGAGAAAGATTCGCTTAATCCCGGCCAGGGACCGGATCGGCGTCGGGACCGACGCGGCCACGTCGGTCACATACAATTGAACGACCTCGTCGCCGGCGCGGTCGCCGGCGTTGCGCACGTCCACGCTGACCTTGACGCCTTCGCCGGCCTTCACCGACTTCGCGCTCAACTTCAAATTTTCATACTTGAAGCTCGTGTAGCTCAGCCCGAAGCCGAAAGGATAGAGCGGATCGCCCTTGAAATAGCGATAGGTGCGCCCGCGCATGTTGTAATCTTCGAACGGGGGCAGTTGGTCAACGGACTTGTAGAAGGTGAGGGGAAGCCTGCCGCCGGGGTTGTAATCGCCGAACAGAACGTCAGCGATGGCCGTGCCCCCTTCTTCGCCGGGGTACCAGGCCTCGAGGATGGCCGGAACGTTCTCGCCGGCCCAGTTGATGGACAGCGCGCTTCCGTTGAGCAATACCACCACGATCGGCCTGGTCGCCCCGACGGCATTGAAGACGGCTTTGAGCAGATCTTCCTGCGCTTTCGGCAAAGAGATGTCGGTTCGGTCGCCGCCGCGAAAGCCTGCGACGTTGACGGTCATCTCTTCGCCTTCGAGCGCTGGTGAAATCCCCAACACCATGATGACGACGTCCGCTTGCCGCGCCGTGTTGACGGCTTCGGCTAGAGTTCTTTCTGTGAAGCTTGGGAAGGACCAGAAGAATTTCGCTATCGCGTTGCGGATGTCTTCATAATACTCGAGGCGCACGTCGTAAGAGCGCCCCGCTTCGAGGCTGACTTCTTTCATGACGGTCCTGATCTGGCTGGCCTGATTGCCCGCCCAGGCGTCGACCAGGAGATTGCCGTCCAGGTAAAAGCGCACGCCGTCGTCGGCCATCGCGCCGAGTTGGTACGCGCCCGATTCCGGCGGAGTGAACTTGCCCGTCCAGCGAACCGAGAAACTGTCTTCATTTATTTCCGGCGCCGGTCTGCCGCGACTCCAATCGAAATTGATTTGCTCATCCGTTCGGACGAGAACGGGCTGGCCCTGCAATTCCTTGTTGTTGAAATATTCGGCCTTGAAGCCGCCCGGAGTGGCCGAAGCCGGCACGGGCGCGCCCGCGCTGCCTGTCAACGTCGAGCCGAGCGCGTAGAGAACTTTCTTTGAGGTTCCGACTTTCGCCTTGATCCCGGCCAGCGGTGTGACCGATTTCGTCGGCTGGCCGTTGTAATTGCCGAGCAGGACTTCGGGCGCGTCCGCGTTCGGGCCGATGACGGCGATGGACTTGGTGTTTCCTACCAGTGGCAGCGTGTTGTCATCGTTCTTCAAGAGCACGATGGATTCACGCGCCGTCTTGAGCGAAAGCTCCCGGTGCGCAGGCGCGGTGTTCACCGAATAGGGGACGCGGGCGTAAGCGACCATCTCAGGCGGATCGAACATCCCCAGGCGGAATCGCGTCTTCATCAGGCGTTTGACCGCCGTCGAGATTTCCGCCTCTGTGATCAACCCGTTTTTGACCGCCTGCAGGAGCGATCTGTACTCACGACCGCAAGTCAGGTCAGTTCCCGCCTTGACGGCGACAGCGGAAGCTTCGGCCTCAGTCTTCGCGTAACGGTGGAATTTGTAGATGTCGTCGATCGCGCCGCAGTCAGAGACGACGTGGCCGTTGAAGCCCCACTCTTTGCGCAAAATTTCATAGAGCTTCTTGTTGGCGCAGCAGGGCTCGCCGTTGGTCCGGTTGTAGGCGCACATTATTCCCTCCGCCTTGCCTTCGGTGATTGTGGCGCGGAAGGCGGGCAGATAGGTCTCCTGCAAATCGCGCTCGCTGACGACGGCGTCGAAGCCGTGCCGCTCGGGCTCAGGCCCGCTGTGGACGGCGTAATGCTTGGGCGTAGAGACGACCTTGAGGTAGCGCGGGTCGTCGCCCTGCAAACCTTTGACGTAGGCGACGCCGATGCGCGAGGTCAGATAGGGGTCTTCGCCGAAGGTCTCCATGCCGCGCCCCCAGCGCGGGTCGCGGAAGATGTTGATGTTCGGACTCCAGAAGGTCAGCCCCTTGTAGCGTCCCCTGTCGTTCTGCCGCGCGAACTCGTGATGTTTCGCCCGCGCCTCGGTCGAGACGACGTCGGCGACGCGGCGGATGAGGTCTTCGTCCCAAGTCGCGGCCAGGCCGATGGCCTGCGGGAAGACCGTGGCGTAGCCGGCGCGCGCCACGCCGTGCAGCGCCTCGTTCCACCAATCGTACGCAGGTACGCCCAGCCGCTCGATGGGCGCGGCGGCGTTCATCATTTGCGAGACCTTCTCTTCCAAAGTCATCCGCGAGACCAGGTCGTCAACGCGCTTTTCAATAGGGAGCGAAGGGTCTTTATACGGTGGCGCCGACTCCTGTCCCCTCGCGCCGGTCTGCGGCGAGGCGAGCGACAAAGCGATGAGCAGAAATAAGACACAAATAAAACTCCAACGAGAACGATTCATCTCTCCTCCGGCTATATGTTTGCGGCAAAGGACGTCTCAACAGAACGCGGATAACGCGGATTGACCCCGATCTTTTTTGGTTTTATCCAAGATGATCCATCGCATCCACGTTATTCGCATTCTATGAACCGCTCTCGGCATATCTGCGGAGGCGGTATTTAGAAGTACAGCTTCAGACCGAACTGCAACTCACGCATCGTCCCACGCGTGCCGCTGATTCGACCGAAGGCGGCATTGCTCAGGTTATTATTGGGATTGCCCCAGTTCGGATGGTTCGCAGCGTTGAACGCCTCGAAACGGAATTGCAGGTAGGTTCGCTCCGTGAAGTTGAAGTTCTTCAGCAGCGACGCGTCCCACTGGATCAGCCCCGGCCCGATCACGGTGTTGCGTCCGGCGGAGCCGTGCCTGCCGAGCGGCTGCAATTGAAACGCGGCGGTATTGAACCACTTGTCGGTGGTTCGCTGGTCGCCTTTGAAGTTGGCTTCGCCGATCTGGTTGGGGCGGTCGAAACCTGCGCCGGTGTTCGACCGATCGGTTCCGGCCGCAATGGTTATAGGGAAGCCCGTCTGGATGGCCACCAGTGAGCCGAACTCCCAGCCGCCCAGCACGACATTGGCGACTCCGCCCTGATTGAGCCAGCGACGGCCTTTACCGAACGGCAGTTGATACAACCCGGAAGTGACGAAGCGGTGCGCCGTGTGGAAACTCGACAGCGCTTTTTCCGCCGCCAGGTTGTAACTGTTTTGCGGGAAGAGTGTGTCGAAGTCGTGACTGCGAATCGCGCTTGCGTTGTCGATAGAACGCGACCAGGTATAGCCGGACAGGAAGGTGAACCCGCTGCTAAATCGTTTTTCGAGCTTCAGACTGAGGCCGTTGTAGGAGGACTTGCCGCTGCCGTCCACTTCCTGGATACGTCCGAATTCAGGATATGGCGCGCGCGACAAGACAGACCCGGTCGCGCCCGCAATGGATTCGTTGAAGGCGCGCAGGGATTCGAGCTTGCGGCCGAGCGAACCTAGGTAGCCGATTTCAAACAGCAGGTTATTAGCCAGTTCGCGCTGGACGTTGAGCATATACTGCATCACATACGTCGTGCGGCGTCCGAAGATGTTTCCCAGCACATACGGATTATTGATCTGCACCGTGCCGCCGAGATTGCGGAACGGGGAATTCCAGTTGAGATCGCGGTCGCTTGGTGTCGCTTCATCTCGACGGCGGCCGGCCAGGTTGCGCGCCATATCGAAGCGCGGATTGCCGGTGTCCTGATTGTAAAAAACACCGCCGCCCAGACGCATCGTCCATCGGCTGGTAGGACTCCACGCCAGACCGAAGCGCGGCGCAAAATCGTTACGGTCGGATTGAATCAGCCGCTCGCCCAACCGCCCATCGCGGGCCACTTTGATCGCCGGATTGAAACGCAACGCCAGGTCTTCGTAAAAATCGCCGCTGCCCATCCGAATAAAAGTGGGATGGCGGGAGATGTCCTGGACGTTCGGCGTGTTGTCGAAGAAGGGGACATGGATATTGACCAGTCGGCCCGTCAAATCTTCCCATGGCGGCGTGTATTCGTAGCGCAGACCGAAGTTCAGGGTCAGCCTCGGCGTGATCTTCCAACTGTCGTCGAAGTAGAAATACTGGCTGAAGGCGCGGAACTCGATGGTCGCCAGCGAGACCGACGCCTCGCAGCGTTTGCAGTAACCGAGCAGGAAGTCAGCGAACGAATTGCCCGTCCCCGACGCGGCCGGAGTTGAGGTCACATTCGGTTCGAAAAGGAACTCTCCGCGCGCGAACTGGTTGCCGACCTGGTTGTATTGATCCCAGCGCAATTCGCCGCCAAATCTGACGTTGTGACTGCCCAGCGTCCAACTAAAGTTGTCGATCGCCTGGAAAGTTTTGTTGTTGTTGACATACGGCCCTTCGGAACTATCACCGAAACCGCTGAAGCCGGAGACAATGATGCTCGGAATACCCCAGGAGACGGGCGGCCCGGGCGTGACGCCCGGAATGCCGAGCTCGGTGACGACATCTCGGGAATTAGCCAGCTCGCGTCCCAGGCTGTTGTAGAACGAATTGTAGCCGAAGCGCGCTTCGTTGACCTTGTTTCCGCCGAATGTGCGGGTGTTGGAAACCATCACCTGTCCGATCGTCGTCAGAAGCTTCGCGCCGTTCAGTTGCAGACCGGGCGAGAGCTGCGCTTCGTCGCCCCAGCTGTAGCGGCCTGCCCAATTTGAATTGGAGCTTTCGATGAAATCGCCGCGGGCGATGAATTGATCTTTGTCATTCAAATTGCCCTGCGGCTGTTCGTGATTAACGCCTAGCGCGTTGGGGTTGAGATTCGGCGCCGGATAAAACTCAAGCAGTTTGAGCGAGGTCGGATGAATCCGGTTCTGCGGAATGATGTTTCCCGCAAACTGCGTTCTGGTCAGTGGGTCAAAGATCGGGTTCGCCAATTGTGAAAAGTTCCCGCTCCGCCAGGCAGTGGGTGGCAGGTTGTAGCGCCCCAGTGTCGTGCGCCGCTCGCGGAACCCCTCGAAGTTTGTCATGAAAAACAGGCGTTCCCGATTGTCATAGCCGAGCGGCCCAAACAGCTTTTTCGGTAGCCATACGGGGCCGCCTAGCGTGAAGCCGTACTGGTTCCATTTGAACGGCGAAGTCGGCGTGCCTTTCGGTCGCGTGCCGGTGAAATCATAAATCTGGGCGTCCAACGCGTTGTTGCGCAAAAACTCGAAGAGCACGCCGTGATACTCGCGCGTCCCTGATTTGGTCGAGACGTTGATCTGTGTCGTGGCGCGTCCGAATTCCGCCGGATAGATGCCGGTCTGGACCTTGAATTCCTGAAGCGCGTCGATCGAAGGCAGCACGACCGGCGTGTTGAAGTTCACGTCGGTGTTTTCGACGCCGTCAATCGTGAAGCGATTGAAGTAGCTGCGCTGCCCGGCGACAGAGATGTTCTGCGCCGCGCGCGTGCCGCCTTGTCGCGAGCCTGCCTGGCCGGCGTTGGCGAAGCCGAAGCTGACGTTCGGCGCGGTGGCCACCAGTTGCAGGAAATTGCGCCCGTTGAGAGGCAAATCCACAATGCGTTTGTTTTCGATGACCGTGCCGACGGTGGCGTTTTCCGCATTCAGCAACGCCCCCTCGCTGGTGACCGTCACGGTCTCGCCGACCGCGCCGACTTCCATCGTCACGTCGCGCCGCGAGGTCTGTTGGACTTCGAGCGTGATGTTATCGAGCAGCGCCGTCTTGAACCCTGCGTGCTCGACTTTCAACTCGTACACGCCGGGCAACAAAGAAGGAAAGGCGTAAAGCCCTCCGCTGTTGGTGACAGCTCTCCGCGTCGCGCCGGTGGCTTTATTGGTGACTGTCACCGCCGCGCCGCTCACGGCGGCTCCCGATGTGTCAGTTACCAGGCCAGTGATTTCACCGCTGGTTTGCGCGCGGACATCGGTCGCTACGCATAACAGCAGCGCAAGGGCAGAAGAAAGGACCAGGTGGAAACTCTTTCGCATTTTATCCCCTTATTTATTGGGTTTAACCATGGTTGAAGTGACGGGGCGTCTTTGATCGAATAAGAATGAACGTGGTGATTGCTTTAATGCTTACGCCCGGTCTTTTTTCCATCAGGGGTTTCCAGTAAAACCTCTGCCCCCTGCTCCTTCACTTTGCGACTACTTCAAGCCTCGCTTTCTGATGTTTGACCGAAATCGGCCTCATCGTGATGTCGAACCAGCCACCGTATTGCTGACAAACGCGATCTTCTTGCTGTCCGACGACCACGACGGAACGTTGATCGTGCCCTGACCGCCGTAAAGATAGGCGATCACTTTCGGCTCGCCCCCGCCTATCGGCATCAGACGCAGGTAGACGTGTTTGTAAAACGGGTGATCGCCCGGCGCGATGTCTTGGGGAAAAGTGATGAACACGATCCATTTACCGTCGGGCGAAATGTGCGGGAACCAGTTGTTGTATTCGTCGTTCGTGATCTGGGTCTGCTCGCTGCCGTCGGGCTTCATCCGCCAGATTTGCATCGCGCCGGTGCGGAAGGAATTGAAGTAGATGTACTTGCCGTCCGGCGTGTATTCCGGCCCGTCATCCACGCCTTTCGTGGTCGTCAGTTGAATCTCCTCGCCGCCATTGGCCGGGATTTTGTAAATATCGAATTCGTCGTTTCGCCTCCCGGCAAAGACCAGCCATTTTTTGTCCGGCGACCACCCGTGCAGATACGACGGGCCTTTCCTCGTCACCTTCACGGGTTTGCCGCCCGTGATCGGCACGGTGTAGATCATCGAAACGTTGCCGTCTTCAGCGCTCGAACTGCTGATGCCCAGTGTCTTGCCGTCGAAGGAGATGACATGGTCGTTATTGTTCCGCTTCACGTCACCGGTGTCGAAAACAGCCGGCGTGTTGGTTTTCAGGTCGAAGCGATAGAGCAGGCCATTGTGGTTGTAGATCAGCGCCTTGCCATCGCGCGTCCAGTTGGGCGCTTGCAGCGAATCTTTGACGCGGTACAAAACCTTGCGTTGAAGCGTGGCCAGATCCATCACCTCCAGATTGCTGCCGATGTATTCGCGGTAAGGCACAAAGCCGTCTCTGGCAGGCACAGTGATTTCGACATCGCGAAACACGGCTGTTTCGTAAACGTCCTTGTTGTGCGAGCAGACGTAGACGCCGACATAGACTTCATCGCCCAGCGCGACCTCGGTCGTTTCCGGCTTCATAAACACCTCGCCGAAATTGGCGACGGACATTATGAAAGTATCGCCCTTGCGCTCGAGTTGGATGACATCCGGGCTTTTCGCCGTGAAGTTCACGCGCTCGGTTTCCGCGCCTTTCGCGCGCCGGTATTGCAATGAAGCATGGCCGTCTCCGTGAACCGTGGCGTTGACATGCGGCGAATCGGCTTCGAGGCTGTGGCGCGCGATCCAGCCGATTTTGCGGTGCGGATCAACGCCTTTGCCTAGGAACTCAACGCGCGCGCGCAGAATGAAATTCCCTTTCATGCGCATCCACACGTAATGAAACTCATCCCTGCCCGCCCACATATTCACGCCCGAACCGGTGATGGCGTAAGTCTGCTTCGCGGCGTCGTAAACAACAGAGCCGGGCTTGGCGGGATTGCCCACGTCTTCGTGACTTTCAAATTGACCTATTGGCTTTTCTTGCGCGTAGGCGAAGGCGCACAGCGCCGCAGCCAGCAGGATTGATGTCGTGAATGATCTATTAAACATAAGCTGACTCCGGTTTACGGCAAAAGCATGTTGTCAGGCCGCCGCGCATCGTTCGGATCAGCCCAGCGGTTATTGGGAATGGTCGGCGTCCAGCCCGGCCTGAGCGGGTCCTGATCGTACGGATATGAACCCAGGCGCTTGTAAAGCTCGCTGTATTCGGCGAGCTTGTCGAGGTCGAGCCTCACGCCCAGGCCCGGCGCGGTCGGCACGGCGATGGAGCCGCCCTCGTACTTGAACTTGCCGCCCTGGATGATGTCGTCGGTCAAATGATGATAGTGCGCGTCGGCGGCGAACGAGAGGTTCGGGATAACAGCGCCGAGATGCAGCATCGTCGCGAGTTGGATGCCGAGCTCGCCCGACGAATGCACGGCCACGCCGAGTTGAAACGTCTCGCAGACTCCCGCCGCTTTGACGCAGGGGCGGATACCGCCCCAGAAGGTCGTGTCGAGCAGAATCACATCAACCGCCGTGTCGAGCGCGTTGGCCGCAAGTTGCTCGAAGTTGACGACGACAGTGTTGGTCGCCAGCGGCATGCGGACTTTCTCGCGCACGCGGCGCATCCCCGCCATTCCGAAAACCGGGTCTTCCAGATAGTCGTTGCGGATCTCTTCGATCTGCTGGCCGAACCAGATCGCGGTCTCCGTAGACCAGACGCCGTTCGGGTCAAAGCGAAAACGGTCATCGCCATTTAGAGCGCAGGCGAGTTCGTGGTAACACTCCAGCTCATACTCCGGCGCGAAGACGCCGCCCTTCAATTTGTGTGAGCTGAATCCATAACGTTCTTTCAACTCGCGCCCGTGAGCGACCAATTGCTCGATGGTTCGCACTTCACCCACGCCGTCTTTCGGGTTCGGGTAGCGGAAGAAGAGATAAGAGGCGAACGGCACGCGATCCCGCAAACGCCCGCCCAGAATGTCACAAATGGGAACGCCCCACTTCTGCCCCAGAATATCGAGGCAGGCGAATTCGAGCGCCGCCAGAACCTGTGTGCGATTGTTGTAGAGCGAGGCCGTCGGGTTGGCGATCAGAAACCGCATCTCCTCCAACCGCGCCGGATCGTGGCCTACCAGATAGCTTTTCATCCCGCGGAAGACAGCCTCCGCTGATTCGCCGCCGCCGCCCATCTCGCCGAGGCCGATCAATCCTTCGTCGGTTTCAACTTCAACGATGGTGCGAACGAAACGTCCCCAGTGGCATCCGTTCCCGTGACGGAGAGGCGCTTCCAGCGGAACAGTAACTGTCGTAGCTCGAATGTCTGTGATCTTCATAAACGGAAGTCGCCGATCAATCTTCACCAAACAAGGCTCTTCGCCTTGTACTCTTCGAGAGTCTTCTGCGGCTTCTCCACGCCCTCCGGCAGAGGGCGCCTGGAGAAGGTCTGAAAATAGAGCAGGCAGGCGTCGCGCCAATGGACCGCGTCGCGCTCCTGGGTCTCCAACTTCTTCGCCACTTCCTTGTGACGTTCCGGGTCAATCACGCCGGCCAGCGCGTCCCAATCCTTGCGCGCGGTTCGCATCCAATCCACGCCGCGCTGATAATGCAGCGCCAGTTCATCCCACAAGATTCTTCCCGAGCGCATGCGATGATCCCACGGGACGTGATGGAACCAGACCAGAAACTTCTCCGGACATGTAGACAGATTGGCGAAGTTGTCGCGCACGGGCAGGTGATATTGGCTCACGGAGTCGCTGCCTGTTTTTGCGCGATCGAATCCGAGGCCTCGTTCGTCGGCGCGATGGTAATAGGTCGGATTCCAGTCGTCGCGCTTTTCCTTGTCCCACCACGGCGCGGGGCCGTAATGATGACCGCCCCACATAATGTGATGCAACCCTAGCGGCGTCATGTAATCCACCAGCGCCTCGTGCGATTCGAGCATCACGCGCGCGATCGCATCGACCGCTTTTTGATCTCGCGTGAACGTCATCCTGACCCACTCCTCGGCGATCTGGCGCGAGGCGAGGTCCGGGTTCCAGGCCAGACGACCGAAGGCGTACCAGTTGGCCTGAGCGAATTGATGGCCGCACCAGTTCCGATCCGATCCGGCGTTGGCCACGCCCGCGGCGCCAGTCAGGCGCTGCTTGTAGAGACTGCCGTCCGCCACTTTCGTGACGGTCGAGCCGGGGCCTTTGGCGTAAGTGTCGGAATCGAAGAACTCGCGCCACATCGGGGCCAGAAATACGAGGTGATTTGAAAAGCCCAGGTATTCCTGCGTGATCTGCAATTCGGGCATGAGCTGAGTCTTCGGCATTCCGCCGAAGAGCGGATGGAAAGGCTCGCGCGGTTGAAAATCGATGGGGCCGTTCTTAACCTGCAGCAGGACGTTAGGCGCAAACTTGCCGTCGAAGGGCTGCAGGTTTTCGTAGGCCGCGCCGGCGCGGTCGTAGCCTTCCTTCATGTCATAAACGAACGCGCGCCAGATCACGATGCCGTCGTGCGGGGCGACGGCGGCGGCCAGCATATTGGCGCCGTCGACGTGGTTGCGATTGTATGTGCGAGGGCCTGGCTGCCCCTCGCTGTTGGCTTTGACCAGGAAGCCGCCGAAGTCAGGAATGACGCTGTAAATCTCATCCGCCTTCTTCTTCCACCACGCCGCGACTTCGGGATCGAGCGGATCAGCCGTCTTCAGGCCGCCCAGCTCGATGGGCGCGGAGAAGCGGGCAGAGAGATAGACGCGAACCCCGTATGGGCGAAAGACGTCGGCGACGGCGGCGGCCTTGCGCAGGTATTCGGCGCTCAGGCTACGCGAATTGGCGTTGACATTATTGATCGCCGCCCCGTTGACGCCGATTGACGCGTTGGCGCGGGCGTAATCGCGCAGACGCGGATCGACTTTTTCGGGCAGAGATTGCCAATCCCACAGCGACCGCCCCGCATAGCCGCGCTCGACGCTGCCGTCGAGGTTGTCCCAATGATTGAGCATGCGCCGCTGCAGCCGGGGCTTTTGACTGATGTCAAGTTTGTCGATCGGCTGAAGCGTCTGCATCAGGCGCAGGAAATGGAAAGCGCCGTAAAGCGCTCCGACCTCGCCGGCGGACGCGATCACAGTCACTGAGTGAGGGCCGAGCTTCTGGGAGCGGATGCGGAAGCCTTCAGGCCCGAGTTGGGCCAATTGGCGCTCCCATTTGAGGCCGGCTATCAAAGGAGAACTCTTCGGCGTCCCCACAACTATCGCGCCGTCTCGCTCAATCTTCTCCGCAACAGTGACCGCGCCGCCGAGCAGGCCTGCGCAACCGTTGCTGAGTTCATTGCGAACGGCTTCGAGCGTCGCAGAGCCGCCGGGCGCGACGATGGAAGTGACGAGAGGCCGGTAGGCCTCGATCATTTCCTTAGGAATCGGATCGTATCGCAGCCAGAGGCGATAGCCATCTTCGGCCGCCGCAGAAAACGGCGACAGAAGCGCGATCAGGGAAAGGATCAAGAAGAGAGTTTTCATCGTTCCATCAACTGCTGAATTTTCTTCACAATCTGGGCTTCATTCTCGAAACCGCTCCAGTGGTCAATTATTTTCTGATGAGCATTCACGTCGCGTGGCGACACCCTGAAAGAATGAAGATCGCGGCGCGAGGGTAGAGTAAACATCCTGGGAGCGCATCCTGGGAGCGCAGGCATCCTTGCCTGCGCTCCCAGGATGCGCTCCCAGGATGTTTACCCTACCATTCTTCGTCGCATTCGCGCTGCCCTGTTATTGCGAATGCGGTACCCTGACGATCACCGAACTGCTGGAACTCGATCCGGCCGAATCGGTAACCGTCAGCGTAATAGTGTACTTCCGGCCCGAGCCGTTGCCCGCGCGTTCGGCCCGCAACAGGATGTGATGCGCGTCAATCACCTCCCAATCCGGAGAGGTGTCGCCGTCCCCGGTTCCGTCCACAGGTTCATTGCTGCTGATTGTGATGATCGGCTTTAGCCCCGCGTCACAATTATCGCTGACGCTGTAACTGAGCGTGATGGGTACCATATTGTGATTCGGCGGCCAGAGCATTGGCTTGTCTACAGAGAAGCCGGAGATTACCGGCGGCGGATTGGACACCCGGACGTTGGCCGACGCCGTGTTGTTCGGCGCCGTATTAGGATCGCGCGTGGTCGAGGCGACGGCGGCCGAATTGACGATCTCCGTGTTGTTGGACGTCGGGCAGACCACCGTTACAGTGAGATTGAATTGCGCCGAAGCGCCCGGAGCCAGTGAAGCGGAAGTGCAATTCACCTGTCCTACGCCGCCCGCCGCCGGAGTGGTACAAGACCATCCTGCAGGAGCCGACAGAGACTTGAACAGAGTCCCAGCCGGGATCGCGTCGGTCAGCGACACGTTGCCGGCCGGGAGGTCGTCATCGGTCGGGAGAAAAGCCTCCAGATCATTATCCTGGTTATTCCTGACAGTGATCGTGTAAGAGAGATCGCCCCCGCTCACGACGCTGTCGGAAGCGGCGACTACGCTCGTCGAGAGGTCGGCGCCGGGAAGTTGCAGCGGGTCGATGACGGCCCAATAAGCGAACTTTTTCTTCAACTGATCGTCGAAGAGGAGAGGAGCGTTGACACGTCCGGAGCTCGTGATCCACGTGTTGTCATCCGCCAAGCCCCATATAGTGACCGACTGGATCTTGTCCTTGAGTTTTTTGAGGGCCTCAAAGTAGTCACGATAGTGGTACCCCACCCTGACGTGCCGGTCGAGCGGGATTTCGTCGTAATTCGGAATCGACGTGTTGGCGCTGCCGCTGTAGATGTTGACATCCATCTCGGTGACGTGCTGCAAGACCCCGAGCGTAGAAAACATGTTGATGGTATCGGTGAACCCCTGCACCGGTGGGAATTCAAAGTTGTTGTGCATCTGATGTCCAACACCATCCACCGGAACGCCTCTCTCCTTCAAATCTCTCACGACATTGAAGTAGCAGGTCCGCTTGGCGCCAAAGGTGCTGTTGAACTCGTTGATGAACAGTTTGGCGTTCGGATCGACTTCTCGCGCAGTCTGGAAGGCAATGTCGAGATACTGCGGTCCGATGATGTTATACCAGGGGCTGCGCCGCAAACAGTCGGGCTGATTCTCATCAATAACCTCATTCGCCACATCCCAGGCATACAACTTGCCGACGAAGTGACCGGCAACGCCTCGAATATGGTTCTGCAGTCGCTGGGTGAGCAGCGCTTTGTTGGCGTCGCTCGGTTGCATCGTGGCGCCGGTAACTGGATCGGTAAAAACCCATGCCGGGATTTGGCTGTGCCACAGTAGAGTATGCCCGCGCACGATCATGTTGTTAGCTTCCGCAAAGCTGACTTGCGCGTCGGCGTTAGTAAACCGGAAAGTTCCTTCAGTAGGTTCGGTCGCGTCCCATTTGAAATCATTTCCGGAAGTGATGCTGTTGAAGTGCTTCTTCAGCAAATCAGCATGTACGCCGGTGATTTCAAGTGGAGTGACCGCCGCGCCCATCGGGAAGAAGTCAGCATAGGCTTGAAAGACAGAAGGCAGTTCCGGTTCGATGGTCGGCGGCGGCACGAACGTGATCTGCACATCGTCAATGTAGAAAGAGGACAACGGTTGGTTATTTGCCGACTCCACGTAGAGAATGAGCGAACTGTTGGCCAAGGCCACGTCAAAGGTAGTTGTGAGCCGCACCCAGGCGCCGGAGGTGACGTTTGTATTTCCAACTACCTGATGGAACGTCGTAATCGTGCCGGCGTTACGCTGCAAACTAACTCGCAATTGCGTGGGCGCCTCGCCCGGCGCCAGCTTGGCCCACAGCGAAACTTTGTAGCGCGAGCCGTTGAACATAATGTTGGTGACGTTGACGGCGACGCCGCGGAAAGCAGTCGTACGGCCGGCAGTCAGAAGACTGTTGGCGCCGCTGTGCGCGTCAGCAGAGGTAACTGTAACAGTCTCATCGCCGATACGCGGCCCCCAGCCCTCTCTCGCGCCTGACTCAAACGTGCTGACCAGCCCGTTGGTGTTTGGGGGAGGGCCGGGCGGATCAGCAATCTTAACAATCGAGAAATCGTCCACATAGTAAGAAGCAGTGGCGCTTGAAGATTCGATGTAGAGCAGCAGCGCGGACGGATCATTCCCGCCAAACGAATACAGCCCACTCAACTGCACCCATGCGGCGTCGGTTACGCCCGTAGCAGAGCTGGATGCAATGCTGTCGAAGCTATTGCTGCCGCTTACCGTTCGCTGCATCGTGGCTCTAATCTGTGTGGGCGCCTCTCCGGCGACCAGGCGGACCCAAGCCGTCACCTGATAGGTTGCGCCCTTGGTGAGCAGGCCAAACGCGTTCAGGCTGGGGCCGTTGAAGCCGGCAGTCCTTCCAGTGGTCTTCAAGCTGCGCGTCCCGCCATGTGCGGGGACCTCGTCCGTGTTCGTCAGGGTGACAGGGCCCCTCGGAATCCATCCTTGCAACGAGCCGTCTTCGAAATCGTTCTGAACGACGGTCCCGGTTTGCGCGACTGCCGAGCGGCGCCCGAGCGGCGAAAGGAAATAGAGCGCCAGAGCGCAGGCCAGGCCGAGCGCAAGAACGCAGGCCCGGACGGCATAGCATCTGCGCCAGGTATTATGTGACTGAAGTAGTCTGGTGAGATGGAACATTTGTGAGCCTCCTCAGTTTTAGTAGCGCTCTGATGGCCTCTGAACAAATAGCGCAACGATGCCCTCATCGCGAGAATCTGATCCTTGCGTGATTCCGGCTCCGAAATAATCGGAGCCGGGGAGATCAGCGCCTGCGAAATCGGTACGCTATTTGTTCAGAGACCATCAGCGCGCTGAGAGCTGGACATGCTTTAGTCTGCCCGTAGTCCGAGCTGGGGGCGGGGAGACTGAAGTCTGTCCCACTCTCGTCGCTTCGATTCAGAAAGTGGCCCGCAATTGGAACCGAATCCAGCGCGGGTTGTCGTTATTTATTGCTCCGCATTCAAGAGATTATGTTTACGCAGAAAATCTCTTATGACGGCGTAGCTGTTCACTAAATCTTGCCTGTTAAAACCGCCATGCTTGCGCCCGCGCAGCGTGACAAGCTGATTCGAGGCGCCCGCCTTGTCTAATGCGGCGTGCAACCTCACCGCCTGGTTGTAAGGCACAATGTCGTCCTGATCCCCATGAATCGTGAGGATCGGCGGGAGTCCGGCGCGGACGTAGCTGATTGGTGAAAGCTGGCGCGCAAGTTCCTCCCGATTGCTCATACTGCCGAACCATTCCATCGCGTAATGCTTCGCGTTCGGCCCGTCAATCAGCTCGGCCACGTCGGTGATCCCGTACCAGTTGATAATTGCGGCGACGTTTGTTTTCGGCTCCGTCCCTTCTCTCCATCGCGTGCTGCTGTCTGTCGGACATTGACGGTCAAAAATGGATTGCGCCGGCAGCATCCCGGTAATCAATGAAAGGTGCCCGCCCGCCGACGTCCCTGTCAGCACGATCTTTGAAGTGTCCAGACTGTACTCCTTCGCGTGATATGCCACCCATCTTAGCGCGCAGCGGCAGTCCTCCACCGCCGCCGGAGCCGGAGTGTTGCGCGCCAGGCGATACTCGACGTTGATGACCGCCCAACCGAGCGACAGATACGGGAGGAGTTGGAAAACATTGCGCTCTTTCTGCCCGTCAACCCAACCCCCTCCGTGAAACAACATAAGCGTCGGATTCGGCGCGCTTCGGTTCTTGGGCAGGTACAAATCCAGCTTCAACTCGGTGTTATTCGCTATCGAGTAAGTGATGTTCGGCAATATGTCGTAATCAGCCGACGCGTAATCCGGCCACTTGTCGGGGCCGGGAGCTTGCGCCTGTCCGGAACTTGTAACCTGCGCCGGTCTGTTCTGGCTGTCCAGAAAAGGCTTCTGAATGAAGTCCGGCGGCATCGGCGGAGCAAGCTTCTTCCCTTTGCTGAACGCCCAGTGAGACAGCCAGTCGGAAGTGGCTATGTATTTATCCGGCGCCTGATAGACAGGGTCTTTCAGCGCCTGCTCCAATGTGACGAACCGATAGCCCCTGTTCTTGAGCATCGTCGCCAATCCGTCGAGGTTATCGGCGGTGAGTTCATTGGCGTGTAACAGGAGAATATGTTTGATCGGACGCCCGAACATGTCGTTTGCCGCCTGCTCGCAGAACTCGAATTTACGTTCGGCGAATTTCAAGTACTCCTCGGAGACCCGCTTCGTCATTTCGCCGTCGCCCTGCGTCCGCGCGCCGGCGTAAGCGGAAAGGATCATCCAGTCCATGACGTCCACGGTCACGGGCGCGATTTTGTAGCCCCTTTCCGTGATGAAGCTCTCGAATGATTGTTCGATTTCCCTGGTCGGCCCCATCTGAAGAAAAGGGTGACGAAAGTACCTGATCCTTTGCCCCTTCTGCTTGAGCAGCCATCTTGTGACCACTTCGCCGCGGAGAAAATCGTCCTGATATTCGTTGAGCGGAGCGTCCTTGAATCCCAAATGAGAGAAGGTGTGATTCCCCAATTCGACGCCGCCGTCCGACCAGGCTTTCAAGATCGCGACCTGAGTGTCGGTCTCTCCGGGGACGTGGAGTAGCGATTCATTGACGAACCCCACGGCCGGAATCTGGTGTTTATTGATCGCCGCCACAATCTTGTCGGTCATCGCGCGCAATCTGCCGGCCCCGAGCCGCGGCCCGTTGAGCGGCAGATCATCAATCGTCACGGCGACCTCTTTTGACTGCGCGACGGTTTGCGCCTGAAGGCCGATTGAGTAAGTGGTCGCCATTACGGCGATCAAAACCGCCAGACACAACAGCTTTCGTCTCATTTCGCCCCCCAGAAAAATGTACCGTAGGTTGTCCAACCTGCGGAGGATTGGTTATTGAAGCTTTCAGTTCTCATCAAGCGGCTTGGTTATCAAGTCCGCTGGATTATTGAAGCGTTAAGTGGTCATCAAGCGGCTTGGTTATGATGCCCTCCGCAGGTTGGACAACCTACGGTACAGGGCGCGCCGCCTTTTCATAGTTTCTTGAACTCCACGCCCTTTTTAGAAGCTAATACGCAGCCCGAACCGCGCCACCCGCTCATCAACGCCTTCTCTGCCGACGCCGGTCACGCTGGTGATGGTCGCAAAACCGCCCAGGTTGCGGATGGTTCCGTCGGGGTTCAATTGCAGATTCGACACGTTGCCGTTGGGCAAACCGAAATGCGGCGTATTGGTGAAATTCAGCGCTTCGGCGCGGAATTCCACTTTCCATCGCTCCGTCACATTGAACGCGCGGAACAACACTCTCAAAGTCCCGTGGGTTAATGGTCTTCGAGAAATAATTGCGCCCATGTAATTCGGCGTAGGGGCGGGTATTCCCCGCCCCATCGCCTGGATCATAGACCTGGGCGGGGAATACCCGCCCCTACAATGCTGGGGGCATTTTTTTCAAATGCCATAAACCCGCGGCTAAACTCAGGGCGCCGCTAACGCGGCGAAGGACGCGGAACAACACTCTCAAAGCAACTGCGGCGAATTGCGCTCAGCCCAGCTTACGCGCCCGCTGTTGGGCTTTGAGCGCCAACTCGGTGGCCAAAAAACAGTGCGCTTGCGTCATTGCGGTCTCAGTGCGGTTGAGAATGTCGTTGATGAGCTGCTCGCCGTAGGGCAGCGGCTCCTTGCTGCAATCGAAATAACGAGTCTCTTTATTATTGACGAGAAAGAGGTGATTCCCGCCGGGGCGTTCGCTTCCGAGGTTGGTGTTCTTGCGAATTTCGATGAACCCTTCTGTCCCCAGAATCGTCAGCCGCCCGTCGCCCCAGGTGTTCAACCCGTCAGGCGTGAACCAATCCACGCGGATGTAGCCCGTGCCGCCGTCGCCGCGCAGCATCGCGTCGCCGAAATCCTCGAATTCGGGATGCTGCGGATGATTCACGTTGCGGACTTGCGCCGCGACCACTTCGGCCTGCGTAGTATTGGTGAAGAAGAGAAATTGATCGACCTGGTGCGACGCGATGTCGCAAATGATGCCGCCGAAATATTTCCTGTCCCAGAACCAGGCCGGTCGCGTCTGCGGATTGATTCGATGCGGACCGAGGCCGATGGTCTGGATGACTTTGCCGATGGCGCCGGCCTTGACCAGTTCGCCCGCCTTACCGTGGCGGGATTCTCGAAGCGCTCGCTGTACATAATCGAATAGATGCGCTTCGTCTCCCGCTGTACGCGTCGCGCTTCGGCCAGTTGCGCAAGCGAGGTAACGCCCGGTTTGTCGACCATGAAGTCCTTGCCATGTCGCATTACGCGAACGCCGAGTGGCGCGCGTTCATTCGGGATCGAGGCGCTGACGACAAGGTGAATTGACTTGTCTTCGAGAATTTCGGCCTCGCTCCGCGCCTGTTTGGCCTGCGGGAACTGTTTGCTGTAATTCGCGGCCAGCTCCGGCTCTTTGGCGTAGAACGAGACCAATTCCGCGCCGGCCCGCAGCATAGCGCGCGTCTGTCCGCTGATGTGCCCGTGGTTCATTCCGATGGCCGCAAAGCGAATGCGCCCGCCTTCCGCCCGCGCCCGCCTGGGCAGTAAAGAACTCGCAGTGATCCCGGCCGCCGAAGCGGCGGTGGTTTTGAGAAAATCGCGCCTGTCTTTTTTTGCTTGTGACATAGTCTTAGCTCCGTCAGTTAAACGTCGCAATCGCATTTGTGGTGATGAGATGGATACTTTGCCGCGCTTGCGGCGGTTGAATTTTGCCGTGAGTTTATGATCTTTGAGAAATAAATCCAAATAGTAATCGCTCGGATCCACTGCCGCGGCAGAGAAGGCCAAGCAGTTACTTCAAAATATGATTCTCAAAGATCGTCAGCCCACAGCGGGCGCGAATTTCTCTTTCACTTTTCGTTAGCAATTCCACAATGACAAATGAACAATCAACGATGAACAATGAACGATACCCTGCTTATTACACATCAAAAAATTTTCTCGTCCGCTCAGTTCGGTAATCGCGATCCAGCCGGTGGCTGTGA
>Ga0190270_10000375_pt1 | contig 19029 bp, 13 predicted proteins | sample Popmic320T_FD_133748 | JGI IMG/M metagenome (GOLD analysis project Ga0190270, IMG submission 133748) | Populus adjacent soil microbial communities from riparian zone of Weber River, Utah, USA - 320 T | ecosystem: Environmental > Terrestrial > Soil > Riparian zone | place: USA: Utah | collected...
GGCATGAGCGCGCGGACCCGACGATGACCGCCTCCCTGTTTGTCGGGCTCGCAGCCGACGTGCGCACGTGGCCGAACGACCGCGTGGTCGGGAGGGCTTTCGCAGGAATCGGCCGGATCGCGCTCGTCTGGCTCGCGGTCTATGCGGGATACGCCGGCGAACCAACGCCGAACGGCCTCCTCACCATCTCGCTGCTGACCGCCGTGTGGGTCGTCGCATTTCAGAGCGCCTTCGCGGCGGGGCACTACACCGTCGACTCGACGATTACGGTTGCGATCGGAGCTGTCACGGGTCTGGTCCTCGCCACGGCCGTGAACGAATGGGTCCCCGGGTTGGGACTGGCGGCATCGAGGCTCCTCGCGACAGCGGCCCTGAGCTTCTGCCTGGTCGCAGTCTGGGAGTGGCTCGTCCGCCGGACCGGCGTGACGTGGTGGCGCGTCCTCGTGGTCGGCTCAGCCGGCATCGCGGACTCTCTCGGCGAGGAAGTGCGACGGGCGCGCGTGCCGTTCGAGGTCGTCGGCACGGTCGGGAACACGTTCCAGCCGGGTTCCGACGGCGTCCCGTTCCTGGGAGCGGTCGCCGACCTCCCGGTGATCGTCGAGGCGGAGCATCCGGAGTTGATCGTGCTCGCGGACGATTCTGGCTGCGACGAGGCGGTCGAACGACTGCTCGAGATCCCACGCTGCCGCTTCCGCGTGGTCGGGCTCCAGAGCTTCTACGAGTGGGCTTTCGGCCGAGTCCCCGTGCCGTACTTGACGCCGGCGTGGTTCATGAGCCTGATTCACCTTCGCCAGCGGGTCTCCGCGCGCTGGTCGAAGCGGACGTTCGATATCGCGCTCGCCTCCCTGGCCCTGGTCGTCCTCGCGCCGGTGTTGCTCGTCGCCGCGCTGCTGGTCGCGACGACGGGCCGGCCGATCGTCTTCCGACAAACCCGGATCGGCGAGCGCGGGAAGCTGTTCACGATCTACAAGTTCCGAACGATGCGCATCGATGCGGAGCGCGTCGGTGGCGCGGTCTGGGCCAGTGCAGGCGATCCACGCGCGACGCGGATCGGTTGGCTGCTGCGGCGGACGCACCTGGACGAGCTTCCACAGCTGCTGAATGTGCTTCGGGGCGACATGTCGATCGTCGGGCCGCGCCCCGAACGTCCCGAGTTCATCCACCTGCTGGAGGCGGTCGTTCCCTGCTGGGGCAGGCGTCTGCTCGTCAAGCCGGGCATCACCGGCTGGGCGCAGGTCCGCTCTGGCTACGCCGCCGACTGCGAGAGCACGGCTGTCAAGCTGTCCTACGACCTCTGGTATCTCCGCCACCGGAACCTGGTCATCGACCTGGCGGTGTGCGCCAAGACGTTCTTCATCGTCCTCGGCCTCGGACCGCGCGAGCCCCGGGTCGAGCCGATCGGCGACGATGCCGTCAGACGAGCGAGGCGCCGGGCTTTGACGACCCCGAGCGTCGGGGTCGCGCTCGTGCTCTGTCTCTTCGGTCTGGGCGTGACCGAACCGGCCAGGCAGATGGCCGCGACCGGCGCGACGCGGGCGTTGACGGCAGGGAGACCTACGGCGCCCTCGCCGCTGCCTGCGCCGCCGCAGGCGCCATCCGCCTATCGACTGCCGGCCGGAGCGATTCGGGTCACGAATTCCGCGCAACTCCGTGCGGCCCTCGCACGCCACAAGATGCGCCGGATCGTCCTGGCAGCGGGTACCTACCGGAACCCAGGGCCGTTTCTGAACCCCTACGGGCATCGCCTCTTCGCCGAGAGGCTCAGCGCCGTCGTCCTGAAGGCAGGGCTGAGCCTCGGCGGGAACCGCGGTCGCGGCGGCGGCCTCGTCCGCGGGGTCGTCTTCGACGTCGACAGCCCCTCGAGGACCGTCGCCGGCGCGATCATCGGCGTTTGGGGAACCGGACGGAACTCAAGCGTGCTCGACACGACCCTGAAGGGACACCGGGCCGTCTCCGCCGGAATCGTCGTTCGGCAACCGGATGGGCTCATCGTGCGCCGTGTCGTTGCGCGCGAGTTCGCGCAGTACGGCGTCGTCGTCGACGCCAACGATCTGGACCCCGGTCCGTCGGCGGGGAGGTTCTGGATCTCAGATCTCGATGTCGCCGGGGTCTCCCTTCCCGTCCCCGGCTCCTCGGAAGGAAGGGCCGAGGCGTGCGTGTGGATCGGCAACAGCGGGAGCGTTCGGCGGGTCCGGGCCGACCGGTGCGCGTGGACGGGACTCTGGACGGGCACGGCGACCCGGCGCTCAAAATTCGAGGACATCGACGTCGCTCGAGTGCCGACCGGCGTCTACATCGAGCACTACACCCGCGACAGTGTCTTCCGGCGCCTTCGCATCAGGTCAAGTGTTCGCACCGGGGTCGTCGCTGAGTGGGCCGACCCGGCCTGGAACAGCCGGCCCGCGAGCGTCGACAACGTGATCGAGGACAGCCGTTTCGAGAGCTCGCTCGCGGGTGTCTTCCTCGACGCCGGCACGACCCGCACGACGGTGCGCAGGAGTTCGTTCGCCAACCAGAGCTGGGCTGCGATCGGGGATCACCGCGGGATCGGGAACGCGTACTACGAGAACGACTACCGGCGGATCAGGCCTGGCGCGTCGGCGGTCGCGCACGGGCGCCTCGGCGGCGGGTCCGACGGGCGCAGGCCATGACGGTCGTCAGCCCGACGACGGTGGTGGAGACCGTGTCGAGCGCCGCTGCGTTCGAGGCGCTCGAAGGGGAGTGGGACGACCTCGTCTCCGCGATGCAGCGACCCAGCCCATTCCTCCTCCACGCCTGGCTCAGCGAGTGGTGGCGTCACTACGGCGACGGCGGGGCGCTCGCGGTGCACGTCGTCCGGCAGGACAGAAGACTCGTGGGCGCGCTCCCATTGATGGTTGCCGGCAAAGCAGGAGTCCGGGTCGTGCGCTTCATGGGCGGCCGCCAGTCGGTTCTGGCCGATGTCCTGCTGGCGTCCGATGCCGCCGACTCGGTGGCCGGGTTGCTGGCCGAGCGGCTGTTGGCGTCGGATCACCAGCTCGTCGACCTGTACGGCACGCCTGCCGGGAGCCGCATCGTGGCCGCGCTGGGGCGGAGCCGGCTGCACGTCATCGAACGGATCGAAGCACCGGTCCTCAAGCTCCTGCCGAGCTGGACGGCCGTCTACGAGACGAAGACATCGGCGAAGACGCGGAGCCTGCACCGGCGTCGACGACGGCAGCTCGCCGAGCTCGGGCGACTCGAGGTGTCGGTCGCCCGGACGCCGGCTCAGCTCGAGGAAGCGCTCGAGGAGGCCTTCAGGCTTCACGCTCTGCGTTGGGAGGGCCGGCCGGACGGTTCCGGCTTCGTGACGCCGACCGGCATGCGGTTCCACCGGGCCGTCATTCAGAGGCTTGCCGAGCTGGACGTCCCGCGCATCGTGACCCTGACGCTCGACGGCAGGGCGATCGCCTTCCACTACTTCTTCGCGTTCGCGGGGTGCATGTACGTCCACCGGCTCGCGTTCGACCCGGCTCTTTCGCGCTACTCCCCGGGGCTCGTCAACACGCTGGACACGCTCCAGGTCGCAGCCGACGAGGGCCTGACCCGGGTCGAGTTCCTCGGAGGAGGGGAGCGGTACAAGCGTGAGCTGGCCGATCGGTTCGAACCGCTCCACCAGGCCCTTGGCCTCGCCTCCGGTGTGCGCGGACACGCGCTGCTCGAGGCCGAGCTCGGCGTCATTCGCCTGCGCATGCAGCTCAAGCGATCGCCCCGGCTACGCCGTTTCTACTTCGACCGTCTCGCCCCCGTGCGCCGGCTGGCGGCGCGCTCCAGAAACGGCCTCAAGCCGTGAGCGCCCGTCTACGCGGCGAGCCCCTCGCGGACCCGGTGTGCGGTAAACCTGGTGCCCGGCACGAAGCGGGAGATCGGGCCGAACCGGTCCTCCGCCGCGTAGCCGACGAAGAACAGACCCGGATCGCTCGACCGGAACGAACGGTCGAGGACAGGCCAGCCGTCTCGAACCGCGATCCGCTCGCGGACCGCCGGCGCCAGGAAGGCCAGGCGGTCGAGCGAGAAGCGAAAACCGGTCGAGAGGATCACTGCGTCCGCCTCCCTCGAGGACCCGTCGCTCAGCCCGAGCACCAGGCCGCCGTTGCTCCGCGCGAGCGTCATAACGGTGCGCTCCTCGGTGATCTGAACCTTGCCGTCGACCTGAGCACGCAGCCAGGGGGATCCGCCGGCCCGGAGGATGCGGCGCGCCAGTCGCCGGCGCAGGCGCTTCGGCACGTAGGCGAACAGCTCCGGGTGCAAGGCGAGCCGGTTGAGGGGAGGCGGGCCGTACCCCACGACCGGATAAGCGAGCCGATACAGGCGCTGTCGCACCGGCCCGCGAGGCGTGTACGGCTCCCGTTCCGCGAACCAGTGCAGCCTCGACCGGAGGATCAGTTCGACCGCCGCCCCCGAGCGGGCGGCGAGCGCTGCGCTTTCGAGCCCTCCCTGGCCGCCGCCGACCACGATCACTCGTCGACCGCGGTCGGGACCGAAGTCCTGCGGATCGATCGCGAACCGGACCCCGTCTCCCAGCGCCTCGCGAAACGGCGGTGGCGCATACGAGAAGGCGGTGACACCGACGGCGAGAACGACCTTGCGGGCGTCGTACTCCTCCCCCGCGACGGTCGAAAGCCGGTACTGGCCCCCCGCGCGATCGAGCTCCGCCACGTTGCTCGCGTCGTTCTCCCGCACGAACCTGCCGCGGAACCAATCGGCGTAGCGGAGGAACGTCTGCAGCGGGATGGGATTCTGACGAGGCTCGCCCACCTCGCGCGCCCAGATGTCGATCGTGCCCGCGTTGTCCGGAGCCGAGAGCGAGGTCTCCTCCCAGTCGGACCGGAGCAGCATGTCCGGCGGCATCCGTGTCCGCCAGGTATGCATCGGCTCGCCGAAGACCCGGACTCGCGCTTCCGGCAGATGCGCGGCCACGGAGAGTCCATAGGGGCCCGCACCGACGATCGCGACGTCGAGTTGCTCAGGCACTCTGGCTCCTCTCCAGCCGAGTCGCCTCCAGTGTATAAACCCGGCCGCCGGGCCACTCCCGGCGTGGGGCCGTCGCTTCCCTACCCGGTCAAGGCGGCGGTGACGCGCCTTCGGTCGGCTGCCTGGCTCGCGAGGACGCGCGGCAACCCCGACGACACCTCCCTGCGCATCCTCTTCTACCATCGCGTCTCCGACGATCACGACGAGCTGGCAGTGACGCCACGCCGGTTCCGCGAGCAGATGGACTATCTGGCGTCCGAGGGCTACAGCGTCGTGAACCTCCCCGAGGCGGTTCGTCTGCTCCGGAAGGGGGCGATCCCGCCCCGCACCGTCTGCCTCAACTTCGACGACGGGTTCCTCGACGTCGCGGAGAACGCCCTCGCGGTGCTCGCCCAACACCGCTTTCGGGCCACGGTGTTTGTCGCGACCGGCGTCACGGACGGACGGTTCACGTTCGCGTGGTGCCGCAGCCGGCCGCGTCTGCTGAGCTGGGAGCAGATCGTCGAGCTCGACCGCGAAGGCACGCTCGAGTTCGAGGCTCATACGGTCTCGCACCCGAACCTGCTGCTCGTCGACGACGACCGGGCACGGGCCGAGATCGAGGGCTCGAAGGCGGAGCTGGAAGACCGGCTGGCCCGGAGAGTCAGCGCCTTTTCGTATCCGGCGGGCCTGTTCGGCGAGCGCGAACGAGAGCTCGTCGCCGCCGCCGGTTATGGAACCGCGGTCTCGTGCGAGCCCGGTGTCAACCATCCCGGCACGGATCGCCTGGCACTTCGCCGTCGGCAGATCGACTCGCGCGACCGCCTGCTCGACTTCCGCGCCAAGGTCGGAGGCGGTCACGACACGCCCCTGCCGTTGCGCGGTATGTACCGCCGCCTCCGCTACGGCGAGGCCGCACGTCGCCGACGAGCGAGCTCACGGCGGTAGACGGCGACATGCGCTTGCTGACATGCCTCCAGGCTGAAGCGCTGAAGCACGCGCTCGCGGCCGTTCGATCCCAACCGGCGCCGCAGCGCCGGATCGGCGAGGAGGCGTTCGAGCGCAGCCGCGAGCCGAACGGGATCCCGCGGTGGCACGAGCAGGCCCGTCACGCCGTCCTCGACCGCTTCCGGCACGCCTCCTACCGACGAGCCGACGACGGGCAGCCCCACGGCCATCGCCTCGAGGATCGAGAGCGGCAGGCCTTCGGAGGTGCTCGAGAGCACGAAAACGTCGGCTCGCGCGAGCGCGTCCCTCACGTCGTCGCGGCCGCCGGCGAGCACGATCGCCCCCTCCAGGCCGAGCCGCCGGATTTCCGCCTCGAGTGCGGCGCGCTCGGGCCCGTCACCGACGATCACGGCCGAGAATCCCGCCGGGAGCCGGCGGAGAGCGCGCACGAGCGTGAGCGGATCCTTGGGACGCTGCAGGCGTCCGACGGCGACGACTGTCGGGACGCGGCCATCGGCACGGATGGGCACGGGTGCGCTCGCGTCGACGCCGTTCCGGATCACGGTCGTTCGCTTCGGGTCGCAGGCTCTGGTCGCGACCCCGGAGGCGCGCTCGCTCTCGGCGACGCAGATCGTGACCGTGGTCAGCGGCCGCATCATCCGCTCCGCCCACAGGTAGAGCGCCGCGGCGACGCCGCCGTGGGCGGCGAAGGCCCACCCGTGCACGGTGAAGATCCGGATCGAGACGCCCGACAGGGCCGCGGCGAGTCGCCCGAGCACGCCGGCCTTGGAGCTGTTCGTGTGAACGATGTCCGGTCGCTCGCGGCGAAAGAGCGCGATGAGCTCGAGCAGGCCGCGGAGATCACGCCACGGGCTCAGCGGCCGCCGGACATGCTCGAGCGCAACCGGGCGCGCCCCCGCTCGCTGCGCCGACTCCAGCAGCGGGCCGGGACCGTGTGCCGCGACGACGACGTCGAACTGCTCGACGAGGGCGGGGAGCAACGAGGCCACGTACGTCTGAGCTCCGCCGGTCTCGGCGAGCGTGACGACGATCAAGACCCGGGGGCGCTGTCGCACTCTCCTCCTCGAGAGGGCAACCCTACAACCCTGAGGGCGAAAGCTCTTCGCTCGCGCACCGTGCCACTGGCGGTCGGGCTGGTTACGGTCGCCGTCTTTCTCGCGTGGGCGGGGCTCGAGGGGGGTTATGCGCCGACGACCTGGTATCCGGGAGCGTTCGTCTTCCTCGTGCTCGTCGTCGTCGTCTCGGCATCGCGTGCCGGCGGCTTGCCCCGACACGTCGTCCGCGCGGTGGCGCTCTTCGGCGGCTTCACGCTCTGGAGCTTCCTCTCGATCACGTGGGCCGACGCGAAGGGGGAAGCCTGGGACGGCGCCAACCGGACGCTGCTCTTCTTCACCGTCTACACGTTGTTCGCGTTGCTTCCCTGGCGGCCCCGGGATGCTGCGCTGGTGCTCGGGGCGCTCGCGACCGGGACGGCGGCGATCGGCAGTTGGGTCTTCTTGGCTGGGGCCCAGGCCGGCCTCAGCGAGGGCCGATTCACAGACCCCTCCGGCTACGCGAATGCCAACGGAGCGCTCTTCCTCGCCGCGTTCTGGCCGGCCGCTGTGCTGGCTTCGCGACGCTGGACGCCGTGGCCCGCCCGTGGTCTCTTGCTCGCCGCCGCTGGAGTGCTGTTACAGCTCGGAGTGCTCGCCCAGAGTCGCGGCTCGCTGCCGGCCTTCGCGCTCGCGCTCGTGCTCTACCTCGCGCTGGTACCGGATCGAGCGCGGTCGCTGCTGACGCTGCTCACGATCGGCGCGGTGACGGCGCTCTCGCTGGGGCGATTGCTCGAGGTGTACCGCGCCGACCCCGGGGAGGACCTCCAGCAGGCGCTGGCCTCTGCGCGGATCGCGCTCGTCCTCACGGCGGTGTTCCTCGCTGCCGCCGGTGTTGCGACGGGGCTGCTCGAGCGGAGTCGAGGAGACCTTCGGACCGAGGTACCTCGGTTCCGTCGTCTGGCCGTCGGCTCCCTCCTCGTGATCGGGCTGGCGGTGGCCGTCACGGTCGTGTCGAGCGGGCCGACGTCTCGCCTCGGCGACGGGATCGCGAGCGGCCGCTATGACCTGTGGCGCGTCGCTGCCGTCGAGTTCGCGCGCCAGCCGGTCCACGGAGTGGGAGCCGATAACTTCGCAGTCGGCTACGCGCGCGAACGGCACCAGCGGGAGCAGCCGCTCTATCCGCACAGCATCGAGTGGAGGCTCCTCTCCCAGACCGGGCTCGTGGGAACGGCTCTCTTCGTCGGGATCCTCGCCTTCGCCGTGGCGGCCGCTCTTCGGAGTCGCAGGATCGATCCGACGCGCGCGGCACTCGCCGCGGCGGGTCTCGTCTCGTTCTCGTACTGGCTTGCGCACGGATCGCTCGACTGGTTCTGGGAGATGCCTGCGCTTGCCGCCCCGGCCTTCGCCGTGCTGGGGCTCGCGGGAGCACTGTCGCGGGCTGGGACGGGGCCGGTGTCGGCGGGCCGTGCACGAAGGCCGCCGCCGGCGATCCTGGCACTCGCAGCCACCGGCCTCGTCGTGGCGTCGATCTCGTACGCACTGCCCTGGCTCGCGGCGCGGGACGTCGAGGCCGCTGTCCGCGATTGGAGGCAGGATCCCGCAGCCGCATTCGACCGGCTCGATCGGGCTCGCCGGCTCAACGTCCTCAGCCCCGAGCCTGACGTCGTCGCCGGAGTCCTGGCGCGCCGTCTCGGCGACCGCGAGAGAGCAAGCGAGGCCTTCCGCCGGGCACTCGGCCGGGCTCCCACCGACTGGTACTCGCACGTCCAGCTTGCGGTCATCGATCTGGAGGCAGGACGTCGGACCGACGCCCTAAGACACCTCGAGCGCGCCCGGCGACTGAATCCGCTCGAGCCGGCCACTCGCTCGCTCCTGGCCATCGCCTTCCGGGACGAGGTAGTTCCCGCTTCGGTGATCGAGCGGCTCGACCGGCGGGCGATCGCATCGCCGCTCGGCCGCCGACCCGTCGACTGCTCGCCGGTTCTCGGGCTTGCTGCCGGCTGCGTGGAACGAGGCAGAGAGTCATGAACGCCGACGCCGTCGCTCGTCGCCGAGTCGTCCTCAACCCCCACAGTGCTCTCCTCGGCAGCGCCACCGCGCTTGCAGCCATCGTGCTCGCGCTCGTCCTCGCCGTCGCTCTCGCCCGGCAACCATCTTTACCGCTCGGCCTCGTCGTTCTCGGGGGCGCGGCGCTCGTGGGAACGCTCGCGCTCGCGCTCGCACGCTACGACGCGGCAGTCGCGCTTGGCATCGCCCTGCTCGGAATCGTCGTCGTCGATCCAGCGCCCTCCGACCTCCTCTTCGTCGTCGTCATGGCCATCGCGGCCACGAGCGGGCGATTCGATCTCGACGGAGTGCCGAAGACAGTGATCGTTGCGATCGTCGCCTTCGCAACCTTGAACCTGGTCTCGGCGGTCGAGGTGGTCGATCCCGGGCGGGCAGCCGCATTCTTCTCGATCACGCTCTACCTCTGCGTGTTCGCCGTGTGGCTGACGGGCTATGTCGTCTCGCGGCGCCGAGCTGCCCTGGTCGCGCGCGCGTACGTCTTCGCGGCGGTCACGTCCGCTCTGCTCGGCTCCCTTGCGCTGCTCGTTGCGTACCCGGGCGGCGACCTGCTCCTCGAAGACGGGCGCGTGCGGGCCTTCTTCCAGGATCCGAACGTCTTCGGGCCGTTCCTCATCCCTGCGGCGCTGATCCTGATCGAAGAGCTGCTGTCACCGCGTGTGCTTCGCGTGGGCCGGCTGCCGAAGGCGATCGGACTCGTCGCACTCACGCTGGGCGTCCTCTTCTCGTTCTCGCGGGGTGCGTGGCTGAACCTCGCACTCGGTGTCGCGGTGATGTTCGTGGTGCTGCTGCTTCGCCGCGGCGGCGCACGCCGGGCGATGGCCTTCCTCGGGGTGGGACTCTGCGTGGCGGCGCTCGTCGGCGGAGCGGTTGCGGTGAGCGGGTCGTCCGGCTTCCTCGTCGAGCGAGCCCGTCCACAGGGCTACGACGCGGAGCGTTTCGGAGCGCAGGCCGTGGGGATCGATGCGGCGGAGCAGTATCCGCTCGGCGCCGGGCCGGGGCAGTTCGAGCAGATCGCACCGATCTCAGCGCACAGCACCTATGTCCGTGTGCTCGCAGAGCAGGGGATCGCCGGGCTCGCCACGCTCGCCACGCTCCTGCTTTTCACCCTGGGCGTCGCTCTCCGAAGTGCGCTCCTTGGGCGGGATACGTACGGCATCGGCTCTGCCGCCCTCCTCGGTGCCTGGTGCGGAATCCTCGCCAACAGCTTCTTCGTCGACACCCTGCACTGGCGACACCTCTGGGTCGTCGCGGCGCTGATCTGGGCTGGGTCGATGCCGCGCCGGACGGCGGGCAGGGCAGGACGGGCGTGAGCACGAGCGGCCTACTGGTCGGCGACCACCGGGGTGGGGCGCGATCTGCGAGGACGCGGCCCCCGGCTTCCGACCACAACCATCCCGAGCGCCTTCGCATCGACCTGCTCGAGCAGTTCGTGGAGCTCGACCGCGGCCTGCGGGGTCAGACGATCGAGGCTGGAGACGATGAGCATTCCGTCCACCCACTGCGCGAGCAGGTGCGCGTCGATCAAGTCGAGCAACGGCGGGCCGTCGACCAGGACGTAGTCGTAGTCGGTGTGGCCGAGCTGGTCGAAGAACGTGATCAGGGCGCCCGTGGAGAGGAGTCGAACCGTGTGGGCGCTCGTGCTGCCGCTCGGCAGGACGTGCAGCTCGTCCGGTCCGAGGCCCTCCGGAACCGGCCTGACCGCGCGTTCGATCAGTGCGCCGGCACCCGACTGGCCGTTCTGCTGGAAGGCGTTCAGCACGTTGGCGAGCCCCGGGACGTCGCCGAAGCCGAAGAGCTGATCGAGAGTTGGCCGGCGCAGGTTCGCCGAGACAAGCAATGTCCGGTGTCCCGCCTGCGCCAAGGCGCGGCCGAGACCGGCCGTCACGGTGGACTTCCCTTCGCCCGGCAACGCGCTCGTCACGAGCAGGACATGCTGCGACTCGGCCGGGAGCCGGAACTCGAGCGCGGCGCGCAACTCGTCATACGCCTCGTCGTCCGCTTCGCCGGCCGGCAGCTTCGGCGCGTCGCCCTGATAACGGCGGGGAGCCGGCACCGCACCGAGCGCCGGCAGGCCCGTCAGCCTGCTCAGCTCGCGCGTCCCGCCCACGCGCGGCGCGAGCTGATCGCGCGCGAGGGCGGCAAGGATCGCGATGAACATCGCTGCGAAGAAGGCGAAGATCGTGTTCTGCACGGGTCGCGGCGAGCTCGGAGAGGCCGGCGGCCGCGCCGCCTGCGCAAGCTGCAACTCCTGGCCGGCAGATGCCGCGCTCACGGTCAGCTCGTTGAGGCGCTGCTGGATCAGGCGTACCTCGGCTGCCGAACCGGGCCGCCCGCGCGCCTGGTTGAGCGCCTCCCGCAGCTGGCTACGTGTCCTGTCGCGCTGTTGCCGCTCCTCCTCTTGGCGGATCGAGAGGAAAGCGCGGGCGACGGCGTTCGCGATCGCGGCTGCGCCCCTGGGGTCGCCGTCGCTTCCGACGACGTTGATGATGTTCGAGTTGCTTTCCACGGACGACTCGACCTTGCCGTCCAGCGTCTCGGCGGACTCGCCGGGAAGTCGTTTGGCCGCCTCGTCGAGGACCTCTGGTGCGGCGAGGAGGGTCTGGAGCGTCGCCAGGCGTCGCTTCACCGACTCGACATCTCCGGACCCGAAGACGCCCCCGGCGTCCGCCTTCACGATCTTCGCCGTCGCCCGATACGTCTTGGGCAGGGCGAGCGAGACGACGAGGACGGTCAGCGTCAGAGGGACGACGATGAGCGCAATCAGCCAGGCGCCGCGGCGAAGCGCGCCCAGGTAACGGCCGACGTCGACCGGCCGATCGCCGTCGTCGGAGCCCGGGGAACCTCTCCCGAGCGGATCGACGTACTCGGGCATGCCATTGACGATAGAACCGATCCGCGCGGCACGCGAGTCCTCCTTGTCTCGAGCTTCGTGCTCCCTCACGCCGGCGGGGTCGAGCAGTTCGTCGAAACCGCGCGCGGACTCCTTCGGGATCGCGGCTGCGGCGTTCGCGTGCTCGCCTGCCGGCTTCTCGGAGACGACGCGACCGCCGACGACACGGTGCCGACTCGCTTTCTCGGGCGGTCGGGCTGGCCGCTGCCCGTCGGCGGCTGGCGGACGCTCTGGCGGGAGGTGCGGCAGGCGGACGTGGTGGTCGGCAACAACGCGCGCCATCCGCTGCCCGTCCTTGCGGTTCTCGTCGCGCGCTTGCAGGGAAAAGGGGCGATCTTCGTCGTCCACGGCTCGGGCGAAGGCCCGCAGACGGGGTCGGCCGCGTTCCGGCTCGCACGCGCCGGGTTCCAGCGGACGCTCGCACGGCGCGCCGTGCGGGTCTCGCGGCCCATCTCCGTCTCGCACGCAGGCGTCGGCGCGATCCGGCGCCTCTACGGCGTCGAGGCCGACTACCTGCCCTACCCGCTTCGGGCACTGCCGGAGCTCGCTGTCACGCCGCAGCTGGCCGTCGGCGAATCGGTGAACGTGGTCTGGGTGGGCCGGCTCTTCCCGGAGAAGGACCCTGTGCTGGCCGTGCACGCGGTCGAGCGCCTTAGGGACGAGCGGCCCGCGACGCTCGACGTCTACGGCGACGGGACTCTGCACTCCGAGCTTGCCGGGCTCGCCCGCTCGCGCCCCTGGCTGAGGCTCCACGGTGAGCGCCGCTGGGAGGAGATCCAGCAGACCCAGGCGGCGGCGCATGTCTGCCTCTCGACGTCGGCCGCGGACAACGTCCAGGTCGCCGTGCTCGAGGCGCTCTCGCGGGGTATCCCGGTCGTCTCGACGCGCGTCGGCGACGCGGCCCGGTACTACCTGAGCGGATCGCTGGGCCGGTTCTGCGTTCCTGCAGGAGACCCCGACGGGATCGCGGCGGCGATCGTCGAGCTGTGCTCGTCCTACTCGAGCTACCGGGAGGACTTCAGCGCGAACGGGCGGCTGCTCGCAGCACGGCACGTGGACGCCCCGTCGGTCCTGGCGCGCCTGATCCACGAGTCAGCCGTGCGGCCGGGAAGGGCCTGATCGCATGGCGGCGAGGCCGGAACGGGTCGGCGGAGTTCAGGACGGCATCCGCGTGACCGATGCGTTCGCCCGCGGCCCTGCGATCCTTTTCTGGGCGCAGGTCCTGGGCAACGCCGGACTCTTCGTGGCACTGGTCGTCGTCGCCCGCGCACTGGGTCCCGGCGGGCGCGGAACGATCGCGTTCATCGCCGTCACGGCGATCCTGTCCGCCCGCGTCACACGCCTGGGCGTGAGCGACGCGGCAATCGTGTTCGCCGCGCAGCGGCCGCACCTCCGACCATCCCTCCTCACCAACCTGGTGCTTTCGGTGACCGTCGCCGCGGTGGTAGCTGCAGCCGCCGTCTCTGCCGTCCTGCTCGCCGTACCGTCGTGGCGACCGAGCGGCATCGGCGATGCCGAGCTCGCCATCCTGGCGCTGGGAATCCTCGCGTCCGCGCTCGTCGACGCCGGCTACTCCTTCGTCCTCGGCTGCAGTCGCTTCGGGCTCCACGCCGTGATCACCGTCACGACGGCCTGGCTCTACGCGCTTACGGTCGCGGCGGTCTGGGCGACCCTGGGCCTCACGGTCGCCCGCGCTGCGCTGATCTGGGTGGCGGTTCAGGGTGTCAAAGCGCTCGTGCTGTTGTGGTCGTCGGCGCGTACGAGCGGCGTCGGCCGCCCGGACTGGGTGCTGCTTCGCGAGTCGATCGGCTTTGGCATCCGCGCATGGGTGGGGAGCCTCTCGGATGCGCTCAACGACCGGGTCGACCAGATCCTGCTCGCCTTCATCGCGACCGAGGCCACACTCGGGGTCTACGCGGTCGCCGTCAACGCCTGGGAGATCCTGCTCTACCTGCCGGGAGCTGCGGCGACTGCGGTCCTGCCGTCCGTGGCTCGGGCCGACAGGACGCTGCGGGTGGAACAGGTGCTCAAGGCGTTCCGGTCGGTTGCTCTCGTCACACTCGCGGGGCTGGCCGTCGCGGCGTTCGCAGGTCCGCCGCTGCTCGTTCTTGTCTTCGGGGCGCCGTTCGAGGCCTCGGTCGGCCCGTTCCTCTGGCTCCTGCCCGGCGCGCTCGGCTACGTCGCGCTGGGCATCTTCTCGAGCGCCCTGGTCGGATCCTCGTCGCCGGGCCGCTCCTCGTTCGGGCCGCTGGTCTCGCTTGTGCTGGGCATCGTCCTCGACCTCGTCCTGATCCCGTCGTTCGGCGCCGAGGGGGCGGCAGTTGCGGCGAGTGCCGCACTGCTCGCAGGAGGGGCGACCGCTCTTGCCTTGTACCGGGCTCGCACGTCGTTCGCGCTTGGTGCGTTGGTCCGGCCCCGGCCCGGCGATTTGGATGTGTTGAAAGCGATTGCGGGGCTCCTCTCCCGGCGTCTGCGCCTGCGGCGGGCGTAAGGCACAATTGGCGCGTGGACGTCCCCACGAAGCCGCGACTGCGGGGTGTGTTCCACCAGTACGCGTTCTACGTCGCGCTCGTCGCCGGGGTCGCGCTGGTGGCGGTCTCGGACTCCGGTCGAGAGCTGATCGCGACGTGGATCTACGCGGTCGCACTGACGGCGATGTTCGGCGTCAGCGCGCTCTACCACCGCGTGGACTGGAAGTCGACCCACGTGCGCATGTGGATGCGGCGGCTCGACCACTCGACGATCCTGCTGCTGATCGCCGGCACCTATACGCCGTTCGCCCTGCTCGCCTTCGACGGTGCGATCGCCGACGCGGTCCTGATCGTCGTCTGGGCGGGTGCGGCCGCGGGTCTCGTGCTCAACCTGGCCTGGGTCGACGCGCCCAAGTGGCTGACCGCGCTCGTCTTCATCGCGCTCGGCTGGGTCGGCGTCGTCGCCGTGCCCGAGATGTTCGACCTCGGGATCACGCCTGCGGTGCTCGTCTTCGTCGGCGGGGGCCTCTACACGCTCGGTGCGCTCGCGTACGCGCTGCGCCGCCCCAACCCGGCGCCGGCCGTGTTCGGCTACCACGAGATCTTCCACCTGCTCGTGATCGGCGCCGCCGCGGCCCACTTCGTGGCGATCGCCGCGTTCGTGCTGCCGCTGGCCTAGACGCCGCGAGTACCCTGGAGTCATGGAGACACATGTGCAGAAGACGGACGCCGAGTGGCGGGCCGAGCTCTCTCCGGAGCAGTACGAGGTGCTCCGGCGGAAGGGCACCGAGCGCGCTTTCACCGGCGAGTACAACGACACGAAGGATCCCGGCGTGTACCGCTGCGCCGGCTGCGGTGCAGAGCTGTTTCGCTCCGACGCCAAGTTCGACTCCGGTTCCGGCTGGCCGAGTTTCGTTGAGCCGGCGAAGCTGGAGAGCGTGGTCACGGAGACCGACACGAGCTACGGGATGATCCGCACCGAGGTGACGTGCGCCTCGTGCGGCGGCCACCTCGGCCACGTCTTCCCGGACGGCCCCGGCCCGACCGGCCAGCGCTACTGCATCAACTCCTGTGCGCTCGACCTGGAGCGGACATGAGCGAGCAGCGCGAGACGGCGACGTTCGCGGCCGGCTGCTTCTGGGGCGTCGAGGTCGACTTTCGTAACACGCCCGGCGTCACCGACGTCCAGGTCGGCTACACCGGCGGCCACGTCGACGAGCCCGACTACGAGACCGTCTGCAGCGGTACCACCGGCCACGCCGAGGCGGTCGAGGTCACGTTCGATCCTGCCGAGGTCTCGTACGGTGAGCTCGTCGAGAAGTTCTGGAGCCTGCACGACCCGACCCAGGTGAACCGCCAGGGCTGGGACGTCGGCACGCAGTACCGCTCGGCGATCTTCACCCACTCGCCGGAGCAGCTCGAGATCGCGGCCGAGTCGAAGGCGCGGGCACAGGCTCGGTTCGGCAAGCCGATCGCGACCGAGATCACGCCTGCATCGACCTTCTGGCCGGCGGAGGAGTACCACCAGCAGTACCTGGTCAAGAACGGCCGCGCGACCTGCCGGATCTAGCTCGCGGCCCCTGGTCGGCTGCGCCTCCCGGCCAGCGGAGCCGGCCTCCGGCGCAGCCTCGCGCCGGAGGCCGCGAGTAGCTCAGCGCGTCCCGACCGGCATCCGTAGGAGCCGCGGGATCGCAGCAGCGGCGCGGGCGGCGGCGGACGGCCGCCGCCCGGCGCCGATCGCCTCTTCCGTGGCAAGCGTTCCCCAGCGGACGACGCGGCCGCCGAGGTAACGGAACGGCTCCGGCGGGAGCCGGCGCGCGCGGCGGTCGACGAGCGGCAGCGCCGTCCATTCGTCCCGCTGGCCAAGCGCGAGCGAGGCGAGGATCTGGCCGCCGAGCCAGCTCGGCCCGACCCCGTTGCCGGAGTAGCCGGCGCCGTAGTGGATCCGCGTGCCGGTGACCGTGCCGAACCGCGGCAGCTTGTCGGCCGAGACGTCGATCGGCCCGCTCCAGCGCGCGTCGACGCGAACGTGCGCGAGCGCGGGGATGAGCGTCCGCAGCCCCTCGTGTGCGCGGGCCTGCGCCGCCACGTCGTTGAGCACGCCCGGACCGACCCGGCCGCCCGGCTCGAGCTGACCGGAACCGCTGCCCATCAGGACGCGGCCGTCGGGGGTCGGGCGGAAGTAGTGCAGGAACATGCGGCCGTCGGTGATCGCCTCGTCGCCGGTCCAGCCGATCTGCGCCAGGAGCTCGGGCACCGGCTCGGTCAGCACGACCGCGCTCGCGAACGTCGTCTGCCGGCCGCCGAGCGGCCAGCCCGTCGCCCAGGCGTTCAGCGCCAGCACGGTCTCGCGGGCACTGACGGCACCGCCGGGTGTCTCGATCCGACCCGGCTGGACACCCGTCACCGGCGTGTGCTCATAGAGCCGGACGCCGGACGCGCGGGCTGCCCGCTTCAGCGCCAGCGCGAGCCGCGCGGGCTGAACGATCGCGCCGTCGCGGAAGTAGACGCCGCGACGGAAGCGCGGCGAATCGAGCCGCCGACGGACCTCGTCCGGGCCGAGCGCGACCGCCTCCTCCTCGACCCCGAGCTCCCGCGCCGCTCGCACCGACCGCTCGACGGAGCTATCCTCGGCCTCCGTCGCGGCGACCTTCAGCAGTCCGCCCTCGCGGAGCCATACGTCTTCGCCGTGCTGCTCGAGGAAGCCCCGCACGGACGGCACGATCTGGCTCGACGCGTGCGCGAGCTGGAGCGCGGCGCCGTCGCCGAGCACGGAGCGGAGGGTCGCAATCGACGACCAGTAGCCGTGGAGGAAGCCGCCGTTGCGGCCGCTCGGGCCGTCGCCGATCTCGCGCGCCTCGAGCACGGCGACCTCCAGGCTCGGGTCACGCTCGCGCAAGGCGAGCGCGGCCCAGAGCCCGGTATAGCCGCCGCCGACCACTGCGACGTCGACCTCGAGCGCTTCCGCGAGCGGCGGCTCGATCGGGTCGGAGCGAAAGGCACGCGCCTCCTCGAGCCACCACGAGGGTCGCGACGGCAGCGGCGGCTTCAGGCTCCGCGGTCGCATCGGGCGACTCTAACCCGGCGTTCGTTTTCCGGGTCTCACGGGAACCCGGACGGCGTGCGGACGATGTTCGCGGTCTACTGGTTGCTGATCCTCGGCGGGCTCGCGCTCTGGATCTGCGTCGGGCTGGTGGTGAATTGAGGCGCTTCGTCTACGAGAACGGGCTTTCGCTCTTCTTCGCCGTCCTCTTCCTGGCGGCGCTCGTCGGGCAGTCGTTCGCAGGCCAGCACGCCTTCAACGCCGAGCAGCTCGCCCATGACGGCCGGGCGCTGTCGTGGCTCGACTACGTGCTCTCGCCAGACTTCGGCGGCGCGGTGCTCGAGAACTGGCAGTCGGAGTTCCTCCAGTTCACGCTCTTCATCCTGGTGACGGTCTGGCTGGTGCAGACGGGGTCGAACGAATCGAAGCGGTTCGAGCAGGCCGGGCGGGAGTCGGACCGCGAGCAACTGCTCGGTCACCATGCTCCGAGGCGTGCTCCAGGCGCGGCCAAGCAGGGCCGGGGCTGGGAGCGCCTCGTGTACGAGAACTCGCTCGTCCTCGCTATGGCCTCGATCTTCCTGCTCTCGTGGGGCGGACAGTCGCTGAACAACTGGCGCGAGGCCAACGACGACCGCCGGGAGCACGGCGAGCCGGCTCTCACGTGGAGCGAGTACGTGCGCAACGCCGACTTCTGGGAGCGCTCGCTCGAGAACTGGCAGTCCGAGTTCCTCGCCGTCGGGACGATGGCGGTCTTCACGATCTACCTGCGCCAGCGCGGCTCGCCGGAGTCGAAGCCGGTCGGGGCGCCGCACGACGAGACCGGCACCTCCGGCTGAAGAGCTCAGCAGGATGCGCGGGCGATCGGGACGACGGCGCGTCGAGCTGGCAGCGGCAGCGGCGTCGCCGACGGTCGGGCAGCCGGGTCCGGCGCAGACGCTGGTGGCTCGGGCACGTGGTCGCGGCGACGACGCCGTGCGTGACCGCGATCGCGCGCGGCGCGCGGAAGGTCTCCGCCTACGAACCGGCACCCTTCCGCGGCGGCGTCGGCACCGACCAGCTCCAGAAGGTGTGGTCGCGCTCGCAGCGGTACTCGCGGTAGCGGCTGAGCAGCCGCGAATTGCCGGTCGGGGACGCCGGAGCCTGGCAGATGGTGCAGCGCCGGCTTCTCGTGCTCGTGTGCGCACCCTACTCGTCCGAAGGCGAGGCAGAGCTAGCGACACAGCTCGCGCTCAGAGCGGAGGCGGGGCGTCGACCGGCGGAGCGCAACCGCTCCACGCCGATCTGCCCGCACGAGCTGCGGGCCTGGAACGCTGCCCATGGATGCTGCCCACTCCTCTCGCCGTCGCCTTTCTGGCGGACGGACTCAGTCAGACATGCAGGGTGGGCCGGTAGATGAGCTCTTGTGTGTGGCCGTCGAGCGTCCGGCTCTCGATCAGCTCGAGGTCGAAGTCGGCCGCACCCTGGAAGATCGGGTCCAGCCCGGTCTGACCGGTGATCACAGGGAAGAGCGTCACCTGGACGCGGTCGACCAGTCCGGCGGCCATCAGCGCCCGGTTCATCGACAGGCTGCCGTGCGAGCGCAAC
>Ga0190270_10000376_pt1 | contig 19025 bp, 17 predicted proteins | sample Popmic320T_FD_133748 | JGI IMG/M metagenome (GOLD analysis project Ga0190270, IMG submission 133748) | Populus adjacent soil microbial communities from riparian zone of Weber River, Utah, USA - 320 T | ecosystem: Environmental > Terrestrial > Soil > Riparian zone | place: USA: Utah | collected...
GCGACTCAAGATCGGATACAACCGCGCGGCGCGCCTGCTCGAGAGCATGGAAATGGCGGGCGTGGTCGGTCCACTGCAGCCGAATGGGTCACGCGAGATCCTTGCGCCGGCTCCGGCCGGTGATGACTGATGCAACTGGCGGACCTTGCACGGGTCGAAACCGCATGACCCGTATCGCTGCACTATTTTGTCTGTTCGCGCTGCTGGCCTGTGGTCTGGCCGAGGCCGCGGCGCCGGCCACGGTACTCGACACCTACCTCGCCAACCTCAAGACCTTGCGCGCCGAGTTCTCGCAGGTCGTGACCGATGGACGCGGCAGCGAAGTGCAACGCGCCACGGGCAAGTTCGTGATCCAGCGTCCTGGAAAATTCCGCTGGGAGCTCACGCCCGATGCCAGTGCCGGTGCCTCGCAGTCTCCGCAGCTCATGATCGCCGACGGCAAGAATCTCTGGTTCTACGACCGCGATCTCGAACAGGTGTCGGTAAAGGCGGCAGCCACGGCGCTCACGGCCACGCCTGCCAGCCTGCTCTCGGGAGACGGCAGGCTCGGCGAGTACTTCACCGTGAGTGCGGATGGCAAACGTGACGGGTTCGACTGGGTCAAGGTGATACCCACGCGGAACGACGCGGATTTCCGCGAAGCACAGCTCGCATTCCGCAATGCCGGTGCGGAACTCACGCGCATGGTGCTCAAGGACAAGCTTGGCCAGACGGTGCAGCTGGATTTCAATTCCAGCGCGCGCAACGTCCCGGTCGCGGAATCCGAGGTGCAGTTCACGCCGCCCGCGGGCGCAGATGTCATCGGCACGCCCATTCCATGAATTCCCGGGCATGAAGCTCATGCGAGTCTGGTGGGGCCTCGGCATCGTGCTGGTGCTGTTCGTGATCGTCGTGTGCGTCGTGCCGAACAGCGAAATCCCCGGCGCGTTCGAATTGAACGACAAGCTGAGCCACCTGGTCAGCCACGGCGCGCTGGCTATCTACTTTGCCGGCCTGGTTCCGCGGCAGCGCTGGTGGAAGATCTTCGTGTTCCTGCTGCTGCTCGGCGCCGCCATCGAAGTCGCGCAATACGCCATGCAACTGGGTCGCGAGGGGGATCCCCGCGATGTGATCGCGAACTGCATGGGAGCGGCGATCGGGCTGCTGCTGGCGCGGCTCGGACTGGCACGCTGGCCGGAACTCGCCAACTGGCTGCTGTTCAGAGGGCGGGCCACTCAATGAGCCGCGGCCCGCGCCCCACGCAGCCGGACCTGCTGCGCGACGCGCCGGCCGACGATGCACTGCGGCCACTCGCCGACCGCATGCGGCCGCGCAATCTCGATGAATTCGTCGGCCAGGAGCAGGTGCTGGGACCGGGCAAGCCGCTGCGGCAGTCGCTCGAGAAGGGACAACTGCATTCGCTGATCCTCTGGGGGCCGCCGGGCACCGGCAAGACCACGCTGGCGCGGCTCATCGCGCGGCGCGCCGACGCCGAGTTCATGCAGTTGTCGGCCGTCATGGCGGGCGTCAAGGACATCCGCGACGCGGTCGAACGCGCCCGCGAAGTGCGGGCCACGCGCGGCAAGCGCAGCTTGTTGTTCCTCGACGAGGTACATCGCTTCAACAAGTCGCAGCAGGACACCTTCCTGCCGTACGTCGAGGACGGCACCCTGACCTTCATCGGCGCCACCACCGAGAATCCTTCATTCGAAGTCATCAGCGCGCTGCTGTCGCGTGCCCGCGTGTATGTGCTCCGGTCGCTGGGCGTCACGGACATCGTGAAGCTGCTGCGCCGCGCGCTCGAGGATCGAGAGCGGGGCCTGGGCACACGCGAGCTGGTCATCGAAGACGAAGCGCTGGTGACGCTGGCGCATGCCGGTGATGGTGATGCGCGGCGCGCGCTGGGAATGCTCGAGGTCGCAGCTGACCTGGCCGAACCGCGCGATGGCCGCAATACCATCACGCTCGAACAGGTGCGCGAGGTGGCGACGGGCGGCCGCCGCCGCTTCGACAAGGGCGGCGAACAGTTTTACGACCAGATCTCGGCGTTACACAAGGCGGTGCGCGGCACCGATCCGGATGCCGCGTTGTACTGGTACGTGCGCATGATCGACGGCGGCTGTGATCCTCACTACCTGGCGCGACGCATACTGCGCATGGCCATCGAGGACATTGGTCTTGCCGATCCCCGCGGCCAGCAGCTCGCGCTCGATGCCTGGCAGACCTACGAACGGCTCGGCAGTCCCGAGGGCGAGCTCGCCATCGCCAACGCGCTGGTGTATCTCGCCGTGGCGCCCAAGAGCAACGCGGCATACGTCGCCTACGGCGAAGCGCGCGCCGATGTCGAGCAGTTCGGCACTCTCGACGTGCCGCTCCGGTTCCGCAATGCGCCCACGAAGCTCATGAAAGAACTCGGATACGGCGAGGGTTATCGCTACGCGCACGACGCGCCCGATGCCTACGTGAAGGGTGAGCGCTATTTTCCCGACGAGATGCCGGACCGTCGTTACTATCGACCGGTGTCGCGCGGACTCGAGATCAAGATCGCGGAAGCCCTCGCGCGTCTGCGCGCCGAAATATCAAAGGAGAAGCCTTGAGCTGGTTGCTGGTGGCCGCGGGTGGCGCCCTCGGCAGCGTGGCGCGTTACGGCGCATACCGCCTGTGGCCGGTGGGCCCCGGTGGTTTTCCCGTGCCCACATTTACCGTCAACCTGCTGGGCTCTTTCGCCATCGGACTCATATATATGTATGTTGCGGCGCGCGGGGCCAGCGCCGACAATGCGCGACTTTTCTGGATGACGGGTGTGCTCGGCGGATTCACGACGTATTCCGCATTCGCGCTCGAAACCGCACTGCTCGGGTTTTCGTTGACCGGCGTGGCGTACGTGCTGGCGACCGTGGTGGGTTGCCTCGCGGCCGCGCTGCTGGGCATGAAGCTCGCGGCGCTGATGATTACGTCTTACTGAAGCAGGTCCCAGGTGCTCGATCCCAAACTACTGCGTTCCGATCCGGCGGCGGTCGCCACGAACCTCCAGCGTCGCGGATTCAACCTCGACGTTGCGGCATTTACTGCGCTGGAAGAGCGTCGCAAGGCCGCGCAGATAGAGTCGGACAAGATGCGCGCCGAGCGCAATGCGAATGCCAGGGCGGTGGGCATGGCCAAGGGCAAGGGCGAGGACGCCAGTGCGCTGCTCAGGCGGGCCGAAGAACTGACCGGCCAGCTCGCCACGAGCGATGCGGCCATCGCCGCGGTGCAGACCGAGCTCGATGCCTGGCAACTCGGTCTTCCGAACCTGCTGCACGAGTCCGTGCCGGATGGAAACGACGAGACGGCTAACAAGGAAGTCCGTCGCTGGGGTACACCGCGGAAGTTCGATTTCAAGCCGCTGGATCACGTCGCACTGGGCGAGAACCTCGGTGGGCTCGATTTCGAAACTGCGGCGAAGATTTCCGGGGCGAGATTTTCGGTGATGAAGGGCGGCGTCGCGCGGCTGCATCGGGCGCTGGCGCAGTTCATGCTCGATCTGCACACGCGCGAGCACGGTTACACCGAAGTGTACGTACCGTTCCTCGTGACCGCGGGGAGCCTGCAGGGCACCGGCCAGTTGCCCAAGGCCGAGGCAGACATGTTCCGCGTGTCGGGCGAGCAGGGCTTCTACCTGATCCCGACCGGCGAAGTGCCCGCCACGAACATCGTGCGCGACAGCATTGTCGATCCCGGCAAGCTGCCCATGAAGATGGTCACGCACACGCCGTGTTTCCGCTCTGAAGCCGGCGCGGCAGGCAAGGACACGCGCGGACTGATCCGCCAGCACCAGTTCGAGAAGGTGGAACTGGTGCATATCGCAAGGCCCACCGAGTCCTATGCGTCGCTGGAAGATCTCACCGCCAGTGCCGAAAAGGTGCTGCAGAAGCTGGAACTGCCTTATCGCGTGGTGGCGCTGTGCGCCGGCGATATCGGATTCACCAGCGCGAAAACCTACGATCTCGAAGTCTGGCTACCCGGGCAGGACCGCTACCGCGAGATCTCATCCTGCAGCAACTGCGAGGCCTTCCAGGCGCGTCGCATGCAGGCGCGCTGGCGCAACCCGGAGACCGGCAAGCCCGAGCCGCTGCACACGCTCAATGGCTCGGGTGTGGCGGTCGGCCGCGCGCTGGTCGCCGTTCTCGAGAACTACCAGAACGCCGACGGCTCGGTGAGCATCCCGGGCGTGCTGCGGCCGTACATGGGCGGCGCCGACAGCGTCTGAGCTGAAAGGGGACACACCATCCTGGTGTGTCCCCGTTTGCTAGGAACGGGGGAATATCCTTATTTCCCGAACCTATTTCAGAAAGTACCGGACGTCGTCTGCGTGCCGCTCCCGGCGTTGTAACTCACGGTGTAGGTGTCACCCGCGGTGGGATGAGCGGTGCCGTTACCGCTCAGCTGGATAGCGAACGTGCGGCTGGTCGACGGGCCCAGGGTCTGGCCCGCTGCCAGCGTGAACGTGTACGTGATCGTGCTCGCCGTGGTGGTGACGGTCTGCGCGACCTGGCCACCCACGGTGTTGTACTGGCCGGAATGATTGATCCCGGTCGTACGCTGAACCGTGACGGTGATCGTCAGCGCCGTCAGTGTGCCGGTGTTGGCGATGCGCACCTGCTCTTCGACGAACCATGGACTGTTGCTGGTCACCGCGGAGGTGGCCGTGAGTGCGCCACCACCGCCACCACTGGTGACTGTCAGCGCGACGGTCGTGGTCCGCGATGTCGTGCCGGACGTGCCCGTGATGGTCACGTTCGCCGTGCCCAGCGTTGCCGTGCTCGACGCCGTGAAGGTCGCCGTCACGGAATTGCCCGTGGTCGCGGTCGACGGATTGAAGGCCACCGTCACGCCACTCGGCAATCCAGTCGCAGTGAAGCTCACCGCGCCGGTGAAGCTGGTGCGATTGATGGCGATGATCGAGCTGGCGGTCGCGCCACGTGCAACCGAGGCCGGGCCCGGGGCAGCAATCGTGAAGTCACTGCCACCTGTGACCGTCAGCGATACCGGGGTACTGCGCGTTACAGTGCCGGAGGTGCCGGTGATGGTCACCGTGGCCGCGCCCAGCGTCGCCGTACTCGATGCGGTGAACGTCGCCGTCACCGAGTTGCCGGTGGTTGCGGTCGAAGGACTGAACGCCACCGTGACGCCTGCCGGCAGTCCCGCGGCGGTGAACCCCACCGCGCCGGTGAAGTTGGTGCGGGTAATGGCGATGGTGGAGCTCGCGGTTCCGCCGCGTGCCAGCGACAGCGAGCCCGGCGAAGCACCGACGGTGTAATCCTGGGTCACCTGCGCCGTGGTCGCGCTCACCGCGGCGGTCGCCGCCGATTGTTTGCCCGACGCGTCCAGCGCCCGCACGGTGTACGAGTACGTCGTGTTGGCGCTGAGTCCGGTGTCGGTGAAGGTGAGGCCTGCGACGTTGCCGACGATGGTGGTGCCGCGCGACACCTGGTAGCCGGTGACGCCGACGTCATCGGTGGAGGCATCCCAGGCCAGCGACGCCGTCGTGGTCGTGGTACCCGTGACACGCAGGTTGGCTGGTGTGGTTGGCGGAGTCTGGTCGACTACGCCGCCACCCGGTTCGTTGCCAAAGATGCGCACGCCGTTGTCGTACACCGGGATGCGCTGCACGAGCACGGGAGTGGATCCGGGTGTGGTGGACACGCCCGTGAACGACCAGTCGTTGGACGTATCCCAGGCGCCGGAACTCGCAATGCGGAACTGCACTTCCTTGCGGTAGTGCTGCTGGCCGCCGGGATAGATCTTCGTTCCCGTGCAATTGATCGTGACGAAGTAAGTGCTGCCGGAGTGCAATGTCGGGCCGGTGGGCGCCAGGCACTGGTTGAAGTTCGCGTTCAGCGTGATCTGGCTGGGCGTGACTCCCGACTCCAGTGTGAAGTAATAACGGAACGACAGCCGATCTCCCATGCGCGCCGGCCAGCCGGACTGGTTGTTCAACAGCACCTTGATTTCGGTGAAGTTAGTGCCGGAGGCGTTCACCGAAGCTTCCGAAAAGATCTCGTTGCCGACGACGGCTTCCGGTTGCGGGAAATTGGCGAGCGGCGCGCCACCGTATTCCTGCGCGAGACGAGCAAGTGCGCCCGTGAATCCCGCGTTGTAGTCAGTCGCCACTTCGTTGTTCACGAAGTTGCCCCGATCGTCGCTGTAAGAGGCGCCGTCGTTCGGCGAGGAGGGTCCGCCCACCAGCGCGCCGTACAGGGTATGGCGGCTGATGGTCGGGAATGTGAGCTGGTCGGTCCACGAGCCATGGGCGGTGCGATGGTGCGGATTGCGCGGCGGATTGGCGCCGAAGCCGACGACGTAGCTGCGGTTCTGGGGATTCAGGCCGAGCGCGTAGTCGATCTGCCGCTTGGCGAAGTCCTTGTAGCGCGCCTTGAGCACGGTATCGGTGATCGCATCCGAGTACACCAGCGCGGCGAAGGCGGTGTTGGCCGCATATCGCAACGAGCCCCATTGGTCGAGGTGCGCCTGTCCACCCGGGCTGTAGTTGACGCGGGTGCCATCGGCGCCCAGCGCCGTACCGCCCACCGTCCACCAGTTGAGCCAGCGCTGCGAGTCCTGGTGGTACTGGGTGGCGTTGGTGAGCTTGGCGAGCAGCACATAGCTGCCATAGGACTTGTCGTCCCAGGCATGCGTCCACTTGTATGACTTGATGGTGGTTTGCTGCTGGTTCGAGAGATTGGCGTAGTAGGTCTGCGCCTTGTCGAGGAAGGCCTGCTCGTTCGTGGCCCGGTACAGCCATATGGCGCCCCAGACGAGTTCGTCGTTGAAGCCGCTCCATGATCGGTAGAAGTTGGCGGCATCGGTGATGCAATCGGAGTACGCGCCGCGGAAGTTGTCAGCGAAGCTATAGAGCTGCCGCGCATGCGAAAGCAGCGTGTTCGCATATGCGGGGTCGGTGGGCCGGAAGGCCATGGAGGCTGCTGCCATGGCCGCGGCCGTCTCGCCGGCGACATCCGATCCCGGGCAGCTCGTTGTGACCCGATAGGAAGGCCGCGCCATTTGCATGACTTCGGCCGGGCCCCACCAGGCGTGGTCGGTACCGCCATTGCCGACCTGTCCGTAGAGCTCATTGGCGGTGGGATGCGCCTTGATGAAGTAGTCCGTGACCCACTTCAGCTGGTCCAGCGCCGTGTTGAGCTGACCGGTCGATACGTAGGCGCTGCGATAGTCGACGATGCCCCAGGCGAGCATCGTGGCGCTGGCCGCCATGGGCAGGCCGAACTTGACGTGATCGCCGGCGTCATACCAGCCGCCGGTCAGGTCGCGCCCGACATCCGCGCCATCCGTGAGGCCGGAGTCCCCGCGCCAGTTGATGCGGTTGCTGGCCGGCAGATCGCCGGAGCGTTGCGCCTCGTAGAAGTACAGCGATTTCTGCAGGGCTTCGCCGTAGTTGAATGACTGTGAAAAGAGCTGCGGCGCAAGCAGCGCCAGGCACGCCGCGAACACGCGCGTGTGCCAAGACCTTCGGCGTTCCATGTCGTCCCCCTCGGTTGTCTAACAACCAGCGGGGGAGCTTATGCTGCGGGCCGCCGCCGTCTATTGCGGAAAATACGTTGCGGCCGGCGGCGCGCGTCGTGTGCCCTGCGCACTGTCGCGTGTGCATCGCGTCGAGACATAAGAGACAAGCTTGTCAGCCGTGGATTGTCTCGTGGAACATCTGCCCGTTCGTTTGCAGGTCAGCGCCGACACCCGGCCGGCGCCTGAACGCTCACTCGCGCGCGGTGGCGAGCACACGCAGTCCCAGCGCCACCATCGCGACTCCGAAGACCCGGTCGATCCAGTGGCGGGCGGCGAACAGGCGCTCGCGGATGGCGCGATGTGCGAACACCAGCGCCACCAGCGAGAACCACAACCCCTGCAGCAGCATGATCCAGATGCCATAGATGATGAGCGTGGGAATGGGCAGCGACGGCGACAGCACCACCGTGAACAGCGCGAGGAAGTAGATAGGCGCCTTCGGATTGAGCGCGTTGCACAGGAAACCACCCATCACCTGACGCAGCGGGGATGCCGGCGCAACATTCGCCGGCGCCGATCCGGCCTGGCCGTTCCTGCGGCTGCGCAGCCCCATGAAACCGAGATACAGCAGGTAGGCGCCGCCGAGCAGCTTGATGGCGGTCATCCAGTGTGCCGAGTGCGCGATGACGGCGGCGAGGCCCGCCGCCGAGTACACGATATGAATGGAGAGTCCGAGCGCGATGCCGGCGCTGGCGAGCAGGCCGGCGCGGCGACCCTGCACCAGTGACTGGCGTGTCACATAGGCGAAGTCGGGTCCCGGCGAGGCTGCCGCGAGCAGGTGTACGACGGTGATTACCGCAAAGCCATGCCAGAAATCCATGCCGCCTCCCGCGGGTTCATCGAAGGTTGGCGCGGCCGATGATACGCGCTGGACCGGACGCCGGGATTGCAGTAGCTTGCGCGCGCAATCCGCAGCACCCGGAGGGGTGGCAGAGCGGTTGAATGCACCGGTCTTGAAAACCGGCGTTCCCTAACGGGAACCGTGAGTTCGAATCTCACCCCCTCCGCCAAGTTACTACCCGCGGCTCGCCGCTTCGGCGAAGATTTCGCCGATGCCGTCCATGGTCAGAAGTCCTGCATTCCCGATCCTTGCCATCCTGGGCCTGGTCGGCGCCTCGAACGCGGGGGCGCAGTCGCCGGGCGAACGCGCCGAGAACGACGCCGTGGGCGCTTCCGTCAACTATGTCTTCGCCACGGACCTCGGCAGCGGCGTCTACGACCTCGACGGCCGTACGCTGCAGATCTACCAGCTGACCTACGAAAAAGTCCTGCGCGAAGTGGGCCCGGAAGAGTTCGGGGTGAAATTCGAAGTGCCGGTCACCTTCGGCTTCTTCGATTTCAGACCCACCGATGTGCTGTCGAGTGGATTGCCCACGCGCGTGGACAGTTTCGCCGTGGTGCCAGGCTTCGAATTCGACTACCTGGTAAAGGAAGAATGGCACCTGATTCCCTACGTGCGCGCCGGATTCAGCGTGGCGTCCAGCAGCGTCGATGGCTGGCTGTACGGTGCAGGCCTCAAGGTGGAGCGCTTGAGCGACTTTCATGGCTGGGACAAATTCACGCGCGCCGAACTCGCGCTCGCCGGTGTGGACTATCGCGACGACGTTGCCAGCGACCAATTCGTGCGATTGCGGCAGGGATTCGATTTCACGCGCGGGCTCGACTGGAAGATCGGCGACCGCGCGATGGAACTCGGGATCTATGCCGTGTTCGATTTCATCGTCGATCCGCCGACGATTCCGGGTGACGACCGCAAGAAGCATCCCATCCAGGCGGAGTTCGGCTTCACGCTTGCTACCCGGCCGCGCTACAAGATCTGGAAATTCGACGCGCCGAGACTGGGCTTTGGATATCGCCTTGCCGGCACCCTGTCTGCCTGGCGTTTCGTCATCGGCGCGCCGTTCTGACCTGTTACGCGGCCGGCGCGTATTTCTCGAAGGGCGCGAGCTGCGCCGACAGCGCCCGCTGAAATGCCGGTCGGGCCTCGCAGCGTGCTTGGTAGGCCGCCAGCACTGGCATGTTCTTCACCAGCTCCGTATGGCGCGGGATGCGCAGCACGGTGACCATCAACAAGTCGCCCGCGGTGAATTCGCCCTCCAGGTAGTCGCGCCCGGCGAGTGAAGCCGCGAGGCCGTCGAGGCGCAAGTGCGCGTGTTTTTCGGCGCCGGCGCGTCGCAACTTTGCCCATTCTTCATTGGCAAAGAAGAGGTCGATGCTCGCCAGGTCCTGAACCGCCGGCTCGAGTGAGTTCAACGCCGCAAACATCCAGGTGATGGCCCGCGCACGTTTCGCCGGATCAGTGGGCAACAGGGTGGGGCACCGCTGGCCGATGTGCATGACGATGGCACCCGACTCGAACAATGTCAGGCCGTCCTCCTCGTACACGGGCACCTGGCCGAAGGGCTGCAGTGCACGGTGTGCGGGCAAATTGTGTTCGCCCACGTTGAGGAGTTTCTCCTGGTAGGCAAGGCCGGCTTCCTCGAGCGCCCAGCGGACGCGCAGGTCTTTCACCAGGCCCTGGACGAAGTCCGGTACCCATCGGAAGGTGGTGAGACGAATGTGTGGCATGGTAACTATTTCCTTATGGATTGGCCTTATGGATTGGCCTTACTGCCGGGCCGGTGCGCGAAATGCGTCGAGTTTCTCGAGGGCGCGGGTCCAGCCACCGTTGTGCGCTTCGCGCTTGGCCTCCGGCAGTTGCTCGTGTGTCACCACAACTTCGGTGCGCTGGTCGCGCGGCAGGAAGTCGACGGTCACGAGGCTCTCGCGTTCCCCGGTGTGGGGTGAAACCCAGGTGAACACCAGGCGCCGCGGACGGTCGATGACGCGGTACTCGCCGCTGTGCGGAATGACGCCGGACTCGGCGTGCATGTTGATTTCAAATCGCCCGCCGACGCGGGGTTCGACCTTTGCCTGCGTGGCGTGAATGCCGCTACCGGGCCGCATCCAGATGGCGAGGGCCTCAGGATCCAGCCAGGCGTCGAACAGGTCCTCGGCAGATGCGGCAATGGTGCGGCGGACTACGACGGCAGCGGGGGTGTTGATGATCGCGGCGTTCATTGGCGTTTCCTTTTCCTTGAGGTCACGAATTTCTCGAGGGCGGCGAGACGTTCTTCCCAGAAGCGGCGGTAGTGCTCGAGCCATTCGGAGGCATCGGCAAGTGGCCCGGCATTCAGTGACAGCACGTGCTCGCGCCCCTGCACGGAGCGGGTGACGAGTCCGGCACGTTCGAGCATGCGAATGTGCTTGGAGATCGAATTCAGCGAAATCGGAAAGTCGGCGGCGATGTCGGTAACGCGCGCGTCGGTGTCCGTGAGTCGGGCCAGGATGGCGCGTCGCGTGGGATCACACAGCGCATTGAAGACTCCGTCCAGCTGGTTCGATTGATATTCACCCATATGGGTGAATATAGGAGTGCGCCGCGCCCGGCGTCAAGCTCCCCAAAGGAGGTAGGGCTACAGATCGAGCGTGATGCTTACCGGGCAGTGATCCGAGCCCATGACATCGGCGTGGATCTTCGCGCCTGTGACGTGCTTCCTGAGCTTGGCCGACACCAGCACGTAGTCGATTCTCCATCCCACGTTGCGTGCGCGGGCATTGGCGAAGTGCGTCCACCACGAGTAGTGCCCATTGCCCTGGGTGTAGATACGGAACGTATCCACGAAGCCGGCGTCGACGAAATTCTGGAAGCCTGCGCGCTCTTCGTCGGTGAATCCCTTCTTGCCGCGGTTGGGCTTGGGATTGGCGAGGTCGAGCTCGGTGTGTGCGACGTTGAGATCACCGCAGAAGATCACCGGCTTCTTCTTGTCGAGTTGTTTGACGTAGGCAAGGAACGCCGGGTCCCAGTGCTCATGGCGCAACTTCAGGCGTGACAGGTCGTCCTTGGCATTGGGCGTGTAGACGGTGACGGCGTAGAACTTCGGAAACTCCGCCGTGATGACCCGCCCCTCGTTCCAGGAATCGCGTTTCAGCTCGTCCGCGAACGAGAATTTTTTCGCGAAGCTGTCGGGAAAGCCGTTGATGACTTTGATCGGTTCCTCGCGCGCGAAGATGGCGGTGCCCGAATAACCTTTCTTCTCGGCCGAGTTCCAGAACTCGCGATAGTCGGGCAGGTCGATCTCGGCCTGTCCCTTCTCCGCCTTGGTTTCCTGCAGGCAGAGAATGTCGGGCCTGTGTTCGGCAATGAACTTCTGAAATGTGCCTTTCCTGACCACGGCGCGAATGCCGTTGACGTTCCATGAATAGAATTTCATCGCGCCAATAGTACTCAACTTTCAGATGACCACCGCAGGGAAGTCCGGTAGCTTGCGGTCGATGAAAACGCCTGGGAGGGCAGTTCCAATGTCGTGGCAATACCGCATCGAAGGCTCCGACCTGCAATACGTCGAGCTGACCCTGGCGCCCGGTGATTCGGCCATCGGCGAGCCCGGAGCCATGATGTATGCCGACGACGGTGTGTCGATCGCGACACACATGGGTGACGGCGATGATTCCAGTCTCGGCAGCCGGCTGTCCGCCGGATTCAAGCGTTCGCTGACGGGCGAGAACTTCTTCAGCTCGGTATTTACCAACAGCACGCAACAGCCCCTGCGCGTGTCGTTCGCAGCTCCGTCGCCCGGCAAGATCATTGCCGTCGACCTCGACAGCGTCGGCGGCGCGCTGATCTGCCAGAAGGGCGCGTTTCTCGGTGGCACACGCGGCATACGCGTCGGATTGGCGTTCAAGAAGCGCCTGCGCGCGGGCATGTTCGGCGGCGAAGGGTTCATCATGCAGCGGCTGTCGGGCAGCGGCACGGTGTTCATTCACGCCAGCGGTACGCTGGCGGCGATCGAGTTGCGCGCCGGCGAGCAACTCAAAGTCGATACCGGTTGCCTCGCCGCGTTGCAGACCACCGTCAACTACGACGTGAAGTACGTCGGCAGCCTGAAGACCTCGATGGTGGGCGGCGAGGGGCTGTTCCTGGCGTCGGTCAAGGGGCCGGGTACCGTCTGGCTGCAGAGCCTGCCGCTGCAGCGACTGCGTGCCGCGATCACCGGCATGAGTCAATCGCGCGCGCTGGCGCCGCGCCTGCTGTATCTCGGGGTGGTGATCTTCATCGTCATTGCCACTCTCATTGGCAAGCGGCCGTGAGTGAAGTTGCGGGCCTGTTGCACGGGCCCAATTTTCCAGTCGCGGGTGTACCCGCGCGGCTGGCGTTTCACGGCGAACATTTGCGCGTGACGCTGGAGGGCGGCGCATTCGAAGACGTGCCGGCAGAGTCGCTCGAAGTCACCGTCACCGGGTTCGACGACGACACGTTGCAGCTCGCGTGGGGAACGCATGGCCACACGCATGCCGTGACGATTGCCGACAGCGGCGCGCAACGAGTGTTGCTGGATCACGCGCCGGCCAGCATCGCGAAACAACTCGCGCGCGGGCATTCCACGGTGCACTGGCATCGTCGCAAGTGGAAGGTCGTCATCGGCGTGCTGGCAAGTCTCGCGCTGCTCGCCCTGGTTGCGTGGTGGCAGAGCGAGGCGATCACCATGTGGGCCGCCAATCACGTGCCGCTGGAAACCGAAATCAGCATCGGCGATGGCGCGCTGGCGCAGCTCAAGACCAAGCATCAACTGACGCAGGAAGGACTTGCCGCCGCCACTGTCGCGGACATCGGCGCGCGGCTCACAGCGGGCTCGCGCTACCAGTATCGCTGGTACATCAGCGACGATCGCGAGGTGAATGCCTTCGCGTTGCCGGGTGGCATCGTGGTCGTGAACGCCGGAATGATCGAAGCCGTGAGCAGCGCCGAGGAACTGGCGGGCGTCCTGGCGCATGAGGTCCAGCACGTCGAGTACCGGCACACGCTGCAGCAGATGATCCATACCGCTGGCTGGGCGGCGGTGCTGGCCGTGGTGCTGGGTGATGTGAGCGCTGTGACCACCATCGTGCTGCATCAGCTCGGCAACCTGCGCAACAGCCGCAAGCTGGAAGCCCAGGCCGACGTCGAAGGCATGAAGGCACTGGCGCGCGCTGACATTCCACTCGGTGGGCTGGTGTCGCTGTTCAAGAGGCTCGAGGATCAACAGCGCCGGCGCGGCGGAGAAGGGATTGCGCTGTTGCTGTCGCATCCGGCGACTGAAGAACGCATCGCGGAACTCGAGCAATTGGCCGGAACTCTCCGGTGCGGTTGCCGGCCGCTGGGAGTCGACTGGCCCGCGGTGCAGGCCTCGGTGAAACAATTGCAACCCAAGGTCGAAAAGTGAAAACCATCACTGGCGGCTGCCTGTGCAGGAATATTCGCTTCCAGATCACCGCGGAACCGATGGCGATGCGGCTGTGCTGGTGTCGGCTGTGCCAGTACCTGGCTTCGGGCAACGCGACCGTGAACGTCGTATTCCCGAGCAATGCCATCACCATCGACGGTACACCCACCGACTATCGCAGCGTGGCCGACAGCGGCAATGTGATGCATCGGCGCTTCTGCCCGAAGTGTGGCACTCACCTGTTCAGCGAGGCCGAACAGCGCCCACACCTCATCATCGTGCGGAATGGCACGCTCGATGACACCGAATTGCTGAAACCAGGCGCCACGATCTGGACCACCCAGGCCCCTGAATGGGCCTGGATCGATGAGACCCTGCCGCAGCACGCCGGGCAGCCACCGCCGGTGGCCTGAGAACCTGCGCTCGGGCGGCGCTGGGAGTAACCTCTGAGCCGGTCTTGCAGGGGGGACTCTGTCTGCCATCGCGCCTGAAATCCGAACTCCACATCTCCAGGTTGTGGCCGTGGATCGAAAAGACCACGCCGCGACGATTTGCCTTTGCGGCCATCGTCGGTGTGTGTGCCGCCGCGATGCATTGGGCGATTTTTCCAATCACCCACTCGCGCGTCACCTTCATCTTCTTCATACCGGCGATGATGCTCACGACCATCATTGCCGGGCGATGGCCCGGTGTGCTGGTCGCAGTCATGGGACTGGTGAACTCCGCGATCATGAAGGTGCCAGGCACCATCCTGATTCCGAATTCGGCGGAGCAGGTGGCGCTCATCTCGTCGGCCGTGGTTTCGGTCCTGGTGATCCTGGTCGGCGACACCTACCGCTCGCTGGCGCGTCGCGAGCTGTCCGATCTGCACGACCTGCATGAATTGTCAGCGACGCTGGCTTCAATCCCCGACTTGCCGGCGCAGCTCAAGCTGATCCTGTCCACGTTTGCGCGTATCCACGGGGCCCGGAGGGGCTTGATCTCGATCTTCGACAAGGCGCGCGGCACGCTGGAGGTGGCAGCGCATATGGGTTTCTCCCCGCTTTCCCTGCAGGAGTTGCGCGAGGCGCAGCTCGGCGAACGCGCCTGCGGGCTGGCCTGCATGGAGAAATCGCGCGTCATCATCGAGGACACGGAACGCGACCCGCGGTACGCCGCTTTCGCCGGTCTGGCCCGGCGCGAAGGCTTTCGCGCGGTGCATTCCACTCCGCTGATCGGCCGCGATGGTTCCATCCTCGGGGCGCTGTCGGTGCACCTCGACACGCCCCGCAAGCCCAACGTTCGCGAATTGCGCATCGCGGACATCTGCGCGCGCAAGGCCTCGGTATTCATCGAACGTGCACGCGCCGAGGATCTGGTGCGTCAGCGCGACCGGCGGTTCCAGTCGGTGCTCGACGCGTCGGCGGTGCCCTTTTTGATCCTGTCACCGGTGCGCGACGAGACCGGCCGGATCGTCGACTTTCGCTTTCAGTACATCAATACCGCCGCCGCGACGGTCATGCGCATCAGGCCCGCCGACTATATTGGCCGCCGCATTCTCGAGGTCATGCCACGCGCCTGGGACGATCGCGGCCGGCTGGAGTTATATATCGAAGCGCTGGAGCGCAACGAAGTGCGCCAGTCCGAACGCCAGTCGGAAGCGGATGGCAATCATGCCTGGTATCACATCGTCGCGTCGCCGCTGGAAGGCGACCTCGCGGTGTGGTTCGCGGACATCACTCAGCGCAAGACCCAGGAGCGCGAATTGCTGGAAGCCGACCGTCGCAAGGACGAGTTTCTCGCCACGCTGGCGCATGAACTGCGCAACCCGCTGGCGCCGATTCGACAGGCGGCTGCGATCGCGCGCAACGAACAGGCCTCCGACGCGCAGCGACGCTGGTCGCACAATGTCATCGAGCGACAGGTACAACACATGTCGTTGCTGCTCGACGACCTGCTCGATGTTTCGCGCATCACTCACGGCACGCTGCAACTGCGCAAGCAGCAGACCGATCTGCAATCGGTGGTCAGCGCTGCGGTGGAGACCGCGCGCCCGTTGCTCGACGAACGCCACCATCAGCTCAATGTCGATGTGCCCGACGATCTCCGGGTGTTTGGCGATCCACTGCGGCTGGCGCAGGTGCTCTCGAATCTGTTGACCAACGCGGCCAAGTACACCAATCCGCGCGGGTCGATCGCGATCGTGGCGAGCCAGGAGCGGGGAACACTGCTCATCACGGTCTCGGACAACGGCATCGGCATCGCCAGTGAAGACCTCGCGAAAGTCTTCGGCATGTTTGCGCAGGTCCGTTCAGCCCAGGATCATGCAGCCGGCGGGCTGGGGATCGGGCTGGCGCTCGCCAAGGGAATTGTTGAATTGCACGGCGGTCGCATCGAAGCGTCGAGTGCGGGCCTGGGGCAGGGCAGTCGATTCACCGTGCATCTTCCGGGCGGCGCGCAGGTTCCCTCCGCCGCGCCCTCGCAGCGCATGCCGCTCAACGGAAATGCGGTGACCAGCAAGCGCATCCTGCTGGCCGATGACAACCGAGACGCTGCCGAGAGCCTGGCCATCATCCTGCGGCTGGAAGGGCACGAGGTGGAACTGGCCCATGACGGCGCCGCGGCGTTGCGCGCCTTCGAAGCCACGCGGCCGCACGTTGTATTGCTCGACATAGGGATGCCCGATACCAACGGCTACGAGGTCGCGCGGCAGATCCGCGCGGTGCCGGACGGCGAGGATGTACTGCTGATTGCAATCACCGGCTGGGCGCAGGATTCCGACAAGGCGAGCTCGCGCGCCGCGGGATTCGATCACCACCTCACCAAGCCCATCGAGCCCGAATCACTCATCGAACTGCTGGCTGCGCCTCGCCAGTGACCTCAGAGCTGCGAACGCAGCAGCAGCGCGAGTTTTTCGTTGACACGTCGCCCGAATCTGCGGCTGCGCCATTTCTTGAGCACCATGCGGCGTGAATGCGCAATGTCCGCATCGATGAGCCGAATCTGTTCGCGCGCCAGTTCTTCGCTGAACACGTTGAGGTTGGCCTCGTCGTTGAGACGGAACGAACGGTCGTCGAAATTGGCCGAACCCACCGAACTCCAGACGCCGTCGATGACCAGCACCTTGCAGTGCATCATCGTCGGCTGATATTCGTGGATGTGGATGCCGGACTCGAGCAGCGAACCATACAGTCCTTGTGCTGCCCAGCGGCCGAGTCGCGCATCCGTGTAACGGCCTGGCACGACGATGCGCACGCGCACGCCACGCCGCGCGGCAGAACAAAGCGCCTCGACCGTGAGCTTGTCGGGCACGAAGTACGCGTTCTCGATGTCGATGGAAGTCCTGGCCGCCGTGAGCGCCAGCAACACCATGAGATGCATGCTTTCCGATCCGCCCACCGGCGAGCTGCCGAACATCTGTGCCTCCATCTCGCCGCAGGGAGCGAGCCTGGGAAAGTACTCGGCGCCGTGCAGCACGCGGCCGGTGGCCTTGATCCAGTTGTCGATGAATACCGCCTGCATCTGCGCGACTACCGGCCCCTCGGCCTTGAAATGGGTTTCGCGCCAGGGCGGCAGTCCCTTCAGGCCGTCCTTCCACTCGACGCCCATGCCGACACCGCCGGTAAAACCCAGCTTGCCGTCGATCACCAGCAGCTTGCGGTGCGTTCGATTGTTGATGCGGCCCAGGTGGAACCAGGACGGCGGATGATAGACGTGCAATTCGCAGCCCGAGGCGCGCGCTGCCTGCAGCAGGTTCTGGTTCATGGTGCGCGAACCCAGCCAGTCGAGCAGCATGTGCACTTGCACGCCGCGGCGCGCCGCCGCGGAGAGTTCCTCGACGAACGTCGCTCCCACGCCGTCACGGAACACGAAGGTCTCGAAGGTGATGTTGGTTTGCGCCGTGCGAATGGCATTGAGCATCGCGGCGTAGATCTGCTCGCCGTTCACCAGCGCGGTGATGCGGTTGCCAGGCAACAGTGGGGGACCCAGCAGGATGCCGAGCGCGCGACGGAAATCGGCATCGTCGCTGGTGTACAGCCGCCGCGGACGATAGAGCAGGCGCTTTTCAGTGGTCGCGAGGTTGGCGCCGATGGCGATGAACAGCGCGGTAACCAGCAACGTGATGAGAATGATGGCGAGGACGGACACGTCAGGGATGATCCATTGCGGCCGATGCGGTCGGCAAGCGCGGTGGATGTTAGCCGTTGCGCGAGGCTGCCGATGTGCTCGAGGAGGCAGTTGGCCCGGAGTCTGAGTCCTTCTCCACGCGTACGCGCTTCAGTGACCGTGGGTGCCAATGACCATTGGGCGAGAGGAAATCCCGCACCGTCCGCCAACTTGGCTGGTACTGCGCGGCGACCTTGAGGGCCACCACCACCGGCATGGCCAGCAACATCCCCGGAATGCCCCAGAATCCGTAGCCGAACCAGACCGCGAGCAACACCACGAGGCCATTGACCTCGAAGCGTCGTCCCACGGTGAGCGGCTGCACGATCTGGCCTTCGATGAGATGCAGCAACAGGAATATGCCGGGCACGGCGAGGGCGCGTCCCAGGCTATCGAAGGTTACCAACGCTGCAATCGACAGGATGAAGAAAGCCGCGATGGGTCCGAGGTAGGGCACGAAATTGAACACGGCGACAAGGACGCCCCAGAGAATGGCATTGGGCATGCCGAGTGCATACATGGCGAGCGCCGTGCAGGCGCCGAGGCCGACGTTGATCAGTGCCACCGTGCCGAAGTAGCGCCCGACTTCGAAGCGTATCGCCTCGGTGAGTCGCAAAGTCCGCACGCTGGCCTCATTGCCGGAAAGCGATGCACCCATGCGTGCCAGCAGTGGCGGACCGCCGAGCAGGAAGAACAACGTCAATGGAATGACGGTGAGCGCTTCGAGAAAGGATTTGGTCATCGAGATGGCGGTGCTCTGGCTTTCAACCGGCGTGACAATGGCGGGTCTGCCGTTCAAGGCGGTCGAGCCCTGGGTGAGACGGCCGGCGCGTTCGGCGACGGCGTCCACGCGCGCGAACATCTCACGGACGGGTTTCAGCCGCGGATCGATCTCGCGAATGGTCTGTGGCGCGCGGGCCAGCCACTCGGTTGCCGGTCGCCAGGCTGCGTTGACGGCTGCAGCGGTTGACGCGCAGACCACGATCATCACCAGCGTCGCCGCCAGGCCGCGTCGCATTCCCCAGCGATTGAGGCGATCGACCGCCGGCGTGAGCAGCATCGCCAGGAACAGCGCCATGGCCACCGGGATGAATA
>Ga0190270_10000377_pt1 | contig 19018 bp, 17 predicted proteins | sample Popmic320T_FD_133748 | JGI IMG/M metagenome (GOLD analysis project Ga0190270, IMG submission 133748) | Populus adjacent soil microbial communities from riparian zone of Weber River, Utah, USA - 320 T | ecosystem: Environmental > Terrestrial > Soil > Riparian zone | place: USA: Utah | collected...
GCCACCACGCGGCACGCGCCGTGCATTTTCGAATACGTGTATTTCGCGCGTCCCGACTCGCTCATCGACAACATTTCGGTACACCGTGCGCGCATGCGCATGGGTGACCGGCTCGCGGAGAAAATCCTGCGCGAACGTCCCGGCCACGACATCGACGTGGTCATCCCGATTCCCGATACCAGCCGCACCAGCGCCATGCAGGTGGCGCAGCACCTGAACGTCAAATACCGCGAAGGATTCGTGAAGAACCGCTACGTGGGCCGCACGTTCATCATGCCGGGGCACGAACAGCGATCGAAGTCGGTGCGTTCCAAGCTCAACGCCATCGACCTGGAATTCCGCAACAAGAATGTGATGCTGGTTGACGATTCCATCGTGCGTGGCACGACCTCGGCGCAGATCATCGATCTGGCGCGCGAAGCCGGCGCGCGCAAGGTGTACTTCGCGTCGGCAGCGCCGCCGGTGAAGTATCCCAATGTCTATGGCATCGACATGCCGGCCAAGAGTGAGCTGGTCGCGAGCAGTCGCAGCGACGACGACGTCGCGCGCCTGATCGGCGCCGACTGGCTCATCTACCAGGACCTCGAAGACCTCATCCAGGCCTGCGTGCACGATCATTCCAGCATCAAGGAATTCGATACCTCGTGTTTCTCGGGCCATTACGTGACGGGTGACATCACTCCCGAGTACCTCGCGCGGCTCGAACTGGAACGCTCGGATTCGGCCAAGGCGACACGGCGCGATGCGGACAAGGCCGGCCTCAAGATCGTCAAGATCTGAAGCGCGAGCGCTCGATGAGCGCGCGGCATTCCCTGCTTGAACTGTTCGATGCGGCGCTGCGCGCGGTAGATGGGCGCGCCTGCGTCGAGCGTGTGCTGCGTTACTCGGGCTACGAAGGGATGATCGCCATCTTTGCCGTGGGCAAGGCGGCAAGTGCGATGACACTCGGCGCCTTGCAGTCGTTCGGTGACATGGTCGAGAGCGCACTCGTCATCACCAAGGATGGCCACGCGGACCCCGCGCTCGAAGGCGATGCGCGCGTCACGGTGATCGAAAGTGCGCATCCCTTGCCGGATTCCCGCAGCCTGGAGGCTGGAGCTGAGCTCGCGCGCCGTGTGAGCGAACTTCCCGGGTCGCGTTTCCCGATTTTTCTCGTTTCCGGCGGTAGTTCGAGTCTCGTCGAACTGCTGCAAGACGGACACACGCTTGCGGACCTGCGCGCGCTCAACGAACGCGGTCTCGCGGCGGGGTGGGGCATCGCCACCCTGAACGCCGAGCGGAAGAAGCTCTCCCGGCTCAAGGGCGGTGGAATCGCGCGCCTGCTGGACGGGCGCGATGCGCTCGCGCTGTTCATTTCGGACGTGCCTCGTGACGATACCGGGGTGATCGGCTCAGGCCTGCTCGGAGAATCCGTGGGCCTTGTCGACCATGTCGTGCGGCGCATCGTCGCAAACGTCGACATGGCGGCGCGCGCAGCACGTGATGCGGGCCTTGCTCGTGGCCTCGACGTGCGGACCCGATTCGCGCGCTTCGCGGGCGATGCGCAGGCGGTGGCCGGCGAATTCGTGGCGGCGCTGCGCGAAGCGGAGGGCGACGGACTGGTGTGGGGAGGCGAGTCGACCGTGCAGCTCCCCGCGCGTCACGGGCGCGGCGGGCGCAACACGCACCTGGCGCTGGCAGCCGCGCGTCTTCTCAAGGCTGACGAACCATTCACGATACTGGCGGCAGGAACCGATGGCACCGATGGGCCAACTGAGGATGCCGGCGCCGTCATCGATGCCGGCACCATCGAACGCGCGGAACTCGCGGGTTGCGATGTGGATCGTGCATTTCGCGGATTCGATTCGGGCACCGCGCTCGAAGCCGCGGGTGATCTCGTGCACACGGGACCCACCGGAACCAATGTCGGGGATATCCTGATCGGCATCAAACGTGACCTGGCGGCGCGTGGCCCCTGGGCTGCGCGCATGCTCTAATGCGCGCCGATGCGACTCATGCTCATCGACGACGATCCGCGTTACCGCACGCTGCTGCGTCACCATATTTCGTGCGAGTGGCCGGATGTCGATCTCGTCAGCTACAACCCGCGCGTGCGCGGTCCGCTGACGCCGGGATTTCTCGCGCAGGGCTACAGCGTGGTGTTGCTGGACCACGAATGGCGCGGCGGTTCGGGTCTCGACTGGTTGCGTGACTTCCACGCGCGCGAGGGTTTCGCGCCGGTCATTTTCCTCTCGGCCAACGACGAATCACCCGACGCGAACGAAGCGCGATCCGCCGGCGCTTTCGAGGTGATCGGCAAGGCGAAGATCAAGCACACCAAGCTCAACGACGCGATCCGGCGCGCGGCCGAAGAGCAGGCCAAGGCGCAGAGCCGCTGGCGCATGTCGGCGGGCGCGAAGATGGCGCAGGATTTTGCGGGTGCACGCCTCAAGGCCTACCGGCGCATCGATCAGATCGCGAAAGGGTCGGTGTCGGAACTTTTTCTGGCCGAGAGCGCCGAGGTCGGCGGTGTGGTGGTGCTCAAGGTAACTCCGGCGATCCGCAAGGAAACCGGAGTCGATCAGTCCATGGAGCGCTTCCTGCAGGAGTTCGAGATCCTGCGCGGCGTGCGTCATCCCAACGTGGTGCAGATCTTCGACCTTGGTGTCATGGACGATCACCTGTTCCTGGCTATGGAACACTTCGCGCGCGGTGATCTGCGCAAGCGCATGTCGGAGGGACTTACCGCGCGCCAGTCGCTGACCTATGTGCGCGACATGGCGTATGCGCTGCAGGCCATCCACGAAGTCGGCATCCTGCATCGCGATCTCAAGCCCGGGAACGTGATGCTGCGCGATGACGGCAGCATCGCGCTCATCGATTTCGGTCTCGCCAAACACGTGGCGCTCAAGATGGAGGTCACCGACAAGGGGCTGATCTTCGGCACGCCTCACTACATGAGTCCCGAGCAGGGGCACGGCAAGGAGATTGACGCACGCAGCGATATCTACAGTCTTGGGGTGGTGTTGTACGAAATGCTCACCGGCAAGAAGCCCTTCGACGCCGACAACCACATGGCGATTCTCGTGCATCACGCCAAGGCGCCCATTCCGCGGCTGCCGGAGCGCCTGAGTGCGGTGCAGCCGCTCATCGACACCCTGTTGGCCAAGAATGCGGGCGATCGACCAGAGGATGCCGACTCGGCTGCAAAACTCATCGAAGTTGCGCTGGATGCGCTCGGCCCGCCCGAAAGTGCGAAATGAACGCGAGATGAGCACAAGGCGTGAAACCGCTGCCGCCGCTCGCTTCGAGCGAGCGACAGGCGGCGACATCCTGAGAGCCGCGACTCCTCGCGCATGGGTGGAGGCTGCTCTCGGGCATTTGCCCTCGCTGCTCGTCGATCATGCCAATTGCGAAAAGAAGGCGGCGTCCACCGCGCTGGCGTTGATATTCGCGTATCCGGAAGACCGTGCACTGAGCGTGGCGCTGTCGCGCCTGGCGCGCGAGGAGCTGAAACATTTTGAACAGGTCGAGCGCCTGATGAAGAAGCTCGACGTGCCGCACCTGCGCATGACGCCGGGTCGTTATGCCAGCGAGCTGCGCAAGCTGGTGCGTACGCACGAACCCAAACGCAAGCTGGACCTGATGATCGTGCACGCCCTCATCGAGGCGCGCTCCTGCGAACGTTTTCGCCTGCTCGCCAGGAAACTTCCCGCGCAGGTGTGCGCGCTCTACGAACAGCTCGAGAGATCCGAGGCGCGACATTTCGAGATGTACCTGGATTTCGCCGCGCGTGAATTCGACGCCGAAGAAATTGCGGCACGGCTCGAAGTCATTGCCACGCGCGAGGCGGAACTGGCAACCGAACCCGACGCTGAGCTCCGCTTCCATTCCGGACCACCGGCATGAAACTCTAACGCGGCAGCGGGATTTCCCTGACGCCGCTTGCGTCGACAGCCACGCAGCTCGCCGCTTCGTACCACGGCGCGAGCACGACTCGTTCCGAGCTCACGCCGTCGACCACGCAGGGATGAATGGCAGGGCGATGGGTATGTCCGTGGATCAGCCGCCGTGCTCCGGTGGCGCGGAAGGCGCGCAGCACTGCTTCGGGGTTCACATCCATGATGGTCGGAATCGTGCGCTGTGTATGCGCCTTGCTGCCGGCGCGCGCCGCGTTGGCGAGCAGGCGCCGCGAGTCGAGCGGCAACGCCAGGAACCGCTCCTGCCAGGAGGTCTGGCGCACGATGCTGCGCAGCTGCTGGTAGGCGGGGTCTTCGGTGCAGAACACGTCGCCATGGCTCAGCAACGTGGGCACGCCGTACAGGTCGACCAGCACGGGGTCGGGCAGTAGTTTGACGCCGGTGCGCGCGGCAAAACTCTCGCCGAGCAGGAAGTCACGATTGCCGTGAATGACGTAGGTAGGCACGCCGCTCGCGGTCAGCCCCCTGAGCGCCGCGCAGGTGCGGGCGTGGTCGATATTGTCGTCGTCATCACCCACCCAGACTTCGAACAGGTCGCCGAGCAGGTACAGGGCCTCGGCGCTGCGCGCAGGCCCCTGCAGGAACGCGATGAATGCGTCGATGGCCCACGGTGACTCGCTGTCGAGATGCAGGTCCGAGGCAAACAGCGTCGGCATGCGCGCTTGAGCTATTGCTGCTTCGGCAGCGGGTTGCCGGCGCCGTCGGTCGCCGCAGATGGCGCGGGCGGCGGAGCTTCGCCCTGAGGCGGCGAGGCTGGCGGCGTGGGCGGCGCGGTCGGCACGGCGGGTTCGGTGGGGGTGACGGCCGGCGATGCCGGAGCTGCAACGTCTGCGAGCAACTCGATCTTCTGGATCACCACCGCTTGCAGGGGCGCGTCTTCCTTGAACGGCCCCATGGACCCGGTGGGCGACACGCTGATGCGATCGATGACCTCCATGCCCTCGATCACGCGGCCGAACACGGCGTATCCCCAGCGCGTCGGCAGCGGATCCAGCGCGGAATCGTTGTCGGATACGTTGACGTAGAACTGGCAGTCGCCGGAGTGGGGACCCGAGGCGCGCGCGAGGCCGACAGTGCCGCGAAGGTTTTTCAGCCCATTGCCCGACTCGTTGGGAATCGCCTTGAGCGTGGGCTTGGCCTTGAGGTCGATGCCCACGCCACCGCCCTGGATCACGAAGTTCGCGATCACGCGGTGAAACAGCGTATTGGTGTATTGGCCGGCGCGCACATAGGCGAGAAAGTTCTCCACCGTCAGCGGCGCCCGGTCGCGCTGCAGTTCGATGACGAAGGCACCGAGGTTGGTGGTGACGCGCACGCGCTCGGGGCCGGCAGCCTGGGCGCAGAAAGTCAACAAGGTGGCAAGGATGCCGAAGATCAGACGTGGATGTTTCATGGCCGGGGGATTCTACCGAAGCTGCGGCCGATGGTTGCTTTCCCGTAACATTCGCCGGTGTCTCACGGCCGCATCACCACTCGTTTCGCTCCCAGTCCCACCGGGGAGCTGCATCTCGGCAACGCGCGCACCGCGCTGTTCAGCTGGCTGTTCGCGCGCCATCACGGCGGGCGCTTCGTATTGCGCATCGAGGATACGGATACCGAGCGCAGCAAGGAGGTCTTCACGCAGGCCCTGATGGAGGACCTCCGATGGATGGGGCTCGCCTGGGATGCCGGCCCTGGGTCCGCAGTCGAAGGTGAGGAGTACCACCAGTCACGGCGTGGTGCGATATATGCGCGTCACTCCGCGACACTGGATGCGGGCGGGCTGACATATCCCTGTTACTGCACGCCTCTCGAGTTGGACCTGTCGCGCAAGGCGCAGCTGGCCGCCGGCCGGCCTCCGCGTTACGCGGGCACCTGCCGCGAGCTATCGGCGGAGGCGCGTGTCCGCAAAAGCGCCCAGGGCATTTCACCGACCACGCGTTTTCGCGTGCCCACCGGGAAGTTCGTCGAGTTCGACGACATGGTGCACGGGTCGCAGCGATTCGCCACCGACGACATCGGCGATTTCATCCTGCGGCGCGCCGACGGCAGCGCCGCCTTCTTTTTCAGCAATGCCATCGACGACGCCGAGATGGGCATCACGCACGTATTGCGCGGCGAGGATCACCTGACCAATACGCCGCGACAGCTGCTGGTACTCGAGGCACTCAAGTTGCGTGCGCCGACCTACGGACACCTGTCGCTGCTGGTGGGTGCCGACGGCTCGCCGCTCTCGAAGCGCCACGGCGCCACCAGCGTACGCGAGTTCCGCGAACGTGGCTATCTACCGGTGGCATTGACAAATCACCTGTTCCGGCTCGGGCATTCGAGCGGTGAAAACGGGGTACTCACCTCCGAGCAGATGGCGCGCCATTTCACCGTCAAACATCTCGGCCGCGCGCCGGCGCGCTTCGAGGAGTCGCAGCTCAATGTGTGGCAGCGCGATGTCGCGCATCACATGCCGCTCGAAGAGAGCGAGCGATGGCTCGAATCGGAAACCCCGCGCGACATAGACGCGCAGCGTCGCCGGGCGTTCATTGCCGCCATCCGTCCGAACGTGCTGCTGCCGGGGGACGTGGCGCGCTGGCGCGATGTGGTCTTCGGGCCTTCCCCGGCGCTCGATGAATCTTCACTGGCGCGGGTACGCGAAGCGGGGCCTCAGTTCTTCCGCGCGGCGGCCGAGGCCGCCGCCGCGAATGGCGCCAATCTCGATGCCATCGTCGATGCCGTGAAGGCCGCGACCGGCGCCAGGGGGCAGGCCCTGTGGAAACCGCTGCGCCTGGCGCTCACCGGTGCGACGGAAGGTCCTGAACTCGCGCCGCTGCTCAAGGCCATGGCCGAGACCAGTATTCATCAACGCCTGAACCGCTTCGCCGCATGATCCGCATTCACAATTCCCTGACGGGCGAGAAGCAGGAGCTGATACCCGTCGAGCCCGGCCACGTGCGCATGTACAGCTGCGGCATGACCGTCTACGACTACTTCCACGTCGGCAACGCCCGCATGCTCGTGGTGTTCGACATGGTGAGCCGTTACCTGCGGCATCGTGGCTTGCGCGTCACCTACGTGCGCAACATCACCGACGTCGACGACAAGATCATCACGCGTGCCCGCGAAACCGGCGTCGACTGGCGCGCGCACGCGGCGAAGTTCATCGCCGCCATGTACGAGGATCTCGACGCACTGGGGTGCCTGCGTCCGGAGAAGGAACCCCGGGCATCGGAGTACATCGACGAGATGCTGGACATGATCCGCGCGTTGATCGAGCGCGGCTACGCCTACCAGGCGACGAATGGCGACGTGATGTACGACGTGCACAAGTTCGCGGCGTACGGAAAGCTTTCCGGCAAGAGGCTCGAAGACCTGCGCGCCGGCTCGCGCGTGGAAGTCGACGCTGCCAAGCGGGATCCACTCGATTTCGTACTGTGGAAGTCGGCGAAGCCAGGCGAGCCCGCATGGGATTCACCCTGGGGCGCGGGCCGTCCGGGCTGGCACATCGAATGTTCCGCAATGTCCGTCAAGGAGCTGGGCGAACATTTCGACATCCACGGCGGTGGCCTCGATCTCAAGTTTCCGCATCACGAAAATGAAATCGCACAGACCTGTGGCGCGACCGGCGGCAGGTTCGCCGAGATCTGGATGCACAACGGCTTTCTCAGCATCGACAACGAGAAAATGTCGAAGTCGCTGGGAAATTTTTTCACCACGCGCGAAGTGCTGGCGAAGATCAGGCATCCCGAAGTGCTGCGGTTCTTCCTGCTGTCGAGCCAGTACCGCGGGCCGATGAACTACTCGCCCGATCAGCTCGATCAGGCCGAGGCCGGGCTCAATCGTCTGTACACGGCGTTGCGCGATGTGCCCGAGGTGGGCGGCAGCCTGCATGCGCCCACGACGGCGACGCAGGCCTTCGAAGCCGCCATGGACGATGACTTCAATACGCCCGAGGCCATCGCGGTCCTGCAGGGACTGGCGCGGGAGTTGAACACTGCCCGCACGGGCAGTGCGGATGCGCCCAGGGCAAAGCTGCTGGCGGGTGAGCTGCGGGCGCTGGCGGGCGTACTCGGCATACTGCGTGTGCCGTCCGAACAGTGGTTCCGGGCTGGCGCCGCGGGCGCCATTTCAGATGCCGACATCGAAACCCGCATTGCCGCGCGGCTCGCGGCCCGCAAGGCGAAGAACTGGGCCGAATCCGACCGCATCCGGGACGAGCTGGCGGCGGCCGGCGTGATTCTCGAGGACAAGCCGGGTGGGGTGACCACCTGGCGGCGGGGCTGACGGCGGCGCGGTTAAATTGACCAAGGGACAGGTCGCTCGGGTATGATTCGCGCCCCCGTCCGCCGGGGTAGCCCGCGCGGGCGTCATCGGCGATTCGGGGCATGGCGCAGTCTGGTAGCGCATCTGCTTTGGGAGCAGAGGGTCGCAGGTTCGAATCCTGCTGCCCCGACCATCCGATGAGGACCAGGCGCGAGTCAGGTAGTCTCCGTTCCGCTGTGCGCCCGTAGCTCAGTAGGATAGAGCACCGGCCTTCTAAGCCGGTGGTCGCAGGTTCGACTCCTGCCGGGCGCGCCATCTGGCGACGAATTTGTTCAATGGTGGCCGTAGCTCAGTTGGTAGAGCCCCGGGTTGTGATCTCGGCTGTCGTGGGTTCGAGTCCCATCGGCCACCCCACTTTTTCTTCGCAGGAAGGCCTGGCGAAATAACACCGGCCCCTGGCCGGTCCACTCTCGCAGTCCAACCACGCGGAGTTCCCCATGCCATTCCGTCAACGATTCACCCTGGGGCTGTTCGGCCTGCTGTTGACGTCGCAACTCGCGTTCGCTGGAGATTTCTTTGAAGTCGACGGTGTGGCGCTGCGCGGTTACGACCCGGTGGCGTACTTCGAACTCGGCAAGCCCACGCCGGGACTGATGCCGCTCAGGCATGAGTTCAGGGGATCGATCTTCCTGTTCTCGTCGGAGGCGAATCAGAAGAAGTTTGCCGCGGACCCCGAGAAATACGCGCCGCAGTACGGAGGCTACTGCGCGCTCGGCACCGCCAACGGCTACAAGGTCAAGACCGAGCCGGACGCCTTCAAGGTCGTCGACGGCAAGCTGTACCTCAACTACAACCGCAAGGTGCTGGAAATGTGGACCCAGGATCAGCCGGGCTACATCTCTCGCGCTGACAAGAACTGGCCGGAAGTTTCCAAAATGCCGATGAAGGAGTGAGCCGGGTCTCGCACCGGTCCCTCACGGCCGCCGGCCGCGTCCCCAGAGTTGTTCGTAACGCCAGCCGGTCAGATCTTCGACCACCCGCCGGCTTTCGACCGCCGGCTCGGCTCTGTCCGATGACTTGAAGCGGTCGATCTCGGTCATCAGCACCGCATGCGTGTCGCGGTTCAGACGGAACCGCGTCGAGACGAAAAATCCGAAGGCGAGGATGCCCAGCGTGCCAACGCCCATGAGCAAAACCACCGCGTCGAGCACGCTCTGTGGCTGTTGCACATTCTTGCCCGGGATCAGTCCACTGGCATCGAGGATCTGCGTCACGATGAAGACGGCAATGGACTGCATGAGCTTGCGCACGAAAGTCATGACGCCGGCGAAAGCGCCTTCGCGCCGCCTGCCGGTGACGATTTCATCGACGTCGGGCATGTAGTTGTAGACATTCCACGGGATGTAATTGAGCGCGCCTCGCCCCAGGCCCGCGACGATGACGGCGACGATGTACCAGGTGAGATCCCGGACACCCGCGGCATACAGTGACAGGAGGCCAATGACCCCGAGCCCGAACAAGATCACGGCGATGCGATAGGAGGGTGCCGGGTGGATGCGCAGCGCCAGCCATATGGTCAGCACCACCGAGACCAGCTGAGCGATGGCCATGGGTAGATTGATCACCGACATGGTGACCACGGTGCCGCCCAGTGCGAAAGCAATGAAATACGACAGCACCGGGTTCAGAACGTCCTGGCTGATGTAACCGCCCAGGTACATGCCGAGGTGCAGTCGGAAGGCGCGAATGCGCAGCGTCGCCCACAGGTCTCTGAATAGCTGGACGAGCTTGGAGAACAAGCCGCCCGCAGGGCGCAACATGTGCTCGATATCTTCACGCGGCCGCTCCCAGGTGAACAGGTAGACGGCCACCGCCACGAACACGAAAAACACCGAGAACAGCGCGCCGAGGTAGAGGAAGGTTTCCGCGTTACCCTCGCCCCCGAGATACCCGACGATCACCGCCGGCAGGAACAATGCGGCGATATTGGCGATCTGTCCGCAGATGATGCGTGCGCCGGCGAAAATGGCCTTGGTCTTGTAGTTCGGTGACATCTCCGCGGCCAGCGTTTCGTACGGGATGATTTCCATCGCGTACACCAGCTCGAAGAAGCAGTAGGTGATCAGGTAGTACCAGAAGGTCTGTCCTTCGACCCACATGAGCGCGAAGGAGGGCAGCAGCGGGATCGACAACAGGATGAAGAATCGCCTGCGTCCGAACTTTTTGCCGAGTTGGGTGTGGTGGAAATAGTCGGAGATGTAGCCGATGACCGGCGAGAAAAAGGCATCGAGCAGCCGCGCGGCGACGAAGATCAATCCAGCTTCGGCCGCCGTCAGTCCGCAGTACGTGGTGTAGAAGAAGATGATCCAGGCGGTGATGATCGACATCGCGCCGGCGCCCAGGAAGTCGTTGCTTCCATAGGCAATGTAGTTGCCCAGCCTGACCTGGCGGGCGGCCATCAGGCGGCGATCCGCTTGAACTCGCCGAGCGCAAGGATGGCCATGGCCTGGCCGTAGGGCATCGAAGTGAGTTTTACGTTGCGGTAACCGTCGAGGTCGTTGAACACCGGTGTGCCGAATGACACGTTCCTGAGTTCGCCGCTGGCGTCGATGTTGCCGAGCACGGCCTTGACGGCGCGCACGCCCGCGTCGAGGTATTCCGCGCCGATGTAGCCCTTGCGTACCGATTTCAGGATGCCGTACGCGAAGCCCGCGGTGGCCGAGGCCTCGAGGTAGGAGTTCGGGTCGTCGATGAGCGTGTGCCACAGGCCGCCGCCATCCTGGTAATGCACCAGCGTCCGGATCTGCTGCAGGTGGGTTTCGAGCAGGAAGGTGCGCAGGCCATCGCCGGGCGGCAGGTCCAGTAGTTCAATGAAATCGGGTATGGCGATGGTGACCCAGCAGTTGCCGCGGGCCCACAGTGCGTTTGCAAAATGATGCCGGCCATCGAAGGTCCAGCCGTGGAACCACAAGCCGGTCTTGCGATCGACCAGGTACTTGATGTGCAGCATGAACTGGCGGCGCGCTTCTTCCACGTAGTGTGGCCGCTCTAACAACCTGCCGATCTTCGCCAGCGGCAGCACGCTCATCATCAGCGTGTCGTCCCAGAGCTGCTGGCGATTCTCCGAATTGAACACGATGTGCTGAAAGCCGTTCTCCTCGGTGCGCGGCAGTCCTTTCATGACCCATTCGGCCCATTCGTCCAGGTAGGGCAGCCAGGTGGCGTCGGGGCTTTCCTCGTACAGCCAGGCCAGCGTCAGGAAGGGCGCCATCGTGTTGATGTTCTTGGTGGGTGGGCCGGCCGCGAACCGGTCGCGGAACCAGTCGAGCATGATCTGTTTGCAGCGCGCGTCGTTGGTCTGCTCGTAGTACTTGTAGATGCCGTACAGGCCGATGCCGTGGGTCCACTCCCAGTCATTCCAGCCCTTGGTGTCGATCACGCGGCCGTCGTCGAGCTTCAGCAGGAACTCGCCCGAAGTGTCCTTGATCTCGACCAGGTTGCGGATCAGCAGCTGGATCTGTTCATCAATATCGGACACGAAGTCTCCTGGCGTCAGTCGAGATGGAACAACGGCACGAGCGGCCACTCGAGTGGCCGGCCATCGGGTTGGGTTTCCATGAGATCGCGCATGTATTCCCACCAGCGGCGCATCAGCGGGTGCTGCGGCAACTGTTCGCGCGTGTTGCCGTCGCGCAGTTTGAGCACGGCAAACAGCTGCAGCGTCTCCTCGTCGAGAAAGATCGAATAGTCATAGATGCCGGATTCGCGCAGCAGCTGCGCGAGCTCGGGCCAGATGGCGTCGTGCCGTCGGCGGTACTCGGCGACGTTGCCCGGCTTTAGCTTCATGCGGAACGCATGGTTCATCGGCCTGCCACCGGTATCATTTCGCGCGCGCCGCGTCGCCTTGGCCAGGTCAGACCCTGAAGCAAACCATGCATTGTCCGGATCCCCCAGCCTGCATCTGAGGCAGGCATCCTCGATCGAGTTTGATTGCTTTTTATCGTATTTGATCGAAATCCGCCAGAGCCCGGATGCGCTTCGCCGCAATCCCTTTCCCTGGCGCCATGACGCACGCCAGGCGTTAGCGGTGGCTTTTGGCATTTCCTCTGGTAGAGTTCGCGCCCCGAAATAAGGGGCGTTAGCTCAGTTGGTAGAGCAGCTGACTCTTAATCAGTAGGTCGTAGGTTCGACCCCTACACGCCCCACCAATTTCGCGCCGCTTCGCGTGCGCGATGCACGGCAGGTACATTCCGCCGATGGCAAAACCCTCTCGCGACGATCCTTCCAAGCCGAAAGCGCACGGCTACGCCTACAAGAAGCAGTTCTATCAAAGCGCCGAAGTCGCGGCCGACTATGACGAACATCGCTTTCGTACGCCGAAGCGCATCCGGCGCAATGTACGCAAGTGGAACGCCATCCAGAAGGCGCTGGCGCTGACCAACGGCGTCAAGACGATCGTCGATCTTCCTTGTGGCACGGGCCGATTCACCGGCGATCTGGCGCGAGCCGGTTACCAGGTGGTGGGCAGCGACATCTCGGTCGAGATGATGCAGCAGGCGGCCAAACTCCTGTCACACAACAACATTCGCGGTTACGTGCGCGCGGATGCCGAAGCGATGCCTTTTCCCGCCAAGTCGGTGGACTGCGTGATGAGCATCCGTTTCCTGTTCCACGTCGATCCGCAGACTCGCCGTCGCATGTTGCGCGAGTTCGGCCGCGTATCGCGGCGCTGGATCATCGCCGACTACCGTCACAAGTATTCGTTTCGCTACGGCATCTGGAAAATTGCGCGCACGCTCGGACTGTCGAAGCGACCCTTCGAACGAGTGTCGGTCAAGAGCATGAAAGCCGAGTTCGAAGATGCCGGGTTGCGCGTCGTGAAAGTCGTCCCAGTGCGTCGCTGGCTCTCGGACAAGTGGGTGGTACTGGCTGAATCCGGCCACACAGACCCTGAAAGTCTCACCAAGCGGCTGGCGGATACGCCGTACGCCGACCTGACCGTCACTGACAAGCTCGGCGAGGGCAAACGCTCGGTGGTGTACCGCGGACGCTGGCATGGCCGGGACGTGGGCATCAAGGTATACAAGCCAGCGGCCATCGCGAGCCACGCTCGCAAGCACAAACTGCCGCTCGCGGAGTTCGAGAATCGCCGCAACAAGGCGTTCTTCGAGGCGCGCGGCCTGGCGAAATACGTGGCCGAACCGCTCGGCTTCCTGGTCGAACCCGATTTCCAGATGTCCGTACAGGAACTGGTCGATGGCGAGGTGTACTACTTCGCGCAGCGCGATCACGCGGACTTCATCTCCCCGCGGTTCATGGACGATCTCGCCGATCTCGTTTCACTGAGCCATGACGCTCGCCTTTACGACATCGATCTGCACGCCATGAACGTCATGGTCGACCGGCACAAGGGAACGCCCAAGCTGTTCGATTTCAACCAGATCCCGTTCACCGAGCGGCCGCAGAATCCCTTTGTGGGTCTCGCACTCAGGCTCGGGTTGCTGGGGCGCGAATCCCGCGACCTGCGCAAGCTGGCGCGGTTCAAGAATTTTGACCGCGTGGAACGCAAGCTGCTCAAGTTCTACGAGCAGCCAGGGCCCTCGAAGACCTGAGTCGCCGTCAGGCGCCCGGCGACTTGAGCAGCGGATCACCGTCCTCGAGCTTGATGGCATCTTCCGGGAGCATGGCCGGAATTCCGTCCTTGATCGGGTACGCGAGTTTGCTCGTCGGGCAAACGATCAGCTGCCGTGCCTCGGAAAAGTACACCGGTGCCTTGGAAACCGGGCAAGCCAGCATTTCGATGAGTCTGGGATCCATGTTATTCCGTATCGGTAATCAACCCGCGGCGGTCCGCGTGGTGGTGATCAGCCAGCCGAGCGCGATTGCCACGGCGATGCCGACCATCTGCTGCGCACGGGTCCATTGCAACAGACTTCCATCCATTGCCGCTATCCCCACGGCGGTCACCACGAACCAGATGCCGCTTTGCAGCGCGACCCCATGAATTCCGGCGTTTTGCATGAACTTGATGGCCACGATGTAGGCAGAGACGCCGCCGGCGAAGGACAGCAGCGAAACGAGCCCCATCTTGAGGTCGAGCTGGCCCTCCGGCCAGGCGCGCGCCGCGTAGACGAACCCGCGGGCATCGAGCAGGCCGGAGGCAATGGTCAGGATCCCGACCACGACGAGATTGCCGAGCTGTCCCATCTTATGTCCCTCTGCCAAAAAGCGGCCGAAGCATAGCCAAATCCCGAATTCGGTGCCCGCTGCCTTCGCGACATGGAGTTCCCCGGTTCCGGTTTCGCTATAATCCGCGCCCCTCGCGCGTGGCCCGCTTTCAAAAGATGGTGGGGCATTGCGGGCCAGGCGAAAGTGGCGGAACTGGTAGACGCGCTGGATTTAGGTTCCAGTGGGGTAACCCGTGAGAGTTCGAGTCTCTCCTTTCGCACCACTCGTCGCGCGTTCAACGATAAGGAATGGAAATGCAGGTTTCATTAACCGCCACGGGCGGATTGGAACGCCGTCTTGAGGTGGCGATTCCCGCCGCCGAGGTCGACGGCGAAGTAGCCCAGCGGCTGAACAAGATTTCGCGCACGGCGCGCCTCAAGGGCTTTCGCCCGGGCAAGGCGCCGATCGCGGTGATTCGCCAGCAGTACGGAGAGCAGGTGCATGGCGAAGTCATCAGTGACTTCATGCGCTCCTCGTTCTCGGAGGCGGTGCAGCGCGAGAAGCTCAACCCTGCCGGTGGTCCGCGCATCGAGCCAATCACGGTAAGCCCGGGAGCGGATCTCAAGTTCGCGGCCGTGTTCGAAGTACTGCCAGAGGTGAAGCTCAAGCCGCTGACCGATCTCGTGGTCGAAAAACCGGCGGCCAGTGTCGGCGAGCAGGATCTCGAGGCCATGCTCGACACGCTGCGCAAGCAGCGCCCGGTATTCAACGAAGTCATTCGAGGCGCGGCCACGAATGATCGCGTCACTGTCGACTTCGTCGGCACCATCGATGGTGCGGAATTCGACGGAGGCAGCGGCAACGACGTGGCCATCGTCATCGGTTCCGGACGCGTCATGAAGGAATTCGAAGACGCACTGGTCGGGACCAAGGTCGGCGATACGCGCGAATTTCAGGCGACGTTCACCGCCGATCACACGAACCCGAAGCTCGCCGGAAAACTGGCGACCTTCAACGTGAAAATCTCCAAGGTGGAAGAGCAACTGCCCGCGCCGCTCGATGAAGAGTTCGCCAAGAGCTTTGGCATCGGCGACGGCAGCCTCGACAATCTGCGCAACGAAGTGCGGGCCAACATGGAGCGTGAGCTCAACGAGGCGATCCGCCAGAAGTTGCGTGCCCAAGTCCTCGAGGGCCTGTACGCGCAGAACCCGCTGGAACTGCCGCGGCAGCTCGTCGAAGAGCAGATCCAGGAATTGCAGGTGGAAATGCTGCGCCGCGCGGGTGTCCGCGACGCCAAGCAGATGCCGCCGCGCGAGCCTTTCGAACAGCCGGCGCGCCGCCGGGTGGCTCTCGGCCTGCTCATGAGCGAGCTGGTGCGCACTGCCGGGCTCAAGGTGAACCGCGAAACCGTGCAACAGAAGGTCATCGAGCTCGCATCTTCGTATTCGAATCCCGAGGAAGTGCGACGCGCCTACTTGCAAAACCCCGAGATGATGCGACAAATAGAATCGCAGGCACTCGAGCAACAAGCGATCGACTGGGTGCTGGGACAGGCCAGGGTGGCCGAGAAGGCATCGAGCTTTTCCGAGATAACGAAATTCGGCCAGGTCGAGACCTGACCCGGCCGGCCTGATGATGGGAACAGGAGTATTCAGATGAACGAGCGTGGCTTGAATTTGATTCCGATCGTCGTGGAGCAGACTGCACGCGGCGAGCGCTCGTACGACATCTATTCGCGGTTACTCAAGGAACGCGTGGTGTTCGCGGTGGGTCCGGTCGAGGACTACATGGCGAACGTCATCGTGGCGCAGCTCCTGTTCCTGGAATCGGAGAATCCCGAAAAGGACATCGCCCTGTACATCAATTCGCCGGGTGGTTCGGTGAGCGCGGGTCTCGCGATCTACGACACCATGCAATTCATCAAGTCCGACGTGAGCACCATCTGCGTCGGCATGGCGGCATCGATGGGCGCCGTGCTGCTGGCAGGTGGCGCCAAAGGCAAGCGATTCATGCTGCCGAACTCCCGCGCGATGATTCACCAGCCTTCGGGCGGATTTTCGGGCCAAGCCAGCGATATCCATATCCAGGCCCAGGAAATCCTCAAGATTCGCGGGCGCCTCAACGAGCTGCTGGCCAAACACACTGGCCAGACGGTTGAAAAGATCGCCCTCGATTCGGAACGCGACAATTTCATGAGCCCGACCGAGGCGGTGGCTTACGGGTTGGTTGATAAGTTACTCGACAAGCGCGTGGCAGCAGGGCTGACCACACCGGCGGGCTGAAATTCCTGCCGCAGGCGCGTCTTCGCCGGCAATTGCGAAGCGACTCGCAGTTCTCGACAAATCCCATATAAACAACGGGTTCCACTTGCTGTCCCCTTGGGTTTGGCGAAACAGCCGTGATATAAGAAACCAAAGGCAGTGGGTCTAGGGCCCCACGGCGCCATACGGAGTAAAGATGACCGAGGACACTCGCGGACGGCATGACGACGGCAAGTTGTTGTACTGCTCTTTCTGCGGCAAAAGTCAGCACGAAGTTCGCAAGCTGATTGCTGGTCCTTCGGTTTTTGTCTGCGACGAATGCGTCGAGCTCTGCAACGACATCATCCGTGAAGAGCTCGAAGATCGCGCCGAGCGCGCGCGCGACAAGCTTCCCAAGCCCTCCGAAATCAAGAAAGTTCTCGACGAGTACGTCATCGGCCAGGAGCGCGCGAAGAAGACGCTCTCGGTCGCCGTCTACAACCACTACAAGCGTCTGCAGACGCGGGGTGGTTCCGGCGGGCGCGGCAAGGACGACGTCGAAATTTCCAAGAGCAACATCCTGCTGATCGGCCCCACGGGCTGCGGCAAGACATTGCTCGCCGAGACGCTGGCGCGTCTCCTCAATGTGCCGTTCACCATCGCGGATGCGACGACGCTTACCGAAGCCGGCTATGTCGGCGAGGACGTCGAGAACATCATCCAGAAGCTCCTTCAGAAGTGCGATTACGACGTCGAGAAGGCGCAGACGGGCATCGTCTATATCGACGAAATCGACAAGATTTCCCGCAAATCCGATAACCCTTCGATCACGCGCGACGTGTCCGGCGAAGGCGTGCAGCAGGCGCTGCTGAAGCTCATCGAAGGCACAATTGCCTCGGTGCCGCCGCAGGGTGGCCGCAAGCATCCGCAGCAGGAATTCCTGCAGGTCGACACCTCGAACATCCTCTTCATCTGCGGTGGCGCGTTCGCCGGTCTCGAGAAGATCGTGATGAATCGCACGCAGAAGGGCGGCATTGGTTTCACGTCCGAAGTGCGTGATGTGAATACGCGTCCGCACGGCACCGACATCTTCAAGGAAGTCGAGCCGGAAGATCTGATCAAGTACGGTCTCATCCCCGAGTTCGTCGGCCGCCTGCCGGTGGTCGCGACGCTCGAAGAGCTCGATGAGAAGGCGCTCATCTCCATCCTCACGGAGCCGAAGAACGCCCTGACGAAGCAGTATCGCCGCCTGTTCGACATGGAAGGCGCCGAACTCGAATTCCGCGAAGAGGCGCTTTCGGCAGTGGCGCAGAAGGCCATGCAGCGCAAGACCGGTGCGCGCGGCCTGCGCACCATTCTCGAGAACGTGCTGCTCGACACCATGTACGACCTGCCGGGGATGAAAAACGTCTCCAAGGTCGTGGTGGACGACTCGGTGATCGAAGGGCACCAGAAGCCTTACATCGTGTACAAGTCCGACACGACTGCGGGCGATGATGCAGCGCCACGCCGCGTCTCGGGTTCTGGCCTAAGCTGATAGCGGATTTCCCGGCGTGGCGCGTCAGCGCGTCGCGGCATCTCGTCGCCGCCGGATCAGACCTGTCGCGCATGTGTTGAAAGACACACTTCGGCCCCCACTACACGCGCTACACTTTGACTAAATACAGCTGTCGCTGCTGCATTTCGCAGCGTCGGGCGGCTGGCGAGGGCCTGCCGCGTGACTGAATCCTCCACCTCGACCTCCAAGTCCACCGCGATCCAGGGATTGCCGGTGCTGCCACTGCGCGACGTAGTGGTGTACCCGCACATGGTCATCCCGCTGTTCGTCGGTCGCGAGAAATCCATTCACGCGCTCGATGTGGCCATGAAGGCTGACAAGCGCATCATGCTGATCGCGCAGAAGCAGCCGGACGTCGACGATCCCAAGGGCGATGACCTGTACCGCATTGGTACGGTCGCCTCGATCCTGCAGCTGCTCAAACTACCCGACGGCACCGTCAAGGTGCTGGTCGAAGGTGTCGATCGCGCGCGCATCGACGCCATGCACACCGGCGAGCACTACACCGCCGACGTCACCACCGAACCCGACGCCGACACCTACGACGAGAAAGAACTCGACGTGCTGGCGCGCTCGGTGATCTCGCAGTTCGAGCAGTACGTAAAGCTCAACAAGAAGGTGCCGCCCGAGGTGCTGACCGCGCTCGCCGGCATCGAGCAGCCGGGCCGCCTCGCTGACACCGTCGCCGCGCACATGGCGCTCAAGTTGCCCGAGAAACAGAAGGTTCTGGAAATCCTCGACGTGCGCAAGCGCCTCGAGCACGTGCTGGTCGCCATCGAAGGCGAGATGGACGTGCTGCAGATCGAGAAGCGCATCCGCGGCCGCGTCAAGGCGCAGATGGAAAAGAGCCAGCGCGAGTA
>Ga0190270_10000378_pt1 | contig 18992 bp, 11 predicted proteins | sample Popmic320T_FD_133748 | JGI IMG/M metagenome (GOLD analysis project Ga0190270, IMG submission 133748) | Populus adjacent soil microbial communities from riparian zone of Weber River, Utah, USA - 320 T | ecosystem: Environmental > Terrestrial > Soil > Riparian zone | place: USA: Utah | collected...
GTAATGACGACCGCGGCTCGGGTGCCTGCGGCCCCGGCGCTGTCGACGACACCGAGGACGCGGTCGGCTGGGACCGCCACCACGACCAGATCGGCGGGCTCCGGCAACTGACCGACATCGGCGTAGGCCGGCACTCCACCGATGTCGGTCGCCTCCGGATGGATGGCATACAGCCGGCCCGTAAACCCACCTGCGCGAATGTTCTCGAGGACCTCTCGGCCCACCCCGCCGCGACGGCGGCCCGCGCCGGCCACCGCTACGACAGCCGGATTCAGCAACGGGCGCAACGAACGCGCTTCGGCTGCCCTCTCCCGGGCGTCAGCCGCCGAAACGGCACGCTCGGTGGCGCTCGTGCTCATGGTCAGCGTCAGCACGCCATAGTCGGTGCTCTGCTCCAGGTCGAAGCCAGCGTCACGGAACACCCGGATCATCGCGTGGTTCTCGGCAAGCACGTCGGCGCGGAACGACCGGATGCCGCGCCGACGGCCGACGGCGGCAAGGTGCTCAAGCAGGATCGTGCCCATTCCCTTGCCCTGCATCCGGTCGTCGACGAAGAAGGCGACCTCGGCATCCTGGGGTCCGAGGCACTCGTACCCGGCGACTGCGACAACCTCGCCGCCCACCTCGGCCACCAATGCCACTGTGGCTGCCGGATCCGCGGCGCAAAGATGCTGGACATACGTGTCGCCCGACTGCCGGTTGAGGGCGAAGAAGCGTCGATAGATGCTGTCGTCGGAAGCTCGCCGATGCAGGGCGCGAACCGCGTCCGCATCAGCGGGGTCGAAGCCGCGGACCGTGGCGATGCCGCCATCGGTCAGAAGTACCGCGACACTCGGAATGTCAGACAAGCGCACGAGTCGAGCATCGGTCGGTCCGGTACTGAGCGCCCAGAGACGGCTGGCCCGTTGGTTTGGGCCCTTCGGTCCGACTTCGGTCCACGGTGGCCTTACTATCGAAGAGTGGCGGACGACAAGCCGTCCGAACGGCGGCAGGTGGACGAGGCGCTCGGCTCCACGTCGTCGTCACGGGTTCACCTCGACGCCGGGCAGGATCGACTTCAGGCACTCCTCGACGCGGTGGTCGACCTCAGCACCGACCTCGACCTCCGGCAGGTGCTCCGGCGGATCGTCGATGCAGCGTGCGAACTGGCCAACTGTCGCTACGGCGCGTTGGGCGTGCTGGCCCCGGACGGCACGGTGCTGGCGGAGTTCATCACCCATGGCATCACCGACGAGATGCGCTCCCAAATCGGGCCTCTCCCGCGCGGCCACGGCGTCCTCGGTCTCCTGATCAAGGAGCCGAGGCCGATCCGGCTGCCGCACATCCACGACCACCCTCAGTCGTACGGCTTTCCGGCCAACCACCCGCCGATGGAATCGTTCTTGGGCGTGCCGATCCGGGTTCACGACCACGTCTACGGCAACCTGTACCTGACCGAGAAGGTCGGTGCGGCGGAGTTCACCGACCTGGACGAGCAGATCGTCGTCGCCTTGGCGGGCGCGGCCGGCGTCGCGATCGACAACGCCCGGCTCTACGAGCTAACCGATCGACGTCGACAATGGCTGCAGGCCACCACGGAGATCTCGGAGTCCCTGCTCGGACAGGTCGACCGCGATGACGCGCTGCGGCTGATCGCTCGCAAGACTCGCGAGGTTTCGGGATGCGATGTCGCGGCCGTACTGATCGAAAATGACGTCGGCGACCTGGTGCTCGAAGTGGCCGAGGGGCTCGAGCCAGCAGCCACCGAGAGCGTACGCGTCTCCACGAATGAACCCGGCCTGCTGGCCGACGTGCTCGAACAGGGCGTTCCCATGATCGTCGAAGACTTAGCGAAGGAGGTATACGCCGGGCAGTCACATGTACCTGTCGACGTTGTCCGCGATCTGGGGTACACCGCGCTGGTGCCGCTCAACACCCCGGCAGGAGGTGTTGGAGTGCTCCTCGTTTCGCAGCGGCGTGAGACACCGCAACGCGTCGACGGTTTCGACGTCGAACTGCTCGCCACCTTCGCCAACCATGTCGCGCTCGCACTTGAGCGAGTTCAGGCTCAGGCTGACCGGGACCTCGTGGCCGTTTTCGAGGATCGGGATCGGATCGCCCGCGACCTGCATGATCTGGTGATCCAGCGCCTGTTCGCGACCGGCCTCAAGATCCAGGGCATGGTGGACCCTGCCAGGCGGCCGGACCAGGCAGAGCGGCTGGCCGCCTTGACCGACGAGCTCGACGCGACGATCCGAGACATCCGCGCCACGATCTTCGAGCTCGAGTACCGCCCCGATCGCAGCGACCTGCGCGCCGACATCCGCGATCTGGCCAAGGAGTACGCCAGCTCATTCGGCTTCACGCCCAGGGTCGACCTTCTGGGCCCAGTCGACAGCGCAGTACCGATCGAGGTTCGGCCCCATGTGCTCGCGGTGGTGCGGGAGACGCTGTCCAATGCGGCGCGACACGCCAGGGCCAACGCGGTCAATGTCGAGGTGGATGTCCGAGGAGGGAGACTCTCCATCACCGTCAGCGACAATGGCGTCGGAGTGGGTGAGACCACCCGAGAGAGCGGCCTCCGCAACCTTCGGGAGCGCGCCGAGGCGCTAGACGGAACGCTTGAGATCCTGCCCATCACACCGCACGGAACCGTCGCGCGGTGGATGGTGCCTATGGGAGGAGGCCGGCTAGGCGTGTCAGCCGTGCAATAGCTTCGTTGCCAAGATGGCGGCCTGGGTGCGACGCTCCAGTCCGAGCTTGCTCAGCATGCTGGATACATAGTTCTTGACGGTCTTCTCAGCGAGATGGAGATGCTCGCCGATCTGCCGGTTCGTCATGCCTTCGGCGATGAGCTTGAGCACGTTGAGCTCCTGCTCGGACAACCTGCGCAACTCCTCGGGCTGCTCGTCGCCCTTACGCAGGCGCTCGAGAACGCGCTCGGTCACCGCCGGGTCCAGCAGGGACTGACCGGCAGCGACCCGGCGCACCGCGTCGACCAGGGCACCGCCGCCGACCTCCTTGAGAATGTAGCCGGCCGCGCCGGCCATGATCGAGGTGAACAACGCCTCGTCGTCGTTGTACGAGGTGAGAATCAGCGCCTTGATCGACGAGTCGACCGACCGTACGTCGCGGCAGACGTCGATCCCGCTGCCGTCGGGTAGCCGGGCATCGAGCACCGCGACGTCGGGCCGCAGGGCAGGTATGCGCCGACGCGCCTCCTCGGCCAAGCCGGACTCGCCGACCACCTCGAACTCCGGCTTGGACTCGAGGAGAGCGCGGATTCCCTCTCGTACGACTTCGTGGTCGTCGAGAAGGTAGACCTTGATCTTCGTGTCGGTATCCACGAGTCGATCCTCACGCAGCGCCGGGTCCGTTTCAGAGAGTCGTCGGGTCCCATAGATGGGCCCTTGGACTCTACTCAGTGCTATATCCGCGTCGGACTGCGGTCCGTTCCAGGCTGAAGCCAAGCTGGCGGCCCCAGAACTCGGCGTGGCCGATCTCTCCAGCGGCGAGAGGCCCGTTGACGTCGGTCACATAAAAGCTCTCCGGATGACGGATCAGCCGGAAGCCGCGTCGATGCAGCCGCTTGGCGGCACCGCGGGCAGCCGAGCCAGTCAGCGCCTGGACGCGCATCTCAGCGCGTGTGTCGAACGTGGCAGCAAAGCGCCGACGGTTGGACTTCGGTAGCTTGCGCAGCCATTCCCGCAGCCCGACGCCCCGAGAGACGACCGGCGTGGCGACTCGACCGGCCGCGTCGGTCCTGGTCCGCGGCCGACTCATTCCAAACGCATGCGTCGGAGCACCGACGACCAACAGATCCACGTCCTCGGCGAGCTCGGGCGGGGCGTCACCGACCTCGACCACGTCGGTCGGAACGTACCGCTGGAGGCCCTCCGCAATGGCATACGCGATGTCGCGCGTGTTTCCGAACATCGACTCGTAAATGATGAGCGCCCGCATCGTGCACCTCCTCCAATCCGTCCTACTTCCATTCCACGTGCTCGGCCGGGCGACGGCCAGAGCCCAAGGGCCTCGACGGGGAGACGGAAGGCTGGGCCGTATTTCAGGCGGCTCGGGGCGTTCAGCAACCCCGGGGGCCTGCCCAGCCGGGGCGGGGGGCCAGCTGGGACCTTGGACCCTTATCGACCGCGACAGCTGGGTGTTGTCTGGGTCGCGGGTGAGGTCGATGAGGGATCGGACGGCGAGAGCTTGGATCGATCTGTTCTGGCTTCCGCTGGGGGCCGGTGGTCACTTCGTGCGCTGGAATGGCCGCCTCTACGAGTGGATGGTGGCCCATCGAGAGCACCGGCCCCCGGCGAACCTGTTTCACACCGGCCTGACGCTGAGCCTCGACGACACTGTGTACGCGGTTGAGATGGGTCCGGTGTGGAACGTCTCGGACGCCGACCGCGGCGTCGTCTGTGAAGGACCGGTCGGCTCTCGGTGGCTCGGCCGGCTTCGGGCCTTCCGCTACGAGGTGCGTTGCTGGCCCGGCGGCTACATCCCGGACGCTGCCGAAGCTGTCGACAGCCCGGTCCGCATCACCGAGGATCCGACGCGGGTCGCAGCCCTGCTTGAGACGCTCCGGGACGTACCCGCACTGACCTGGGGCCGAGACGAACTCGGCGCGGGCGAGATGTGGAACTCCAACTCGCTGGTCGCGTGGGCACTCGCGCGCACCGGCCACAACATGGACTCGATCATAGAACCCGCGGGCGGCCGTGCACCAGGATGGCGGGCCGGCCTCCAGCTCGCGCACCGTCAAACCGGCGGCAGCGTACCAGTCTGAGGCACCTCCCCAGGCCGGACACTTCTGCTCATCGGCAGCTCGGTCATGCGTGGAGACTCCGCAACAGCGGCCTTCCAGTCGTGCTCGCACGAGCCGGGTCAACCTGGTCCGTGTCCCCACAATGTCCCCAGCGTGTCCCCAGCGGCCCAAGACCACAGCCCGGTCGCCCCTCCCCCACATTTCGCTCCATTTGCGCCTACTCGTGTCCCAGCATGTCCCCAACACGTCCCCAGCATGTCCCCGGCTGCCCGCCCACTCGTACCAATTGGGGCTACGGTAGCTCTCTCGAACCCTCGCTGGACCAAACCGCTCCGGCGTACGCGATGCCAACAGACATGTGGCCGGTCGGGACGCCGCTGCTCGGCTGAGTGGTTGGTGGCCGGGGGTGCCAGTCCGCCCCTCCAGCCTCAAGGGGATCTCGCCTGACCGACGTCGGCGCTCACTGGCGTTCGCTTCTTTCCTCGTCCGCCAGGCCGAGACTCCCCTGAACCCGGAACCTCGGGCGGACCGGTAGGCGACCGGAACCGGCACACCCCACAGGGGCTGCCGCCACCAACAGCCACCAACTTGGAGCGGATCACGATGGGGACTTCGTGGATCGCTAGCCCACGACCATGAACGCTACGTGCACGCAGATCGCCACGTCGTCATCAGCCGCGCTCGCGAACTGGGGCACGATCACATCACCGCACTGCCGCCAAGCGAATTCACAGCTCCCGCGTCGGCGACCTCGAGCTCACCGGCGAAGCCCATGGAACTCGCTGGCGACGGCTTGGTGATCATCACCTACACCGCCGAACCCGACAGCCCCGCCACCGAATCGCTGCGATTCCTCGCCATCTGGGCAACCAACACGCCGAGATTCCTGCTGGACGCCCGAGCACGTCCTGAGACGCATCATGAAGCCGTGGCGGTGCTCCAGCCGCATTCTGACGAACTCCTCCGATCCGGCCACGGATACCGGAGCTCATGCCAAGTCACTCCAACACACGAGGCCTGTTCGCGCCAGTCGTCGTCATGAACAGTTCATCCGCTTGATGGGCGGACCGATGAAGTCCGCCTAACTTGACCGCTATCGGCCAAGGTCTCGAAGCGGGATCCACTGGATGAGCGCGCAGCCCACCGATGCCTCGGCTGGCTTCTAGCTGGGCATGCTCTCCAACGCCTCCGCACCGGGTTCGATGTCGACGATCGTTGCCAGTCGAATGTCGGTGGATGACAGGCCGACTATCAGGCGGTAGCTGCCCTGCTCGACTCGCCAGGCGTCGCGTTCCCAATGCGCGAACCGGCGCCAAGGGAGCTCGATGGTCACCCGGGACCTCTGGTGGGGTCGCAAATGGGTCGTCTCGAATCCCGCCAGCCAGCGCGCGGGGCGCTCGACGGCGGATTCGGACGCTCGTTCGAGGTAGGCCTGCACGACGCACTTCCCACTGCGCTGACCGACGTTCTCGACCTGAACGAACACCGTCGATGTACCGGTCGGCCACAAGGGCGTCACCGAGAGCCCGGACAATCGCCAATGGGTGTAGCCGAGGCCATGACCAAAGGGGTACGCGGGAGTCGCGCCGGCCCGCATCCACGCGCGGTAGCCGATGTGCAGGCCTTCGCGGTATTCCAGCTGGCCGTCAACGGGCGCGACTTCCCTCACGGGGACGGTGTCCTCGATGTCCGGCCAGGTCACGGGAAGTCGTCCACCGGGCTCGGTATCTCCGCTCAGAACGTCGGCGAGCGCGTGTCCGAACTCCTGTCCGGGGAACCATGTCGCGATCACCGCCGAGACTTCGTCGCGCCAGGGCATCGTGACGGGAGCGCCAGCGTTGACGACGACGACCGTGCGCGGGTTGGCAGTGGCGACGGCATGAACCAGCGCATCCTGCGCGCCCGGAAGGCGCAGAGTCGTGCGGTCGAAGCCCTCGGACTCGTCCTCGTTTGTCGTACCGACGACAACGATAGCGACGTCGGATTCCGCGGCCGTCCGGGCCGCGTCTTCGATCAGGGCGGCGTGGTCCGCAAAGGGCGGGACGGTGCCCACACGCAGCGCGAGCGCGTCTGGAATCCCTCCGCGGACGGGTCGGAAGCGGACAACAATGTCGACTGTCCCACGGGCCATCGGGACGTCAACGCTGGCGAACGGCGGATTGAGAACTGCAGCCGAGGGATCTGCGCCCACAGCACTGCGGATCTGCTCTGTCGCGATGCATTGCCCGTCCGCGATCACGTCCACGTCGGCGAGGCCACCAACTCCCAAGTGGGCAACGGCACCGGCGGTCGCAGGGGCGTATCGAAAGGCGAGCTCGATGGTCGCCGCAGTGGTCGCTGCCGAGGACGTGTTGAACCACACCAGCCAGGACGCTCGACGTACTTCGCGGTCTCGCTCGTTGCCGTCGTTGTCGAGATAACGCACCAGCATCCCCGGGCGCCCGTCGGAAGTGAGGTACGTCTTGGGGTCGAGCGGAGCCAGGCCCTGCTGTACGGCGGCACCCAGCGACCAACTCACGTCTGCAGTCGGCCAACGCCGAGAGATTCCTTGCAGAGGGGAAACGACTCCGGGCGGAACGACGGTTGCGCTGCCGCCCCCCTGCGTCCGCGCGACAGCGGCAGCTTCGCCGAGGACGGCGATCTTGGCCGGCTCGTTGAGAGGGAGCATTCCGCGATTGGACAGAAGGACCATGCCTTCGCGAGAGCTGGTACGAGCGAGATCGGTCAGCTGCGCCGGCGAGAGGTGATCGGCCCGCTTCGACGGAGGGTAGTCAGCGAGTGCGCCGACCCGTGCGGCTAGCCGGAGAATCCGCATGACCTTGCGGTCGACGACCTTTTCGTCGATCTCGCCAGCGCGAACCGCTTCAACCAGCCGGGTTCCCCACGCTCCGCTCGGACCCGGCATGGCGACGTCTTGAGGATGGTGGGCCGCCTCGAGCGAGCGCACGGCCGTCCAGTCGCTCACGACGACGCCGGCGAAGCCCCACTCGTCCTGTAAGGGTGTCGTCAGTAGGCGATTCTCCGATGCCGTGGCCCCGTTGATCGCGTTGTAAGCGCTCATCACGAGCCACGCCTCCGCTTCGACGATCGGCCCTTCGAAAGCTTGGAGGTAGAGCTCGCGCAGCGTCCGTTCGTCGACCCGTACGTCGACGTCGAACCGGTCCGTCTCGGAATCATTGGCGACGTAGTGCTTCACCGTCGCAGCCACACCGAAGTGCTGAATGCCCGCGACGTAGTGTGTCGCGACCTCCGACGTCAGAACGGGGTCTTCGCTGAACGCCTCGAAATGGCGGCCGCCGAAGGGCGTGCGCTGGAGGTTCACGTTGGGAGCGAGCACCACGTCAACGCTCTTTCGTCGCGCCTCACTGCCGAGCCCACGGCCGACCGCATCTGCCAGTCCCCGGTCCCACGAGGCAGCGATCGACGTGGGCGACGGGAAGTTGAGCGACGGGTCACGCTCGTCCCAGGTCGTGCCACGCACACCGACCGGGCCGTCGGACATCACGATGCTCCGCAATCCGATCGACGGAACGGCCCGCATCGACCAGGAGTCTTGCCCGGTCAGGAGGGCGGTCTTTTCTTCGAGGGTGAGTGGTTCGATGAGTAACAGGAGCTCGTCGTCACCCGGGTCCATGCTCCACCACCCAGTCGCCAAGATCAGGTCTCCGCACTGTATCTCAAAAACCTGTCATTGACCTAGTTTGGTGAATGTGACCGACGGCTAGGATCGCTGCCATGACGCCGAGGGGCCCGTACGCCAAAGGCGTCGCGAGGCGTGAGGAAATCCTGACCGTGGCCCTCGAGCTGTTCTCACGCCAGGGTTACGACCGCACGTCCTTCCGTGAGGTCGCCCGCGCGACAGGCCTGACGCAGGCGGGCCTCCTGCACCACTTCGGCTCCAAGGAAGAGTTGTTCGTCGAGGTGCTCCGGCGCCGGGACGCGCGCAACGAGGACCGTTACGACGTCAACCGCGGGCAGCCACTCACCGTCGATGGGCTGATCTCCGTCGTCCGTCACAACGCCGAGGAACCTGGCTTGGTCCGGCTGTACGTCGCGATGTCGTCCGAGAGCACCGACGCTCAAAGTGAGGCTCGCGAGTTTTTTGGGCAGCGCTTCCAAAGCCTCATCGCCGGCATCGCCGAGGACGTGCGCTCGAAGCAAGAGGCCGGTGAGATTGCGAGCGACCTGGATCCCGAGGTGATCGCCTCGCTGTTGATCGCCGCGGCCGACGGCCTTCAGATCCAGTGGCTGCTCAATCCCAGCGGCGTCGACATGGGAGAACGGCTCGGCCGTCTCTGGTCGGCACTGCAGCGGGTGCGCTGACGACCCGCCCTCGTCACGTTGCTGTAACGCACCCGTTGCAAAACCTGTCATCGACAGGGCATGCTGGGGCGAAAGTTCGGTTGGGTTATCAGAATCCCGGGTCTGATTTGAATCGATTCACCAACTGGCCAGTGGAGGACTGATGAGCAGGAAGCCAAGAGGCCACACATCCTCAGCCATAGCCTCGATCGCCGTCGCCATGCTGCTGCTCGCCGCGTGCGCCGTTGGAGGAGGCGATGACGACAGCGCAGATGGGAAGGTCACGCTGACCTTCCTCACCGGCGACGACGACCAGATACTCATCCCTTCCAAAGCGGTGGCCGAGGCATTCATGAGGGAGAACCCCGATGTCGAGATCGACATCGAGACCCAGCCCGGCGGGTCGGAAGGTGACAACCTGATCAAGACGCGGCTCGCCACCGGCGAGATGTCCGACATGTTCCTGTACAACTCGGGTTCACTTTTCCAGGCCCTGAACCCCGAGCAGACGCTCACCCCATTGACCGACGAACCCTGGATCTCTGACACCCACGAGGGGTTCCTGGCTAGTACGACGGCCGGCGACGACTACTTCGGCGCCCCGATCGGCAGCGCCGGCGCCGGGGGCTTCTTGTACAACCGGGACGTCTACGAGGACCTGGGGCTCGAGGTGCCGAAGACTTGGGACGAGTTCATGGCCAATAACGAGAGGACCAAGCAGGCCGGCATCGATCCCGTGATGGGCACGTACGTCGACACCTGGACCGCGCAGATCGTAATGCTCGCCGACTTCCACAACATCCTCGCGCAGGATCCGGAGTGGGCCGACAAGTACACCGCCAACGAGGCGAAGTACCAAGACGAGCCGGCGGTGAGCAGCTTCGAGAAGCTCGCTGAGTTGCACGATCAGGGATACATGAACCAAGACTTCGCGTCGTCGAGGCTCGACGAAGGACTCGAGCAGGTAGCCTCCGGCGAGGCCGCGCATTACCCCGCGCTGTCGCTATCGATCGGACAGATGGTCAACAACTACCCGGAGTCGGCCGAGGGCGTCGGCTTCTTCCCGATCCCCGGCGACGATCCCTCCATCAACGGCTTCACGGCCTGGATGGCCAACGCGATCTATATTCCGAATACCACCACCGGTGACGATCTCGACGCGGCGCTGCGATTCCTCGAGTTCCTCGCTTCGCCCGCCGGATGCAATGCGCAGACCAAGGCGAGCCCTCCAACCGGGCCGTACATGGTTCAAAGCTGCACACTGCCCAAAGACCTTCCGGTGGCCGTTGAGGACATGCTCCCGTACTTCGCCGAGGAAAACGGGACGAGTCCAGCTCTGGAGTTCCTGAGCCCTGTCAAGGGTCCTGCGCTGGAGCAGATCTGCGTTGAAGTCGGCTCGGGGATTCGATCTGCCGACGACGGTGCCGCCTTGTATGACGAGGACGTCGAGAAGCAAGCACAGCAGCTCGGGCTCGAAGGCTGGTGAGCCGGGGTCGGCGCCCGTGCGCTCCCCTGGAGACCGGACGCCGGCTGCGGCGACCACGCCGAAGGAATCGCCTATGTCCACCATTCCCGAAAGCCCTCCGCGAACCCAACACACCTCGCCGAGCATCGTATCGACTCGTGGACGCCATCAGCGGCGAGCCCGCCGAAGCTATATCGCATCGGCGTACCCCATGTGGTTTTATCTCCCAGCCGCCATCGTCTACAGCGTGTTGTTCATTGTACCGACGTTGGCTTCCTTCTACTTCAGCCTGACGACGTGGACGCTGTTCGACTCCTATTTCATCGGACTGGACAACTACCAGCAGTTCTTCAACGAGCCGGCGCTCTACAAGAGCCTGATCAACACCATCATCTACGGGGTCGTGACATCCGGTGCCAAGGTAATCATCGGAATGGCTCTAGCGCTGTTGCTGACCGCGCCCGTTATCGGACGCGGGTACCTGCGGGCCATAGTCTTCTTCCCCGTCCTGGTGAGCACAATAGGCGTCGGACTCACATTCCAAGTGCTCATGGATCCGTTCGACGGGCTGATCAACACAACGCTGGCTCAACTCGGCATCGACGGGCCCGGCTGGCTCACGGACCCCTCGTACGCGTTGCTGTCGATCGCGGCAGTCGACGTCTGGAAGGGCGTGGGCCTGGCCACCGTCATCTATATCGCCGGCATCGTCTCGATCCCCAGCGAGTACTTCGAGGCCGCGAAAGTAGATGGCGCAGGAGCGTGGCAGCGGTTCCGCGAGATCATCCTCCCGCTGTCGAGACCGGCAACGACGACCGTGATCTTGCTATCGCTGATCGGCGGACTTCGGTCATTCGATCTGATCTGGGCGATGACCCGTGGCGGACCTGGGTTTACTTCCGACGTCATCGGATCGGTGATCTACAAGCAATATCAGGCCGGCTTCTACGGCCTTTCGACCGCTGGAAATGTCGTGCTCTTCATCCTCGTGGCCGCGATCGTTTTCCCGTTGTCGCGACTCTTCAATCGGCGGGAGGTCGACCTGTGACTCGGAAGAGCAGTATCCTCGTTAGCCTGGTCAGCATTATCGTGTCGGTGGTTGTCTTCCTCATCCCATTCGCGTTCATCGCAATGACGGCCGTCAAGTCCCCGGACGAAGCGCGCGCGCTCGACTTCTCCTGGCCAAGCGAGTGGCCGATCGTCGAAAACTTCCAAACCGTTATCGAGACGCGAAACTACATGGTCGTCGCGGCCTTCATCAACTCCACGATCCTCACCGTCAGCAGCGTGGCGCTCTTGGTGCTTTTCGGCGCGATCGTCGCCTACGTCCTCCAACGGCGAGCGAGCCGCCTGAACGGCCTGATCGGATTCCTCGTGCTCGCGGGCCTGATCATTCCGCCTGCGGTCGTACCCACGATCTGGGTTTTGCAAGAGGTCCATCTCTTCAAGACCCTCAGTGGCATGATCCTCGTCGAGGTCGCGTACGGCCTGCCCTTCACCGTGCTCCTGTTCCGGGCATTCGTGGCCACCATTCCTCGAGAGCTCGACGAAGCAGCGATCATCGACGGTGCTGGGCCGCTCCGGCTTTTCTTCACGGTGATCTTCCCCATGCTGCGCTCGGTGATGATCACGGTGATAGTCGTTCAGTCAGTCGTCATCTTCAACGACTTCGCTGGACCGTTGTACTTCCTTCCCGGCGATGATGCGGCGACAGTGCAACTCACGCTCTACAACTTCCAGGGGCAATACAACACGCAGTACAACCTACTGTTCATGAACATCTTGCTTATTACCATCCCGCCTCTGGTGATGTTCGTCTTCTTCAACAAACGCATCGTCGCCGGTCTGACTTCCGGCGCGATCAAAGGCTGACGTCAAAACCCAGTCGTAGCCCGAAACTGCGGCCCGAGAAAGGAAGTCTCGTGACACCACGACCATTCGCGCCCACGTTCGAGCATCATGCGCCCGGCCGGCTCGGCATCGGCGAGGCCCGGCCCCGCCTTTCATGGAGGCTGGCCGACGCGGCACCCGACTACCGGCAGCAGGCGGCCGAACTGCGCATCGCCATCACGTCGCCTGACGGCACGACCGCCACCAGCGTGCATCGTCTCGACGGAGAGGACCAGATACTCGTCGACTGGCCGGCGCGAGCCCTCCGTTCGCGCGAGGGAGTGACGGCGCAAGTACGTGTGTTTGACGGCGTCGGATGGAGTCCATGGAGCTATCCCGGGAGCATCGAGATCGGCCTCCTCGACGCGTCCGACTGGGTCGCCTCGTTCGTCGGCCCCGACGAGCCAGCGAGCTCGGACTCGGCGCCACCGGGCCGGCTGAGAAGCGAGTTCGAGCTCCCGTCGGTGCCGATGCGCGCACGCCTGTATGTCACGGCCCACGGATTGGCCGAGGTCGAGCTCAATGGTTCACGGGTGGGCGACGAGGAACTCACCCCGGGATGGACGAGTTACCGGCATCGGCTGCGGTACGCCACGTTCGACGTGACCGACCTGCTACAGGAGGGGCCGAACGCCATCGGAGTATGGCTCGGCGACGGCTGGTGGCGAGGCCGGCTGGGCTTTCGCGGCGGTCTTACCAGGGTCTACGGCGACCACCTCGCAGCGCTCGTACAGCTCGAGGTCACCACGACTGAGAACGAACGGATCGTGGTCGTCTCGGACGACACTTGGCAAGCCGGAGCGGGCCCGATGTTGACGAGTTCGTTGTACGACGGCGAACACTTCGACGCCCGCCTGCACGATTCCGCGTGGTCCCGAATCAGGAGCCGGTTGGACGGCTGGACGACGGTCGCCGTGCGATCAAACACTGCCACCCTCGTCGCGCCGACCGGCCCGCCGATGAGATGTGTCGAAGAGCTCACGCCGGTCACGATCTCCGACAAGGGCGGCGGCCGATGGATCGTCGACTTCGGGCAGAACCACTCGGGGCGGATCCGAATCACGATGCCCACGACTCCCGGTCACGAGATCCGGATCCGGCACGCCGAGGTACTCCAAGCCGGAGAACTATGCACTGAGCCCCTGCGTAGCGCCGAGGCGACCGACGTCCTCGTCACCGGTGAGACAGAAGGCTGGTGGGAACCGCGCTTCACAATTCACGGCTACCGCTACGTCGAGATCTCCGGATGGCCGGGAACCCTGCGGCCCTCTCATCTGGTTTCACGGGTGATTCACACTGATCTGGCTCGCCGGGGATGGTTCCACAGCTCCAATGCGCTCCTCGAAAAGCTTCATGAGAACGTGGTGTGGAGCCTACGATCGAACTTCGTCGACATCCCCACCGACTGCCCGCAACGTGACGAGCGGCTCGGATGGACAGGAGACCTCCAGGTCTTCGCGCCGTCGGCAGCGTTCCTCTACGACGTCACCGGAATGCTGTCCTCCTGGCTTCAAGACCTCGCCGCGGAACAGGCCGAACTCGAGTGGGTGCCGCCCTACGTTCCCTACATCTCGCTCGAACCATTCGCCAGTCTCCCCCGCGACCCCATGGCCGCATGGGGTGACGTGGCGGTGCTGACGCCTGACGTCCTCCACATGGCCACCGCCGACCTTGCGCTGCTGGGTCGACAGGTCGACAGCGCTGTCCAGTGGATAAAGCACGTCGAGAGCGCAGCCGGCCCCACTCGAATCTGCCACGACACCGAACAGTTTGGGGACTGGCTCGACCCTGCGGCACCTCCCGACAACCCATTCGAGGCCACCACCGACCGTTACCTGGTCGCCACGGCCTACTTCGCCCACTCGGCAAAGCGGCTGGCAGCGATCGGCGAGCTTCTCGGCCAAGCGGAGATCGCGAACCGCTACGAGCGATTGGCCGATGAGGTCCGCGACGCCTACGCCTCAACCTACGTGCGCCCCAACGGACGCCTAACAAGCGACAGCCAGACCGCGTATGCACTGACCACTGTGTTCGACCTGTGGCCGGACGAGGAGTCCGAGACCGCGGGAACGGCCCGACTCGCCGAGCTCGTACGGAGAAGCAGTGGCGGCATCGCTACCGGGTTCGTTGGAACGCCGTTGGTATGCGACGCATTGACGCTCGGCGGCCACCTCTCCGAGGCCTATCAACTACTCGAGCACACCGAATGCCCCTCGTGGCTATACCCGGTGCTCATGGGCGCCACCACGATCTGGGAGCGATGGGACAGCCTGACGCCCGACGGCCTGGTGAACACCGGTCAGATGACGTCCTTCAACCATTACGCGTTAGGCGCCGTCTCCGATTGGCTGCACCGCGTCGTGGCCGGCATCGAGCCGGCGGCGCCCGGATATCGCCACATTCGATTCGCGCCTCGGCCGGGTGGAACGCTGATCGAGGCAGGCGCCCGCCACATCACCCCGTACGGCGAGGCCTCGGTCGACTGGAAGCTGGAGGACGACCGCTTGAAGGTGCACGTCTCGGTGCCGGTTGGCGCCTCGGCCACCGTCGAGCTTCCGGACTCGGACCCCGTCGAGATCCGGCATGGCGACCACGAGTTCTCGACCACGATCGTGACACCGGCCCGGTCGCCGACGGCCTCGCGGACGGGCCGATAGGAGGGCACTCGGATGGCCACGACGACGACTTCGCCGAGCGCTCCGCTCGACGCAGACGACCTCCGCCTGCTCGAACTCTTGTCACAGGGGCTTCCACTGGAAGCCGTCGGTCGACAGATGTATCTATCGGACCGAACTGTTCGCCGTAGGATTCGGGCGATCTGCGAACGCCTGCGGGTGTCGACCCCGATCGAAGCGGTGGTGTGGGCCGTGCGGCGTCGGCTGCTCTAAACCGCACGCCTGAAGCGGCTGGCCATGGGATCGACGACCTCCGGCGAGACCGCTGTCGCGGCAGTCATATCCACGTCTGGGTCTGGCCCAGAATCAGGGACACTCGTCAGTCCTCAGCGGATCCGGCGTCAGACGTGTCCGGTTTCGGCCACGTGCGGGCTGAGGTCTAGTCAGGACGCTAGGAGTGCTCATAGCCTTGTTGAGCAATTGAATCGTATCAATTCCTCGCCAGGTGGACCAATAATCTTGATAGCGGGAGCAGCTCATGGATTCCACACCACCGGTTCGGCGGCGACCCGTGCTGCGCAGACGACGTGCGCTGATTGGAGCGCAGTTTCTGGCCCTGTTGGCCGCCTTGGCACTACCAAGCTGGTCGAATGCCGCACCCGCGTCTCAGCTAGGCGCGAATGGGATGACGGACGCTGCCGCGTCGAGCGCGCAGAGTTCGATCGGGCTCTCGAAAACGCCGATCGGCGAGAATCCGTCGTGGGAGAACCACGTGCTCGGCGACGGTGCCGACGTCGTGAACCCGGTCCGGATTGCGTCGACGAGCGGTACGGTCAAAAACGCTCGCGGCCTGGTCGATCCGTCGAAGGGCCCCGCGACCCTCACGTTCACACCGGGCGATCTTCCTCCGATCATCGTCCTTGACTATGGACGCGAGGTTGGCGGTCTGCCGTACTTCGACGTCAACGGGGTCGCTCCCGCCGGTGACGCCACAACGGTCAACCTGCGCGCCGGGTACAGCGAGACGTATGAGTTCATGTGGTCCTACGGGAACGCGACGCTGTCGATCGCGGCATCCCCGGGCGACACGAACATCAAGGTCGGCGCAGCAGCGAACTTCGTCGTCGGGGGAACGCTTACGGTCGACGAGGAAAAGGCGACGATCGCCGCGGTCGGGACGCAGTCGCGCAGTACGACATTGTTCTCCCCCGCGGCGGCAGGCGATACGAACGCCAAAGTGGCGTCGACCACCGGAATCGGCGCGGGCGAAGTGCTCCGCGTCGACACTGGAGGCACGACAGAGTCTGTGACTATCACCAGCGTCGGCACGCAGGGACGCAACACGACGCTCGCCGCTCCCGCTGCGGCAGGCGATACGAATGTCAAGGTCGCGAGCGTCACCGGCATGAATGCCGGGGACACACTGCACATTGATACTGGCGACGCCCGCGAGACGCGCACGATCACGACGGTCGGCACCTCCGGCGCTGGGGGTACGGGCCTAACACTCAGTGGCCCCCTCACCCAGTTGCACGCGACGGGAGTGGCCGTGCAGGACCCGGGAACGGGCATCTCGTTCACGCCCGCGCTGACCGCCAGCCATGACGCCGGTGCCGGCGTGCTCAGCCTGGGAACGGGCCTCACGCTCGAGGCTCCGCTGACTGAGGCGCACGCGGTCGGCGCTCCCGTGCGCGGCGTGACCGCCGCGCTGACCGGCGATCGCAACGGCTTCAACGGCGTCGGTGTCGCTCCGAGCCGGACCGACAACTTCAGCCTGACGGGTCCCGGAACGGTCGGCAATCCGGCCAATCAGATCCAGGGTGGGCAGCGCTTCCAGGCAGTCACGCTCACAACGCCCGGCACCGTCGAGCTGACCGGACTCGGCACCCATGTCCGCTATCCCAACTACTCGAGCAAGGACTACGCCGGTCACTTTCTGTCGAGCGATGACACGCTGAACCGGATCTGGTACCAGGGCGCTTACACAAACGACACCAACATGGTGCCGATCGGCGCCGTGCCCAACCAGACGATCCCCGTGATCCTCGACGGCGCCAAGCGCGATCGCAGGCCGTGGATTGGCGACCTACTCGTGCAAGGTCGCACCGCCTTTAGCACCATCGGCTTCGGCGCCAAGGGGTCTGACTACATCAAGGGCCCGATCCGTCTCTTCGGAGCCAGCCAGGCAGCGAACGGGTCGATCTTCGGCCACATCCAGGACTGGACGAGGATCCCGCCCGGCGGCGGATTCTACTCGCTCAGCTACTCGATGTACTTCGTGCTCGACCTCGCCTCGTACTACCTCTTCTCCGGCGACGCGGAGTTCGTGAGGTCCCAGTACCAGACCATGAAGAACGAGCTCGCGTACAACCGGGCGCTGGTCGATCCGAATAGCGGTCTGCTGATCAGCAACGGCAGTGAGCGCGACTGGGACTTCTACGATGGTGGCAAACCGGGCGCCGTGACCGCCTACAACGCCATCTATTTCAAGGCGCTTACCGACGCTGCGGGGCTCGCGAGCGATCTCGCTCAGCGCTACCCCGACGATCCCGCTGCTGCGACGTGGCAGACCGACGCGGCGACATGGTCGAGCCAAGCGGCCGATCTCGAGCAGCGCATCAACGCCACGCTGTTCGATCAGGACCGCGGCGTTTACAAGCTCGCCGACCGCGACAACGCGAACCATGCCGGGACGGCGGTGCCGCAGGACGCGAACTCGAACGCGATCAACTTCGGCCTAGCGTCGAAGGCCACGCACGACGACATCCTGAGCTACCTCAAGGACAACCTATGGGGGGAGCATGGCCCACAGCCCTACTCGCCCGACGCCAATTACTCGACGGTGATCAGCCCGTTCGTGACTGGCATGGAGGTAGAAGCGCGATTCCGCGCCGGTGACGCCGATGGCGCGCTGGACCTGATCCACCTGATGTGGGACCAGATGACCGACCAGAGCCGGCCCTATTACACCGGCACCTTGTGGGAGAAGCTCAACCAAGACGGCACCGATGTCGACGCCAATGCGAGCCTTTCCCACGGCTGGGCGAGTGGTCCGGTCTGGAGTCTGAGTGCCTACCTGCTCGGCGCCCGACCCGTGACGGCCGGCTTTAAGGAGTGGATCATCGCGCCGCAGCCGGCGGGGACGTTGCCGTGGGCACAGGGCCAGGTCCCGACGCCCTCGGGACCGCTCGTGTCGCGCTGGCGCCACGACTCCGATGACGACACGTTCAAGCTAACGATGTCCGCACCCGCCGGGACCTCGGGAACCGTGGCGGTTCCGTTGCTCGGGCAGGAGCGCACGATCGCAATGGACGGCAAAGTGGTCTGGCAGAACGGCGCCCCAGCGCCCGGGGTGTCGGCTGAGGCGCATGACGGAGCCGTGCACTTCGTCGGAACAACCGGCTCGCATACGTTCGCGTGGGCCAATGACGGGTAGCACAAGTCCAACAGGTCGCTGAATCAAATCCGGCCCTTGGGAGCTGGGCGCGAGGGCGTCGCCCAGCTCTCAGGGTCACCAACCTGCAACCGGTCCCAACACCTAGACGATGCGACATACGCAATCTGAACCTCTAGCACACTTGCGCCTCCGGGCGTTGAACGCCTTGACTCCACGCGTGGATCAGTCAAGTGCGTTTGGGGACACCCTTGACCCCCAGAACTATGCGCTACGCGCCGCCTGCGAAAACAGCAAGATCCGAGGCGGAAAACCTGCTCCCCTCCCCCACATTTCGCACCTTTCGCCAGTGTCTTGGGGACACGGGGTCCCAAGGCGGTCCCGCCGGTCCCCAACAACTACCGTCAGCACAGACGATTCCTGCTCGAGGAAATCGGTGGCAGGCACGACCGACTAGCTGTACCTGGCCAGGAGGTTGGTAGCGGGCGAGTCGGGTTGACGAGGTGAGAGCCCCCGGGTGGGGTGTGGCTTGTCAAAGGTCGCACTCCACCCTGGAGGCTCTCGTGTCTCACCGTA
>Ga0190270_10000379_pt1 | contig 18980 bp, 22 predicted proteins | sample Popmic320T_FD_133748 | JGI IMG/M metagenome (GOLD analysis project Ga0190270, IMG submission 133748) | Populus adjacent soil microbial communities from riparian zone of Weber River, Utah, USA - 320 T | ecosystem: Environmental > Terrestrial > Soil > Riparian zone | place: USA: Utah | collected...
ATCCACGGCACCAATCAGCCGCACACCATTGGCTCCGCCGTGTCGTCCGGCTGCTTCCGCCTGGTGAACAACGACGTTATCGATCTCTACGACCGCGTTCCGGTTGGGACCAAGGTCGTCATCCGGCACGCCGCAGCCCTGTAGGGTGCTTCGGCGATACGAATTTATGCGCATACGGGACAACATTGCAGCAAACGAGACAATCACCATGAATAGATATCGCAACGGATCGCTCGCCGTGGTTTTGGCGGGCCTGTCTATCGCTGTGGCGCTGTCTGCGCCGGCCGGCGCGCAGACGCTAAAGGCGGTGAAGGACCGCGGCGCGCTCAACTGCGGCGTCAGCGAGGGACTCTATGGTTTCTCCTCTCGGGACGACAAGGGTGCATGGGGCGGCTTTGACGTCGACATGTGTCGCGCGATCGCGGCGGCGGTTTTCAACGATCCCAGCAAGGTCAGATACACACCGCTCGATGCCAGCAGCCGTTTCAAGGCGCTTCAATCGAACAGCATCGACGTGCTGTCGCGTAACACGACATGGACGATGTCGCGCGAGGCGGAGCTGGGTCTAAGCTTTGCAGCGACGAGTTACTACGATGGCCAGGGTTTCCTTGTTCGTAAGACCATGAACAAGGATTCGGCGCTGGATCTCGATGGCACAAAGGTGTGCGTGCAGACCGGAACGACGACCGAGCTCAATCTCGCCGATCATTTCCGCGCCAACAAAATGAAGTACGAGACCGTCGGCTCCGTCACGGCAGACGAAGCGATCAAGAATTATGATGCGAATCGCTGCAACGTCTTCAGCGCGGACGTCTCGCAGCTCTTCGCGATCCGGCTTTTGCTGGCCAAGCCTGACGAACACCTCATTTTGCCTGATGTCATCTCCAAGGAGCCGCTCGGCCCGGTGGTGCGCCAAGGCGACGCCCAATGGCTGAACATCGTGAAGTGGGTGCACTTTGCGATGATCAATGCCGAGGAGCTCGGCGTTACCTCAAAAAATATCGATGACGCCTTGAAGTCGGAAAAGCCCGATGTCAAGCGGCTGGTCGGCAACGAGGGCGGCTATGGCGAGCAGATCGGCTTGACCAAGGACTGGGCGGTGCGTGTCGTTCGCCACGTCGGAAATTATGGAGAGGTTTTCGAGCGTAACGTGGGCGTCGAATCGAAGTTGGGAATTCCGCGCGGCATCAATCAGCTTTGGAACGTGGGCGGCATCCAATACGCTCCGCCGATCCGTTGACCGGAGACAGGTTCTTCAAGACAGGGAGGCAATCATGACGCCCGCGGTTTCACATGCGCAATCGATCCCGATCGTCAAGGCCGGCTTCATCGCTCTCGATCTGAGCGGCATGAACGTCGCTCTCAGGTAGTGGCGACAGGATTGTCCGCGTAGCCCAATGGTCGACTATTTTCCGGTGCTCAATCGCGCGGTCGGGGCGCTCGATCCGAGCACTCCGGAAACGCGCCGCGGCGTGTACGATCGTGCACGGCGCGCGCTGATCGACGGACTTCGTTCCAGCGATCCGGCGCTGTCCGACACCGACCTGAGGACGCAGAGCGCGGCGCTCGAGGGCGCGATCCGCCAGGTCGAGTTGCAATACGAGGTTGAGGCGCTGCGCGGCGCGCGGCCGCCCGGCGCGCCGTCTCGCGTCCCACCTCAGGCTGCAGTGCAAGTGCCGCCTCCCGTGCCTCCGCGTGGAGTGCCGGCCGCGGTCACGCCCGCGCCGACGCTGGAACCCGAGGCCCAGGGGCTGGCTGAGGAGGCTTCCCAAGACCGGCCGCCGCTCGATGACGATGGGCGCAAGCCGTTCCGCATGATTGCCGCAGGCGTCGCCGCGCTGGCGGTTATGCTTGGCGCGGCGGCGGCCTACACGTACTGGCCGAGCAAGACCAGCACGCCGCCTGCCCAGCGCGCCACGGCCACCGCGCCGAAGCGGGCCGATACAGCAGCTGTCGGCGCCGGCGGCGCCGGATACGTCTATCTTCGGCAGCCGGTCTATTACCGGACCAATCATCCGGTCGGAACCATCGTGGTCGACAAGTCGCAGAGCTTTCTCTACGTGGTGCGCCCGAGCCTGAGCGCGGTCCGCTACGGCATCGGCGTCGGTCCCGAATGTAACGCCGCCGCTGGTCTGTACCAGATTGTGCGTAAGGAGGAGTGGCCGGGGTTCAAGGCGCCGGCCAGCGGCAAAGTGGCTGAAGAAGAGCGCAACAAGAATCCATTCGGGGCGCGGGCGCTCTATCTGAGCAAGGAATCCCGCATCCACGGCACCAACACGCCGAGCTCGATTGGGCGGCCGGCGTCACTGGGGTGCATTCGCCTCACCAATGACGACGTGATCCACCTCTACGAGCGCTCCCCGCTGGAAACGCGCGTGGTGGTCCTCAACTAAGTGAGACCTGATGTCGCCGCGGTCCGCAGGTCGCGTTTTGCGATATCCGCTATTCGCCATCCTGATATGATCGCTCGTCAAAAAATCGATCGGACGGGGTCAACCATGCGCGCGGCGATGCACACCATCCTTGGAGGCGCGGTGCTTTGCGCGCTGCTGACCGGTCCCGTCATGGCGCAGGCCAATTTTCCGACGCGGCCGATCACCATGGTGGTGCCGCTGCCGGCCGGCGGGACAGCCGATCTGCTGTGCCGCTTCGCCGCCGAGAAGGCAACCGTCATTCTGGGCCAGCAGGTGGTGGTCGAGAACCGGGCGGGCGGCGCCGGTGGTCGCGTCGGCATGGACCAAGTGATGCGCGCCGCGCCGGACGGCTACACCGTGCTGTGCGGCACCCAGCTCATGTTCAGCATCACCCACCTGGTGTTCACCAAATCACAAGCCGATGCCCGGACGATGGAGCCGATCAGCGTGCTCGCCACCTATCCGCTGATCATCATCACCAAAGCGGCGCTGCCGGCGAACAACATGAAAGAGTTCATCGACTACGCCCGCGCCAATCCCGACAAGGTCAACTACGGGCACCAAGGTAAGGGCAACACCGGGCACCTGCTCGGCGAGCTGATCATGCTCAAGACCGGGATCAAGATGACGGAGATTCCGTATCGCGGCAGCGCGCCGGCGATCAACGATCTGCTGGCGGGCACCATCGAGATGGTCCCCGACTATCTGCTCGCCAACAAGCAGAACATCGACGCCGGCAAGCTGAAGTTCATCGCGACGGCGAGCGAGCAGCGGCTCAAGGACTACCCCAACGTGCAGGCCGTCACCGAAACGCTGCCGGGTGTCACCTCGACGACCTGGATGGCGGTGGCGGCGCCACCGGGAACGCCGAAGGACATTGCCAAGAAAATTTCCGACGCGATCGGGCAGGGCTTCCGCGAAGCCGACCTCAAGGCGCGCATTCTGCGTCTCGAAGCGGACCCGCTTGGCAGCACGCCGGATCAGATGCGCGACTTGATCAGGCAAAGCACCGAAACCTGGGAGCCTGTCGTCAAGGCGCGCAAGATTTCCGTCGACTGAGTCAGGACGGAGCGTGCTCCGACACGCGGCGGACGAAAGCCCGGTAATCCTCCGGCTTATCGAGATCGAACGCGAGGCCGGGCCGCCGCACGATTGCGGCCGTCGCGCCGCGTTCGCGTGCCGCTTCCAGGTGCGCCGCAAAGCTCGACGGCCCGAAGCGGAAAAAATCCGGATCTGGCGGCGACAACACCAGCGCGTTGGTCGCTTGGTCCGCCGCATCGGGCGCAACGACAACGCCGGGTGCGGGCGGGAGGGCGGCGGCCAATGCCGCGATATCGTCTTGGGATACGAACGGCAGATCGCTCGGCAGCACCACGATCGCCTGCGCGCCGCGCGCGGCAGCCATGCGGCATGCGTAGCCAAGCGCGGCATTCAAATCTTGCTCGCTAACGATGCCGTGCGCGCCGCGCGCATCGATCGTGGCGGCCAGCTCGGCGCCGGACGTCACAACGGCGACGCGGTTTGCCCCGAGACCGGCAACAGTTGTGTTGAACACGTGATCGAACAGTTTCCGGTTGAGCGCCGTGCGGCTTAGTGCATCGAGCACGCCCGCCAAGCGGGACTTGCCGAGCGCAAACGGCTTCACCGGGATGACGGCCCACAAGTCCGGCTTCATGCTGTCATCTTAACGGCTGCTGCGGCAATTCAAGTGCGAAATCCAGCGCCTCGCGCGCCAGCCGGGCCTTGTCTTCGGTGTTTCGCATGATTGTGTTCGTCACAAGGACGCGAAATCCCATCGCCTCCAGCGTCGGCAGGCTGTCGCGGTCGCTGGCATCGATGATCCAGCCGTTCGCCAAGGCGCCGTAGTGCCTGGCGACTTCAAGCGTCGATGGCTCGAGGCCGAGCTCGCGCATCATCTTGGCGAGCGGACCCTTGATTGCGGCGCCGCCGACGATCGGCGAGACCGCGACCACCGGCGCGTGCGAGCGGCGTATGCTGTCTCGCACGTCCGGCACCGACAGAATTGGATCGATGCTGACGAATGGATTGGAAGGCGCGATCAAGATCGCGGTTGCCGTTTTCAAGGCTTCGCCGAGCGCAGCGCTCGCTGTCGCGCTCGCGATGTTTTGAAACGCGACGCCGCGAAACGCCGGCTGGCATTGCCGCCTTACGAAATAATCCTGGAACGCCAGCGCCCCTTCGTCTGTTTCGACGATGCTGCGGACCGCATGGTCGGTCATCGGCGCGACCGTATGTTTGATGCCCATGCGCTCAGCAAGCATCACCGTCACCTCCGACAGGCTTTGCCCGGCGGCCAGCGCTTCGGTACGGAGAACATGCGTGGCCAGATCGCGGTCGCCGAGCTGAAACCAGTCCGCCGCGCCGAGCCGGCGCAGCGTGTCCATGAAATTCCAGGTCTCACCCGCGTGGCCCCAGCCTCGTTCGGTATCGTTCAGATCGGCGATGGCGTACAGGACGGAATCGATGTCGGGACAGACGTGCAGCCCGAGATGCAAGAAATCGTCGGCCGTGTTCACGACGACGGCAAGTTCATCGGGAGGCAGCACCGCGGTCAGCCCGCGAGCGAACTTGCCGCCGCCGACGCCCCCGGCCAGTGCGAGGACGAAGCGCTCGCTCATCGGAACAGGTCGATCTCGCGCGGCCGGATCAGCTCTTGCGCCGACCCGTCGCGCGCCGGCAGCTTGAGCCCCCGCAGCAGCACGGCGGGCGTGCCTTCGCCGGCCTGTCCCATCAGCAGCGACGCCGTGGCCGCGATCTCGTCGGCGATGCCGACCTCGGTGGTGCGAAGCTTGCGGCCGAACAGGTCGGGGGTGCCGGCGAGGTCGAGCAGAGCAGGGAGGCCGGCCGCTCCCAGTGCTGTGCCGACCGTGCCGTTCCGCCAGGCGCGCCCCAGGCTGTCGTTGATGACGACCGCGATTTCGACGCCGGTGCGCTCGGCGAGCTTGCGGCGGATCTCCCGGCAGGACCGGTCGCTGTCTTCCGGCAGTAGTAGGACGTGGCTGTCATCGTCGCCCTTACCGACGTTCGAGGCATCGATCCCGGCGTTCGCCAGCACGTAGCCGTTGCGATGCGCGACCACGAGCACGTTCTTGCGGTGACGCACCACTTCGGTCGACTCCTGCAATATCAGTTCCACCAGCCGCGGGTCCTTGTCCACTTCGGTTGCTAGCGTTTGCGCGCGTACCGAGGGTGTCACGCGCGCCAGCGCAACCAGGCGCCCCTCGGCCTTGGAAACGATCTTCTGCGCGATCACCAGCACGTCGCCGCTTTGCAGCGTCAGGCCGGCGCGTTGCAGCGCGTCCGTAATCAATGCGGCGATGTCGTCGCCCTCCCGCACGCGCGGAATCCCGGCGAGCGTCAAGGCATGAAGCTCACTAGCCATCGGCGGCGTCCACCGGCAGTCCCGTGATGCGGATGCCGGAATGCTTGATCTTGTATTGCCGGTTGATAGCGATGAGCGCCGATGTGAGCGCTTCCGCCGCGGCCGAATTGGCGAGCGGCCCGCCGTGAAACGCGCGCATCCCGGCGTCCCTGGCGAGCGCAATCACTTCGGCGCGCGCATCCTTGTCGTCGCCGCAGACCAGCACGTCGCAGTCGATGGCGTGCCCGAGCACGCCGAGATGTTCGGCAGAGACGTTCTGGAACGCCGATACCACGCGCACGCCGTCGCCGAGCAGCCTCTGCGCGTTGAGCCCGGCCGAGCCGCCTTCAGGCAATTGCACCCGGCTGACCTGCGGCGGAATGAGCGGCACCGTAACGTCGATCAGAATCTTGCCGGTGAGTGCGGTCTTGATGCCGTCCAACGTGGCAAGTTGCGCGGCGTAGGGCACGGTGAGGACGGCGATATCGCCGCCCTGTGCTGCGGCAAGATTGTCGGAGCCTTCGGCGCGTTGGGCGCCGATGCGGTCGTTGATCGTCGCCGCAGTTTCGCGGGCACGCTCCGCCAAGCGCGAGCCGATCAGCACGCGATGCCCCGCGTGCGCCCATCGCAGCGCCAGGCCGGAGCCTTCCTTGCCGGTGCCGCCGATGATGGCGATGGATCGCGACTGCATGGGCCGACGTAATCACAGGGCGATGCGGCGCGCAATTTGACAGCCCTGTCTTGAGTTCGGCGCGTCCGGATGACACAACAAGGCCGCGACTTATGAGGTGAACCGATGATCCAGGCCAAGCGGATCGGACATGCCAGCTTCACGACCCCCGATCTCGACCGGCAGATCGACTACTACCGGCAAGTGATCGGCCTCGGGCTGGTGGCGCGCGAAGGCAACCGGGCCTTCCTGGCGACGCCGACCGGCCAGCTTGCGATCGTGCTGGAAAAGGGCGGCGAGCCGGACTGCGCGCGGATCGCGTTCGAGGTGTCGCCGTCGCTGAGCATGGCCGAGATGGCGAAGCGGCTCCAGGCCGAGGGCCTCAAGAGCGAGGAGCGTAGCGACGCCATCCCGGGCATGCCGAAGACGCTCGCCTTCACCGACGCCAAGGGCACCACCATCGAGCTGTTCTCGGAATGGAAATTCCTGAGTGGCGAAGCGCCCGTGGCGGGGAGCGTGATGCCGAACAAGCTCGGGCACCTCGCTTACGTAACGGAAGACCCGAAGGCGATCTTCGAGTTCTACGCCAAGGTACTGGGCTTCCGCCTGTCGGACTGGATCGGCGACTATTTCGTGTTCCTGCGCTGCGGCACGGACCACCACACCGTCAACTTCATCCGCGGGCCGAACTCGCGCATGCATCACATGGCGTTCGAGGTGAAGGACACCAGCCAGCTTACCAGCGCCTGCGACCTGCTCGGCCGCAAGAACGTGGAGATCGTCTGGGGGCCGGTGCGGCACGGGCCGGGCCACAACATCGCAGTCTATCACCGCAATCCCGACGACCAGATGGTCGAGCTGTTCACCGACCTCGACCGCATGGTCGACGAGGAGGGTGGCTACTTCGAGCCGAAGCCCTGGCACAAGGACCGGCCGCAGAAGCCGAAGGTCTGGGACCCGAACAAGCAGCGCGACATGTGGGGCCTGCCGCCGGGGCCGAACTGGCGGCGAGGCAACGAGTAGCCGGATAGTCGGGTTTTCTCTCGGTCGCCATGCCCGGGCTTGACCGGCGTATCCATCTTTTTTGCAAAGCGATGGACGGCCGGGTCTCGCCGCCATAGCACATCTAAGACGCGCGTAAACGCGCTTACGGCGGCGGCCCGGCAATGACGAATTAGGGTTTCGGCACCACGTCCTTCACCGAGCCGGCCCAGCCGGTGTGCGTGAGATCGAACACGATGCCCCGCGGATCGCGGTACTTCGCCTCGTAGAACGATTTCGGCGACTCCGGCCGTCCGGACAGGTATTCGCCGCCGGCCGCGAGGACCTTCTTCTCGGCGGTGTCGAGATCGTCGACCCACATTCCGAAGTGGGCGATGCCGATCCGCTCGTCGTCCTTCTCCTTCTTGAGCAGCGCGACGTTCACGACGCCGTCGGACACGTGAATGCCGCGACGCGCGACGCCGCATCGCTTCATGTCGAACGCCTGCTCGAAGAATGTCGCCGCCGCTTCAGGATCGGGAACGATGACTGCGATGTGCCGAAGCTTCGCCATGGATTGTCTCCCTCAGTCGTAAACCGTATCGACGTAGTGGTCGGAATCGACCACCGCCTCGATCACCGTAGGGCCGCTCGCGGCCAGCGCCTTCTTTACCGCGCTTTCCAGCGCATCGGGGCTCCGAACGCCGAGGGCTGGCACGCCAAAATAGTGCTGCGGCGGCTCGGTGTATTCCTCGGATTGCAGCTCGGTGCCGTAGAGCGGGAACTGGCGCCTGATCTGCTTCACCTTGATCAATCCAAGCCATTTGTCGTCGAGCACGACGATGGGCAGGGCGAGGCCCATCCGCTTCGCCACCGCGACCTCACCGCAAGTCATCTGGAAGCAGCCGTCGCCGATCAGGCAGGCCACCGGCAGGTCCGGCCGCGCCAGCTTGGCGGCGATCGCGCCGGGGAGGCCGAAGCCCATCGACGACCAGCCGTTGGTGATGTGGAAGGTCTTCGGCGCGTGCGCGGTCCACTGGCTGGCGATCTGGTGGGTGTGGGCGCCGACGTCGAAGGAGAGCAGGCCATCGCGAGGCAGCGCGCGGCGCACGGCATCGATCGCCGCGTGCGCCGTGAAGGCGCTGCTCGCCGGCCGCAGCGCTGCGTGGAAGGCCTTGCGGTGCGCGGCGAGGGCCGCCGGCGTCCAGGAATTGGTACTTGCCGGCAACGCGGCGAGGCGGGCGAGCGAGGCGTCGAGATCGCCGGTTACCTGATGCGCGAGGCTTACGGAGGCCGCGATGTCCACCGGTTCGATGTCGATCTGCAGCAGCGGCACATCGCCGATCCAGGCCTCGTATTCCACCTCGACCGTGTCGTAGCCAAGCCCGACGATGAGATCGGCGGAGTGCAGGAGCTTGCGCTGGATCTGCCGGCAGGAGCGCTCGATGCAGCCGATCGAGAGCGGATGATCCTCGTCGATCATGCCCTTGGCCATCGTGGTGGTGGCAAACGGCAGGTTGTGGCGCTCGATCACCTGGCGCAGCAATTCCGGTTTGGCGATCCGCATGGCGGTCGAGCCGAGCACCGCGATCGGCCGCTTCGCCTTGGCGATCAGCTCTCCGGCTTGAGCGACGACGCCGTCCGGCGCTGGCAGGATTTTGGACAACGCCTTCATCGGCGCGGCGTCGCCCTTCGCGGGCGCCAACGCCACATCCTCAGGCAGGTCAAGATGCACCGGGCCGCGCGGCTCGCTCATGGCGAGGCGGATCGCCTCCTTCACCGTCTCGGTGATCTTGCCGTTCTCCAGGCGGAACGTGCCCTTGGTGATCGGCTTGAACAACGCGTGATGGTCAATCCACATCTGGATGCGGCGGCCGAGCTGATCGGTGTTGAGATTGCATGTAATCGCGATCATCGGCGAGCGGTCGAGCCAGGCGTTGCCGACGCCGGTCGCCAGATTGGTGGCGCCGGGGCCCAGCGTCGCGATGCACAGCCCCGGCGCGCCGCTGAGCCGCCCGGTGACGTCGGCGGCGAAGCCCGCGGAGCCCTCGTGCGCGGTCAGCACGAAATCGATCCCGCCCTTTCGCATCGCCTCCATCAGCGGCAGCACGTTGCCGCTCGGGATGCCGAAGCCGCGGTGGATGCCGGCGGCCTTGAGGGTCGCGACGATGAGATCGGCGTTGTTCACGGAAATGGGCCTTGTGGTTAGCTCTTGCTGCGCAGGTCTTTAACCCGGACCGCCTTGCCTTGCGAGCGCGGAACTTCGCCTGTGGACTTGACCGTGACGGCGCAGGTGACGCCGATGCGGGCCTTGATCTGATGCGCCACCTCGGCCGCGCTTTTGGTGCGTGTAGCGTCGTCCGGGGGCGAGCCGGGCGCCATCTCGACCTCGACGGTCATCGAGTCGAGCGCACCCTCGCGGGTCAGCACAAGCTGGTAGTGCGGAGCGATGCCGGGCAATCCCACCAGCACGGCCTCGACCTGCGAGGGAAACACATTGACACCGCGGATGATCAGCATGTCGTCGTCGCGGCCGGTGACGCGCATGATGCGCACATGGGTGCGTCCGCAGGCGCAGGGCTCGCGCGTGAGCGTGGTGATGTCGCGCGAACGATAGCGCACCATCGGCAGCGCTTCCTTGGTGAGCGTGGTAATGACCAGTTCGCCCGGCTCGCCTTCGGCAGCCGGCTCCAGCGTCTTGGGATCGATCACCTCGAACAGGAAATGATCCTCCCAGCCGTGCAAGCCGTTGCGCGCCACGTCGCACTCCACTGCGACGCCCGGCCCGATGATCTCGGACAGTCCGTAGAGATCGACTGCCTGCAGCCCGAGCCGCGCCTCGAGGTCGCGTCGCATCGCATCGCTCCACGGCTCGGCGCCGAAAATGCCGATGCGCAGCGGCAGCTTGCGGACGTCAACGCCCATGCTCTCCGCGACCTCGGCAATGTTGAGCGCGTAGGACGGCGTGGCGCAGAGCACATGCGCGCCGAAGTCCTGCAGCAGCATCACTTGCCGCTCGGTCATGCCGCCCGACACCGGCACCACGGTGCAGCCGAGCCGCTCGGCGCCGTAGTGCGCGCCGAGCCCGCCTGTGAACAGGCCGTAGCCGTAGCCGTTGTGGACGATGTCGCCCGGCCGCGCCCCGGCGCAGGCCATGCAGCGCGCCATCAGGTCGGTCCACAGGTCGAGATCGGCTTTGGTGTAGCCGACCACGGTGGCCTTGCCGGTGGTGCCGGAGGAGGCGTGGAGCCGAGTGATCTGTTCGCGGGGCACGGCAAAGAGGCCGAATGGATAGGTGTCGCGCAGGTCCGCCTTGGTGGCGAATGGAACCCGCACGATATCGGCAAGCGATTTGCAGTCGTCGGGCTTGACCTTGGCGGCGTCGAACTTTGCCTTGACGTGAGGCACCTTGGCGTAGGCGTGGGCGAGCGTCTGCTTCAGCCGGGCGATCTGCAGCGCCGCGATGTCCGCGCGTGGCATGCATTCGGCCTTGCGGTCGAACATATAGTCGAGGGACTTTGCGGCAGATCCGGCTGGCATGGCACTTCGTTACGCGGGACAGGTGACTATAGTAGCAGCGACCCGTGTCTCGGGAACCCCGGCTGATGCAAGGACAACAGTGATGAACCTGATCCCGGCTCAACCGGCACCCACCGAGAGCCTCATAGCGGTGGGTCTTCCCGAGAAGGAAGTAAAAGCCTGGCTGCGCGACGAGCCGAAAAAGCCCGGCCGGTATTCCGCCGACTGCAAATCATTCGGCGCTTTCTGGAAGCAGTCATCCGGCTTGATCCGGCGGCTACAGCCGCCGAGCAGCCGGCAGCAGCGCGAGCGGCGGGCCGCCGGCACGATCCTGGACATTACGCGGGAATCGCGTGTGCGATTCTTGCGGGCCCACGCCGATACTGTCTACGACGCTCTGACCGCCAAGCGATCGCGTTTCGTCCGGCTCGAAGAGCTGGTAACGGGCGCCGCAAAGCTGCTGCCGGGCCTGTTGCCTTCGGCAGATGATATCGCTGACGAGAAAGGCCTGCCGCAGGGCAAGAAGACGGGTCTCGAAATCGACCAAGGTCTGTTCATCTCGGCTGTGCTGCAAAGCGAGCAATCCGGGCGACACCTGTGCCACGCGATGCTTCTACCGCGTCCGGAAGCGCTCGACATGCTTCCGAAATTCATCAAGCAGGGAACAGCCCAATACCCTGGCGCCTCGATCGCCCGGCGCGGCAAGGCCGCGTTCGTCACGTTCGAGAATCCACGCTTCCTGAACGCCGAAGACCAGACAACGCTGGCCGGTATGGAGCTTTGCGTCGATCTCGCATTGCTTGACGCAAGGATTGAGGTGGTTGTGTTGCGGGGTAGCGCGGTCGAGCACCCGAAGTATAAAGACCGCCGCGTGTTCGGCTCGGGCATCAATCTAACGCACCTCTACCACGGCCGAATCCCGTTCCTTTGGTATCTCATCCGCGACATGGGTTATGTGAACAAGCTTTATCGTGGCCTGGCGTTCGAGAACCAACCGCCGCCCGACGAGTTCGGTGGCAACACGCTCGAAAAACCCATCATCGCCGCGGTCGAATCCTTCGCCATCGGCGGTCATTGCCAAATTCTTCTCGCGGTCGACTACGTCCTCGCCGAAAAAACCGCGTTCATGACACTCCCCGCGCGCAAGGAGGGCATCATCCCCGGCGCTGCCAACATGCGCCTGCCGCGCGCGGTCGGCGACCGATTGGCGCGCCAGGCGATCCAGTACGAGCGGCGGCTGGAGTGCGACAGCCCGGAGGGACGGATGATCTGCGACGAGATCGTCGAGCCGGGCACGATGGATCAGGCGATCGAGCGCGTGGTGAATGGGCTCACCAGTTCCGGCGTGGTCAGCGCGGCATCGAACCGCCGCGCTTTCCGCATCACGCAGGAGCCGCTCGACATGTTCCGCAACTACTTCGCGGTCTATGCCCGCGAGCAGGCGTACTGCCACTTCAGTCCGGCGCTGATCTCCAATCTGGAGACATACTGGAATGCGCAGAACCGGAAGCCGTAGCTATTTCAGCGCCGCCTGCTTGTTCGACCGGCTGAGGGAAATCGCCACCTCGGACATTTTGCTGCCCGGCGACTGGATGGCGACGGTCTGCCGGTCTGCGCGGGTGCTGATGTCGAGCATCGCCGCGATCGGCCCCTCGACCCGAACCTCGATCTGTTCGCCGACCGCTTTGCCGGCGACGGTGCCGCCGACGCGGTGGGTCAGTTCATTCCAGAAGCCGGGCACTTCGCCATTGTTATGCGAGACGCTGCTTTGCAATTCGAACTTGAAGCTGTCGCTCGAGCACCGCAGGTCGAGCTTGAGGTTCACGCCGCTGCCATCGACGCTGTAGTTGGCCCGGCAGCGGATCGCTTCCTTGCCGCCGTTGTCCAGCGTGATGGTGCCGGGACCCGCCCAGTTGCCGCTCAGGCCGGCGAACGGGCTGGTCCAGCCGTGCGCGACCGAGGCCATGACGATTAGCGCCGCCAATATGATCGTGGCCCAAACTCGTTGTGGTTGATGAACGTTACCGTCAGCATTGCTTCGCTCCAGCCTGAATTTCTTTCGTGCCGGGCAGGACGATAACTGGCAGTTGCAAAAAATTCGGGGGAACTTTCTCTAAAATTTTATCGGTGCGGGTTTTCAGCGGACCGCGCCAAAGGCCTAAGGCATCTTGGTCGCGATTTTATCCGCCTTCGCCTTGATGCGCTCGATGGTTTTGGCGATGTCGACCACGAACCGGGCGTGGCTGCCGGCGCTGACGGCCTCCAGCTCATCCCTGGCCGCAACCTCGAACGTCACCTTGCGCCCTTCGACCGCGGTGACCTTGACGCTGATCTCGACAGTCATCCCCGGCAGCGTCGCGGCGAGATGCTTGACCGACACCTCGATGCCGACCGAATCCTCGCCGGCGTCGACGTGCTGCAGGATGAACTCGCGGCAGGTGTGCTCGATGTCGAGGATCATCGACGGCGTGGCATAGACCCGCGCCTGCTCGCCCATGAAACCGATTGTGCGGGCGCGATCGATGGTGATCGTGCGGATCAGCGCGACGCCCGGTTGCAGGCTTGGCTTCATGGTTTCCCCTGATGCTGCGGATGCTACAATCACGCTGACACGCCGGAAGCGAGCTTTGCAACGCCTGCGGCGGTGAGCAACGCCGCGCAGGGAGGAACAATGGCAAGTGAGACGAAAACAGTCGGGCTGATCGGGCTCGGCCTGATGGGCCAGGCGCTCGCAACCCGGCTGATCCCGGCGGGATTTCGCGTGCTGGGCTACGACATCGACGCCGCCAAGGGCACCAGGCTCAAGGCGACGGGCGGCGAGGCGGCCTCGCTCGCAGACGTGGCGAAATGCGGCACTGTCCTCCTTGCAGTGTTCAGCACCGACCAGGTCGAGGACGTTACCGAGAACACACTGGTCCCGGCCGCGGGCGGCGGCAAGATCGTGCTGTGCACATCGACCTGTGACCCTGACCGCATCGCAACGCTGGCCGCGCGCGTTGAGCCCAAAGGCATCCGGTTTCTCGAAACGCCGGTGTCCGGCAGCAGCGGCCAAGTCAGCCGCGGCGAGGGCACCGGCCTGATCGGCGGCGATCCGGCCACGGCGGCCGAGGTCGACGACATTCTGACGGCGCTCTATCCGCGGCGGTTTCACATCGGGAAAGCCGGCGATGCCGGGCGGGCCAAGCTCGCGATCAATCTCATTTTGGGCCTGAACCGGATGGCGCTGGCGGAGGGCATCGTGTTCGCTTCGCGGCTCGGCCTCGACGCCAAGGCGTTCCTCGACGTGGCGCGCGCCTCGGCCGCCTATTCGCAGGTTATGGATATCAAGGGCCGCAAGATGGTCGAGCGGGAGTTCAAACCGGAAGGCTTCGTCCATCAATCGCTCAAGGATTTTGCCTTGATGCACGATCAGGCGTCGAAGCTCGGCCAGACGCTGCCGGCGCTGGAGCTGAACAAGTCGCTGCTGGAAGCGTGCGTACGCGCCGGCGAAGCGGACTACGATAACAGCGCTGTGATCGAGGAAATCCGGCGGCGTTACAAGTGAAATCGGGAGCAATGCAATGAGCGACGGCGAAGTCCGCACCGAGCGCAAGGGCGATGTCGTCCATGTGACGTTCGACCGCCAGGCGGCGCGCAACGCCATGACCTGGCAGATGTACCAAACGCTCGGTGAGGCGTGCGAGAAGCTGCGCGCTGATACCAGCGTGCGCGCCGTGGTGTTTCGCGGCGCCGGCGGCAAGTCGTTCATCGCCGGCACCGACATCGCCCAGTTCAAGGAGTTCAAATCGGGCGAGGACGGCGTTGCGTACGAGGAGAAGATGGAAATCATCCTCTCCGGCATCGAGGCGCTGCCGATGCCGACGCTGTGCGTGGTCGAAGGCTTCGCGATTGGCGGCGGGCTTGCCATTGCGGCGTGCTGCGACCTTCGCATCGCCACGCCGGGCTCGAGGTTTGGCATTCCGATCGCACGCACGCTCGGCAACTGCCTGTCGGTCGCCAACTATGCGCGGCTGATCGCGTCGATCGGGATGCCGCGCGCCAAGAAGATGCTGCTGCTCGCCGAGAACATCACCGCCGAGGAGGCGCTGGCCGGCGGTTTCCTGGTCGAGATCGTGCAGCCTGCTGACGTGGACAAGCGGATCGCGGAATTGACCGACCGGCTGGTCCGCCAGGCGCCGATCACCATGCGCGTGACCAAGGAAGCCATGCGCCGGCTGTTGCACGCCTCCTTCCTGGACGGCGACGATCTGGTGCGCCAGGCCTTTGGCAGCGAGGATTTCCGGACCGGCGTTGCGGCTTTCGTCGAAAAGAAGGAGCCGCAGTGGCGCGGCAAGTAGCGATCATCTCATCCGAGGAAACAGGAAAGCGTCGTTATGGCTGTAATCGACTGTCATCATCATGTCTGGTGGCTGGACAAATACCCGCACACCTTTCCGCCGTCCTGGGGCACCAGCCTCAACCGCGACTTCACGCCCGATGATCTGCGACCGGAGCTGCGCGCGGCGGGCATCGACGGCACCATCCTGGTGCAGTCGCTCGACAACTACGGCGAGACGCTGCACTACCTCGATGTCGCCGAAGCGACGGACTACATGCGTGCGGTGGTGGGCTGGGTCCCGCTCGCCGATCCGCCGGCCTGCGCCAAGGCGCTTGAGGCGCTGAAAGCCCGCAAGAAGTTCGTCGGAATGCGCCACCTCATTGTCTATGAGAAGGACCCGCGCTGGCTGCTTCAGCCCACGGTGCAGGAATCGCTGCAGCAGTTCCGAAAGGCGGGTCTGGTGTTCGAAGCGATCACAAACACGCAGGAGCAGATGGATACGGTGCTCGATACCGCGCGGCGGATGGGCGACCTCAACATCGTGATGAACCACATGGGCCGCCCGCCTCTGCCGGAGAACGGTTGGGAGCCCTGGGCGTCGCAGATCGTCGAGGCGGCGAAGTGCCCGAACATCAGCGTCAAGCTGTCGGTGGGCGGCGACGTGGTGTGGCGCTGGCCATGGTCGACGAGCGAGATCAGGCGCTATTCCGACCACGTCATCCAGCACTTCGGCCCAAGCCGTGTCATGGCGGGCAGCAACTGGCCGGTGGTGCTGCTGTCCGGAAGCTTCCAGCAGGTGTGGAGCGGCATCAAGGACTTGATTTCCGGCCTCTCGGACGCCGACCAGGCTCAGGTGCTCGGCGGCGCCGCCGAGCGCATCTACAATCTGGCGCGCACGCGCTGACAAGGGAGAAAATATGTTCCGTCACATGGCCATTCTGCGGTTCAAGCCGGACGCCAAGCCGGCCGACATCGCGGCGTATTTCGAGGCGTTTCCCAAGCTGATGGCGAGCCAGCCCACCATCAAGTCATGGCAGATCGGCCGCAACGAGGGCGCCGGCGGCGAGACGCACGTTCGCAAAGGAAGCTTCGCGCCGAACTACGACGTCGGGCTGACCATGCTGTTCGACGATCCGAAGGGCTACCTGACCTACGCGGAATCGACGGGGCACCAGGAGTTCTTCGCGAAATACTGCACGCCGATCCTGGCCGAGCGCGTGGTGGTGCAGTTCAGCGAGGACTAGCGTCGCGCCACATCTGCCGCTCAGGCTTCGTATTTGAACGAGAGCGCGACGCGGGTGCGAAACGCCGACACCTTGCCGTTCTCCACCGTCATGTCCATTTTCGTGACTTCGGCAACGCGCAGGTCACGCAGCGAGTTGGCCGCGGTTTCGACCGCGCGCTTGCCGGCGTCCTCCCAGGACGTCTTGCTGACGCCGACGACATCGACGATCCGGTAAACGCCTCCGCCCTTGCTCTTCTTCGCCATTTCAACCTCCCGATTGGGCGCATTGAAAATTGCGCCACCGGTATCCTATCGGCGGAGCGGATCGCCCAACAGCCCAGGTCCGGCTAAATCTTCTGCTCTTCCTTGAGCACCTCGATCGCTGCGCGGTGCGCCTCGTTGGCCGCCGGGATGCCGCAATAGAGCGCGACGAGCAGCAGCACCTCGCGGATTTCCTCCGCCGTGCAGCCGTTGTTCAGCGCGCCCTTAAGATGGACGCGCAGCTCCGCCGGTTTGTTGGCCGCGGCCATCATCGCGATCATGGCGAGGCTCTTGACGCCCATCGAAAGTTCCGGGCGGCTCCAGACGTCGCCATAGGCATAGGCGTTGATGATGTTCTGCAGCGGCTCGCCGAATTCGCCGAGCGAATTGATGCGTTGCTCGACATTGGCCGCACCGACCATCTCCTTGCGGAGCTTGAGGCCTTTGGCGGCGAGGTCCTCGGTGTCCATGTCAGTGCCCCGGCGCGGTCATCCGCGCCAGGCGTTGCGCCACCTTGAGCCGCTGGACGCTGTCGCCGGCAAGATGGCTCCAGATGAAGCTGTCGCGCACCAGCTTCTCGGCGTGGCGCGCCGCTTCGCTGCCGCCGGCGCCGCCGTGGATGTCCAGGTTGATCTCGGTGACCTCCTGGATCACATCGGTCGAGAAATTCATCGCAAGGCCGGCGTTGGCGGAATGCACCTTGTGATCGTGCTCCCAGGCGATCCGCATCACATAGGAGCGCAGCGCTTCGGTCAGCATGTTCATCTTGTTGAGCTTGAGCGCGATGTGCTGTTGCTCGATCAGAAGCTGGCCGCCCTGCTTGGCGGTCTTGGCGTGCTTCATCGCCTGCTCGCAGGCATCGTCGCAGACGCCGAGCGCGTTGGCGGCGAGCTCCAGGTCGCCGAACAGGTCGCCGCCGGTGCGGTCGCCGGCTTGCGCGGTCTTCATGTCGGAGGTGTTGACGTTGCCGACCACGTTGGCGTGCGGCACGCGGGCGTTCTCGAAGATCATCTCGCCGTTGCGGTAGAACCTCCAGCCGCTCTTGTTAAACACCTTGCCGATCCGGAAGCCCGGCGTGTCGGAGGGCACCAGGAACATGGTGGTGCCCTGGCGCAGCGGCGCGTTGGGATCAGTGCGCGCGTCGATGAAGAACAGCTTGCCGACCGGCGCGTTGGCGATGAAGCACTTCTCGCCGTTGAGGATCCACTCGTCGCCCTTGCGCTCGGCGCGCAGCTTCAGCCCCGCCTTGGGCGCATCCTTCGGCGGCAGGCGGTTGTCCGAGCCGGCGGTCGGCTCGGTGATGCCCTTGCCGAGCAGGAAGCGGTGATCGGCGACGAAGGGGCGGAGAAACCGCTCCTTCTGTTCCTCGTTGCAGGCCTGCTGGATCAGGTGGCTCCATTTCCAGTTCTGGCTGAAGGTCTTGGAGATCGAGCTGTCGCCGCGCGCGAGCTCCGCCATCACCAGCGCCTGCGTGACGTAGTCGGTGCCTTCGCCGCCGTATTCCTTGGCCACCGCCATGATGCGGAAGCCGGGCGTGTCACGCGGCACCAAGAACATGGTAGTGCCTTGCTTGAGCGGGGCGTTCGGATCCGTGCGGGCATCGATGAAGAACAGCTTGCCGACGCTGGCATTGGCGATGAAGCATTTTTCACCGTTGAGGATCCATTCGTCGCCGTGACGCTCGGCTCGCAACTTGAGCCCGGCCTTGGGATCATCCGCGGGTGGCAGCCGGTTGTCGGAGCCCGCGCTCGGCTCGCTGATGCCCTTTCCGAGGAGGTAGGTGTCGTCTTCCAGGAACGGTTGCAGGAAGCGGCGCTTCTGCTCGTCGGTACAGGTCGCAGCGATCAGGTGGCTCCACTTCCAGCATTGGCTGAAGGTTTTGGAGATGGCGCTGTCTGCCTTGGCCAGTTCGGCCATGACCAGAGCCTGGGTGACGAAGTCTGTGCCGTGGCCGCCCCATTCCTTTGGCACCGCCATGGTACGAAAGCCGAGCCTCGACCCTTTCTTGATGATCTCCCAGTCGAACGTCGCGCGCGGATCGGAGATCTCGTCGCGCTCAACCGAGATTGGGCGGATTTCCTCTTCGGCGAACTTGCGCGCCGTCATCTGCCAGGAGCGCTGCTCGTTGCTCAGTGAGAAGTCCATTTCCGTCGTTCCTCTATTCCGCAGCGAGCATCGAAGGGCCGCGCCGGTGGTTTGCCAGCGTCTCG
>Ga0190270_10000380_pt1 | contig 18974 bp, 20 predicted proteins | sample Popmic320T_FD_133748 | JGI IMG/M metagenome (GOLD analysis project Ga0190270, IMG submission 133748) | Populus adjacent soil microbial communities from riparian zone of Weber River, Utah, USA - 320 T | ecosystem: Environmental > Terrestrial > Soil > Riparian zone | place: USA: Utah | collected...
CCGACGTCCCCGCCGAGACGGTCGAGGCCGAGCGGCAGGTCTATCTCAACTCGGACGAGCTCGAGGGCAAGCCCGAGCAGGCGAAGGAGAAGATCGTCGAGGGGATGCTTGCGAAGCGGTTCTTCGCCATGCAGCCCGGCGGCACGCTCACCGAGCAGCCGTGGATCCACGACTCGGCGAAGACGGTGGGTCAGGCGCTGAACGAGGCCGGGGCGCGTGTCGTCGCGTTCAAGCGCTTCTCTGTCGCAGAATAGGGGGCGTGACCACACACGAGGAACTGGCGGAGCAGGCGCTCGCGGGCGCCGCTCCCGCCTTCCGCCGCGTCCTCCTCAAGCTCTCGGGCGAGGCGCTGATGGGAGAGCTGGGCTACGGGACCGACCCGAAGACGGTCGACGGGATCGCGCGCGAGATCGTCGGCGTCCAGCAGGAGGGGCTCGAGCTCGCGATCGTCGTCGGCGGCGGCAACATCTACCGCGGCATCTCGGCCGCGGCCGAGGGCATGGACCGCGCCACCGCGGACTACGCGGGCATGCTCGCGACCGTCCTCAACGCGCTCGCGCTCCAGGACGCGCTCGAGCGGCTCGGCGCCGACACGCGCGTGCTCTCCGCCCTCGAGGTCTCCGAGGTCGCCGAGCCTTACATCCGCCGCCGGGCGATGCGCCACCTCGAGAAGGGGCGGATCGTCATCTTCGCGGCCGGGACCGGCAACCCGTTCTTCACCACCGACACGGCTGCGGCGCTGCGCGCGCTCGAGATCGGCGCCGAGGCGATCCTGATGGCGAAGAGCGGGACCCAGGGCGTCTACGACGGCGACCCGAAGGACGACCCGAACGCGACTTTCCTGCCGGCGCTGACGCATCTCGAGGCGATCGAGCGCGGCCTACGGGTGATGGACACGACCGCGCTTTCGCTCTGCATGGAGAACGCGCTCCCGATCCACGTCTTCGAGCTGGCCAAGGGCAACATCCTCCGCGTCGCCACCGGAGCGCAGGTAGGAACCGTCATCTCCACGCCATCACATTCACAGCAGCCAAAGGAGCGTTGATGCCGACGATCGAGGAGTTTCTGGACGACGCGAAGCGCCGCATGGACAAGTCGATCGAGACGACGCGGACCGAGTTCAACAGCGTCCGTACCGGCCGCGCCTCGGCCGCGCTCCTCGACCGGATCACGATCGACTACTACGGCACGCCGACGCCGCTGAAGAACATGGCGACGATCGGCGTGCCCGAGCCGCGGCTGATCACCGTCCAGCCGTTCGACCCCAGCCAGATCAAGGCGATCGAGAAGGCCGTGCAGGAGTCCGACCTCGGGCTGACGCCGTCGAACGACGGCAAGCTGATCCGGCTGCCGATCCCGCAGCTGACCGAGGAGCGCCGCAAGGAGCTCGTCAAGCTCGTCCGCCGCTACGGCGAGGAGGGGAAGGTCGCGATCCGCAACGTGCGCCGCGACGTGATGAAGCACCTCGAGGAGCTCGTTCGCAACGGCGAGGTCGGCGACGACGAGGAGCTGCGCGGCGAGAAACAGGTGCAGAAGCTCACCGACGAGCACACGACGGCGATCGACGAGCTGATCAGGCACAAGGAAACGGAGATCATGGAGGTCTGAGGCCGTTACGGACAAGCCGCACTCGGGATCGGGCGTGACACCGATGTAAGGTGCGGCCTCGCCTGCGAGGGTTGCTCCAGGAGGTGTAGTGCACGCGCGCGAACGAGTGGTCGTTCAACCCGAGGCTCTGGATGCCCTGATCGGCGCCTTGCGGCGGCGCGGCTACACGGTCGTCGGCCCGACGCTCCGTGACGGCGCGATCGTCTACGAGGAGCTCGAGAGCGGCGATGAGTTGCCGGTGGGGTGGACCGACCGGCAGGAGGCGGGCACCTACCGGCTGGAGCGCCGGGCCGACGAGGCCCGCTTCGGCTACGCGGTCGGGCCGCACTCGTGGAAGCGCTTTCTCTTCCCGCCCCGGATCCGACTCTGGCAGGCACGCCGCAACGGCGACGGGGCGATCGACATCGCGGAAGAGCCGCCGGACGAGCGGCCGCTCGCGTTCGTCGGCGTGCGTGCGTGCGATCTGCACGCGATCGCGATCCAGGATCGCGTCCTTCTCGGCGGCCGCTTTGTCGACCGCGACTACGCCTCGCGGCGCGAGGGCACATTCGTCGTCGCCGTCAACTGCTTCGAGCCGGGCGGCACCTGCTTCTGTGTCTCGATGGGGACCGGGCCGCGCGCGGAGTCGGGCTTCGACATCGCCCTGACCGAGATTCTGGACGGCGAGCACCGACTGCTCGCCGAGACGGGCTCGGAGCTCGGCGCGGAGGTGCTCGCCGAGCTGCCGACGCGCCCTGCCGTCGAGCGCGACGTGGATGCCGCCGAGGAGGCGGTCGCGGGCGCCGCCGCACGGATGGGGCGGACGATGGAGGCGGGCGACCTGCGCGATCTCCTCGCGGACAATCTCGAGCACCCGCGCTGGGACGACGTCGCCGACCGCTGCCTCACGTGTGGCAACTGCGTGCTCGTCTGCCCGACGTGCTTCTGCTCGACCGTCGAGGATCACACCGACCTGACCGGGGACCTCGCCGAGCGCTGGCGGACGTGGGACACGTGCTTCTCGGTCGACCACTCCTACATCCACGGCGGCAGTGTGCGGCCGGACAACCGCTCGCGCTACCGGCAGTGGATGACCCACAAGCTCGGCACCTGGCACGACCAGTTCGGCACCTCCGGCTGCGTCGGCTGCGGCAGGTGCATCACGTGGTGTCCGGTCGGCATCGACATCACCGAAGAGGTGGCCGCGATCCGTGGCGGTGGGGAGCGTGAGCATGCGCCGGCTTGACGAGGTCCTACAGGAGGTGCCGTTCTTCGCCGGGATGACCGAGGCGCAGTTGGGTCTGATCGCCGGCTGCGGCTCGAACGCGATCTTCGACGCGGGTGAGGTGCTCGTCCGTGAGGGCGACGCGGCCGACACGTTCTACGTCGTCCGGCACGGCACGGTCGCGATCGACCTGCACAGCCCGACGCGCGGCTCGCTGACGGTCGAAACGATCGGGCCGGGCGAGATCGTCGGCTGGTCGTGGCTCTTTCCGCCGCACCGCTGGCACTTCGACGTCCGCGCGCTCTCGCCCGTCCGTGCGACCGCGTTCGACGGCGCGTGCCTGCGCGGCAAATGCGAGGACGATCCAGTGCTCGGCTACGACCTGATGAAGCGCTTCGCGCAGGTGTTCATCGACCGGCTGCAGTCGACGCGGCTACGGCTGCTGGACGTCTATGGCGACGGCGCCTGAGTACGTCCCCGCCCCCGGGGCCATGGCTCCGGCGCCCTACGTCGTTCGCGAACGCGTCCAGGAGACCGCCGACACGTGGACGCTGACGCTCGAGCCCCTCGACGGGGAGAGTGCTGCGGTCGCGCCCGGCCAGTTCGTGATGGTCTACGTCTTCGGTGTCGGCGAGGTCCCGATCTCGGTCAGTGGAGCGCTCGACCGGCCGGCGCCGCTCATGCTGACCGTCCGAAGCGTCGGCGCGGTGACGCAGCGGCTTTGCGCCTCCGAGCTCGGCGCCGTCCTCGGCGTACGCGGGCCGTTCGGCGTCGGCTGGCCGATCGCCGCGGCCGGGCGCGCCGATGTCGTGGTCCTCGCCGGCGGGATCGGCCTTGCACCGCTGCGGCCGGTGCTGCTGCACGTGCTCGAGCGGCGGGCGGAGTACGGCGAGCTCGTGCTGCTCTACGGCTCGCGCACCCCCGGTGACCTCCTCTTCCGCGCGGAACTCGAGCTCTGGCGCGGCGCCGCCTCCGTCGACGTGACCGTCGATGCCGCCGACCTGGCCTGGCAGGGCAAGGTCGGGGTGGTGCCGCAACTGGTGGCCGGCGCCGACTTCGACGCGGCGTCCGCGTCGGCGTTCGTGTGCGGCCCCGAGATCATGCTGCGGTTCGGCATCCAGGCGCTGCTCGATCGCGGCCTCGCCGCGGCGCGGATCTTCGTCTCTCTGGAGCGGAACATGCGCTGCGGTGTCGGCCACTGCGGCCATTGCCAGCTCGGGCCGACGCTCATCTGCCGCGACGGCCCGGTCTACGACTACGAGACGGCGGCGCCGTGGCTCCGGGTGCGGGCGCTGTGAACGGCCGGCCGAAGCTCGCCGTCTGGAAGTTTGCCTCGTGCGACGGCTGCCAGCTGACGCTGCTCGACTGCGAGGACGAGCTGCTGGCGATCGCCGGGGCGGTGGAGATCGCCTCCTTCCTGGAGGCGTCGAGCGCCGAGGTTGAAGGCCCCTACGACCTCTCCATCGTCGAGGGCTCGATCACGACGCCGCACGACGCGGCGCGGATCCAGGAGGTCCGCCGCGTCTCGAAGGCGCTCGTCACGATCGGTGCCTGCGCGACCGCGGGTGGTATCCAGGCCCTGCGGAACTTCGCCGACGTCGAGGAATTCACGCGCCTCGTGTACGCCTCTCCCGAATTCGTCTCCACGCTCGCCACCTCGACGCCGATCTCGGCGCACGTGCCGGTCGACTTCGAGCTGCGCGGCTGCCCGATCGACAAGCGCCAGCTGCTCGAGGTCGTCACCGCCTTCCTGCACGGCCGCCGGCCGGGGATCCCGTCCACGAGCGTCTGCACCGAGTGCAAACGCCGCGGCACGGTCTGCGTCGTCGTCGCCCACGGGACGCCCTGCCTCGGCCCCGTCACGCAGGCGGGCTGCGGTGCGCTCTGCCCTGCCTACAACCGCGGCTGCTACGGCTGCTTCGGGCCGAAGGAGACTCCGAACACCGTCTCGATGACCCGGCGGTTGCAGCTGCTCGGCCTGGACGAGCGTGACGTCGAGCGCGTCTACCGCACCTTCAACGCCGACGCGCCGGCGTTCCGGGAGGCGTCGAGCGGTGCCTGAACGGCGCACGATCAAGACCGACTACCTCGCCCGCGTCGAGGGCGAGGGCGCGATGTCGGTGCGGCTCCGGGGCGACACGGTCGAGCACGTCGAGCTGCGGATCTTCGAGCCGCCGCGCTTCTTCGAGGCGCTGCTGCGCGGGCGCTCGTGCCTCGAGGCGCCCGACATCACGGCGCGCATCTGCGGCATCTGCCCGGTTGCGTACCAGACGAGCGCGGTCAACGCGATCGAGGACGTCTGCGGCATCGAGCTGCCGGCCCCGCTCCGGGCGCTGCGCCGCATCCTCTACTGCGGCGAGTGGATAGAGAGCCACGCGCTCCACGTCTACATGCTCCACGCACCCGACTTCCTCGGCTACGACGGCGCCATCGAGCTCGCCCGCGACGAGCCGGCGGCGGTCGAGCGGGGGCTGGCGCTGAAGAAGACGGGGAACGAGGTGCTCGCGTTGATCGGCGGCCGCGAGATCCATCCGATCAACGTTCGCGTCGGCGGCTTCTACCGGGCGCCCACACGGCGTGAGCTGCGGAGGCTCGTCGAGCCGCTGGAGCGGGCACGGGAGGCAGCGCTCGAAACCGTGCGTTGGACGGCCGGGTTCGACTTCCCCGAGCGCGCCGTCGAGTGCGAGCTCGTCGCGCTCTCCGAGCCGGGGACGTACGCGATCGAGCGCGGCCGGATCATCTCCGATCGCGGGCTCGACATCGGCGCCGCCGCGTACGACGAGCACTTCGTCGAGGAGCACGTCGAGCGCTCGAACGCGCTCCACTCCCGTCGGAGGGACGGCGGCACCTACCTCTGCGGCCCGCTCGCCCGCTACGCGCTCAACGGCGCCGCACTCTCGCCGCTCGCGCTGGAGGCGGCGCGCGAGGCCGGCGTGGAGCCGCCGTGCCGCGACGCCTTCCGCAGCATCGTCGTACGCAGCGTCGAGCTCGTGTACGCGTGCGACGAGGCCCTACGCCTGATCGAGTCGTACGAGGAGCCGGATGCCCCCTTCGTCCCGCTGGAGCCGGTGGCAGGCGTCGGCTACGGCGTCAGCGAGGCGCCGAGGGGCCTGCTCTACCACCGCTACCGGATCGACGCTGACGGGACGATCCTGGACGCGAAGATCGTGCCGCCGACGTCCCAGAACCAGCTCGCGATCGAGGACGACCTGCGCGCGGTCGTCGAGCGCTACGCCCGGCTCGGCGACGAAGAGCTGCGGGCTGTCTGCGAGCAGGCGATCCGCAACTACGACCCGTGCATCTCGTGCGCCACCCACTTCCTTGACCTGCAGGTCGAGCGGCTGTGAAGACGGTCGTGATCGGGGTCGGCAACGCCTACCGCGGTGACGACGCCGCCGGCCTCGCGGTCGCCGAGCGCGTTCGCGTGCACGCGCCCGAGCTCGACGTGTTCGTGTGCGAGCAGGAGCCGATCCAGCTGCTCGACGCCTGGGAGGGAGCCGACCTTGCGCTGCTCGTAGACGCGGTCTCCTCAGGCGCGGAGCCCGGCACGGTGCACCGGCTCGACGCGACGGTCGAGCCCGTCCCGGCGGCCGTCTTCCGCGGCTCGACGCACGCATTCGGCGTCGCCGAGGTCGTCGAGCTCGGACGAGCACTGGGCCGGCTGCCCGAACGGCTGCTCGTGTTCGGGATCGAGGGCACGGCGTTCAGCGCAGGCGACGAGCTCACTCCGGCGGTGGCGGCCGCAGTCGAGCCGCTCGCGGCGGAGCTGCTCGCGGAGGCAGGATGCACGAGCACGCGCTGATGCAGGACCTCGTCGCGGAAATCGAGCGGCTCGGCCGTTCCGAGCGTGCGCGCCGGATCACCCGCGTCGACGTCCGGCTGGGCGCCCTCTCGCACTTCACCCCGGCGCACTTCCGCGAGCACTTCGCCGACGCCTCCCGCGGCACGCTCGCCGAGGGTGCGGCCGTGCACGCCGAGCTCGACGCCGACGTGCACGCGCCCCGCGCGACGGGCGTCGTGCTCGAGAGCGTGGAGGTGGAAGCCTGATGTGCCTCGGCGCGATCGCTCGACTCGAAGAGGCCTGGGAGGAGGGAGGCACACGCGTCGGCCGGCTCGCCGGCGGCGCCGTCGTCTCGCTCGCCTTCGTCCCCGACGCGCGTGCCGACGACCACCTGCTCGTCCACCTCGGCGTCCCCGTCGAGGTGCTCGAGCCCGAGACCGCAGAGCAGGCGCTCGCCCTGCAGGAGGAGCTCCGATGACCACCCGTGCCACAGGAATCGCGCTCGCCTTCGTCACCGCCGTCGTCAGCGGTGTCGCCGTGTACGTGAACTCGCGCGGCGTCGCGCACTTCGACGACGCGACCGTCTACACGACGGCGAAGAACCTGCTCGCGGGGGCGCTCCTCCTCGCGCTCGCGCTGCCACTGCTCACCGGGCCGAGCACATCGAGAGGCCGTGTCACACGGCCCGCGACGCGGCGCCAGTGGCTGGGGGTCGTGGCCGTCGCGTGCATCGGCGGCAGCGTCCCGTTCGTCCTTTTCTTCGAGGGGCTCTCACGCGCCGACGCGACGCAGGCCGCCTTCATCCACAAGACGCTCATCGTCTGGGTCGCGCTCCTCGCCGTCCCGCTCCTGCGCGAGCGGCTCGGGCCTGCGCACGTGGCCGCGATCGGGCTCGTGCTCGCTGGCCAGGCCTGGCTCGCGGGTGGGGTCGGGACGGTCGCGTTCGGCGCCGGCGAGACCATGATCCTGGCGGCGACTCTGCTGTGGGCGGTCGAGGTCGTGCTCGCCAAGCGACTGCTCGACGTGCTGGCGCCGCCCACACTTGCGGCGGCGCGGATGGCGATGGGAGTGGTCGTTCTCATCGGCTGGCTCGTGTTGACGCGCCGAGTGGGCGACCTACTCGTGCTGGGCGCCGAGCAGTGGGGCTGGGCCGCCCTGACCGGGCTCCTGCTCGCCGCCTACGTCGCGACGTGGTACGCGGCGCTTGCGCGCGCGCAGGCCGTCGACGTGACCGCCGTGCTCGTCTTCGGCGCGGTCGTCACCGCCCTGATCGCGAGCGCGGCCGACGGCGCGGCGCTCGACCCGGTCGGCCTGATCCTCGTCACCGCAGGCGCCGCGCTCATCGCGCTGGCTGCGCTGCGGCGGCCGAGCGGGCAGGTGGTTGGGTCATAACTGCCGGACCGCTCCTCTTCGCCCGCTACGCCTACCCGCCGAACGCGCTCGGCCTGTGCGGCGCGGACGAAACGCGGACGCTGCTCGAGTACGGCAGCGCGGGCGTCTCCGACGGGGGTCTCGCCGAACTCGCCCGCACATTCGAGGGCGCGTGGCCGTATCTCGAGCTGATCGCGGGCTCGAACGGGATCGCGGACCCGCTCGACCCTCGTGTCGTCGAGGCGTACTGGGTCGGCAACGAGCTGCTCGACCGCGTCTCGCCCGGCTCGCTCGCCCGCCACGTCGAGGATCGGTTCCGCGGCCGGATCGGGCGCAGCTGGAGTCACCTCCTGGACGTGGTCGCGGCCGGTGCGGCGCCGCACCACACCTTCCACGTCTTCGCGGTCTATCCGTGGCTGGGACTCCTGCGGACGGGGGTCGTCGACGAGCCGCTCCGCGTGCTCGACCTTTGCCGGACGACCCCCGCCCTCGTCGGCTCGGTCGGCGACGACTCCCTGCACGTCTCGCTGCGGCCGCTCACCTGGAGCGGGCGCCGACTGGAGCGCGGCCCGTGGACCACGCGTGAGGTCCGCTGGCGCCAGGACGGCCTTGCCATGCTCACCGCGCCCTCGCCCGGAGACTGGGTCTCCCTGCACTGGGACGTCGCCTGCGACCGGCTGACACCCCGGGCGGCGGCCACTCTCGACCGCGCGACGAGGCGTGCACTGAGGGCCGTCGACGCCTCGTCTGCGGCGGTCGCGGCGCTCGCCTAACGGAAGCGTCCGAATCCACCTCTGTACATTTCCCGCGGCCCAGCACCGCTCGTGAACCCCACAACCTCATCCCCCGAGTCAACCGACCTCGCCCGCAGCGTCGCGATCATCATGGACGGCAACGGCCGCTGGGCGGAGCGGCGCGGACTGCCGGTGGCCGACGGTCACCGCGAGGGCACCCGCGCTCTCCGGCGAACCGTCGAGGCGGCGATCGACCTCGGCGTGCAGTCGCTCGCCGTGTACGCGTTCTCGACCGAGAACTGGACGCGGCCGGCCGACGAGGTCGAGTCGCTGATGGAGATCTTCGGCGAGACGATCGAGCGCGAGCTCCCCGACCTCGCCCGGCAGGGCGTCCGCACCCGCTTCATCGGCCGCCGCGACCGGGTGCCGGGCTGGCTGCTGGAGCGGATGGGGACGCTCGAGGCGGAGACCGCGGCGAACGACCGACTGTCGCTCTGGATCGCGTTCGACTACGGCGGGCGCGCCGAGCTGGCCGACGCTGCGCGCAAGCTGATCGAGGCGGGCGTCCGTGCCGAGGACGTCGACGAGGAAGCGTTCGGCGCACAGCTGTACGCGCCGGAGCTGCCAGACCCCGATCTGCTGATCAGGACCTCGGGTGAGCTGCGGCTCTCCAACTTCCTCCTCTGGCAGCTCGCCTACGCCGAGCTCGTCTTCGTCGACACGCTCTGGCCCGACTTCGGCGAGAGCGACCTTCGCCAGGCACTCGCGGACTACGCGACGCGGCGGCGTCGCTTCGGCGGTCGATGAGCGTCGCTCGCATCCTGCTCGCTCCCGTGGGGGAACTTTCACGTTCCCCCACGCCCCCTAAAGTTCAAGGGGCCAAGACCCCTTGAGCAACTTCCTCTCGCGCGTGCTCGTCACCGTCGTCGGCGTTCCCGTCGTCCTCTACCTCGTCTACCTCGGCGACTGGTGGCTCTTCGGCCTGGCCGCCTTCGCCGTACTGATCGCGCTGCACGAGCTCTACGTGATGGCGAGATCGCTGCGCCCGCTGGTGCTGGCCGGCTACGCCGGCGCGCTGACGACGCTGGTCGGAGGCCAGCTCGGCGGGCCAGAGTGGATGCTCGGCGGCTTCATGCTCACGCTCGTGCTGGCGTTTCTGCTCTACGGGATTTCGGAGACGCGCCAGCCCGCGACGGTGACGATGAGCGTGACGGTGATGGGCGTCGCCTGGATCGCTCTCGGGCTCGGGCATCTGCTCCTGCTCCGGGACGTGCCCGAGCACGGCCGGCTCGCCGTCTTCACCGTCCTGCTCGCCGTCTTCGCCGACGACACCGCGGCGTACCTGATCGGCCGGCTGTTCGGCCGGCACAAACTGGCGCCCTCGCTCTCACCGGGGAAGACCTGGGAGGGCTTCGTCGCGGGCACGCTCGCAGCGATCGCCGTCGCCTTCTTCGCGCTCTACGAGCAGGACTTCCTCTCGATCCCCGAGTCGATCGTGCTCGGTGCCGCGATCGCGCTCGCGGGGGCGACGGGCGACCTCTTCGAGTCGGCACTGAAGCGTGACCTGCAGGTGAAGGACTCCGGCCAGCTGCTCGCCGGCCACGGCGGCATGCTCGACCGGATCGACTCGCTGCTCTTCGCCTCGGTGGCGGCCTTCTACGTGGTCATAGCCTTGTCGTAGGGCACACTGTGACCGTGAAGCGGATAGCGCTGCTCGGCGCCACCGGCTCGATCGGCCGGCAGGCGATCGAGGTCGTGGAGCGGAACCCGGAGCTCGAGCTCTGTGCTCTCGCATCGGGCTCGTCCGACCTGACGGCGCTGGCCCGGGAGCACGGGGTGGCGCAGACGCAGGTGGGCGGCGACATGACGAAGCTGCTGGAGGCGGCCGAGCCGGACGTCGTCCTGAACGCGATCGTCGGCTTCGCCGGCGTCGGCGCGACGCTCTGGGCGCTCGAGCGCGGCGTCACGCTCGCGCTCGCGAACAAGGAGAGCCTCGTCGCCGCCGGCGCGCTCGCGCTCGTCGCGAAAGAGCGAGGTGGAGGGCAGCTGCTGCCTGTCGACTCGGAACACTCCGCCCTCTTCCAGTGCCTCGAGGGCCGTGGCCCCGGCACGGTCGACTCGCTCGTGCTGACCGCCTCCGGTGGGCCGTTCCGCGGCCGCAGCCGCGACGACCTCCAGGGCGTGACGGTGGACGAGACGCTCGCCCATCCGACCTGGAGCATGGGGCCGAAGATCACCGTCGACTCGGCCACGCTCGCGAACAAGGGACTCGAGCTGATCGAGGCCCACTTCCTCTTCGGGGTCCCGTACGACCGGATCGAAGTCGTGATCCACCCGTCCTCGATCGTCCACTCGCTCGTGCGCTTCCGCGACGGTGGGGCGCTCGCGCATCTCGGCTACCCGGATATGACCGTGCCGATCTCGTTCGCGCTCACCCATCCCGAGCGTGCCGCGACGGACGTGCCCAGGCTCGACCTCGCCGCCGGCCTGACCCTCGAGTTCGGCGCACCCGACCTGGAGACGTTCCCGCTCCTCGCGCTCGCGCGCAGCGCCGGCGAGGCGGGCGGGACGTACCCGGCCGTCCTCAACGCGGCCAACGAGGTTGCGGTCGCGGCCTTCCTCGCCGGCCGGCTCCCCTTCCTCGGGATCGCCGAGTTGGTCGAGTCCACGCTCGAGTCAGCCGACGGCGCCCCTGCGCACGACCTCGCAGAGCTCGTCGAGGCGGACGCGGAGGCACGCCGGCTCGCGAGCCGCGGAGTGGTCGTGGCATGAGCATCTTCGTCTCGCTGCTCGGGCTCGCGTTCCTGATCCTGATCCACGAGGCCGGTCACTTCTTCGTCGCCCGCGGCGTCCGGATGAATCCGCGCAAGTTCTATCTCGGCTTCCCGCCCGCGATCGTGAAGACGAAGCGAAACGGGATCGAGTACGGAGTGGGGGCGATCCCGCTCGGCGGCTACGTAAAGATCCCCGGCATGCACCGGCCCGCGGCGGGCGACCTCGACTACCACTTCGCCCGCGCCATCGAGGAGGCACCCCCGCTCGGGCGGTCCGTCGGCGATCTCAGGCGTCACCTGGAAGAGAACGACTACGCCGGCGCCGTCGGAGCCCTGGAGCGCGTCCGGGCCGCACTTCCCGACGCCTCGCTCTCGCCGCTCGCTCAGCGCTCGGCCGAGCGAGGGCTGTCGGAGATCCAGGACTCGCTCGCGCCGGACGCGTACTGGCGGGCGCCGACGTGGAAGCGGGTCGCCGTCATCTTCGCCGGGCCGGCTGCGAATCTCGTCCTCGCGATCGTCATCTTCGCCGCGCTCTTCATGTCGCTCAGCGGCAGCTACCGGCTCGGGTTCGAGCTCCGCGGCACGACCGACAGTGTCACCGCCACCGTCAACGACGTGCTCGCCGACTCGCCCGCGGCAGCTGCCGGGATCCAGGCGGGCGACCGGATCGTCGCGATCGACGGGAAGCAGGTCGACGGGGAATCGATCCGCCCGACGATCCAGGACTCGCGCGGCGCGCCCGTGACGGTGACCGTCGAGCGCAACGGGAAGACGGTCGAGCTCCAGCCGGTCCGGCCCGAGAAGTCCGAGGAGTTCGGCGTCGTGGGCGCGGTCGGCGAGTCGTTCCAGGTGACGTGGGAGGTGACGCAGGAGATCGGACGCTCGGTCGGGCGGCTCGTGACGGGCGACGGAAGCGACGTCTCCAGCCCCGTCGGGATCGTCCAGGGCTCATCCGAGGCAGTCGATCAGGGCACGGACACCTACCTCTGGGTGCTCGGCCTGATCAGCCTCTCGCTCGCGCTCCTGAACCTGCTGCCGCTGCTGCCGCTCGACGGCGGCCACATCGCCTTCTCGCTGATCGAGGGGATCCGCGGTCGCGCGGTCGCGCGCGAGGTGTACGAGCGCGTCTCCGTCGTCGGGATCGCCGTCGTGCTGCTCCTGTTCTTCATCGGGCTGACGAACGACATCGGCCGGCTGGGTTCCTAGCGCAAGCTGAGCATCCGCTCACGCGGACGCTGATCGCGCGAAGATCCCCGAGGGGCCGCTTGCGCGGCCCGGAATCTCGCTCTCGATACGCTGTCTCGATGGCTTCGGAGGTCGGGATCAAGGTCGGCAGCGTCGCGATCGGGGGTGGCGCGCCGGTCGTCGTCCAGTCGATGACGTTGACCCCGACGCGCGACGTCGAGGCGACGACGGCCCAGATCGCCGCGCTCGCCTCGGCCGGCTGCGAGGTCGTCCGCTGCGCCGTCCCGAAGACAGAGGACGCGGAGGCACTCGCCCGGATCGTCCGGCTCAGCCCGATTCCCGTCATCGCCGACATCCACTTCAACGCCAGCCTCGCGCTGAAGTCGATCGAGTCCGGCGTCGCCGCCGTCCGGATCAACCCCGGCAACATCGGCGGCCCGGACAGGGTCGAGCAGGTGGTGACAGCGGCGAAGAAGGCCGGGATCCCGATGCGGATCGGGGCCAACTCCGGCTCGCTGCCGAAGCACCTGCACGAGCTCGCCCAGACCGACCAGGCCGAGGCGCTCGTCGCCGCGGCGATCGAGGAGGTGGAGCTGCTCGAGCGGCTCGACTACCGCGACTTCAAGATCTCGGTCAAGTCGACGCACGTGCCGACGATGATCCGCGCCTACCGGATGCTCGCCGCGAAGGTGCCGTATCCGCTCCACCTCGGCGTCACCGAGGCGGGGACGCCGTTCTCGGGCTCGATCAAGAGCGCTGTCGGGATGGGCGCGCTGCTGTCGGACGGGATCGGCGACACGATCCGGGTCTCGCTCACCGCCGACCCGGTCAAGGAGGTCGAAGCCGCGTTCGAGATTCTGAAGGCGCTCGGCCTGCGCGAGCGCGGGCCGGTGATGATCTCGTGCCCTTCCTGCGGCCGCGACAACGTCGGCGTCGAGAAGCTCGCGGTCGTGGTCGAGGAGCGGCTGCGTGAGTACCCGCAGGCGTTCGAGGTGGCGGTGATGGGCTGCGCCGTCAACGGACCGGGGGAGGCCGGCGATGCCGACTTCGGGATCGCAGGCGGCCGCGACGTCGGCTTCATCTACGCGCACGGCCGCGTGTTGAAGAAGGTCAGCTCCGACATCCTGATCGACGAGCTCTTCTTCGAGGTCGACCGCTGGATCGAGGCCGGGATGCAGCGCCCGAAGCGGCTGAAGATGGCGAAGCCGGCCGCGCTCGCGATGGCAGAGGCTTCGCTCATTCCACTGGACTAGTCTGCGCGGATGATCGCGCGCGCCTCCCAGCTCTTCCTGCCGACCCTGCGCGACGCGCCGGCCGACGCCGAGGCGCTGTCGCACAAGCTGCTCGTCCGCGGCGGCTACATCCGTCAGCTCAGCGCCGGCCTCTGGACGTTTCTGCCGCTCGGCTGGCGCGTGCACCGGAAGGTGGAGCAGATCGTGCGCGAGGAGATGGACGCGATCGGCGCGCAGGAGATGTTCGCGCCGGTACTGACGCCCGCCGAGCTCTGGATCGCCTCGGGGCGCTACGGCATCCCCGAGCTCTTCAAGCTCGAGGACCGAAACGGCCGCGACTACATCTTGCCGCTCACACACGAGGAGACGTTCGCGTTCCACGCAGCCGAGCTCCAGAGCTACCGGCAGCTGCCGCAGTCCTGGTACCACTTCCAGACGAAGGGCCGAGACGAGCCGCGGCCCCGTGGGGCGCTCCTGCGCGTCCGCGAGTTCATCATGAAGGACTCGTACTCGTTCGACCGCGACGAGGCCGGCCTCGACGTCAGCTTCGAGGCGCACAGGGGCGCCTACGAGCGCATCTGGAAGCGCTGCGGCCTCGAGACGTACGGCGTCCAGGCCGAGAGCGGGATGATGGGCGGCAGCGAGTCGCTCGACTACCTGGCGCCGTCGGGCTCGGGCGAGAACACGCTCGTCACCTGCGAGAACGGCGACTACGCGGCTGACCTGGAGATCGCGCGCGGCGTCCCGCGGGCGCCTGAGTTCCCCGACCCGCTCGATGCGCCCGCCGAGGTCGAGACGCCGGACACGCGTACCTGCGAGGCGCTCGCCGAGCTGCTCTCGATCGATCTCGCCGCGACCTCGAAGGCACTGCCAGTGATGCGTGAGGACGGCACGCTCGTGCTCGCGCTGCTCCGCGGTGACGACCGGCTCGAGGAGGCGAAGCTGCTGAGCGTGCTCGGATCTGACTTCCGTCCCGCGACCGACGAGGAGATCATCGCCGGCTTCGGGGCCGAGGGCGGCTCGCTGGGGCCGGTCGGCTTCGCGGGGCCGGTGATCGCGGACGAGGCGCTCCGGGAGGGCCAGTTCGTGGCCGGCGCGAACCGCACCGGCTGGCACCTGCGCGGCGTCGCGGCGGGCCGCGACTACGAGCCCGAGTTCGCAGACCTCCGGCAGCCGAGGGAAGGAGACGACTGCCCTGTCTGCGGGGGCAAGCTGGGCTTCCAGACGGCGATCGAGGTCGGCCACATCTTCAAGCTGGGTACCCGCTACTCGGAGGCGTTCGGGGCCAAGTACCTGGACGAGAACGGGGTCGAGAAACCGATGGTGATGGGCTCGTATGGGATCGGCCCCGGCCGCGTGCTCGCCGCAGCGGTCGAGCAGCACGGGGGCGAGGACGGGATGGTCTGGCCGCGCGAAATCGCGCCGTACGACGTCCACGTCGTCGTGCTCGGCTGGGACAACCCGGAGCTCGTCGGGATCGGCGAGGAGGTCGCCGCGTCGCTCTCCGCGGAGGGTCTCGACGTGCTGCTCGACGACCGCGAGTTGCGACCTGGCGAGAAGTTCGCGGACGCCGACCTGATCGGCTGCCCGCTCCGGGTCACGGTCGGCAAGAAGACGCTCGAGGACGGCGCAGTCGACCTGAAGGACCGCGTCGCCGGCGAAGAATCCCGAATTGCGCGTTTAGACGTCGCAAAACGGGTAGTCGCTCGTTGATGGCTCGCAGGCGGAAGTTCAGCGAGGAGGACTTCGGGCGCACCATCGAGCGCCTGATGGGGGAGACGGGGCTGACGTACAGGGGTCTCGCTGCCAAGACCGGCCTCTCGGCCGGCTACCTCAACCACCTCGTGCACGGGAACCGGCCCGTGCCGTCGAAGGACGTCGTCGCGCGCCTCGCGACTGCGCTCGGCGTCGAGCCGGAGCACTTCCGCGAGTACCGCCTGCGCGTGATCGCCGACCGGCTCGAGGAGCGGCCCGACCTCGTCGACCGGCTCTACCGGCGCCTCGCGATCTAGAGCGTCCCGCCTAGCCGCGCGGGAGGATCAGCTCGAAGCAGGCGCCGCCCTCGCTCGGTGTGTAGAGCAGCTCGCCCCCGTGCGCGTTCGCGTACGCCTTCGCGATCGCTAGCCCGAGGCCGCTGCCCTGCCCGCTCGTGCCTCGCTCGAACCGGTCGAAGAGCCGCGGCACCAGTTCGTCGGGGACGCCCTCGCCGGCGTCCGAGACGACGATCCGGATGAAGTGGTCTCGCTGGCTCGCCTCCAGCCGGATCGGCGGCTTCCCGTAGCGGGAGGCGTTGGCGACCAGGTTGGAGACCACGCGGTCGAGCACGAGCGGATCGGCGACGACCGCGACGCCGGGGTCGACGTCGAGGCTGACCACGCCGGGCGCCGTCGCCTCCACGACCTCCTCGAGCACCTGCCGCAGCACGAGCGGCTGGGGAACGATGGTGACCGAGTGCGCGTCGAGTCGGGAGAGGTCGAGCAGCTGCTCGATCAGGCGGCGCATCCGGTCCGCTTGCTCCCAGGCGGTCTGCTCGAGCTGGCGGCGGACGATGTCGTCGAGCGTGCCCTCGCGCTCGCGCAGCGTCGTCAGGATCCCGTAGACGGCGGTCGCCGGCGTCCGCAGCTCGTGCGAGGCGACGGCGACGAAACTGAGTTTCAGCTCGTCCAGCGCGATCATCTCGTCGTGGACGCGCGCCTTCTCGATCGCGACCGCGAGGCGCTCGGCGACGAGCTGAAGCAGCTCGGTGTCGTCACGCGTGAACAGGCGGGGGGTCAGCGTGCCGACGTGCAGCACGCCGATGACGTGTTCGCGAACGGCGAGCGGCACGCCGAGCAGGGACTTGATCCCTTTCTCGCGCAACAGCGGGTTGTACACGTCGGCGTGATCGACGTCGGCGAGGCCGATCGGCCGGCCCTCGGCCGCGATCCGGCCGGCGAACCCCTTTCCGAGCGGGATCCGGATCCCCTGCTCGACCTCCTCCTCGAGTCCGACCGCAGCGCGGGCGACGAGGTCGCGCCGCTCCGCGTCGACGAGAAGCACGGCGCACGTGTCGACGCTGAGGATCGCACGGATGCGGTCGAGGAGCTCCGCGAGGAGCGCGTCGAGCTCGAGATGAGCGAGGCTCGCGTCGACGATCGCCTGCACGTGCTCGAGCCGTGCCCGGGCCGCCTGCTCGGACTCGAGTGCTCGCGCATGAGCGAGCGCGATCGCGACCCGGTCGGCGGCAAGCTGGAGCAGGTCGACGTCCTCACGCGTGAAGTGGCGGCGCTTCAGCGTGCCGACGTGGAGCACGCCGATCGGCCTGCCCTCGACGACGAGCGGCACACCGGCCAGGCTGGCGATCCCCTTGCGGCGAATCAGCGGATTGAGGACGTCGGCGTGCTCGACGTCAGGGAGGACGACGGGCCGCAGCTCGGCGGCGACCCGTCCGGCGAACCCCTTGCCGACGGCGATGTGGAAGCGCTGCTCCAGTTCCTCCTCGATCCCAAGGGCCGCATAGGCGACGAGCTCGTGTCGCTCCTCGTCGAGCAGCAGGATCGCGCAGGTGTCGGTGTCGAGCAGGGTGCGGACGCTGTCGAGCAGGTCGTCGGAAGCGTGGAGCCCGGCGTACGCGAGCGCAGCGTCGGTGACAGCCTGCAGCCGGTGGAACCGGTGCCCGTGAGCCCCCACGGCCGAAGGATGTCAAACGTCTCGCGCGTGTGCGAAAACGCGAGTAGCCACGAGCACCCGCAGGCGCGGCCAACGCCGATGCGCACCGTCGTGCTCATGCCGCCGACCGTGACGAGCAGCGGCACGCAGTCGCCGCTCGTCCGGAGGTGGACCCGCCCGAGTAGACGCTCCAAACGGGCTCCGCGGAGATCACAGCCGGAGCAGAGCGGCCGGCGCCCGCGTGGGCGGAGCGCATCGGTGATCGCCGCAAGGGGGCGGCGGATGCCCCGATGCCCGCGGCTAACCAGGGTGGAAGGCTGAGCTCGGAAGCTCGTGCACGGGGGGCTCCGTGCCGAGGAGCAACGATGGGAGGTGGCTCGATGAGCTGGGCCAGCGTTCGGGAATGTCCCTTGAACGCAGCGTTACCTGGCGAGTCGGGCGAGGTGCGGCGGGAGCCGTACCGCCTGGTCTTGACAGGGTCATCCGAGTCTAGTTGACTCTCTATCTTAGTCGAATGACTAAGCAGCGTTCTCGCACCCACTGAAGAGGGGCGAATCATGACAAAGGTCATTTGGACGCTCGCAGCGGTGGCGTTCGTTGTCACGGGTGCTGCAGCTGCGACGTCGGGCGGAAAGAACGGCCGCATCGTCTACGCGCTCGAGACGAGTCCGGAGCACTTCCAGCTCTTCACCGTTCAACCCGACGGATCCAAACGAGTGGCGATCCCGATCGCGCTCAGCGCGACCCATCCGGATTGGTCACCAGACGGGAAACGGATCGTGTTCGGGCTGGAAGGTCCGAACGCTGCGAGCGTCGCCACGATCGCGGCCGACGGGACCGACCTCCGCAATCTCACGCCTACGGGCTTCCAGGGTCAACCCTCCTATTCCCCGGACGGGCGATGGATCGTTTACGAACGCGATCGCGGCCCAACCGACAACGGCATCTGGATCATGCGAACCGACGGTAGCGGCACAGGCCGGCTGACACGCAACCCGTTCAAAAAGCAAGGCGAATGCGGCTGCGACACTGACCCGAACTTCTCGCCCGACGGGAAGCGGATCACGTTCGTCCGCATCAAGCAAGACGAGATCCAGCAAGCCCTGTTCTCGATGAACCGGGATGGCTCAGGACTGCGTCAGTTGACGCCGTACGGCTGGGACGTCGCGATCAAACACGACTGGGCGCCGGACGGGAAGCTGATCGTCCTCACGACCAATGCGGACTTCATCCGGCCCAACGAGCCCGCCAACCTCATCACGATCCACCCGGACGGCACTGGCAAGAAACAGCTCACACATTTCACCTCCCGCAGTACGGGCGCCTTCGCAGGCTCCTTCTCGCCCGATGGCAAACAGATCGTCTTCCGACTCGAAACAGGTGGACAACCAAGCGTCGCCTTCATCAGCCGCAACGGCGGCAAGATCCGAACAACCC
>Ga0190270_10000381_pt1 | contig 18969 bp, 22 predicted proteins | sample Popmic320T_FD_133748 | JGI IMG/M metagenome (GOLD analysis project Ga0190270, IMG submission 133748) | Populus adjacent soil microbial communities from riparian zone of Weber River, Utah, USA - 320 T | ecosystem: Environmental > Terrestrial > Soil > Riparian zone | place: USA: Utah | collected...
CGGCGCATGCCGCGGCGGGACGGCGAGGTTTTTTTCTTGGGCACAGCCATGGGGAATCTCCTGAAAACGACGGCGCGGGGCGCCTGTAGCCAAATTCCTGCGGGAAGCCGGGCTTATAGGGGAAAGCCCCCGGTCTGACCAGTACCAATCAGCGAACCCTGACGCAGGCGTCGAGGTCGCCGGCGGAGGCCGTGCGGCCCTGAATCCGGGCGGCGATGCGGCGCACCCCGGGCCCCGGCCGCTGGGCATTACGCCGGTGTGGATTGGGCAACACCGCGACCAACACCGCCGCCTCCGCCGGGGTGAGATCGCGGGCCGATTTGCCGAACGCGCGCTTGGCCCCGGCCTCGACGCCGAACTGGCCGCCCGGTCCCCATTCCGCGATGTTGAGATAGATTTCCATGATGCGCCGCTTCGGCAGCACCAGATCGGTCCACATCGCCAGCGGGAACTCCAGCGCCTTGCGCACGAAGCTGCGGCCGCCCCAGAGGAACAGGTTCTTCACGGTCTGCTGCGTGATGGTCGAGGCTCCCCGCGCATCGCCGAGCTCGTCTGCCTCCTCGATTGCCGCCCGCAGCTCGCCCCAATCGATGCCACGGTGATTGCAGAACTTGGCGTCCTCGGACGCGACCACGGTCTTCGCCACCACCGGCGCGATGCGCTCCATCGGCACGTAGGTGCGCTCGACTCGCGCACCCTTGATCCAGCGCCACGCCATCACGGCCGAGACCGGATCGACGATACGGTACAGCGGCGCCAGCAGATACGGCAGCAGCAGGATCGCGATCACGAGCAGGATGAGCGCGCGTGCGATCCGGAATGCAAGGCCGCGGCGGGCCTTAGGAGGAGCAGGATTGGCACTTGTCATCGCTGCCAGTTAAGCACAAATCTGCAGGGGTCAGCGGGGACCACTCATGGCCAAACGAGCGTTGCCGGAACTTTGGATCGTGCGCATGGCACGCGGCCACGCACGACTCTGGTTCGCGATTACGCTGGGCGGCCTCACGTATCTGGTGCTCCCCGGCTCCTGGTATGTCGTCACCCGCGCGTTGGCGAGCTGGGACATCGGCGTGGCGCTTTATCTGGCCGCGGCTGCCGTGATGATGTCGCGCTCCTCGGTGTCCGATATCCGCCTGCACTCGGCGCTGCAGGACGAAGGCGCGTTCGCGCTGATGCTGCTCGTGGTCATCTCGGCGATGGCGAGTCTCGCCGCGATCTTCGCGGAGCTCGCGTCCGAGGGCGACGTGCAACCGGGTCCCTGGTCCTATACATTGGCCATCGCCACCGTGATCCTGTCATGGGCATTTATCCATACGATTTTTGCCCTGCATTATGCCCACGATTTCTACGGCAAGGGCCAGCGCGCCACCGGCTTGAATTTTCCCGGCGATGACAAGCCGGACTACTGGGACTTCATGTATTTTTCGTTCGTGGTCGGAATGACGTTCCAGGTGTCGGACGTCGCGGTAACCAATAAATGGATCCGCCGCTCGGTTGTAGTGCACGGCATCCTTTCGTTCTTCTACACCACCACGGTCGTGGCCTTGGCGGTGAACATGGCCGCGAGCGCCCTCTAGCCTGCGATGACAGCCACCATCCAAACCCTGCTTCTCCTGCTCGCGACCGGCGTGGCCGTTGCGGTGCTGGCCCAGCGCCTCAAGATCGCGCCGTCCATCCTCCTGGTGATCGCCGGCATTGCGCTGGCGCTCGTTCCGGGCCTGCCGAGCATCGAGCTGGCACCTGAGATCGTGCTGCTCGTCATCCTGCCGCCGCTGATCTATTCGGCCGGCGTCTCGATGAGCTGGCGCGAATTCCGCTTCAGCCTCCGGCTCATCGCATTGCTCGCGTTCGGCTGCGTGGTGTTCACCACCTGCGCAGTCGCCACCGCATTGCATTATCTGCTCGGCTGGCAGTGGGGAGTGGCGTTCCTGCTTGGCGCCATCGTCGCGCCGCCAGACGTGGTGGCGCCGCTCGCCATCGCGCGCCGGCTCGGCATGCCGCGGCGTTTGGTGGTGGTGCTCGAAGGCGAAGGCCTCGCCAACGACGCCACCGCGCTGATCCTGTACCGGTTCGCCGTCGCCGCAGTCGCGACCGGCACTTTCTCGCTCAGCAAAGCGACCGGCACGTTCGCGCTCATCGTGGTCGGCGAGCTTCTGTGGGGCTTCGGCGTCGGCTGGCTGGCGCTGCGGCTTCGCCATTGGGTGCGCAACCCCCGGGTCGAAATTACGCTGTCGCTGATGACTCCCTATCTCGCCTATTGGGTGCCGGAGCATCTCGGCGGCTCGGGCGTGCTGGCGACCGTGGCGGCCGGACTCTACGTGAGCTGGAACGGCCCGCTGCTGATCTCGGCGTCGACGCGGCTGCAGGGCATCTTTTTCTGGGACCTGTTCATCTACGTGATCGAAAGCCTGATCTTCCTGATCACCGGCCTGCAGGCCCGCGCGCTGCTGGAAAAGGCGCAATGGTTCTCGCTCCGGGACCTGCTGATCGCGGTTGCGATCACCACGGCGATCGTGATCGCGGCGCGCTTCGTCTGGGTGTTCCCGGCAACCTACCTTCCGCGCTGGTTCAGTGCATCGCTGCGGGCGCGCGATCCAGCGCCGCCCTGGCAAAATCCGTTCCTGCTGTCGTTCACAGGCGTGCGGGGCGTGGTGTCGCTCGCCGCGGCGCTCGCCATTCCACTCACCACCGCGGCGGGTGAGCCGTTCCCGTATCGCGACCTGATCCTGTTCGTCACCTTCGGCGTCATCATCATCACACTGGTGGGACAAGGACTGATGCTGCCCACCGTGGTGCGCTGGCTGGGCCTGACCCAGAAAGGCCGCGCCGAGCAGCGCAGGGAGCGCGAGATCGAGCTTGCGGCACGCGCGCAAGCGCTGGAGGCGGCGCTGGAACGCCTCGAAGCGATGACGGCGGAGGGGCAATTGTCCGGCGAGGCGCTGGAGCTGTTGCGGGCCCGCCATCAACAGCGAACCCGGCAACTGCCGAAGAACGCCGACGACGGGCTTGAATTGACCCGCCTGAACAACGATCTGCGGATCGAGCTGATCGATGCCGAGCGCCGGTTCCTTTATCAACTGCTGCGCGACGGTAAATTGACCGATGAATCGCGGCGGCGGATCGAGCGAGAGCTCGATCTCGAAGAGGAAAGCATTGCGTGCCGAAGGGAGGGCGAGGTCCCCCTGTAATGACAGTTGACTTCGCGTGAACCGCCAGCCACGCATAGCGCGCCGAACGAGCGCGTTACCGCGCTGATGGCGATATTGAAATGGGAGACGAAAGACGAAATGAGCAGCTTTAAATACCCCGATCTTCACGAGCGTCAGAACAGCGCCGCGGCGGCCAAGAAGGCGATGTTCGAAAAGTTCCGCGCGGCGTCCCAGGACCCTACGGCCGAAGAGCGCCGCAAGGAGCGGATCGCGATCCACGAAGCGCGATTGGTCCGCACGGCCGAGCGCGAGGCCGCGAAGAAGCAGCGCGAGACCGAGCGCGCGGCGCAGGTCACCCGCGAGGCCGAGCTCGCCGTGCAGGCGCAGCGCGAAGCAGAAGAGGCCACCGCCCGCCTGGCGGCCGAAGAGGCGGAACAGGAGCTGGCAAAGCTGGCCGAACAAAAGGCTACCCGGGACGCCCGATACGCTGCGCGCAAGGCGGCAAAGAAGGAGCGGCGCCGAGGCTACTGACGCCCGACACGGGGATCGACCATGTCCGATTGCCTACACTGCGACATCAACGAGCTTGTCGAGAAGCAGCTCGAGCGTGAAAGCGCGGACTTGGCCGATCTCTCGGCTCGGGTGACGGAAAGCCTCGTCGACCTGATCCTGCTCGCGCCGCCGGGCGACCACGCAAAATTGATGGCCGACGCCCTGTCCAACCTGGGACAGATCTATCTCGAGAAGACCGGCGCGATCGAAACCGACGAATCGTCGTCGCGGCATTGAAATGGCGAACAGACCCTTCAAGCCGACCGGCTCACGCGATGCGGCCGAAGCTGCCTTCAAGGCGGCGACCACCAAGCCCGCGACTCTGCCGGAGACGAAGCAGCCCTCGATCCCCGGCGTGAAAGAACAAGTCACGCTGCGGATCGACCGTGAGATCCTGGATTACTTCCAGGAAGACGGGCCGGGCTGGCAGGACCGCATCGTCGAGGCGCTGCGCAAGGCCGCCGGCAAATAGCTTTCGCTACTTCCCTGCGGGCTTCCAGCCGCGCGCCAGCTTCTGGGCCTCCGCCAGTTGCACGTTGGTTATCGAGGCCCGGACTCGCTCGCGATTTTTCAGCCCCCGCTCGTGGCCCTGTGAGCCCGACAGGTTGAACCACATGTGGGCGCGGACAATGTCCTGCGGCACGCCCTGCCCATTCTCGTACATCAGCCCGAGACCGTTCTGCGCGAAGGCGTTGCCCTGATCGGCGGCCAGCCCGTACCACTTCAGCGCCTGCGCAAAATCCTGCGGCACGCCGCGGCCGCTGCTGTAGATGTCGCCAAGATTCTGCTGGGCGAGCGAATAGCCCTGGTCGGCGGCGAGGCGATACCATTTCAACGCCTCGCCGGCGTCCGGCTGCACGCCCCAGCCCTGATCGTACGAAACACCGAGATTGAATTGCGCCAGCGCGTTGCCCTGCTCGGCAAGCGGACGAATGAGCTTTAGCGCAGCCGCGTAGTCGCCGCGGCGCAACGCGGCGGCGGCCTCGTCCATCGGCGCAGCGTCAGCCGGCGCGGCAAAGCACATGACGACAAGGTACATGGCGACGACGAGATCCACGGCCGCGTTGTGTGCTCGCATCATGGTGTGCCTACTGGGCCTGCACGGGCTGCGGCGCGACCGGTTTCCATTCGCGCGTGAACTTCTGCGCCTCGTCGATCTGGCCCTGGGTCATGCGCGACGCGAGCGCATCGCGATTCTTGATCGCCATCCTGGCGCCGTTCGAAGCCGCCAGATTGAACCACATGTAGGCGTACACAAAATTCTGCGGCACGCCGTTGCCCTGGTCGTACAGCACGCCGAGATTGACCTGGGCTTGCGCATGACCCTTGTCCGCGGCGAGCCGGTACCACTTCGCCGCCTCGTTCTGGTTTCGCGGCACGCCCTGCCCGTTGTCGTAGGCGACGCCGATGTTGAATTGCGCGGGCGTGTCGCCCTGCTCCGCCGCGGCGCGCCACCACTTCAGCGCCTCGGCGCCGCTTCGCGGCACGCCCTGGCCCTCGGAATAGAGAATGCCGAGATTGTATTACGCGGCAGCGTGCCCCTGCTCGGCGGCCGCGCGCCACCACTTCACCATCTCGGCCTCGTCCTTCGGGACGCCCTGGCCGGTGGCGTACATGCGGCCGAGATTGTACTGCGCGTTGGCGCGGCCCTGCTCGGCGGCGCGACGGTACCATTTCGCCGCCTCGGCGCGATCCTGCGGCAGGCCCATACCGGTCGCATACATGAACCCGAGATTGGACTGCGCGACGGCGTTGCCCCCGTCGGCGAGCGGGCGCAGCAGCTTCAGCGCCCGCGCGTAGTCGCCATTGAGCCGCGCGGCGACGGCATCGTCGATCGGATCGGCCGCCGCGGGGGCGGCCAGGCCCAGAACGATGGCGGCGCAGGCCGCGTGGAATGTTCGTCGCACGAGACTACTTCTCACTCGACAGAATTTTCATCACGCGCGCCTTCTGTTCGGGCGTGACGCCGCCCACCACGGCGGCCACATTGCGCTGGGTGCTGGCAGCATCGAGATATTCGATGATCCGCTCCATTTTCTCGCCTTCGGCGATGAGCTGCGGGTTGTGCAGCGTCTCCTTCACGGCCGCTTGCAGGTAAGTGAGCTGCGCCGCGGGAACGCCGGGGGGCGCCATCAGGAGGCGGCCGGTGCCCTCGAGATTGGCGAGGAAATCCATCGCCCAGATCCGGTTGGGATCGATCTTCGCCGCCTCGAACACGGTCGGCCGGTCCTGGAAGAACTGCGACTTGGTGCGCGAGATCGTCGCCAGCGCCCAATTCTGCTTGCTCTTCACGAAATGATTGGCCGACGATTCCGGCACATAAAGCGCGTCCATCTCTCCGCGCGTCACCGAGAGGCCGGCGTCGGCGCTGCTCTTATAGCCCTGCACAATATGGCAATCGAGAGCGAGCGCCTCGCAGGTGAAGGCCGCGCCGATGCCCAAGCCCGACGTTCCGCCTGCGGAAGCCCAGCGCCATTTCCTCTTGGCATCGATCGCCTGCTGCACCTCGCGGATGGGCGAGTCCGGCCCCACCAACCAGAGTCCCGGTGGCGCGCCGACAGTCGCGAGATAGGTGAACTTGGTCATGTCATAGCGCGCGGCCTGATCTCCCGTCAGTTGCGCGAGGGTGGCCATAGTGCCTTGAACGAGAGAGATCGTTAGGCCGTCGGGCGGCGCGACATACAGGCGATTGAGCGCGACGAGTCCGCCGGCGCCTGGCACGTTCTCGACGATGACCGTCGTACCGAGCGTCCTGGCGAGGTGGGGCGCGATCAGCCGCGAGAAGACATCGTAGCCTCCGCCGACGCCGGAGCCCACGATCATCCGCACGGTCTTGCCGGCATAGAAGGCCTTTTCGGCTTCCTGCGCCTGGCCCGGCGATGCCGATACGGCCGCAGCCACCGCGCCGCCAATCAGCGTCATGAACTTGCGCATGTCGATCCCCAGGTCAGAAGATAGCATCGTAACGGCCCAAGCTGGTCGTTTGGAAGGGCAGACGCGCCGTGCCAATGCAACCTAATCAAGCAATCCCGTAACCCGCGGCAGCCAGAGCACGATCTCCGGGAAGGCGATGCACATCATCAGCCCGATCACCTGGATCGCGATGAACGGATACATGCCGCGGTAGATATCGCCCATGCTGATGCCGGGCGGCACGGTGCCGCGCAGGTAGAACAGCGTCGCGCCGAACGGCGGTGTCATGAACGACGTCTGCAGATTGACCGCGACCAGCGTGCCGAACCAGGCCATGAAGAATGCCTTGTCGCCGAGATGGTCGGCGAAATTGAATTTCGCCAGGATCGGCGCAAACACCGGCAGCACGATCAGGCAAATCTCGATCCACTCGAACGGGAACCCGAGCAGGAAGATCAGCACCATTACGAAGAACAGCACTTCCCACTTGGTATCGATGCCGAACTTGGCGAGCGTCGACACCATCAGGTCGTCGCCACCGAGCGCACGGAAGATGTAGGAGAAACCGGTCGCGCCAAGAAACAGCATGAACACCAGCGCGTTCGCCCGACAGGCGGAGAAGATCGACTCCCGTACCATTTCCATGGTCAGGCGGTTGTTCAGCCAGGCGATGATGAACGAGCCCAGCACGCCGACGCCGGCGCTCTCCGTCGCGGTCGCCCAGCCGGCAAAGATCGCGCCGAGCACGACCACCATCAGGAGCGTCATGGGAAACAGCCCGCGCAGCATCACCCGCCAGAATTCAGCCCGAGTTTGCGGCCCGTAGTCGTCGGGAATCTTCGGCGCATAGCTAGGCTTCACGATCGCGACGCCGAGGATGTAGACCAGATAGAGACCGGACAAGAGCAGGCCGGGCATAACGGCAGCCGCGAACAGAGCGCCGGCGGAGGTGTTGAGCATCTCCGCCATCACCACCAGCATGATGGCCGGCGGGATCAGGATGCCCAGCGTGCCGGCGGATGCCACGGTGCCGACCGCCAGTTCCTTGTTGTAGCCGGCCGCGAGGAGCTGCGGCAGCGCGATGAGCGATAGCATGATCACCGCGGCGCCAACGACCCCGATCGGCGCGGCAAGGATCGTTCCCATCACCATCACCGCGACCGCCAATCCGCCCGGCACACGCTTGAGCAGGATTTCGGTCGCCGACAACATGTCTTTCGCCGAACCGCTGCGCTCGAGGATCGCTCCCATGAAAATGAACATCGGGATTGAAACCAGCACCGGATCGATCGCCACGCCGCCCCACATGCGCAGCACGATGTTCGACAGGCTGACGAACGGCAGATCTCCGAAACTCCAGCCGATAACTGCGAAAATCAAACCGGTGCCGCCCAGCACGAACGCGACGGGGTAGCCGCAAAAGATCACGGCGAACATCACCACGAACATGATCAGCGCGAGATTGTCCCGGATGATATCGATCATGTCGGCCCGCTACACTTCCGATACCGCGTGGCCGATTTGCAGATTGACCTGTTCCTGCGGCCTTCCGCCGAACAGGTAGACGACGAGGCGCAGAATGACGCTGATGATGGCGGCGAGGACCAGAACCAGACCAAGGACGAACACGCCCTTGATGACCCAGCGGTGATGCAGGCCCGCGACGTTCTCGGAGCCCTCGCCTTGCCAGTAGGAGATCACGAGGAAATCCAGGCCGAAATAGACGATCACGCCCATATAGGGCAGCGCGAACAGCAGACAGCCCGCAAGCTCAATCCAAGCCCGGATGCGGAACGGCAAGGCTTCCGTGTAGGAGTCGACGCGAGGGTGTGCGTTGATGACGTAACAATAACCCATCCACAGCGCGAAGATCGCGGCGTGCAGGTGCCACTCCATCTCCTGGAACTTGGTGTAGGGGATCGGGATCGAGAGCTTGCGGCAGATGACATCGACGCAGGTGATCGTCATCAACACGATCAGCAGCCAGCCCGCCGCACGCGCGATGCGCTCGAGCACATGGACGATGGCGTTGCTGAGGGCGAGAAGTGCTTTCATGCTGGCATCCGGCGGGCGGCAAAACAGCCGCCCGCGCGGCGTTCAGGCCGTCACTGCTTGAGATAGCCGTGGTCGCGCCAGACCTTGTATTCCTCGCGGAACTTCGACAGCGAGGCCCATACTTTGGCGAACTCCGGACTCTTGGCCTGCTGCTCCTTAACGACCTCCTCCCACGTGCGCCTGTAGGTATCTAGGATGTCCTTCGGCCAGTAATGGATCGTCACGCCCTTGGACTGGATTTCCTTGATCGCGTTGCTTTGCAGCCCCTCACCCTCAAGATAGTTCTGCAGCATGGTGGAGTCGCAGGCGGTCTTGATGATTTCTTTCTGGCTGTCGGAAAGTTCGTCCCACTTCTTCTTCGAGACCAACAGGTGGAGGAACGTCGCCATCTGATGCCAGCCGGGGAAGTAATAGTGCTTGGCGACCTGATGGAAACCGAGCGAGAGATCCATCACCGGCATAGAGAATTCGGTGGCGTCGATGGTGCCGAGCTGCAGCGCCTGGAAGATTTCGCCGGCCTGCAGGATTTGCGTCGAGACGCCGAGCTTCTGCATGACGACGGCGCCAAGCCCGAAGAAGCGCATCTTGAGGCCCTTCAGGTCGTCGACCGACTTGATCTCCTTGCGGAACCAGCCGGACGCCTCCGGCGCGATCGTACCGCACAGGATCGGCTCGACGTTGTACTTGCGCGCCAGCTCCTGCATGAGCTGCTCGCCGCCGCCGACCCGCATCCAGGCGAGGTATTCGCCCATCTCGGGCCCGAACGGCACCGATGAGAACAGCGCGAAGGCGATGTCCTTGCCAGTGAAGAAGCCGAGACCACTCCATGCGGAGTCCAGCGACCCGTTGGAGACGGCGTCGAAGTACTGGCTGGCTGGCACCAGCGCGCCCGGCTCGAAGTGCCGCATGTCGATCGAGCCGTTCGACATCTTCCTGACCTTCTCGGTCAGCGCGACCTGACCGGGCCCGAGAATCGCGTTGGCGCTCGGAAAGGCCATTCCCATGTTCAGGCGCACGCGCTTCTCTTGAGCTCCGGCCGGTTGTGTAAATACGAGCGCAACGGCCGCGGCGGCTACGGCCGCAGCGAATGTATGAACTTTCATGACTTGCTCCCCTCTGCTGTCAGGCTAGTTCTGTTTCAGATAGCCGTAGTCCCGCCACAGCTTGTAACCGCTGCGGAACGTCGAATACGATTCCCACGCCTTCTTGAATTCGGGACTTTTAGCCGCCTGCTCGACCGCGACTTCGTTCCAGGTCTTTTCGTAGGCGGCGAGGATTTCCTTCGACCAGTAATGCAGCGTCACGCCTTTCGTTTGGAGTTCCTTCATCGCCCCGAACTGCTTGGCTTCGCCTTCGGCGAACTGTTCGAGCATGTTGGCGTCGCAGGCCGCCTTGATGATCGCCCTCTGCGTGGCGCTCAGCTCCGCCCACTTCGTCTTCGACACATAAAGATGATTGAGCGTCGACATCTGGTGCCAACCCGGGAAGTAGTAGTGCTTGGCGACCTGATGGAAGCCGAGCGTCATGTCCATGACCGGCATCGAGAACTCGGTCGCATCGATGGTGCCGAGCTGCAGTGCCTGGAAGATTTCGCCCGCTTGCAGGATTTGCGTCGAGACGCCGAGCTTCTGCATGACGATCGCGCCAAGGCCGAAGAAACGCATCTTCAGGCCCTTGAGGTCGTCGACTGACTTGATTTCCTTGCGGAACCAGCCAGACGCTTCAGGCGCGATCAATCCGCAGGTGACCACCTCAATGTTGTACTTGGCGTGCAATTCCTTCTGGAGCTGCTCCCCGCCCCCGTAGCGCATCCAGGCGAGATACTCGCCCGCCTCCGGCCCGAACGGCACGGAAGCGAACATCGCAAACGCCGGGTCCTTTCCCGTGAAGAAACCTGCCACCGTCCACGCCATGTCGAGCGAGCCGTTCGACACCGCGTCGAAATACTGGCTGGCCGGCATCAGCGCTCCGGGCTCAAAGAAGCGGACGTCGAGCGAGCCGCCCGACAATGTTTTCATCATCTCGACAACGCGCGCCTGCGCGGGACCGAGCACTGCGGTCGTACTCGGAAACGCTCCGGCTAGTTGGATGCGAACGCGCTTGTCCTGAGCGGTGGCGCCGCCGGCCGACAGCATAATCGCCGCGGCTGCCGCGGCGACCGCAACGGTCTTACCGAATCCCATTTCGCCCTCCGTTGGTGCCCGTCTTTTGGTCCTGATCGGAGCGTCCTGGGTGGCTGGCGCCCGCGGCTAGGCTAGGACCAATCGAATGCCAACACAACGCGGGGACGTGGGCATGGATGGGCCGGATCGGCCCATCTGCCGCACGATCCTACGACCTGCGAATTGCGAGAAGGAGCGGAAGCGCAGCCGTGGCAACCATCAGGACATGGCCGCTGCCTGGTGACCCCGGGCCGCTCGGGCGTTCGCCATTCACTGCGGCCGGTTCACCAGCACCAAACCGGCCGCGACCAGCGCGACGGCGAGTGCGAACGCCGGTGTCAGCGGATCGCCCAGCACCAGATGGCCGGCGGCGACGCCGCACAGCGGCGTGAGGAAGGTGAACGCCGACAGCCGGCTTGCCGAGAACTTCACGATCAGCGCAAACCAGACGGCGAAGGTAAGGCTCACCACCAGCGTCTGATACGCGAGCGAGTCAAGCGCCACCGCCGACGGCATGGCCGCGATACGCTCGCCGAACGCCAGCGCGCCGAGGGCCGTGATCGGCACGCAGACCACGAGCTGATAGAGCAGCGTCTTTTCCGGTGAGACGCGGCTGAGCGAGCTTGCCTTGATAACCAGCGTGGTGGCGGCCCAGGCCGCGGCGGCGCCAACCATCATGATGTCGCCGAGCGCCTGGCGCACATCGGCGGCCGGCGTCGGCAAACCGAACGCGATCACCATGCTGGCGAACGACATCGAGAGCCCGGCCCACTGCAGCGGCCCGAACCGGTCGCCGGGCAGGAACAGCCGCGCGCCGAGCACTACGAAGAACGGCGCCAGATAGATGAATAGCACCGCGCGCGACGCGGTGGTGTAAAGCAGCCCGCGGTAGATCAGAAGAAACTCCAGGCCGAACAGCGCGCCGCAGATCAGGCCGGGGATCAGCGTGCCGTCGCGCGCCGCGATCGGCAGGCCGCGCCATTTCATAAACGCCAGCACGATCAGCGTCGCGAGCGCGGTGCGCACCGTGCATTGGATCAGCGGCGGGATATCGGCCAGCGCCAGCTTCACCGCGACCTGGTTGAAGCCCCAGGTGACGCAGAGCAGCACCACCACCGCCATCGCGGCCCCGTCGAGCGGACGGCTGTGGCTTGCCGGACTGTCGGTCATCAAGGATTGGCTTGACGGCAGTGCGCGCAGACGCCGGTGATCTCGATCACCGGCGCTTTCGGCGTGAAGCCGGCGGCGCGCGCGGCGCTCTTGAGCTGATCGGCCACCGCGGCGGACGGCGCCTCGCCGACCACGCCGCAGCGCTCGCAGATCAGGAATACAACGAGGTCGCCGGTGGCGTGATTGTTGACGCAAGCAATGAAGGCGTTGCGGCTTTCGATGCGATGCACGAGGCCGTTGTCGCGCAGGAAGTCGAGCGCGCGGTAGATCGTGATCGGCGCCGGTCGCGCGCCGGTCAACGCGGCGCGGTCGATGATCTCGTAGGCGCCGAGCGGCTTGTGACTCTCGAGCAGCACCTCGAGCACCTGGCGGCGCAGTGGCGTGAGGCGCTGGGCGCGCGCCGCGCAGAGCGTCTCGGCATGCGCCAGCGCATCCGCGGTGCAGCGGTCATGATCGTGGCCGGGCGCGTGGAAGACGGTCTGCGACATCGGAAGAACAGTTCCTCGCAACGGAATGACGCCGGCAAAAGGCCGAAGAAGAAGCTGGAACATAGGCCGAAGAACGGTGGATTCCACCACGTTCGAGCCTATGATTCCGCCATTAGCTCGCCTACTGCGCCGCAGCAATTTCCTATTGCAATGCAACAAGGGAAGCGCCACCTTCACCTGAGTCGGCTTGGCGAGGCCTAAAAGCAGGCCCTCCCCGGCTCCCGATCAGCAAGGTATTTCAAATGCTTAAGGGAAAAACTGCTGTCGTCACCGGTTCCACGTCGGGCATCGGCCTGGGGATCGCTAAGGCCATGGCGCGGGCCGGCGCCAACGTCATGTTGAACGGGTTCGGCCAAGCCGCGGACATCGAGCAGGAACGAGCCGGAATCGCCAATGAATTCAAGGTCAAAGCCCTCTATTCGGCGGCCGACATGACCAAGCCGGCGGAGATCGCGGCGATGATCAAGACGGCGGAGGACGAACTCGGTTCGGTCGACATCCTGGTCAACAATGCCGGCATCCAACACGTTGCCCCGATTGAGGAATTTCCGCTCGACAAGTGGGATGCGGTGCTCGCCATCAACCTGATGTCGGCTTTCCACACCATCCGCGCCGCCGTGCCCGGCATGAAGGCGCGGAAATGGGGAAGGATCATCAACACCGCATCGGCGCATTCGCTCGTCGCCTCGCCGTTCAAGGCGGCCTACATCACCGCGAAACACGGCCTCGTCGGCCTCAGTAAAACTGTGGCGCTGGAGCTCGCGACCTTCGGCGTGACCTCGAATTGCATTTCGCCGGGCTACGTCTGGACCCCGCTGGTCGAGAAGCAGATCCCCGACCAGATGAAGACGCGCAACATGACCGAGGAGCAGGTCAAGCGTGACGTGCTGCTCGCCGCCCAGCCAACAAAACAATTCGTGACGGTCGAGCAGGTCGCTTCGCTGGCGCTTTATCTGGCATCAGACGCCGCGGCGAACATCACCGGGGCGAACATCTCCATCGACGGCGGCTGGACGGCGCAGTGAACGGACTATTCACCAGAGTCTTCGGCAAGCGCCCGAACGCGCGGCAGCGCCACGCCAAGAAGCGCATCAACCTCGCCCTGCAAGGCGGCGGCGCGCATGGCGCGTTCACCTGGGGCGTGCTCGACCATCTGCTCGAAGACGGGCGGCTGACGATCGACGGAATTTCCGGCGCATCGGCCGGCGCGGTCAACGCGGTCATTCTGGCTGACGGCCTGGCACGCGGCGGGGCCGATGCGGCGCGGCAGCGGCTCGCCGAATTCTGGCGCGCGGCGAGCTTCGACGGGGCGCTGCCAGCATCGCAACGCGCGGTGATGGACCGGCTGATGTCGTTCATTCCCGGGGTCGGCGCGCCAATGCAGGCGTGGGTGGATGCCTGGTCACGTTTCCTGTCGCCCTACGATCTCAATCCGCTCAACATCAATCCGCTGAAGGATCTGATCGAACGCTTTGTCGATTTCGACGCGATCCGGAAATGCGACGACCTGCGCCTGTTCGTCTCGGCAACCAACGTGCACACCGGGCAGCTCCGCGTGTTCTCGCGCAGAGAGATCGCCGCCGACGCAGTGATGGCGTCAGCCGCCCTGCCCCATGTCTTTCGAGCCGTCGAAATCGAAGGCGTGCCTTACTGGGACGGCGGTTATACCGCCAATCCACCAATTTTCCCGCTGCTGAACGGCAAGCACAGCCCCGACGTTCTGGTGGTGCAGATCAACCCGCTGATGCGGCGGACCACTCCGACTTCGTCGAAGGACATCCTGCACCGGATCAATGAAATCACCTTCAACTCATCCTTGGCATCCGAAATGCGGGTGATCGAGTTCATCAGCCAATTGCTGGACCGCGGCGAGCTGACGAGCCCGTCGGGTGAGTATCGGCCCATTCACATGCATCGTATCGTTCTCGGCGAGCACAAGCCGCTCGCAGCGGGCAGCCGGCTCAACAACGATTTCGACTTCTTCGAAACGCTGCACCGCGCCGGCAAGCGCGCCGCGCGGCGCTTCCTCGACGCGCATTACAAGGACATCGGGCTTCGCGGCACCATCGAGCACGACGGCAAGCCCGAGGCCGACGCGGCGTGATAGACTGGCCGCATGGCCGCGCCTTCCACGTCTCCGTCCGCTCTTCTCGTCGCCGAAGCCGGCAGCGCGGGCCTTGAGATCGTGGTTGCCGACATCACCACGCTCGACGTCGACGCCATCGTGAACGCAGCCAACAGCTCGCTGCGGGGCGGCGGCGGAGTCGACGGCGCGATCCATCGCGCCGCGGGGCCGGACCTGCTCGCCGAATGCGAGCCGCTAGGAGGCTGCCACACCGGTTCAGCCAAGATCACGCGCGGCCATCGTCTCAAGGCACGGCACGTGATCCACGCGGTCGGTCCGGTCTGGAGCGGCGGCGCGAAGAAGGAGCCGGAGCTGCTGGCGTCCTGCTACCGCACCGCGCTGACGCTCACCGCCGAGAACGGATTGCGCTCCGTCGCCTTCCCGGCGATTTCGACCGGTGTCTATCGCTTTCCCGCCGATCTCGCGGCCCGTGTCGCGGTCGGCACGGTCGCGTCGCAGCTTGCGGCCTCGCCGCGCGGCATCGAGCGCGCCGTGTTCTGCTGCTTCTCGCAGGAGTCGGCGGAGCATCATATGACTGCGTTCGCCGAGCTAGGATTAAATTAGGGAGCGCGGTCATGGCCGGTAGAGGCGTCCGAAGGACGGCGTTGCTTCGCTCTGCCTATGTCCCGGCCATCTCGCTTAACAGGTCACCACGGGCGCTCGATTGAATTGGTGACATGTTCGCGGTCAGGCGAGGTGAAGCACAGGCCGATGCATAGATAGGGCAGGTCGGGATGCGGGTTGTGCCCACGGTGAAATTTGGCGATCGGTTCGGAATAGCATTCTCCGGCTTTGGCCTTCACCAGCACACCCTCTTGGAAATGTGCCTCGAACTGGCCCTGCAGCGCGACGAAGAACGCAGCGCCATTGTGACAATGCCAATTGGTGAAGCCGCCCGGTACGATCTCGGCATTGTAGATCTGAACCTTCACCTGAGAGTCGCGCGGCAGCGAGGCATACATCGCGTCGAGCAGCAGGTTGCGGTGGAATCCATGTCCGGCCGGCACCATCCCATCGAGCTTGAGTTTCAATTCCTTGTAGTCGTCGGGTGCGTGCATTGTTGTCCTCGCTTCGCCTCGCTCAACCTAGACATTCGGAATATGACCTCGGGCATCCTTCGTTGAAATGCTGGGTCAATGTCCGCGTTGGGTCAAAAGCAGACATCACAGCCAATCAATCTGATGCCCGCTAAGTGCCAATAGCAGACATTCTCTTATTCGATCACCTCGTCGGCGCGGGCGATCAGCGCGGGGGGCACGGTGATGCCGAGCGCCTTGGCGGTCTTGAGGTTGATCGCCAGCTCATACTTTGTCGCCGCCTGCACCGGCAGGTCCGCTGGCTTCTCAACCTTCAGGATGCGGTCGACGTAGCCGGCGGCCAGCCGATACTGCTCGTACAAATCCGGCCCGTAAGAGACCAGGCCGCCTGGCGCGACGAAAAGCTTCTGATTGTAGACGGCGGGCAGCTTGTGCCGGCTCGCCAGCGCAAGAATCAATGCGCGGTGCTCCCCCGACGCGGCATTTCCGGTCACGATCAGGCCGCCGTTCGGCGCGCTCGCGAAGGCGGCGAGCGAGCGCTCGATCTCGCCCGTGTCACGGACATTGACCGGCCTCACCTCCATGCCGAGTCCCGGCGCCACGGATTGAACGGCGGCGAACTGGCCAAGCCCCGAGGGCGACGTGGGATCCCGCAGCACTGCGGCTCTCGTCACGCGCGGCACGATCTCCTTGAGCAGCTCCAGCCATTTGCCGCTTGTCGAATATTCGAACTGCGTGAAACCGGTGGCGTTGCCGCCCGGCCGCGACAGGCTCTCGACAAAGCCGGCACCGACCGGATCAATCACATTGACGAATACGATTGGAATGGTGCGGGTGACCTGCAGCGGCCCAACTACCGCGCTGCCGGTGGCCAGTATGACCTCGGGCGCGAGCGCGATCATTTCAGCAATCTGTTTGCGGGGGTCGCCGCGCGCTGCGGCCCAGCGAAAATCGATCTGCAGATTGCGACCGACGATCCACCCAGCCTGCTGCAACCCTTGTGTAAAGGCCGCGATGCGGCTCATACCTTCCGGGTCGCTCGCGGATAACGAGGTGAGAACACCGATGCGCCGCAATAAAATCCCGCCGCTTCATGTTCACCCCTAGCCACAGGGCAAGGTATGGCCTGGATCAACCTAGCACGTTGCAAAGGGGCTGGGTGACCTCGGGCATCACGCTGACCAATGCCCGCTCTGGGTCAAAAGCAGACATTCCTGATGTTCAGAACGATGTCCGCTAAGTGCCGATAACGACCATTCGCATCGCAACAATTAGATTCGCTATTCGATTACCTCGTCGGCGCGGGCGAGCAGTGTTGGTGGCACCGTGAGCCCGAGCGCCTTGGCGGTCTTGAGGTTGATCGTCAGCTCGAACTTGACCGGGGCCTGGACCGGAAGCTCGCTCGGCTTCTCGCCCTTGAGGATGCGATCGGCATAGGTCGCCGCGCGCCGAAAATTATCGAGCCGGTCAAGTCCGTAGGACAGCAGGCCACCGACCTCGGCAAATTCACGGTATGGATAGATGACGGGAAGACGGTAGCGAGCCGCCAACGATATAATCTCTACGCGACGGGAGGTCGTGAAGCTATCAGGCATTACCATGAGGCCACTATTTGGCTCGCGCGCCTGTGCGGCAAAGACCGATTCGAGTTCGGATGTGCCGCGAACCGGTGCGGCGATCGCCTCCAGGCCGAAGGACGCAGCGGCAGCTTTGAAGGGGTTCAGATAATACTCGAAATGTGGCGCCGTTGCCGGGTTGAACAGGAAGGCGACCTGGTTGACGCGCGGCGCAATCTCCTTCAGCAGCTCCAGCCACTTGCTGGCTATCGTCGGCTCATAATTGATGAATCCGGTGGCGTTGCCACCCGGCCGCGGAAAGCTCGCGACGAAGCCGCTGCCGACCGGATCAGCAACGATCGTGAAAATGATGGGGATGGTGCGCGTTTGTTGCAGCAGCGCTGCAGTGGGGGGCGTGGTTGGCGAAACGATAAGATCAGGCTGCAGCGCGACGAGTTCTTTCGCGAAGCGTTGTATCGCTTCCGTGTCGCCTGTCGCCCAGCGAATGTCGATTCGGATGTTGCGGCCCTCCGTCCACCCAAGTTTCTGGAGTCCCTCGCGAAACGCCGCGACCCAGGCCTGCGCTTCCGGGGCGCTCTCGGCATAGGCCATCAGCACGCCGATGCGCCGCATCCGCTCGCCCTGCTGCGCGCTCGCCGAGAGCGGCCACGCGGTCGCGCTGCCGATAACACCCAGGAAATCTCGCCGCCGCATGTCCACCCCAAGCTCAAGAGGCAGCATTGTATCGGCTCAAACGAGTGCTTTTGATAGGGGCTGAACCCGCTTCACTACTGCAACACGAGATGCTGGCCGATGTCCGCTTTGGGTCTTTGGCGAACATCAGGCCTTTGAACGGCGATGTCTGCTTTACCCCCGAAAGCAGACATCAGGTGGACCGCCTGAAATGTCCGCTAAGTGCCATAAGCAGACATTGCGCTTTGTCATCGATTACTTCGTCAGCACGGAACAGAAGTGAGGTTGGCGTCGCTTGATTGATGAGGGATTGCGATGGAGTTACCTGCGCGCGCCGATCTTGTCCTGCGTTTTGGTCGCGAAATCGCTGGCGTCATGGCGCTCGTGCAATTGTCCTTCTGGCGGCCCGCTGGCACGGTTGACCATTCGTCCGCGCTTGACGGCCGGCCGCTCGCCGATTTCTTTCGTCCAGCGCGTCAGGTTTTTGTATTCGTGCGTCTGCAGGAACTTGCGCGGGTCGTTGTAAGAGGCGCCGTTCAACATGCCGTTGCCGTACCACGGCCAGATCGCCATATCGGCGATCGTATATTCGTCGCCGGCGATAAATTGATTGTCCGCAAGATGCCGGTCGAGCACATCGAGCAGGCGTTTCACCTCCATTGTAAAACGGTCGATGGCGTATTTGATCTTCACCGGCGCATAGGCATAGAAATGGCCGAAGCCGCCGCCTACGTAGGGCGTTGAACCCATCTGCCAGAACAGCCAGTTCAGCGCTTCGGTGCGGACGCCAAGGGCGCACTTGACCGCATCAGCATCCCGCAAGATGTGCTCGATCGCATCGCGCCGACCGCATTGCCGCGGTCTTCGATCATCATCTCCGACGAGCCGCTTAGTAAAGAGACCAACTATCGCACCGAGTTTGTCGCGGTGCTCAGCAATCAGCCCCAAGGCGGCTTCGTAACGCGGAAGCCAACCGGGTGCAGGTTGCGAGTGACAACGACTATTTTTTCCGTGGTTGGGAGCGCCAAACTGGCAATCCGCCTCAGCGCCGCAACGATTATCGGGTGCA
>Ga0190270_10000382_pt1 | contig 18966 bp, 13 predicted proteins | sample Popmic320T_FD_133748 | JGI IMG/M metagenome (GOLD analysis project Ga0190270, IMG submission 133748) | Populus adjacent soil microbial communities from riparian zone of Weber River, Utah, USA - 320 T | ecosystem: Environmental > Terrestrial > Soil > Riparian zone | place: USA: Utah | collected...
CGGCGCAGGTCCAGAGACCATCGCTGCTGGAGGATCTGCCACCCATCTCTGCCGAACCACTCCTGCCCCTCGGTGGCGAAGGTGAACGGCAACCAGTTGGGCAGGTTCACCAGGCACTCGTTCTCGACGCGGTGGCCTTCGACGACGCTCTCCGTCCGGTCGTAGACCCCGGCCCGGTACGTGCCGGGATAGTGGACACCGTCGGCGTGAGCCTCGGGCCTGGCACCTCGCGTTGCGAAGACGCCATTGCCAAGTACGCAGAGCGCTTCTCGACGCCCCTCATCCGCGGGGTCGAGGCCGTCGTAGACGACGTTCCACGGCTCCTCAGCCTGGTGCGCCTGGCTCGTCACCGTCGGTCGCTCACCGTCGGGTGCTCAGTGATGACGAGTTGGACCTCTCCGAGATCGGATACGACCACGTCGGCTCCGCACGCTCGAAGGCGGTCGCCAGCTCCGAACCGGTCCACTCCGATGACCACGCCGAAGCCGCCACGGGCTCCGGCCGTGACGCCGGCCTCGGCGTCTTCGACGAGGATCATGCGGCGCGGATCAGCGTTCAGCCGGCGCGCTGCCTCGAGAAAGATCGCGGGGTCGGGTTTCCCGGGCAGTCCGAGTCGGTCGGCGTCGACACCGTCCACTCGGACGGGGAAAAGCGCCGACAGTCCGGCTGCCGCGAGCACCGTCCGGCAATGTCGGCTCGCGGAGACAACGGCAACTCCGAGGCCGAGTCGTCGTAGATCGGTGACCAGCCGCACGGTGCTGTCGAAGACGTGGGGGCCGCGTGTCGCGAGCAATCTGACGAAGTACCCGTCCTTCCGATTCGCGAGACCGCAGACGGTCTCGCGCTGCGGAGGATCGGTCGCCGCGCCCCAGGGGATCTCGACGCCGCGCGAGACGAGGAAGTCGTGTGCGCCGTCGTATCGAGCCTTGCCGTCGACGTAGGCGAGGTAGTCCGCCCGCGTGAATGGTCGATGGTCCTCTCCCTCTCTCGGCGGGCGCTGTGCCAGCACGGAGTCGAATAGTCGTCGCCACGCGGCCTCGTGAGTGGCCGCGGTATCGGTGATCACGCCGTCCAGATCCAAGACGATGGCGTCGTAGTCGCCGGATCGGAGTTCGAGGCCTGTCACGGCACGCCTCCTCAAGTTCGTGTGCTAACGGGCGACCACGACGGGACAGCGCGCGTGGTGGAGAACGCCCAAGCTCACCGAGCCGAGCAGCATCCCGGTGAACGCGCCCCGTCCGTGCGATCCGACGACGACCAGCGCGGCATGCTCGGAGGCGTCGGACAGCACTCGGACCGGATGGACCGGGATCGCCTCAACCTCGACCGCCACCTCGGGGTGCTTCTCGATCCAGCCGGCGAGTGACTCGCGCAGCGCCGTCCGTTCGGAGCTGATCTCCTCAGCGACGTTGTGCGACATCGGTAAGTATGTGCCAGCGGTGCCCGCCGTGCTGTAGTGCCAGCCATGGATCACCGTGATCGGCGCCTTCGAGAGCTCGGCGGTTTCGAACGCGAAGTCCAGCGCCCGCTCGCTGCCCGGCGAGTCGTCGTAACCGACAATAATCCGGCGGGCCTTGGCGTCATGCGGTTCGCGTACGACGACGACCGGGCACTTCGCGTGACGGCTGAGGTGCTGGCTCACCGAGCCGATGACCATGCCACTCAGGAAGCCATGTCCTTGCGCTCCGATCACGACGAGGTCCGCGTCATCGGTGAGGCGAAGGAGTGCGTGTGATGGCTCCTCATACCGCGGTTCCATCACAGTGACGGGAATCCCGCCGGGCCGATCGCCGGCTGCCGATAGCTCGCTCGTGGCGTGACGACGAACGTCCTCGACCCGGTCCGACAGCCATGCCGGCGCCGCATCGTCGTGGACAGCGACCAGTCGAATCGGAAGCCGACGTAGCTTCGCTGTCGCGATGGCCCACTCGAGGGCACGGTCGCTGTCCGCCGAACCGTCGTATCCGACCACGATGGGATGTGCTGCCTTGGTCATGCTTCCAGGATCGTCGCGGTCGGTCGCTGCCTGCAGAGGCGTTGAGCCTAACGCGACGGGCCTATCGTCGGTACTCCACCGAGCTCGGCCCGACCCCGCGTGGGACCTTCGATTGCTCCACCAAGCGGGACGCTCAGTGTTGGTGCTTCACTACGACCACTGGGCAATGCGCGTTGCTGAGCAGATCCTGGCTCACCGAGCCGAGCAGTGTGCCGACGAACCGGCCGTGTCCTCGCGAGCCCACCACGACGAGCTCGGCCGTTGCCGAGCGGGCTGCCAGTTCGTCGGACGGACGCCCTTCTAGAACCTGTTCGGTAGCGGCCACGGTGGGATGCTTCGCCCGAGCCGACGCGACACACTCGGTGACCTGGCGCCGCAGATCCAGCCCGGTCTGCCTGACCCATTCGCGGTATCCGGCGTCAGGTCCGATCGGCGTCCAGTAATGGATGGCTTCGACGATGGCGCCGCGCAACTCGGCCTCTTCGAAGGCGAACGCGGCCGCCTGCTCGGACTCGTCTGATCCGTCGAGTCCGACGACAATCGTTGAGCTCGACTTTTCTTGCGGCCCGCGTGCGACCACCACCGGACATGACGCGTGCGCGGCGACTGCACAGCTTACCGAGTGCCGAACAGGCCGATCTCTGGTGCCGACCACCACGAGTTCGGCCGTCTCGGAAGCCTGGCGAAGCGCTGCGATCGGGCCGCCGGAGATCAGCTCTCCGGTGACCTCATCGCTGTCCAGTCGGTTCCGCGCGTAGTCCAACGCGCGCTCGTAAACGTCATGCGCCTCGCGGGTCGGTGGCGGGAGAGCAGGGACCGTGAGCGGCATCTCCATCCCGCCCGGCTCAGAAAGACTGTGTGCGGACACGATGTGGACGGGCCGTTGGCGCCGTCGAGCCTCCTCCACCGCCCAATGCAGGGCGACGTCGCTCTCAGGTGTGCCGTTGACTCCGACGACGACTGGCCGTCCGTGGCGATGATGCATCGTTCCCCCTTGTCATTCCACTCGCGCCGCGTCTCGTCCCTGGTGCGCCCGACCACTTTCCTCGACGAGCACGACCTCACACCGCAGTGGCACGGCGTACCCGGTGACCGCGGAGTGGTCGGTGCCGACATTCATCCCGAGCACGAGCATGTCTGCACCGCGAGCGGCTTCCCCCAGAACGGTTGCCGCGTCGCCGTCTCGTACCTCGACCGTGACCGGCACTCGGAATCGTGATTCGGCCAGTGCCTCAGCGGTCCAGGCATGCGCGCGACCCTGCACGGTCGCGCGGGTGCCGGCGACATCGTGCTCGAGCGGCGCCGCGGCGCCGAGCAACTCGAGGGCATGCACGGCATGGACGACAGCGTCGATTCGACTTGCGTGATCGACCGCCCATCGGAGCGCAGCCCGCGCCCCAGGCGTGTTGTCCAGTCCTACGACGATGGTGCGCTCGCTCGTGGGTGCCACGGAGGGCTCCTCTCGGTGGGGTCGGCACCCTCACCCTCGGAGATCGAGCGCAGGCATCACAGAGCCGGTCGGCCCGAGTCGGGGACCCTAGGTCCCGAGCGGCCACGTCGCCGTGCCAGACGTCGAGCGGTCGTGGGTCTGGTCAGTCGGACAACGGTGCCCGGCACGGCCGCCAGCAGGGCAAGGGCCACGAGAGTCCATCCGGCGATCGCCTCGGTGCCCAGCAGCGCCTGCAGCGGGGGGGCGTAGACGCCGGCGAACTGAAGGACGGCGGCGGCTGCCACGGCCACGTCGAGACCGCGTGACCAGAGCCCGGCATGCCGGACCGGAGAGCGCAGCGCGACTGCGACGCCGAGCTGGGCGAGGCCGAGCACGGTGAAGATCCAACTCTGCACATGTTCTCCTGTCGCATCTGCCCACACGCCGGCCGCTAGTGCAGCTGTGGCGATCAGCGAGCCGGCAACGGCGATCTGTGCCGCCAAACCGGCGCCGAGAACCGACTCACGCGGCGACCGGGACGGCTCGCGCATCACCGCCGGATCTAGTGGCTCGCCGCCGAACGCGACGCCCGGCAGGCCGTGCGTGAGCATGTTGATCCACAAGATCTGAGCGGGCACCAGCGGTACCGGCATCCCGAGAAATGGAGCCAGCAGCATCACGACGATTTCGGCGAAGCCGCCGGACAAGGCGTACCTCAGGAAGGAGTGGATGTTGGTGAAGATCCGTCGCCCCTCCTCGACCGCGGCGACCACGGTACGCAGGTCGTCGTCGGCCAATACCAGGTCCGCCGCCTGGCGAGCGACCTCGGTGCCACCCTTGCCCATCGCCACCCCGATATCAGCCGCGCGCAACGCTGGCGCGTCGTTCACGCCGTCGCCGGTCATGGCAACAACGGCACCGCGCTGCTGCCAGGCGGCGACGATGTCCACCTTCTGCTCGGGGTGGATCCGAGCGTAGACACCGATCCGCTCCACGCGGTCCTCATGGTCGCCGCGGATGACTGCGGTGCCGTCCGCAACCTCCGGCGCATCGTCGCCCCCGATACCGACAAGGGTGGCGATCGACTTCGCCGTGTCGGAATGGTCCCCTGTCACCAGGACGAGCCGGATGCCCGCCGCCCGGCAGGCATCGACGACCTCATGGGCCGTGCTTCGTGGCGGGTCCGCGACCGCGACCAGTCCGACCGCGTGTAGGCCGTCCTCGAGTTGGGCGTCGTCGGGTCGTGTCCGATGCCACGCGGTCGCGACCGCGATCACGCGATAGCCGTCGGCCGCAAGCGCGTCAGCAGCGGTCCGCGCCGAGCCTGCGTCTGGATCGTGGTCGCTGCCGACCTGGTCAAGGATTACCTCAGGCGCGCCCTTGCAAACCGCCAGCCACCCTCCGTCCGGAGCGGCGTGCAATGTCGTCATCCGCCGGCGATGGCTGTCGAACGGTATCTCCGCGGCGCGCGGCCATCGTCGTCGGACGTCGTCCGGATCGACGCCTCCCTTGAGGGCGAGGGTGTTGAGCGCGGCCTCGAGCGGGTCGCCGACCGGGACCCAGTCGCCTCCGTCGTCGGGTGGACGAACAACAGCGTCGCCGCACAGGGCGATGTCGCGAAGCATGGCCGACATGTGGTCGTCGCCGCTGCAATCTGGCATGATCCGTCCCTCCGGCGCGTAGCCGGTGCCGCTGACGACGTACTGCCGCTCAGGGGTCCAGACCCGCCCTGCGACCATCCGTCCCTCGGTCAAGGTGCCGGTCTTGTCGGAGGCGATCACCGTGACCGAGCCGAGGGTTTCGACGGCGGGGAGGCGCCGGACGATCGCCGACCGACGGGCCATGCGATAGGCACCGAGCGCCAGGGCTACGGACACCACGGCCGGCAGCGACTCTGGAACGGCCGCAACAGCCAGACTGACCGCCACCACGAGCATGTCCAGGACGTCGCGGCCCTGTAGGAGCCCGAGACCGAGCACCAGGCCACACAAGCCAAGGGTGACAACGACAAGGAGGCGCGACAGCTGGCTGAGCCGACGCTGCAACGGCGTCGGAGTGACTGGCGTCGCGGCGATCAGTGCCGCGATTCGGCCGAGACCACTGTCCAGACCGGTGCGGGTCACCGTCGCGACCGCTCGGCCGCGGGTCACGACTGTACCGGCGAGCACTTCAGCTGCCGGCTCCCGGTCGACCGGCATCGACTCCCCGGTCATGGTCGACTCGTCCAACAGGAGACGGTTGGCCTGGGCAAGTACGCCGTCGGCCGGCACGACATCGCCAGCGTCGAGATGCATGACGTCGCCGCGGACGACGTCGCTCGCCGGCAGATCGACGACGCTGCCGTCCCGCCGCACCCGAGCCCGCGGGGCCGCCAACCGGTGGAGCGCGGCGATCGCCTGCTCTGCACGCACCTCCTGGAGCACACCGATCGTGGTGTTGAGGATGATCACGGCACCGATCACGGCCGTATCGGTGACATCACCGATGGCAATGGTGACCGCCACCGCAGCCAAAAGCAGCATGATCATCGGATCGCGCAACTGAGCCAACACGCGGGAAGCGATGCTCCGACGCGGCGGCGGGGGGAGTGCGTTAGGACCGTCATGCGCCAGCCGTCGATCGGCCTCGGCAGAGGTAAGCCCAGCCGGGACCATGTTGGCCTGGTGCATCGACGTTGGCTCCTGTACAGCCTCGCCACCGGGGTCCGGCGGCCTTGCTCTCAGATGAACGTTCACGCCGCGGCGACAGTAGGGCCGGTTGGCGCGACGTCAGGTGACCTTTGTCTTCAGACCGCACTAGTCAGGCAGGCCCGACGACCGTGGTGCCTGCTGCCGCCACGAGGTCTGCTGGATACGTCAGAGATGTTGAAGGAGCGTGCGAACCATGACGTCGCGAGGTCACACTGTCGTTCTAGGTGGCGGATTCGCCGGGCTTGAAACAGCGTTCACGCTGCGCCAACTCGCTGGCGATCGCGCCTCCCTCAGCTTGGTGTCCGATCGTGACACCTTCCTGTTCAAGCCCAACACGATCTATCTCCCGTTCGGCGGCGACGAGTCGAAGCTACACATCCCTCTCCGGAAGCCCCTGGGGCGCCGCTCGATCTCGTATGTTTCCGGAACCGTTGCCGGCATCGACACCGACCGCGAGACCGTCGACGTCAGCGACGGAACCCGCTTGCGTTATGACCACTTGGTCATCGCCACGGGTGCAACGATGCGGCCAGGGGAGATTCCAGGACTCGAGGAGAATGCCGAGACGATCTGGACGCCGGAGCAGATGCGCTCGTTGGGTGAGCGCCTCCAGTGGCTGAAACGGCAGGGATCGCAAAACATGCGCCAGCGCGTGTTGTTCCTGGTGCCGCCGAACAACAAGTGTGCCGGCCCTCTCTACGAGATCGTCTTCATGCTGGAACGGTGGCTGCGACGCGAAGGTATCCGCAGTCAGGTTGAGCTGACGTGGACGACGTACGAGAGCAGCTACATCCAGGCCTTCGGGCCGCGCCTCGATGATGTCGTTCGCGGCGAGTTCGCCCGACGGGACATCGATGGCTACACGTCGGCGGTGGTTCAGGAGGTCAAGCCGGACACGGTCGTCTACGCCGATGGGACCAGCCGAGGGTACGACCTCCTCGTCGCCTTCCCGCCGTATGCTGCGGCAGTTGCCTATCCCGGACTGCCGTCCGACGATCGCGGTTTCCTTGTGACAGATCCGGCCACTCGGCGCATCGTCGGCCACGAGAACGTGTACGCACCGGGCGACGCCGGTGACTTCCCGGTCAAGCAGGCATTCCTCGCCTTCCTCCAGGCCGACGCGGTCGCCGGTCAGATCGCCTCGTCGCTCGGAGCCGCGCCACGCAGGATCAGGGAATTCGAGCCGACCAGCATGTGCGTGATGGAGATGTTCGACACTGCGACGTTCGCGCAGGTTCCACTCGACCTCACCGGAGATCCGGCGGCGCCGGTCGCTGTGGCGGCCGACGCCGGCGACGCCTATCGCGTGGGGGTCTCACCGATTTGGCGCCTTGGCAAGAAGACCTTGGGGCTCTATCTTCCGATGCAGTTCCGGGCCGGTCGGCCCTTCCACGGCGGACGAGCCTGGCGGGCGATGGAGCTGGGCCTCAACGGGATGTCGCGAGTCCTGGCCACCGGTCCGGGGGAGTCGTCATGACCGAGCGGCTCCCTATGCAAACGCTGCTGTGCGGCCCATCCTTCGGTAACGGTCGTGTTGCCGAGCTCACCCGGCCGAGAGCGTCCCGCGGATATCCACCTGTGCAACCACCACTACCGAGCCGCGCGAAAGCAGTTGACCGAAGCGAGCGCGGCAGTGTTCTTCCTCCCCATCTAACTGGAGACGACCAATGAAAGCCCTGACATTCGACGGACCAGGCCGCAAGAGCTGGAACACCGCCCCCGACCCGGCGATCCAGGAGCCGCAGGACGCCATCGTCCGCATTGACGCTGTCACGATCTGCGGCACCGACCTCCACATCCTCAAGGGTGACGTCCCCGAGGTCGAGCCCGGACGGGTGCTGGGCCACGAGGCCGTCGGCACCGTCGTCGACATCGGCAACTCGGTGTCGGAGGTGGCGGTCGACGACCGGGTCCTGGTCTCGTGCATCTCCGGATGTGGCCGCTGTGTGTACTGTCGCCGAGGAATGTACGGGCAATGCCGTCGCGGCGGCGGCTGGGTGCTCGGCCACCTCATCGACGGTGTCCAGGCCGAGTACGCCCGGATCCCGTTCGCCGACCATGGGCTCTACAAACTGCCGTCGTCGGTGACCGACGAACAGGCGCTCATGCTGGCCGACATCCTGCCGACGTCCTACGAGGTCGGTGTCCGCAACGGACAGGTTCAGCCCGGAGACGTCGTCGCGGTCGTCGGCGCCGGACCGATCGGCCTGGCTGCGGTCGCAACGGCCCGGCTCTACAGTCCTCGGAAGATCGTCGTGATCGATCCGGCCGAATCTCGGTTGAAGCGAGCGCTCGAAGATTTCGGCGCCGACATCACCGTCGACCCCAGCGTCGACGATGCCGCTCGAGCGATCGCCGACCTCACTGACGGACTCGGAGCCGACGTGGCCATCGAGGCGGTCGGCATCCCGGAGACCTTCGAGCAGTGCGTCGAGCTCGTACGTCCGGGCGGCCACGTCGCCAACATCGGCGTCCACGGCAAGGCCGCGACCCTGCATCTCGAGACGGCTTGGATCAAGGACCTCACGATCACGACCGGCCTCGTCGATACGTACTCGACGCCGACGCTGCTCAAGCTGCTCGCCGACGGCCTAATCGACACAGACGCCTTCGTCACGCACCGGTTCCGCCTTGACGACTTCATGGCCGCATACGACGTGTTCACCGACGCTGCCGGCAATGACGCCGTCAAGGTGGCTCTGAGGCGTGCGTAGTCCGCCCCAGCGGATGACGAGATCGTCCGGAAGCTGGGCGGAGCCACTGGGTGATGACGTCGACCCGTTACTGACGCGAACGGGCTAGCGTTGCCTCGTGTCCAGGCCGGACCTGAGGCAGCTGCTGCCGGGGCTAGCGCGACTTCGCCACTACCAGCGGCCGTGGCTGCGCGGCGACGTGCTGGCCGGCGTCACCGTCGCTGCCTACCTCGTTCCGCAGGTCATGGCGTACGCCGAGGTCGCCGGGCTGCCGGCAGTGGTCGGATTGTGGGCGATCGTCGGGCCGCTGCTTGTGTATGCAGTGCTCGGCTCCTCGCGGCAACTCTCGGTCGGGCCGGAGTCGACGACCGCCCTGATGACAGCGGTCGCCATAGGAACAATCGCCGGCGAGGATCCCGGGGAACATGCCGCACTGGCTGCTGCACTCGCAGTGGTGGTGGGAGCGTTCTGCATCGTCGGCTGGATCGGCCGTCTCGGCTTCCTCGCTGACCTGCTGTGCAAGCCGGTGCTGATCGGCTATATGGCCGGGATTGCAGTCATCATGATCGTCACCCAGTTGGACAAGCTCACCAGGATCGGCAACGACGAGGACTCGGTCCTGGGCGAGGCCCGGTACGTCGTCACGCATCTCGGTGACGCCCACTGGCCGACCGTCGTCCTGGCGGCGACGGTGCTCGCAGTCCTGCTCGTTGGTGCCTGGCAGTTCCCGCGAGTGCCGATCCCGCTGATTGGCATGCTCCTGGCCGCCGCGGCTGTGGCGATCTTCGATCTGAAGGAGCGCGGCATCGAGGTCGTCGGGGAAATCCCGTCCGGACTGCCCACCCCTGCGATTCCCGACGTCTCAGGTGGCGACGTTGCCGCAATGCTGCTGCCGGCCGTGGGCGTCGCCATAGTTGGCTACTCCGACAACGCCCTGACAGCTCGCGCATTCGCAGCTCGCAACCGGTACACCGTCGACAGCAACCAGGAGCTTCTGGCCCTGGGAGCGGCCAACGTCGCCTCCGGCGTGATGCAGGGGTTCCCGGTCAGCAGCAGTGGCAGTCGGACCGTGATCGGGGACGCTCTCGGCAGCCGGAGCCAGCTCTACTCGCTCGTCGCGCTGGCGTTCGTGGTGTCGACGCTGCTGTTTCTGGGTCCGCTCCTGTCGTCCTTCCCGTCCGCCGCGCTCGGGGCGATCGTCGTGTACGCCGCGACCCGGCTGGTCGACATCGCCGAGTTCAAGCGACTCGCGCGATTTCGGCGCAGCGAGTTCATCCTCGCGTTGGCGACGACCATCGCGGTTCTTGTCCTCGACGTGCTGTATGGCGTGGTCGTTGCGATCGCGCTGTCCATCCTCGACCTGCTACGCCGAGTGGCCAGACCCCATGACGGGATCCTTGGGTACGCGCCCGGAGTCGCCGGCATGCACGACCTCGACGACTATCCGGATGCGAAGCCGATCCCCGGTCTGGTGGTCTACCGCTACGACTCACCACTGTTCTTCGCCAACGTTGAAGACTTCAAGCACCGAGCCTTGGCGTCGCTCGATACGGCGGCCGCGCCGGTGGAGTGGTTCCTGCTCAACGCCGAGGCCAACGTCCAAGTCGACATCACCGCCGTCGACGCCCTCGACGAGCTGAGGGAGGAAGTGACTCGGCGCGGCATCGTCTTCGCAATGGCTCGGGTAAAGCAGGACTTGCACGACGATCTCAAGGCCGCCGGCTTTGTCGATCGAGTGGGGGAGAGTCGCATCTTTCCGACGCTGCCGACGGCGGTTCAGGCGTATGCCGGGTGGTACCGCGAGCAGCACGGCACTGCGCTCCCCGGGGACACGGCTTCGGATCCGGACGATCGACGGTAGGACCGAGGCAGCTCGGGAAGCCGACGTCGGCGACGGCCGGCTCCATGGGGACGTTGGTCCCGGCCCTCAGACCGCAAGACCGGTGCCAGACGGCATGGTCGTTGCATAGCGTCGGCGGCAAGGCACCCGGGGGAAAGGGGAACCAGGATGATGCGGATCTGCGGAGGAACAGGGGTCATCGGAGCATCGGCCGTCCTGTGTCACGGGCGCGCTGGCTCGGTGGGCACCCGGTACTTATCGCGATCTCGACCGTGCTGGTTGGGACGGCAAGTGGGCTTGGCCTCTGGTTCGGCGCGCCCTGATGACCAATGTCGGAGTCCCATTCGGTGACGCGATGGCTGCGATGCTCAATCCGCTGTCGGCCGCCGCCGTCGTCGCCGGGTTGTTCGCTCTCGGCGTGGTTCCACGCCTCACCGTGGACATCTCGGTGACCGCGACGGGGGTGTCGTTGCTCGAGGCACTGGGTCCGGGGTTGAATCTGCCGGACTGGCTGCTGAGTGTCTCGCCGTTCCACCACCTGGCGGCGGTTCCCGCCGAGTCGTTCGCGACGACGCCGGCTGCCGTGATGGTGGCGACCGGGGCGGCGCTCGCCTTCGTCGGCCACCTGTTCTTCGATCGGCGCGACGTCGTCTCGGCCTAATGGGGCGGCCGATGGTGGGGATATGAAGTGAGCGATCGACGATTGACGACGGCCGGCAGCACCACCGGACTCTCCAGCGCCGAGGCTGCGCGGCGATTGAGTCGGGACGGCCCCAATCTCTTGCCCAAGGAGCGTCATCCCGCGCCTTGGCGACTGCTGCTGCGTCAGATGACGCATTTCTTCGCCGGCATGCTGTGGGCGGCCGCCGGTCTCGCCGTTCTCGCTGGACTGCCGCCGCTCGGTGCCGCGATCGTCGTCGTCATCCTGCTGAATGGGACGTTTGCCTTCCTTCAGGAGTATCGGGCGGATCGGGCCGCCGCGCGGCTGCAGTCGTTGCTGCCGACCCGCGCCCAGGTCCGACGCGATGACCATATCGTCACGATCGAGGTGGTCGACCTGGTTGTCGGTGATCTCGCCGAACTGACCGGGGGTGACCGAGTCGGCGCCGACATGGAGATCTCGTCGGCCCATCTCCTCGCCGTCGACGAATCCATGCTCACCGGAGAGAGCGTGCCTGTACGTCCCGACGCTGGCGGTGAGCTCAGCGCTGGCACTTTCGTGGTCGAGGGCACGGCGGAAGCCGTCGTGACCGCGACGGGTGCCCGGACCCGGCTCGCGGGCATCGCCGACCTCAGCCGATCCGCGCATCGTCCAGCGAGCCCGCTGGCCGTCGAGCTGCACCGTGTCGTTCGAGCGATCGCGATCCTGGCGGTGGGAGTCGGCGCCGCCTTGGCGCTGGCAGCCCTCGGTCTTGGCACGACCGGGACCGACGCTTTCCTCTTCGGGGTCGGCGTCACCGTCGCGCTCGTGCCTGAGGGCCTATTGCCTACCATCACGCTGTCGCTGGCGCGGGCCGCAGAGCGGATGGCCGATCAGCATGCCCTCGTACGTCGGCTCGAAGCGGTCGAGACTCTCGGAGCGACGACGTTCATCTGCACTGACAAGACGGGCACCCTGACCCGCAATGAGATGTCGGTGGTGGAAGTGTGGACACCGTCTGGGTCCGTCACGATCACCGGCGAGGGATACGCACCTACCGGCGCCCCACATGGCTCGGACCGAGCGATCCGCGATGCTCGAGAGGCCGCCGCGAGTGCCGTCCGCTGTATCCGGGGTCGGACCGTCGAACGCAATGGCCGGTGGCAGCCCGAAGGCGATCCCATGGAGGTGGCCATCGACGTCCTCGCCCACCGCCTCGACGCCCTACCGCCGTCCGGCGAGCGGATCCGTCTCCGCATCCCCTTCACCCCCGACCGGCGCCGCTCGACTGTCGTGGCCGACGAAATCGGGTACGTCATCGGTGCTCCGGAAGTGGTCGTCGCCCGCTGCGTCCAGAGCGAGATCCGGCGCAGGTCGGACGGCGCCCTGAGCGACCTGACCAGCCGCGGCCTCCGGGCGATCGCGGTGGCCCGCAGCATCGGTCCGACGAAGGACGGAGCCGAGGAGAGCGACCTCGAACTCCTTGGCCTGATCGGTCTCGAAGACCCACCGCGCGACGACGTGGCCGAGGCGCTGAAGGCATGTCGAACGGCCGGCATCGCAGTGGCGATGGTAACTGGCGACCACGTGGGTACCGCAGAAGCGGTGGCCCGAGAAGTGGGGCTCCTCGGTTCCGGTGGCTTGGTGGTCGAGGGACGGGATCTCCCGGCCGACAACGAAGCGCTGGCGAGTCTGCTTGACCGGCCAGACGGCGTGGTCGTCGCTCGCGTGACACCAGGGGACAAGCTGCGCATCGCGCGGGCCCTGCGTCTCCATGGGCATGTCGTCGCGATGACCGGTGATGGAGTCAACGACGCCCCTGCGTTGCGGGAGGCCGATGTCGGTGTCGCCATGGGCCGCTCCGGCAGCGACGTCGCCCGGGAGGCGGCCGATCTGGTCTTACTCGACGATCACTTCGCGACCATCGTGGCGGCGGTCGAGCTCGGCCGGGCGACGTTCGCAAACATTCGACGCTTCCTGACCTATCACCTCACCGACAACGTGGCCGAGCTGTCGCCGTTCGCCGTGTGGGCGCTCTCGGGTGGATCGGTGCCGCTCGCGATCGGGGTTCTGCAAGTGCTTGCCCTCGACATCGGCACCGACATGCTGCCCGCGGTCGCTCTCGGGACCGAGCCACCGGACTCGCAAACAATGACCGGCCCGGCCAGAACTCGCCGGTTGGTGGACGGCCGACTGCTGAGGCGTGCCTTCGGCGTCCTCGGCCCGGTCGAGGCCGTCCTCTCGATGGGGGCGTACCTTGTCGTCTTGACTCATGGCGGCTGGACACTTGGTGAGACTCCATCCACGAGTCTGCTGGCGGCGGCATCGGGCACGACGTTCGCGGTGATCGCGACCTGCCAGATGGCCAACGCTTTTGCGTGCCGCAGCGAGACCCGGCCCGCGTGGTCACTCGATCCGCGCCGGAACCCCCTCGTCATCGGTGCCGTAGCCGCTGAATCGCTGCTGCTCCTGGCGTTCGTCGGGCTGCCGCCCATGCAGTCGCTTCTGGACGGCGACTGGCCGACCAGCCTCGGTTGGTCGCTCGCGTTCGTCGCGGTGCCGGTGTTCCTCGCTGCCGATGCCGTCCATAAGCGGATCCGCCGTAACACAGAGGTCTAACGTGCGACCGGCCGCGGGACCTGGCTCGGCTCGGCGTCCCGACGCTGGACAAGCAACGCTGGCGGCAACACCATGACCGGACAATGGGCGTGGTGCAGCAGCGCCTGGCTGACCGAGCCCAAGGCGAGCCCGCGGAAGCCGCCGCGACCTCGGGAACCGACCACGACGAGTGCCGCGTCTTGGCTCGCCTCGGTCAACCCGCCTGCAGGATGGCCATTGACCTCATGGCTGTCCACATCTGTCTCAGGGTGGACCCGATGCCAAGTCGCCGCCAGATCGACCATGCGTCGCGTAACGTGGCCGGGCCCTCCACCGAAGGAGCTGACATGAAGCAGGGAGACGGACCGATCGTGGAGGGTGGCGTAGTCGAAGCCCGCCGCTACGGCCAGGTCACTGGCGGGCGAACCGTCGTAGCCCACGAGGACCGGTGCGGTCGGATGGATTTCGTCCGCTGGCCGACCGCGCACCACGACGATCGGCGCCGCTGCTCGGGCCGCGAGCTCAATGCCGGTCGAGCCGATGACCAAGCCGGAGAACCCCCCGAGGCCGTGGGTGCCGACGACGACGAGGCTCGCGGCCGCGCTCTCACGGAGCAGCAACGGTCCCGAGAAGCTCGTCGGAACGGCGACCCTGACCTCGAGTTCGGGATCTAATGCGTACGCCCTAGTCCGGGCCTCCTCGACGAAGGTCCACGCCTCGGCTCGTAATCCGCGGGTCCACCGACTCGAACCTGACTGGACGCGGACCAGCGGCCATCCGAAGGCGTGAACGATTCGGAGGACGGAACCCGCGCGGCTGGCATGTCGAGCTGCCCAGGCGACGGAAGTGAAGGCTGGTTCTGATCCGTCAACGCCGACCACAACCGGCCGGCCCGGAAACGACGACATCACGGCCTCCTCGTAATCGGGCTCTACCTCGATCGTGACCCGCCGGCGAACCATCGGGAGGTGCTGAAGGTCCCGGCGCATGGGGTCGTCTGTGAGGACTACCGACGGTTGCCGAGGGCCCTTCGTCTCTGCATTCGATCGGGTCAGTGGCGTGAACTGTGAGTGCCACCTCCTCCTGTGGAGTTCGCCGAAGAGAGATAGCGATGATTAGTTGGATCCGACGTACGTCCGTCCACCGGTCGGGACCACCGGATGAGCCGACTCGGCCGGCACCGTCGGCGCCGCTCCTGGTTGCCGAGCGAGTATCCAAGATCTATCGGAACGGCGACATCGAGGTGCCGGCGTTGGTCGACCTCGATCTCGTGGTGCAGTCCGGGGAGATGGTCGCTGTTATGGGTCCGTCGGGCTCCGGCAAGACGACGCTGCTGAACTGCCTGTCGGGTCTCGACGACATCGACGACGGTCGGGTCCTCGTGGAGGGACAGGACCTCTTCGCGATGAGCGACTCCGACCGGACCGAGCATCGGGCGCGGGCTATGGGTTTCGTCTTCCAATCGTTCAACCTGATCCCGGTCTTCACCGCGGTCGAGAACGTCGAGCTGCCACTGCTTCTCGTCGGTACGCCACCAAAGTCTGCTCGAACGGCCGCGCTCGAGCTGCTTGGCCGGGTAGGCCTTAACCATCGGGCGGACCACCTGCCGAACCAGATGTCCGGCGGCGAGCAGCAGCGGGTCACGATCGCGCGAGCCCTTGTGGCCAGGCCTGCGATTGTCTGGGCCGACGAGCCGACCGGCAACCTGGACAGCTCGATGGCGGCCGAGGTGATGGACCTGCTCCTTGAGCTCAACCGCGACCATGGGCAGACCATCGTGCTCGTCACCCACGACCTGACGATCGGCCACGCCGCTGGGCGGTTGGTCCTCATGCGGGACGGACGGCTTTCCAGCGACGAAAGGCTCGGGCAGTCGGCCGCCGCGGCCACTGGGCGACAGCGAGGCTGAGCCATGTATCCCGCCGCCATGGTTCCGCTGGCCGTCGCGACCGGGATCGCGCTCGGCTTCGTCTGCTTCCTGTTGGTGCGGCGTCCCGTCCTGCGTCGGTTGGCCCTGCGCCAGATCAGACGCCGCCCGACCGAGGCCATCCTGGTCGTCGTCGGATCGCTACTCGGCACCGCACTCATCGTGGGGAGCATGGTGGTCGGCGACTCGCTGGATCGCTCGGTACGGCAGTCCGCCTACGACGTGCTCGGACCGATCGACGAGACCGTACGCTCGGGCTCGCTGACCGTCGGGTATGCCGCCGCGGAACGCCTCGCGCCACTGGCCGACGACCCCAGAGTCGATGGGCTACTGACCGTTCGCGGCGACCAGTCCGCGGCGGTTCATCCTGAGGCAGACCAGCTGCAGACCGAGCCGCGAGCGCTGGTGTGGGAGCTCGACTTCGATGCCGCAGGAGAGTTCGGCGGATCGGAAGGCTCCGGCCTCGACGTCCCAGAGCCTGGGCCAAACGAGGTAGTCGTCAACGACAACCTGGCTGAATCGCTGGATGCCACCGTAGGCGACGAGATCAGCTTCGCGTTCTATGGTCAGCCGCAACAGTTCACCGTGGTAGACGTGGTTCCGGCCGAGGGCCTCGCCGGCATGGGGGTGGGCGCCGCGATCAACCGCAACGCCTTCTTCCCCGAGGGCACCCTGGTCAACGCCGCCGAAGCGGTTGGCCGCGAGCCGATGACGACGACGCTGGTGTCCAACGCCGGTGACGTCGAAAGCGGCGAGGAGTTGACCGACGAGGTCGAAGCGGCGATCCACCAAGAGCTCGGAGAGCTGGCCGACTCCGGAGCGGTCGTCAGCGCTCCGAAGCATGAAGTCTTGGAGGCTGCCCGAGAGACCGGCGCCATCCTCGGCTCGCTGTTCCTGTTCATCGCGAGCTTCAGCATCATCGCCGGCGTTCTGCTTCTGGTGAACATCTTCGTGATGCTGACGGAGGAACGGAAAGGCCAGCTCGGCATTCTGCGAGCGATCGGAATGCGGCGACGTCGGGTCTCCGCGGAGTTCACCATCGAGGGAGCGTTGTACGGCGCCATCGCCGCCGTCGTCGGCGCCGGACTCGGACTGCTTGTAGGCCGCGTCGTCGTGATCTTGGCGGTCAACGTCCTCAACGGTTGGAACCCGGAAAACAACCAGCTCACGATCGTCTACGACGTGCGTACGGCCAGCCTCGTCAACGGGATCTGCGCCGGATTTCTGATCGCGTTCTTGGCCGTCGCGCTCACGAGCGTGCGGATCGCCCGCACCAACATCATCGCGGCGATCCGTAACCTCGAGCCGACCCGACGGCGCCACGGGCAACGGCGGCTCACGATACTCTCGGCGATCCTCACGGCGGCATTTGTGGCCGCATCTTGGCCGGCAATCCTCGATGCGTCCAGTCAGGGAGCCGGGACCTACCTCTTCCCGGCCTTGGCGGCGGTGTCCGCCATCCCGCTGCTGCGCCTCGCCTTCCGGCCTTCGACAGTGACGACCGCAGTCGCCTTGGCCGTCCTCGGTTGGGGCTTGGTCGCCCACATCGTGAGTCCACACGTCTACGACGAGTCGTCGACGACCACCTATGTCGTATTAGGCACGATGCTGTCGTTCGCGGCGGTCGTCCTGCTGAGTCAGCACCAGGTTGTCTTGCTGCGACCGTTGCGACGGTGGATCGACCGGCCGTCCGAGTCAGGCCTCGCCTTGCGATTGGCCGTGGCCTATCCGACTGCTCGACGGTTCCGGACTGGCGTCACGCTGGCGATGTATTGCCTAGTCGTGCTCGTCATCGTGCTGCTTACCCAGATCTCTGCGATCATCCGAGCAGGAGTGGACCAGTCCGTCCAGGATGCGTCGGCCGGCTGGTCTGTGCGAATGGATTACAACCCAAACACTCCAGTCCCTAAGCTTCGGCAAGCCCTGACCGACGTCGGGCTCGCCGACCAGGTTGCCGAGGCGGCGCCGCTCGTGACGGCCCCCGCATACGGCAACGATCCCTTGGGGCGAACCGATGATCCGGTGCCGTCTGTCGCGGTCGGTATGCCAGCACATGTTCGCGCCGGCCCCGCGCTGGATGACCGACTGCCAGGGCTGAGTGACGATGCGGCCGCCTGGGGTCTCGTCACGCGTGACCCGACCTACGTCATGGTCGACGCCTTCTATGCCTCGCCGGGCGGTCCTCCGGGAAAGGCCATAGAACCCGGTGACCCGCTGACGCTGACCAATCCGCGCACCGGTGCTGCCACTGCCTTCACCATCGCCGGCGTCATGACCGACGGGACGGCGTTCTATGGCATCAGCGGAGGCGAGTTCCGCTATCCCGTCCTGATGGGCGATGCCGCCGTTCGCGCCACGTTCGGTTCCGACGCCAGGTTGTCGAGTGTGCTGCTGTCGACCCGATCTGGCGTGGACGTCCCCGCCCTCACTGAGACCTTGGAGAGCCTGTTCCTTACCAACGGGGTGGTCGCCACTGATATTGAGCAGTCGGTGCGGAATGCGTATGCGGCCAACACCCAGTTCTTCCAACTCATGCAGGGCTATCTTGCGCTGGGGCTCTTCGTCGGCATCACCGGGCTCGGCGTCGTCATGGTGCGCGCGGTGCGAGAGCGCCGCCGGACGATCGGAGTGCTGCGAGCCCTCGGATTCCGGGCCCGGACCGTGCGGCGCGCCTTCCTTGCCGAAAGCACCTTCATCGCCGTCGAAGGCATCGTGGTTGGCACGCTCCTGGGGATTGTCACGACCTGGCTGCTCTACCAGAACAGTCCGGCCTTCGGGTCGATCGACGTCTCATATCCGATCGCCTGGGGCGAGATCGGCCTGACGGTCGGCGCCGCCCTGCTCGCTTCGGTAGTCGCGACAGCGTGGCCCGCCCGACGGGCGTCTCGCATCAAGCCAGCCCTCGCGGTCCGTGTCGCCGACTGATCCCCACAGATCCAGGCGGTTCAGGTCTGGTGTGACCGCCACCCTAACCAAGGGGCCGACCCAATTCGCACCGACCGAAGCGCGGCAGAGCTTCGCGCCTAGCTCAACAGCACAGACCTGTTGATACAACGAGGAGCAGACCCCGTCCGAAGGACACTGCGTGGGGCGTCGACCGTCGTCGGCGACGATCCGGCGACAAGCCGTGGCCGGCGCCTGGCCCGTCACGGC